>ERZ506988.36-NODE-36-length-98095-cov-22.4824_pt1 | contig 98095 bp, 95 predicted proteins | sample MGYA00512884_ERZ506988 | MGnify/ENA metagenome assembly ERZ506988 | reverse complement strand
TTTGTTGATGATTTCTCCAAAACCATTTTAACATGAAGCTTCACTATGGATTTTTATTTTTTGATTAACTGTTCAAGTTCATTTTACAACTGACCATCTTTTTTTTTGACAGCTGTCAACGGTCAGCTGTCAGCAGCCGATGGAAATCAATTTTTGCAAATTGATTTTGAAACAGCTTTTTTATTCCTCCGTTTTGGCCGCTTTTGCCACCGCTTCCGGCAGGGTCACATCCTTGCCCTGCTGATAGTCGAACTGGAAGGCGAACACCAGGGTGGAGCTGCCCAGCAGGCTGGTGAACATCTGCTGCTGCTCCGGGGAGATCTTTTTGGCTTTGGCGGCGGCATCCAGGAAATACCCTCCGGCCGTCTGGAGCACCGGGGTCAGATCCATACCCAGCCGTTTTATCCGCCAGGTCTTTTTATCCAGCACCACGGTGTAGGGGACTTCCTTCACCTGGGCCACCAGGGCCTGGATCCGTTCTCCATCCTGCTGCTTTTTGAATTCCGGATCACTGGCCAGTTTCTGAGCCAGCTTCTGGCCGTCCAGGGTGAGTTCCAGGGTCTTTTCCCGGCTGGTTTCCTTGGCGACTTTGGCGGAAGCCAGGTACTGGAGCAGTTCTTTTTCCGCCTTTTTTCCATCCGGATCGGGCAGGAGAGGCAGGGTGTAGGGACGGACCGTCTTGGCCCAGCCCTTGCCGCTGTTGATATACTGGGTCAGCTGGCCCTTTTCTGCAAAGAAATAGCCATCGATGGGCTGGCTTACAGTCTGCTGGCCGGTGAGCAGGGTCAGTTCCCCGGTGCCGTGAAGATCCCCGCTGAGTTTTTCCATCCGGGTATTCTTTTTGTCCGTTTCTTCCACCCCATTCCCGGTAAGGGTCAGGTTTCCCACACCGATGGGGCTGAACAGAGTGCCCTTCATTTCATACTGGATGTATTTTTCTTTGGCCATGACGCTCTGGGAGCGAACCAGGTCTTTCACCACGGCTTTGTCCACGGGCGCGGCTGCCTGGACCAGGGAGCCGGCGGACAGGACCAGCAGCAGGGACAGACCGGCTGCCCGGATTTTGGATAACAGTTTCATCAAAGGTTCCTCCTTTTTCCCTCAGGATCTGTATCGACTCTATCTTTTTACTATGTCATATCCCGTGAGAAATGTCAAAGGAAAAAGTTTTGAACTTTTCGGGGCAGAAGGACCCGGAACCCGTGGGATATGGTATCATGACAGCAGAGAGAAAAAAGGAGTGGATAGTATGAACAATGAAGTATTGGAAGCCATGCAGATGCGCCGGAGTATCCGCAGTTTCAAACCGGACCCGGTACCGGAAGCGGACCTGCGGGAAATCGTCAAAGCCGGCCTTTATGCAGCCAGCGGACGGGGCAGTCAGGATACCATCATCCTGGCCATTACCAATCCGGCCATGGTGAAGCGGCTGAGCAGACTGAACTGTGAGATCGGCGGCTGGACCCCGGATTTCGATCCCTTTTACGGAGCGCCTGCTGTGCTGGTGGTCCTGGCGGAAAAAGCCCGGCCCACGGCGGTGTATGACGGGTCCCTGGTCATGGGGAACCTGATGCTGGCCGCCCATTCCCTGGGCCTGGGCAGCTGCTGGATCCACCGGGCCAAGGAAGAATTCGACCGGCCGGAAGGCAGGGCCCTGTTGAAGACCCTGGGCATCACCGGGGAATATGAAGGCATCGGTCACTGCGTGGTGGGCTATGTGGAAGGGGATATCCCTGTGGCTCCCCTGCGGAAAGATCATCGGGTGTATTGGATGAAGTAAGGAGCATATTGCGGAGGCAATATGCTCCGGTTGCGGGTCGCGACAAAAGGGGTGCTGCGTCAGCAGCACCCTTTTTAAAATACTTCCGATCCTGCCGTCCGCTGATAACTCTTTTCCAGCATGGCCTTGTGGGACAGGAACCGGGGATCATCGAAATATTTGGCTCCCTGGGGACAGTACTGGATGCAGGCCTGGCATTTGATGCAGATGCCGGGGACTTCATCGGTGTTGTCCGGATTGATGGACCCCAAGGGACAGACTTTGGCGCATTTTCCGCAGTGGTCGCATCGGGTCAGGTCCGTTTTGGGTTTGGCCTTGAGGAATTTGGCCGGCTGGCCGTCTTCTCCCAGGGGAATGTAGTAGGGAGCCACCGGGGCATCTCCCTTGATCACGACCCGCTCCAGGGGTTTTCCGCTCCGGAGCCGGGCTTCCGTCCGGTCCAGCAGCTCCCGGAAACGGGCCCGGTCTTCTTCCGTAGGGTGTTCCCGGCCAATGGCGGCAAAGGCATGGGGAGCCGCAAAGGCACCGGCGGCAAAGACCAGGAAATCCTTCTTTTCCAGTTCATCCCGGAGTTCCGTAAGGGAACTGTCATAGCTCCGGTTGCCGAAGGTGACCAGAGCCACCGCAGGGGTCTTCCGGTCCGGATCCCCGGAAAACAGCTTCTGGACAAAAGGCAGGGCCTTGTTGGGAATCCGTCCCGCATAGGTGGGCATGCCGAAAACCACCAGGGTATGGGGACCGAAAGAATGGAGGGTATCCTGGTCTTTGGGCAGGGTGAAGGAATGGAAGTCCAGGGTCACGCCTTCCTCCTGGAAGCGTTGGGCCAGCTGTTTCCCGAATTCCCGGACCAGGGTTTCCGTCCGGCCGGTGGGACTGAAAGAAATGGCAGCAATATGATTGATCAATGGAAAGACCTCCCTTATGGATACAGAATTATCCGCCAACTGTGTTTTTTACTATCATATCGTATTTCTGGAAAGAATGCCAGTCTCAGAAAAAACTGAGTGCCGGCGGGAATAAAAATGGAAATATTTGCCCCTTCTCCAGAAAATGCCCTATAATAAAATCATCATCTTATAAAAACAGGGGGAATACCCATGAGCAATATGATTATCCGGGAAGCTACCGTGGAGGATGCTGCCGCCATCCGTTCCGTCTATGCACCCTATGTGGAAAGTACCGTGATCACTTTTGAATACCAGGTGCCCAGTGTGGAGAAATTCCGCCGGCGGATCGCCCATACCCGGGAACGCTATCCCTATTTCGTGGCGGAAGAGGACGGCCGGGTCCTGGGCTATGCCTATGCCGGCCCCTTTGTGGGGCGGCCGGCCTATGACTGGGCTGCGGAACTGAGCATCTATGTGGACTGCCATCTCCGGAAGAAAGGTCTGGGAAAGAAATTGTACGGAGCACTTCTGGAAGCCCTGAAAAAAATGGGAATCCTGGATGTGTACGCCTGCATCGGGTATCCGGAACAGCCGGACGAATACCTGGATTTCAACAGTGCCCAGTTCCATGCCCATCTGGGCTTTGAACCGGTGGGCATCTTCAAAAACTGCGGGTACAAGTTCAACCGCTGGTACCACATGATCTGGATGGGGAAGAACCTGGGAGAGCATGGAAAGAATCAGCCTCCGGTACGGCCCTATCCGGAAGTACGGGACAAGGCATAGGAAGGAGGGAATACTATGGAACAGCAGGTGGTGCTGGTCACCGGGGCCAGCAGCGGAATCGGACGGGAAACCGCCATCCTCATGGCCAAAACCGGCCATGTGGTGTACGGAGCCGCCCGGCGGCTGGATAAACTCCAGTCTCTGTCCCGGTACGGGGTGATCCCTCTGGTGCTGGATGTGACCAAGGACTATTCCTGCCAGAATGCCCTCCAGCAGATCCTGAACCAGCATGGGACCCTGGACATTCTGATCAACAATGCCGGGTATGGATCCTGCGGGGCAGTGGAGGATGTGCCCCTGGCCGAAGCCCAGCATCAGCTGGATGTGAATGTGTTCGGGGCCATCCGTCTCACCCGGATGGTGCTGCCTTTGTTCCGCCGGCAGCACCGGGGTCGGATCATCATGGTTTCTTCCATTGCCGGACGGATCCCCGCTCCTTTCGGAGGGTGGTACCATGCCAGCAAATATGCCCTGGAAGCCCTCAGTGATGCCCTGCGGATGGAAACCGCCGGACAGGGGATAAAGGTCTGCCTGGTGGAACCGGGGCTGGTGCGTACCGCCTGGGGCCATATTGCCGCCGATCATCTGGCGGATGTGTCCCGGCGGGGTCCCTATGCCCAATGGGGCGCCAGACTGGCTCGGGGACTCCACCGGCTCTATGACAAAAAGTGGCTGACCAGTCCTCAGGATGTGGCCCGGACCGTATTCCTGGCGGCCAATGCCTCCCAGCCCCAGGCCCGGTACCTGTGCGGCAGAGATGCATGGCTGCTGCTCCTGGCCCATGCCCTGCTGCCCACGGGGCTCTACGATATGGCGGCCCGGTGGGTTCTGAAGAAACTGTCCTAAGGAGGCGGAAGCGTGGATATCTATCGTTTGGGGAATCTCCAGCTGTCCCTGTTCCTGCTGATCCTGATCGGACTGTTCCTGCGGAAAAAGAATATTGTGGATGAACCGGGGAAACGGTGTCTCAGCGATGTGTGCGTCTATGTAATCATTCCCTGCAACATCATCAAATCCTGTCTGATGCCCTTCGAGGGAAACATTTTCCTCACCTGCGGACGGATCCTGGCGGCCGGTGCAGTTCTCCAGCTCTTCTTTATGATCCTGAACCATTTTCTCTTCAACCGGTATCCGGATACCCGGAAAAAAGTGCTCCAGTACGGAACCCTGGTGTCTAACAGCGGTTTTTTGGGCTATCCGGTGGCGGAAGGGGTCTATGGGGACCTGGGACTGTTCTATGCGTCCGTGTTCCTGATCCCGCTGCGGCTGGTCATGTGGTCCGTGGGCACTGGGTATTTTATGGCCCAGCAGGAAAGCCGGAAAGAAGTCCTGAAAAAGGTGCTGACACATCCCTGTCTGATTGCCGTGTACATCGGGATCCTGCTGATCCTGACCCAGTGGCGTCCGCCGGCGTTCCTGGACATGACCATCCGGTACATCGGAGGCTGCAATGCGGCCATTACCATGTTCATTGTAGGGACCATCCTGGCGGACGTGCCCCTTCTGACTATCTTCAACCGGGACAGCATCCTGTACAGCATCCTGCGGCTGATCCTGCTGCCCGGGCTGGCCTGGGGCGTCAGCGCCGCCCTGGGACTGGATGCGGTGGCCACTGGGATTGCGGTGCTCATGACCGGCATGCCTGCCGGGGCCACCACCGCCATCTTTGCCGCCCGGTACGGCAGCGATGCGCCTTTTGCCACCAAACTCACCGTGCTCTCCACTCTGCTGAGCATGTTCACCATCCTGTTCTGGTGCCTGCTGCTGCCGAAACCGTGAAAAAAGGGATATGAAAAAATGAAGAATCATTTTTTCATATCCCCTTTTTTGACAGGGGGTGTGAAAACTATTTTTTCACACCTTTTTTACAGGCTCTCCAGAAAATTCCCCACCACCCGGTCATAGCCCCGGGGATTGTCCATAATTTCATTGGCGTGGCCGGAGCCTTCGAAATAGACCAGCTTTTTGGTGGGACTGGTGCAGCGGGTCATCAGTTCTTCCGCAATATGGGGCGGGATCAGCCGGTCCACATCCCCGTGGAGAAACAGCACCGGAGCGGTCATCCGCTGGACGCAGGATGCAGGGTCCACATCCCGGAGAGTCTTCCGGGTATGGTAATACATGGACAACTGGAAGAAGGGTTCCAGTACTTCCATCCCTGCCAAGAGACGCTGGTCCCCGGTGTAGTTCATGAGCTTTTCCTGGCCCAGTTCCAGTACATTGCCATAGGAACTGTCCGCCACATAGAAGGCCATGTCCCTGCCCTGGGGGGTGCCGGCATAAATCAGGCTCATGGCGGCCCCCAGAGAAATGCCGTGGAACCCGATGGAAACCTGGGAATCCTGCTGCCGGAGCAGGGCCACCCAGCTGTCCATGTCATCAGGATCGTGGACACCCCAGTCATTGGTGCTGCCGCCGCTTTCCCCGTGTCCCCGGATATCCGGCATCAGCACATTGTATCCCCGGGACAGATAGATCCTGGCATAGGGGACGCACATGGTCCGGTTCTGGTACAGTCCGTGGAGCAGGATCACGGTTTTGTGGCTGCCGGAAGGGTTTTCCATATAGGTCCCCTGGAGCCGGGTACCGTCTTTGGATGTGACGGCCACCCGCTGCCAGCCGTATTTCCGCTCCAGGGCGTGGATGGTGTCCAGATCATTCCGGTGATTCTCGATGGCCAGCAGCTTGTCCCAGGGCTGGGAGAACAACTGGGTGTAGGCGGTATTCCCGGCATAGACTCCCAGGCCCAGAAGCAGGAGCAGGGTCAGGAATACCAGGTATTTGATGAAATTCCAGAGAAAACGCATAGCTAGACTGCCTTTCTGTGATGCATAGAATACTGATTATACATCATAGATCCAAGATGAAGAATAAATAAGGCAGAAAAGAGAAAAAAAGATGAACAAAAAGGGGGTGTGAAAAATTCACACCCCCGGTTGCGGGCTGCGGGTCACGGGTCGCCTAAGACTAAATCAAATGGAATTTGAGAAGCAGAATCTTCGGCCTGTACCAACAAGCCCGCGACTTACGACTCATGACCCGCGACCAAAGAGGCTGTCACGCATATTTCTTCAGCAGGGCCAGGAAATCTTCTTCATGATCCGGATACCATTGGGTGAAAGGCTGGGCCGCTTCCAGCAGGATCCGGTTCAGCTCCAGGAAGAACTGGGGCAGCCGGGCAGTGGCAATGAGCGCCAGGGGTTCACTGATCTTTTCTTTCCCGTAGGCGTAGCTGCCGCCGGCATACACCTGGAAGGCGCTGGCCCGTTCCCCGTTCACCAGGGTGAAGGCTCCCCGGAAGCCCAGGGCCGCCAGGGACTGGACGGTGCAGGTGGAAGGGCAGCCGGAAAAATGGCATTTGGGCAGATACCGGGTATCCGCACCCTGTTCCTTCAGGAAAGCGGCGATCCGGGCCAGGGCCCCGTGGGAATCGCACAGGCCCTGCTGGCAGACAGTGGCGCCGATGCAGCTGACAGAGTGTTCGAAAGCCGTACGGGCAGTGTCTGTTTCCGTCAGGGCCGCCACCTTCCGGGCTTCCTCCGCCGTCAGGTTGATGATGTAGCAGGTCTCATCCGCGTTGAGCCGCAGCTGGGCTCCTTCCATTTGAGAGGCCGCACCCAGCAGCTGCCGGAACACTTCCATATTGGGGACGCCGCCCAGGGGCTTGTATTCCACATAGTACAGCCCTTCCTGTTTCTGGCTGCGGATCCGGGGATCCGCCAGGACCCGGTCATCCTTCCCGGTTTTGGACAGGGCAGGGATGGGTTCCAGTTCCAGCTGGGGAATCCCTTCTTCCCGGGCTTTCCGGACAGCATCCCGGACGGCGGTCCGGAAGGCGTCTTCCCCCATTTTCGTCAGGATGAAACGGGAACGGGCCGTGCCACGGTGCTCATAATCCCCGTATTTCATGTACACGTCCCGGGCATAGCCCAGAATGTACCGGGACAGCTCCCGGGGATCCACCTGGCTGTCGATGAGTACCCCGAACCGGCTGCCGTTGACGCCGAAGCCGCCGCCGGCATACACATCGAAGGTGCCGCCGGGCCGGGCTACGAAGCCCAGATCCTTGAAGGTGGCATGGCCTTCGTTGTCGATGCCGTTGGAGAAGCTGATCTTGTACTTCCGGGGCAGCTTCAGTTCCGGAATCAGGCTGATGACGAAATTGGCCGCAGCCCGGATGACCGGGGTCATGTCAAAGGGTTCCCCCGGTTCCACTCCGTGGAGCGGGCTGGCAGTAATGTTCCGGGGATTGTCCCCGCCGGCACCTGCGCAGTAGATGCCGGCTTCAAAGCAGTCCTGATACAGTCCCAGCACTTCCTGTTCCTGGAGGTGATGGAGCTGGAGGGCTTCCCCGGTGGTAAAGTGGGCCAGGGTGATGTGGTATTTGTCGATGGCCTGAGCCAGGAAGGCCATATGGGCCTGGCTGATGGCACCTCCGGAAAAGCGCAGCCGGAGCATGCTGCTGTTGGCCCCTCGTTCTCCGTAGGAACCGAATTCCCCCGAAGTTCCCTTGTATTTGCCGGGCGCCAGTTCTTTGGCATAGAAAGCCCGGGCGGCTTCCTGGAAGACCGGGAACTGGCTGCGGAGCTTCTCTTTGGCGGTTTCAGAAATCTGCGTCATGGACGGATTCCTCCTTTGTGTGCTGTGAAATGGAATAGAAAAAGGATAACACATTATAAATCATAGTGCAATGGTGTGAAATAAAGAGGGAATGTGAAAAAATTCACACCCCCGGTCAATGGTCTCATGTCACTAGTCACTTGTCTTTGGTCACTAGACACTGGAAGGAACCCGGGCTGCGGGTTCCCCAGATAATATAAAACCAAGAATGTACGGAAAATAGAAGCAATGATTTTATCAGTAAAAAAACGATTTTGTACATTCAAAAATTTGCTTGCAAATTTTATCCTTCAGCCAGTGACAAGTGACGGGCAGCTTTGCTGCCCCTAGACAAAGGGGGTGGTGCAGTTCACCTGCAACAGCCCCTTTACCGCAGCGTCAGCAGACAGACGGTTTCCACATGGCTGGTGTGGGGGAACATGTCCACAGGCTGGACTTTCCGGACCACGAACCCTTTGTCCCGCAAAATGGCTGCATCCCGGGCCAGGGAGGCCGGATTGCAGGAAACATACACCACCCGCTGGGGACGGACTTTGGCAATGGCCTCCAGCACCCGCTGTTCACAGCCGGCCCGGGGAGGATCCAGGACCACCACGTCCGGACGGCTGCCCTGCCGGACCAGTTCCGGCATTTCCTTGGCCGCATCCCCGCATAAAAAGTCCACATTGGACACCTGGTTGTCCCGGGCGTTCTGCCGGGCATCCCGAATGGCCGGTTCCACGATTTCGATGCCCAGGGCCCGTTTTGCCTTCTGGGCCAGGAACAGGGTGATGGTGCCGGTACCGCAGTATGCGTCGATGACCTTCTCCTTTCCCGTAAGCGCCGCATACTGAAGGGCGGTTTCGTAGAGTTTTTCCGCCTGGAGGGTGTTCACCTGGAAGAAGGAATGGGGAGAGATGGTGAAGGTGAATTTCCCCAGCCGGTCGTGGATTACCCCGGGACCCCAGATGACTTTGTTCTTTGGTCCCATGATCACATTGGTGTGCCGGGTGTTGAGGTTCTGGACCAGGGTGGTGAAGCCGGGGATTTCCTGGCGGAGCAGGGCCGTCAGGTCCTTCAGATGGGGGACCTGGGGCTCGTTGGTCACCAGCACGGCCATGACTTCTCCGGTCTGGACCCCCACCCGTCCCATAATGTGGCGGACGATGCCCCGGCGGGCATCTTCTTCCAGGGCCGGGATCCGGTATTTTTCCATCCAGGACCGGACCACCTGGACGATCCGGTTGTTGGCCTGCTGCTGGATCAGGCAGTCCTTCACGTCAATGACCCGGTGGGTGCCCTGGGCATAGCAGCCGATGGCCAGGGTATGGTTCCGTCCCTGGGCCGCCGGCACCTGCATCTTGTTCCGGTAATGCCAGGGGTCTTCCGCTCCCAGGGTTTCCTGGACGCTGAGTTTGGTAAAGTGGCCGATCCGTTCCATGGCATCTACCACGGTCTGGCGTTTCAGGGCCAGCTGGGCCGGATAGGACAGATGCTGGAGCTGGCAGCCGCCGCACTGGGCGTACACCGGACAAGGGGGCTTCACCCGGTCCGGGGAGGGAACCAGCAGCTTCAGCAGACGGGCCTGGCCGTAGCTTTTTTTCAGCAGGGTCACCTGGGCCTGGATCCGTTCCCCGGGCAGGGCACCAGGGACGAAGAAGGTAAAGCCGCTGACTTTGCCCACTCCTTCGCCTGAGCTGCCCAATCCGGTGATGGTCAGTTCAATGTTTTCTTTGAGTTTAAAGGGAATTTTATTTTCTTTCATAATACTGTCATTATACCTTTGTCCCCGGATTGGTGCAATGTTTCCGGCAGAAAAGTCCTGAAACCATCGGAAAAGACGGGAAACGGAAGATAAAGAATTCATTTCCGTTATATTCCAATGAATTGACAAAATAAACGGTTTTTACTATCATATTATCTAGAAGGACGCTGGGAATGGATTCAGCGCCCGTTTTTTCAAATCCAGGGAAAAAGGGTGCAGCTGGGAGGCGTGATCTTATTGTTTGTTACTATGAGGGGGATAAGTTTATGATGTGGAAAGAAGATGCATTGCTGCTGATTTATGTGGCCCTGGGAGGTGCCCTGGGGTCCGTGGCCAGATACCTGGTGGCCGCGGCCCTGAAAGGGGTGTGGAGCAACCATTTCCCCTGGGAAATGGTTTTTGTGAATACCTTCGGGTGCATCCTGGTGGGCTTTTTTGCCGCCTTCCTGTATACGAAGTTTCCTCATCCCCGGTGGGCCATGCTGCTGTACTGGGGGTTTATCGGCGGCTTTACGGCCTTTTCTTCCTTTATCAAGGAGGGACTGCACTTCTTTCTCCATGGGGATCATCTGACGGGTTTTTTGTACCTGCTGCTCCAGAACACCTTGGGCCTTCTGGCGGCCAGTGTGTCTTTCTGGGCGGGGAAAACTTTTTTTTAAAGGGATGAGCATGCTTTGAAATCTTTCTTCCTGACAATGCTCCTGGTGGGCCTGGGTGGGTCCTCAGCCATCTGGGCCATGTACAGGACCGGACTTTCTTTTCTCCGGTCCTGGTGGACTCTGGGATTGTTTTTGGGGATGCCTCTTTGTTTTGTGTTCAGCAATGTGTTCCTGAATGCCGTGCCAAGGAATCTGCTCCGTTTCCTGGCCTGGGCCGGGGGATTGTGGATGGGGTTCCTGTATTATTCGGTGCTGGGGGCCCTGGTGTTCCTGGCCGCTCTCCTGGTGGGGAAGCTGGGCCACTGGCCTCTTCTGGTACCCCGGGCGGCCCGGTTGCTTTTTGCCGGTACGGTGCTCCTGGTGGCGGCCGGCTGCTGGCAGGCCCTTCACCCGGTGGTCCGGAAAATGGAGTATGTGACGGATAAACCCGTTCCCGGTCCCTACCGGATCGTGTTTGTGTCCGATCTCCATTTCGGCGGGCTTTTCGGGACTTCCTACGGAGAGAACCTGGTCCGCCGGATCAACGGGCTGCAGCCGGATCTGGTCCTTTTGGGCGGGGACATGGTGGACGGAGACCTGCCCTTTGTGCTCCAGGAAGGCAGCCTGGAAACTCTCCGGAATCTCCGGAGCCAGGATGGGGTCTATGCTGTTTTCGGGAACCATGACAAACGGCTGGGGTCCGGAGTGGTGGAACGGTCCTTCCTGGAACAGGATGGGATCCGGTTCGCCGTGGACGAGAACAAGTCCGTGAACGGCTGGCTGAGCCTGACCGGGATGGATGATTATCTGTTCGGGAACCGGCGGGCGGAATACAGTCCGGAACCGGGGAAATTCAACATCTTCCTGGAACATGAACCCCGGCGGATCCCGGAAGCGGCATCCAGGGGCTATGACCTGTACTTTGCCGGCCATACCCATGCCGGACAGATGGCACCCAACCGGCTGATCACCCGGAAAATGTATTTCCTGGATTACGGTTCGGAAAAAGTGGAAAACATGCTGGCTACCGTTTCCAGCGGTTATGGCCTCTGGGGCGTCCCGGTCCGCACCGGGCCCAAACCGGAAATCGTAGTTGTGGACATCAAAAAAGGGGCTGTGGAGAAATGAGAAAATTCATTTCTCCACAGCCCCTTTGGTCACGAGTCGCGAGCCATGAGTCGCGGGCTTGTTGGTACAAATCGAAAATCTGGCTTTACAGATTCTGTTGGATTTTGTCTTACCCTCTTGCAGGAAAAACAAACGGTCTAAACGTCCAGGCCTGCACCCCGTGACCCGAGGTCCGCGTCCGGAGGTGCTGCCTGCAGCAGCACCTCCTTATACATCTCCGCCTTTTTCTCCAACTTCATGGGATAGGCCCGGGAAGTGGAGGGGAGCCGGGACAGCAGCAGGTCCCGGCCGTCCAGGGTGATGGGAACGGAAGTGCCGGTCCGGGGCAGTTTGGGGGGATTGGTGCATTGGTGCAGGACGATTTCCGTGGCTTTTTCTCCCGTGGTGATCAGCAGCCGGCAATGGGGAATCTGCCGGAGCATGGCGGCCAGGGAGGCTTCCTCCACCACATGGAGGAATTTGTCCGAGGCATTGCCCTTTTCCCGCTGGGCCCGGAGTACCGTGGGCCCCAGGGCAATGCCCGTTTCCGCCAGGAAGAGTCGGATCCTCGTCGGATCAAAGGCTTTTTCCATCCCTTTCCGGAAATGGTCCGGGTCAGAAAAATACACCATTCCCAGGATTCGCCACATATCATTCTGGAAATTGGGATAGTAAAAATCCATGGCCCGTTTTTCCGCAGCAGGAGGGAAGGTGCCCAGGATCAGCACCCGGGCAGTTTCCGGCAGAAAAGGGGGAAAAGGATGGACCTCCACCGGGATCCCCGGCAGAATCTCCCCCGTCAGTTCCATTTGTTCCATAGCAGGCATACTCCTTTATTTCATTCAGAGCCGGCTGCAAACCGGCTTCCATTGGCCATTGACCTTGTCAGCCCTCATTCCTCCTTCAGCAGCTTGAAGCTTTCCTTGTGGTATTCCAGGATCCCTTCCTTCTGCATCTTGCTCAGCTCATTGCTGAGGGCACTCCGGTCCACGCTGAGATAATCCGCCATCTGCTGCCGGTTGAAAGGGACGGTAATGATCTTCTTTTTCTGCTGTGCGGCCAGGAAGGACAGGTAGGACAGCACCCGTCCCCGGATGGATTTGGAGGAAGTGTGGAGGATCCGCCGGGAAAGGGACAGGTTCTTCCGGGCCAGGATGTGGAGCAGGTTGTCGCTGATCTGCTGGTGCTGGGGGCAGCTCCGGGAACAGGTATGAAATACTTTGGACAGATCCATCATCAGCACGGTGGTGTTTTCCGCCGCCAGCACGTTGATCAGCAGGGGTTCATTTTCCGCACAGGCGTAAGCTTCCGCAAACAGTTCCCCGGGGCCGATCTGCCCCAACAGGTTCCGGTTCCCCCACAGGTCGTCGTTCTCGATGATGACCTTTCCGGAAAGGACCATGCTTACGGTATGGACCACATCCCCTGCATAATGGATGTAGGATCCTTTTTCATAGGAACGGACCACGCCGCCCAGACAGTGCATCCGGACCTGGATCTCTTCCGGGGGAACATTTTTGAACAGGGCCGTTTTGGCCAGAAATGCAGTATCCATATTTTGCCTCCGTTGTTAAAACAACAAAAATAATCTGTCCCCAGTATACGGCGAAAAAGAAAAGTTGGCAAGGGGGTTCCCTCTTGACGAAAAAAAAGTTCTGTGCTAAATTGTAAGCAATTTGATAGACATACCTGCAATGAAAAGAAGAGTACCCTTGGCAGGCCGGCACAGAGAGCTTCCATCCTGGTGCAAGGAAGAGCGGCGAAAAAGGGGAACATGGCCTTGGAGCAGATGATTGAACAGCAGTAGGTCATCCGGGGGTGCCCGTTACAGCACTGGAGCATCCGCTTTGGCGTGTGCTCGAGAGGCCTGGCATGCCAGGCGAAGCCGGGTGGTACCACGATGCTTTCGTCCCTGCAGGGACGGAAGCTTTTTTTATGGAAAAACAAAGGAGTGATCGTTATGCCAATCAAAATCGACAGCCATCTTTCCGCCAAGGAAAAGCTGCGGGAAGAGAATATCATCACCATCGACAATGACCGGGCCATGACCCAGGACATCCGTCCCCTGAAAATCCTGATCCTGAACCTGATGCCCCTGAAAAAGCCCACAGAACTGCAGCTGCTGCGCCTTTTGGGCAATTCCCCCCTGCAGCTGGAAGTGGACTTCTGCCGGCCGGTGAGCCGGGTGGGGACCCACACGGACAATTCCTACCTGGAATCCGCCTATCTGGAATTCAGCGATGTCCAGGACCGGTATTACGACGGTCTCATCGTTACCGGGGCGCCGGTGGAGAAAATGGAATTTGAAGAGGTGGAATACTGGGGGGAAATCGAGGAGTATCTGGAATGGGCCCGGACCCACGTGTATTCCGTGCTCCATTACTGTTGGGGCGCTCAGGCCGGTCTGTACTATTATTATGATGTGCCCAAGAAAATGTTCCCCCAGAAGCTCTGCGGCATCTATCCCTACGGCCTCACGGTCCGGAACCATCCGCTGCTCCGGGGCTTCGACGACCGGTACTTCATTCCCCAGTCCCGGTACACCACGGTGGACGACGCCAAAGTGTACAGTACGCCGGATCTCCAGGTGCTCAGCCGCAGCGTGGAAAACGGCATCAACATCTGTGCCACTGCCGATATGCGCCGGATCTTCGTCATGGGCCATTTTGAATACGACCGGATGACCCTGCGGGATGAATACGTCCGGGACCGGGACAAGGGACTGAATCCATCCCTGCCCAAACATTACTATCCCACCGACGACACCACCCAGGAACCGCTGTTCAAATGGTGCAGCTACGCCCATCTGTTCTACCTGAACTGGCTGAACGTGGTGTACCAGGATACGCCCTATGATCTGCACAAACTGACCAAGAGGGAGTAGGAGAAGGGGCTGCTGCGGCCGGATCAAATTTGCAGGCAGATTGTTGCCTGTGTGAATGGGAACCCCAGGGGCTGCGCGCCGGGCAGCCCGTCACATCACTGATGGGGGAAAAGGAGAAAACAAGATGGTGCAGAATGCAGGAAACAGCCTTGCTGGGCAGCGGGATGTGCATTTCATGGAAATGGCCCTGGAGGAAGCCCGGCAGGCGGCCCGGGAGGGAGAGATACCCGTGGGGGCCGTGCTGGTCCGGGATGGACAGGTGCTGGCCCGGGATCACAACCGGCGGGAACAGGACCGGGATGCCACTGCCCATGCGGAGTTCCTGGTGATCCGGCAGGCCTGCCGGCTGCTCCGGCGCTGGCGGCTCAGCGACACCACCCTGTACGTGACCCTGGAACCCTGCCCCATGTGCGCCGGGGCCATCTGGAACGCCCGGGTGGGGAGGCTGGTGTATGGGGCCTGGGACAGTGCCGCCGGGGCCTGCGGTTCCCAGTTCAACCTGCCGGCTCATCCGTCCCTGAACTTCCGGACGGAAGTAACCGCCGGGGTGCTGGAAGAAGAGTGCCGGAAAATTTTGCAGGATTTTTTGAAAGCACGGCGGTAAGTATGGTATAATAGAACTCTCATGGATGGGTGTCCGAGTGGTCGAAGGTGCTTGACTCGAAATCAAGTGTACCGCAAGGTACCGAGGGTTCGAATCCCTCTCCATCCGCCATTCCTTACTAGGACAACGGTAAACAGTTTATTGGTGTTCAACTCTTGAAAACATTCGGTTTTATGGGGGCTGGAACCAATATGGACTGTTTCCCGTTGTTCTTTTTTTATTGCCTTTTTTGCGCATTTTTGCGCATTTCCCGGGTGCGCATTTTGGCCTTGCGCATTTTTTACACGGTCAGTTTTTCCAGGCTGTCCTGTAACTGTTTTTCCATGGATTCGGTCACATGGGTATATACAGCAAGTGTCGTATTCGGGTCATTGTGGCCGACACGTTTCATTATGGCTTTTAGCGGTACACCCATAGACGCAAGCATACTTATATGGGTATGGCGGAAAATATGGGTGGTAATATGCTTCCCTGGAATATCAATTTGCCGCAACAGCTTATTAATATATTGCATGTTGTAGGGCATACCCGTATTTGTGGTGAATATATAGCCCCTGTCCTTGTAATTGCTACAAAGGCTATTTCCCCGGCGGCCCCAATGTTCCTGTCTCTTATTGTCCGTAATGAACCATTCCAGGATCTGAACGGCCCTTTTGTTTAGGTCAATTGTCCGGTAGGAATAAATGTTTTTGGGTGTTCCCCGTTGCAATTCATCCCCATTTTTCCGGGTATTGACCAAAGTACCTGTTACGCTGATCTGTTTCTTGTCCAGGTCAATATCTTGTTGCCGCAAGGCCAGTAATTCCCCGATCCGTAGCCCTGTCAGTGAAACAAATTCCATGGCCAGGGATACCCGGTAATTGATCCTGGATAATTGGGACAGACATTCTTTCAGTTCGTCATGATCCAGAAATTTGTTTGTCCGTTTGGCCAGTTCTTCCGGGGTTGCCGGGCGGCGTTTCAATCGAATACTTTCAAAGTCGGATATATCTTGAATATACCCGGCCTTTTTTGCAAAGCGCATAACCGCTTTCAGAGTTACCAGGGTGGACTGGACATAGTAATAAGAAAACTTGTCCAGGTAGTACATAGTGAAAATAATCTTTTCCGCTATAGTTGGGGTAAAATCACGCAACAGCAAGCCGGGGGCCGTACTAATGAGAATCCGGCGTATATAGGTCCAGTGGTTACGGCGGGTAATTTCCTTTACCGTCAAGTCACTGACTTCTTGCCATTCCCGGCAAACTGTTTCCAGGGTCAAGGATTCAAGCAGGGCCGCCTTTTCTTCCCTGGATCCGTTTACCTTTTTCTGGAACTTGTTCCAAAGCATTTCACGGGCCATTTTTTGAGCATGGCGGCTGTTGCTGTTCAAAGTGACGGACACGGCAATATTCTTCCCTGTCTGTTCGTCCTGGAAGCGTTCCCGATACATGTACCGGGTTCCCTTGCCATTCTGTTTTTCAGTGATCCACATTGTGCAATTCCTTCTTTCCCGTTACTCATTGCACCCCTGCAAGGACTCATAGAGTTGGGAGAAAGGGAAAATGGCTACTTGTCGGGCTTCCCCTGGAAGGCGGGGCCAATTGGTATGGAACCGTTTTTTAGGGCTTCCCCTAGAAAATCCTCTACAAAAACGTCAGTAATAACTTTCTCTGTAATTTTGGGCAATTTGTCTGTTTCCAGGCGTTGCATTTCTTCTTTTACCCTATGGGCAATTTCTATTACTTTCTCATATCTGTATGGGATGGGCGAACTGGCCATAGCCTTTTTGGTGTTTGGAAAGGTATCCAGATAGGGGACATGGACATATAAGGAAATGCAACCGGCGGGGGAATTGTCGGCAATCCTTATTCCGCCTTCTGTTAGTAACTGAATGGCCTTTTCTAGTTCGTCTGGATGATCTGGATCAAAATCTAACAGTTCGTTGGGGGACGTTTTGAGAATCCGGGCAATTTTGCATAAGGTTTTATAACGGGGTTCTCTGTCCTTGTTCTCATAGGCAACATAGGTTGTATAACCCATACCCAACTTTTCCGCAAATTCTTTTGCAGACTTGTAACCGGCTTTTTCTCTGTAATATTTCAATCGTTCTTGAAAAGTCATAGTCACCACCCTTTCAAAGTCATTATAGACGAAAAGTAAACACAAGTAAACAAGAAACACAAATAAGCCATTGACAATAATTCACATAAAAGCTAATATAAAATAAACTAGACCAAAAGTATATAAGGTGGTGGAACTATGAGAACCGGAATTTTCCCCAATATGGGAGAAGTAAAGCGACTGACCTATAAAAAGGGATGGTCATTATCTGAACTGGCAAAGCAAGCGAATTTGTCTTTGAATACCATTTTTGCCCTGCAAGCCAAAAGACGGCGGGCCAGTGAAAGAACAGTGTACAAGCTGGCCAATGCCCTGGACGTATCCCCGGCGGAAATCATTGAAAAGTGACTCTATAAAACCCCTGCAAGGACTCATAGAGTTGGGAAGAAAGGACAGGTGGACAGAATGAAGGGCCAAATTTACCTAACCAGGGAACAGGCGTTGAAGGTGCAGGCCTGGAAACAGGCGGTCATGTACCTTACAGCCATTACGATCCAGAAAGCCGATCATCTGGAAATCTGGAAGGCATGTAACACGGTTCGAGAATTGGAAAATGATCTTTTTCCAGATATGAATAATCTGTTGTACCAGGATGAAAAGGCCAGTGTGGACAAACTGAAAGAAAGGATGGATGAAGGCAATGAAAAATAAGCGTTTTGGCGTGATCCTGGAAGGCCAGGACGGAACGTATTATAAACGGTTTATTCTTGCTACAGATACCTTGCAAAGGGCTAGAGAATTAGCAGGGGAATTTATGGGCATGGGCGCAAATGTTGCGATTGTGGAAATAATCCCCGGCGGGGCCATTGGTTGCGGGAAAAGTTGGGGCATGGAAAGAACAGACGAAATAGGCGGCGGGGTGAAAATCCTGGAAAAAAGAAAGGCGGCGATGGTATGACAGTATTACGAATGGAAACGGTACGGGTTGACGATTGCGGGGGCCGTTGGTTGCGGCCGAAACAGCTTCAAGCGAAATTTTCCATTACCCGGACAACGGTTTGGAAGCTGTTAAGCGAAATGAGAACTATTCCCAAATACAAGGGGGATTTCATCGACTATAGCAAGACGTTACGCCTGGTACGGGAACGGGCCTTCCTGGAATATTTCAAGAGCCAGGACAAAGCCTATTTGAAGTGTGCAAAGCCTTCCCAAAGCGTTTAGAAGAAATAAAAATAGGCCCCCTATACATTTCCATAGACCGGGGGACTTATACCGGAAAAACCCCGGTTAAACCCGGCTCAAATTAGTACAGAGGGCAAAAGAAAGGGCGTGATGATATGGCGAAATCACAGACAGTAGTCATGAAGGATATTAAAGCCCCTTCCATGGCCAAAGCAATCCGGGCAAAATGTTTGGATTGTTGCGGCGGCGTTCGGGTGGAAGTTCGGGACTGTACAATGGTAAATTGTCCCCTCTTTCCCTACAGGTTTGGGAAGAATCCAAAAGCGGCCATAAACAGCCTGGAAAAGTATTACACCGTGGAAATCAAATAAAAATAGCCGTCATGAATGAGTATCCATTCACAACGGCAAAGGGCAAAATTCCGGCCAGGGGTTTTGTCCTTGTTCTTTATTTGGAACTGTAAACAGTATGAAACAAGAATAAACAATGGACTTATAAAAGGCATATGTATAAAATTTCACCCAATACCATTTTACCAGAAATGGCCAGGGGGTGCACGAATAGAAACAAGAGGTGGAAAATGGCTACTAGGGGATTAGAACTTTTTGACAGTTGCTATTATGATTCTTTTGAAGAACTGGACAAAAAACAGGAACCACTAATTAACGGACTAATTCGGGACGTAGGGCAAACGATTCTTATTACAGGCCCTAGCAAGGCGGGCAAAAGTTTTCTGGCTATCCAATTAGCTCTAGCCCTTGCCAATGGAGATAATTGGATAGGCTTTAAGGTAAAAAGTCCAATTAAAAAAATAGGAAGAAAGCCCTATGTTTTCCGTGACGTAGTTTTGTATGTTGACCTAGAATTATTGGGAAGTGATTTTGGATACAGGCTAAAGGCCATTGGCCGGGCCATTTATCACATTGATTTATCCAGTGAAAGTGGGGAACAGTATGTAGAAAATTTCGCAAGAAGCAAGATTGATTGTGAAACGTTCGGGGACGAACAAAAAGCCTATAAAGACAATATACCACACCCCATGGCCCAAACGGTCATAGACTGTATAAAAGAGGACATAGAAGAAATACATAGCCATTCATCTTCTGATTCTTCTAGTTCTATAGAACGGGAGGTAAAAACAGTAATTATTGAGTGGGAGTGATTTTTTGAAACTCCGAACCCGTTGTGGCACAACGATTTTACGGTTTTATATCTCTCTTTTGATAACGATTTGATAACGCTCCCCATATACCGTATCATTCTATATTCCCACTGGATTGCGGGTAAAGAATGCTTTTTTACGGCTTATAAGTGAGGACAACCATATTAGAAAGCCCTTACCGATGGCAACGTCGGTAAGGGCTTTTGCTGTCTATTCGTCTATGTCAAGCCTGTCCCGGAACGCTTCTACCAGAAAATCGCTCAACTCTTTGGAGGGGACTTTGGCCCAGCGGTGAGTGGTGTCGTACTTGGGGTAGTTGTACCGCCAGCGGTCATAGTCTTCCCTGGTGATCTCCCCGGCCTCCAGCTTCTTGGCCTGCTCCGCCCAGGCGGACAGCATATCAAGCATATTGGTATAGGTCTTGCCTTTGGATTTGTCCAGACGCAGACAAACCTCGCCGTCAATCTCCCCAATAGTCAGCCCCCGAATATCCTCCAAAGCAAAGAGGGTGTGCATCAGGCCGATGTCGGTATCTATGTCAGGGACGGTCAGGGCATCAGGGGAAATATCAAAGAAGTCAGCCAGTGTCTTTGTCAGGTCGGCCTTGGGGGTGCGGCTCCCGGTTTCATACTGTGCCATACGCACATCGGCGGAGCGTTCCGGGAAACCCACCACCATGCCAAGATACTTCTGTGTGATGCCCTTCATGTTGCGGAAGAAACGAATACGTTCACCAATCGCCATAACTGCCAACTCCAATCTATGTAATGGGGACACTTGAAGTATAACAGATATGTTTAGACCAGTCAAGAGAAAAATAAATAAATTTGTTTATATTTTCTCGTTGGAAGGTCTTGAGATAACGGAATAGAGTTAGTATAATAGGACTACGTTAAGCAAATAGCGTTAAATCAAAAGAAAGGAGGAATCCATATGGAGAACAGATTCATCCGGGCGGAAGAAGTTGCGGACGAGCTGGGTGTATCGAAGCCCTACGCCTATAAACTCATCCGGCAGCTCAACGAAGAATTGAAGGACAAGGGCTTCATCACCATCGCAGGGCGGGTCAACCGCCAGTATTTCAACGAACGGCTCTACGGGGCCAGAAAGGAAGGGAACTAAATGCCAGTCTTTAAGGACGAAGCAAGAGGAACATGGTACGTCATGGTGCGGTATCAGGACTGGACGGGGGAGCGCAAACAGAAGTGCAAGCGTGGCTTTGCCACCAAACGGGAGGCCCAGGAGTGGGAGCGCAGTTTCCAGATGCAGACCTCCGGCGACCTGGATATGACCTTTGAAGCCTTTACCGAGCTTTACACCAAGGATGTGAAACCCCGGCTCAAGGAGAACACCTGGCTGACCAAGGAGAACATCATCCAGAAGAAAATTCTGCCCTACTTTGGCAAGCGGAAGATTAGCGAGATCACCACCAAGGACGTGATCGCATGGCAGAACGAGTTGCTGGCCTACCGGGACGAGAAGCGCAAGCCCTATTCGGCTACCTATCTCAAAACCCTGCACAACCAGCTTAGCGCCATCTTCAATCACGCCGTCCGCTTCTATGAGCTGCGCTCCAATCCCGCCGCCAAGGCTGGAAACATGGGGTCAGAGGAACGGAAGGAAATGCTGTTCTGGACGAAAGCGGAGTACCAGAAGTTTGCGGACGCCATGATGGACAAGCCCGTTTCCTACTACGCCTTTGAAATGCTCTACTGGTGTGGTATTCGGGAGGGGGAACTGCTGGCCCTGACCCCGGCAGACTTTGACTTTGAGGCCGGGACGGTGAAAATCAGCAAGTCCTATCAGCGGCTCCACGGCAAGGACGTCATTACCACGCCAAAGACGAAGAAAAGCAACCGCACCATTAAAATGCCCAACTTCCTCTGTGACGAGATGAAGGACTACCTGGGGATGCTCTACGGCATCAAGAAGAAGGAGCGCATTTTCACCATCACGAAAAGCTATCTCCACCATGAGATGGACAGAGGGGCGAAGTCGGCAGGGGTCAAGCGTATCAGAATCCACGACCTCCGGCATTCGCACATCTCACTTCTGATTGACATGGGCTTCTCCGCTGTGGCGATTGCTGACCGCGTGGGGCATGAGAGTATCGAGATCACCTACCGCTACGCCCACCTGTTTCCGTCCAAGCAGACGGAGATGGCGGACAAACTGGACTTTGAAAGGATGGGAGCGTAATGTCAGCTAAGAATTTGGACACTCACAACCGCTGGAGGAACAAGACCGTGGCCTTCCGGGTATCCCCGGAGGAAAACGAGCAGATCGACGCCGCTGTGCGGCTCTCTGGCCTGACGAAGCAAGACTACATCACCAAGCGGCTCCTGTGCCGGGACGTGGTAGTGCAGGGCAATCCCAGGGTGTATAAGGCCCTGCGGGACGAACTGGCCACTGTGCTGGCCGAGCTGTGGCGGATCAGGGACGGGGCCAACGTGGACAGCGAGCTGCTGGACACCATTCGGATGATCGCCGCTATCATGGGCGGCATGAAGGAGGATTGATAGATTGATGGATTCCAGAGAAACGAAAAGGACTGTCCCGGTTCCGTCTGCGCCAACAGACGGGGAACAGCCCATTTCACAAACAACTGCCAAAAGTATAGCAGAGGAAACGGCTGAAAACAACCCCCAAGAGGAAAGTTTGGAAGAAATGCTCCGAGATATGCGGCGCATGAGCGACCCGGCCTACCTCCACACGGTTTCTATGAACGACCTTTACCAGAACATCTACCAGAGCAGACCGCCCGTCATTGACGGTCTGCTCTACCCTGGGACATACCTCTTTGCGGGAGCGCCCAAGGTGGGCAAGTCGTTCCTGATGGCTCAGCTTGCCTACCATGTCAGCATGGGCCTCCCCCTGTGGGGCTATCCTGTTCACAAGGGGACTGTCCTCTACCTGGCGTTGGAGGACGACCACCGCCGCTTGCAGGGGCGGCTATACCGAATGTTCGGCACAGAGGGCACCGACAATCTGCTCTTTGCGGTCTACGCCAAACAGCTTGGCGTTGGCCTGGAGGAACAGCTAAAGAAGTTCGTCCGGGAACACCCGAACACCAAGCTGATTATCATTGACACTCTCCAGAAAATCCGGGAGGCTGGCGGGGATAAGTACAGCTATGCCAATGATTACGAAGTGGTGGGGAAACTGAAACGCCTTGCCGATGATTGCGGCGTCTGCCTCCTGCTGGTACATCACACCCGCAAACAACAGGCCGATGATAAGTTCGATATGATTTCCGGCACCAACGGCCTGCTCGGAGCGGCGGACGGGGCCTTTCTTCTTCAAAAGGAGAAGCGGACAGACGGCAGCGCCGTTCTGGACGTGGCCGGGCGTGACCAGCAAGACCAGCGATTCTATCTTACCAAGGACAAGGAACGGCTGATATGGACGCTGGAGCGTACGGAAACGGAGGCATGGACAGAGCCGCCCGACCCGGTGCTGGAGGCCATAGCCGCCCTTGTGACGGTGGAGAAGCCGACCTGGGGTGGTACGGCCACCGAGCTGGTAGCGGCGCTCCAGACTGACATGAAGCCCAACGCCCTGGCGATGCGGCTAAACGTCCGGGCCGGGAAGCTGCTGACAGACTACCACATCCGCTATGAGAACAGCAGGAGCCACGCCGGGAGAAGTATCAGCCTGACGCTGGAACCGTCCCAGGCGTGACGACCGTGACGGCTGTGACGGCTTTTTTGAGAGTGGCGGCGGTGTCTGAAACATCGTCACGGTCGTCACGGCTGTCACGGGGAGCAGCAAAGTTTAGGCGGGGTGCAGGGTGCCCTTTTCAAAGGGCGGCCCTGCTGGGGGAGGCAACCGCAGTTGCCGGGGGCAAAGCCCCCACACCCCCTCGGAGAGCCCACGACACTTTGCAGACCGAAGGGATGAAAGTGTCATAGTGGGTTATTACACTTCCCGCAGGAAGTGCCTCCCCCGAACCCCCGTCCTCTTTCAACAACCCAACATCTGAAACAGGAGGATTTTTGCCTATGGCGAGAGGCGACGGTATTGACCGTACCAACGCAAGAAATATGAGGCTGACCGAAACCAAGATCGGTAACACCCAGCAGCACAACGAGCGTGAGAAGGATTCCTATGTCAATCAGGACATTGTACTGGAGCGGACGCCGCTCAATGTCCATTTCAAAACCCCGTCTGCCGGGTATCGAGAGATGTTTGCTCGAATGGAGGCTGATGGCGTGATTTCCACTCGTGGTATCAAGGAGGATGCCTTTCGATATGGTGAGCTGGTCTTTGACGTAAACTCCGCTTACTTCTACAACCACGGCGGCTATGACTTTGCAAAACAATTTTACACCGAAGCATACAAAGCCGCAATCAAAATCGTGGGCGGAGAGCAGTATATTTTGTCGGCGGTCATGCACGCTGACGAGCGCAACCGGGCCATGTCCGAGGCGCTGGGGGAGGACGTGTACCACTACCACCTCCATGTGGTTTATATCCCGGTAGTGGAGAAGGAGATACGCTGGACAAAGCGGTGCAAGGACAAGTCCCTGGTGGGCAAGGTCAAGGAAACGATCATGCAGGTGAGCATGAGCAAGAAGTGGGCGTCCAAGCCCATTCTGGACGAAACCACCGGGGAGCCGTTACGCACAGCTAAGGGCAAACCCGTTCTACGAAAGTCGTACAGTGTCCTGCAAGATGATTTCTTTGAGCATATGCGCTCCGCTGGCTATGACGATGTAGAGCGTGGGGAACGTGGTAGTTCCGAAGAACATTTGACTGTTACGCAGTTCAAGACGGAGCGTGAGCAGGAACGGCTTGCACAGCTTCAAGAGGTGTCGGCGCTGGCCCAGGTTGAGGCCGACAAAAAGAATAAGGAGGCAGCATCAGCTGAGAAGAAAGCGGCCCAGGCCAGGGCTAAGCTGGACGATGTAGCGCCCTTGCTCAAGGGCATGGAGAAACTGGCGGCGGACTTCTCCGACGACCCGGAGCGGACGCTGCCGGAGGCGGGGCCGCTGGAATCGGCCAAGTCCTACCGGGAGAAAAAGGCCAAGCCCCTTTGGGAGAAGATCGTCAAGGTGCTGCGCTCCGTCTACCGGGCCTACTTCGACCTCAAGAGCAAGTTTGAGCGGTTGCAGAGCGCCTATGATCGTGAGGTCAGTAAGAACGGCTCCCTGTCAGCCAGGATTTATGAGGTTTGTGCCGAGAGGGACGGCTTGAAAGGGCAAGTCAGGGACTATGAGCGGGTCAGACGGGCCATTGGCCCGGAACAGGCGGACAGGATACTGGAGGCAGCTTACCAGCAGGAACAGGTCGAAAAGGAGCGGAAATGGGGTGCAAGGTCAAAAATGAGGGTAGGCGCACGATAATCACAAAAAATGGAGGTAATTTCATGGAAAAGTACATCTTTGACGAGGGCAACGGTCTGTGGTATGAGTTGCAGAGGGACTAACAATATTCGGGCGTGTGCGGCGGAAATCGTGGACACAGAAATTATTTGCGCATGAGGCCCCAAATCGGAGGGTGTCCCGGTGAATGCCCTCCTGATTTATTTGGGACAGCGGGTAAAAACTTCTTGCATTTTAGAGTGTGCTATGCTATACTGCTGTCATACTGATTTGAGGAGTCTATTCAACATGCGGCAAGGTATTCTTAAATAAAATTTGATAATGGGCACAAAAATAATTGCCCCTTGCAGGGGCTTGGTTTTTGTACCCAATTTAAGAATGCTTTTGCCTTTTTATCAAATATCGTGACGGATAACGGCTCATGTTAGCTGAATGCGTTTCTATGTATCCGAAGTCATGATCCCCAGCGGTAAAAGTATTTGCCGCTGGGGATTTTTGCGCCCTTTTGGGCCTTGTATGGAGGATAGACATGAACATTATCAATATCGGGATTCTTGCCCATGTAGATGCGGGCAAGACGACACTGACAGAAAGCCTGCTGTATGCCAGCGGAACCATTTCAGAGCCGGGGAGCGTCGAAAAAGGGACAACGAGAACGGACACTATGTTTTTGGAGCGGCAGCGTGGAATTACCATTCAAACGGCAGTCACTTCTTTCCAGTGGCACAGTTGTAAAGTCAATATTGTGGATACTCCCGGCCACATGGATTTCTTGGCAGAGGTATACCGCTCTCTGGCTGTTTTGGACGGGGCCATCTTGGTGCTCTCCGCTAAAGATGGCGTGCAGGCCCAGACCCGTGTTCTGTTCCATGCCCTACGGAAATTGAACATCCCCACCATTATCTTTATCAACAAGATCGACCAGGTTGGCATTGATTTGGAGAGCGTATATCAGTCTGTTCGGGATAAGCTCTCCGCTGATATTATCATCAAGCAGACAGTGTCGCTGTCCTCGAAAATAACTCTGACAGAAAACACTAGTGCAGAGGTGTGGGATTCGGTCATCGAAAATAACGATGAGTTATTGGCAAAGTATATCGCAGGAGAATCAATCAGTCAGAAAGAACTTGCGCAAGAAGAACAGCGGCGAGTTCAAGACGCCTCCCTGCTCCCGGTCTATCATGGTAGCGCCAAAAACGGCCTTGGCATTCAACAGTTGATGGATGCGGTGATAGGGCTGTTCCAATCGACCAAGGAACAGGGGAGCGCCGCCCTGTGCGGTAGAGTTTTTAAGGTGGAGTATACAGATTGCGGCCAGAGGCTTGTCTATCTGCGGCTATACAGCGGAACGCTGCGTCTGCGGGATACGGTGGCCCTGGCCGGGAGAGAAAAGCTGAAAATCACAGAGATGCGTATTCCATCCAAAGGGGAGATTGTTCGGACAGATACCGCCCATAAGGGCGAAATTGTCATCCTTCCCAGCGACAGCTTGAGATTAAACGATATATTGGGGGACAAAACCCAACTTCCTCGTGAAATGTGGAGTGATGTTCCCTTCCCTATGCTGCGGACGACGATTACGCCAAAAACGGCAGAGCAAAGAGACCGGTTGCTGGACGCTCTTACGCAAATTGCGGATACTGACCCGCTTTTGCACTACGAGGTGGATTCCACCACCCATGAGATCATTCTTTCTTTTTTGGGTCGGATGCAGTTGGAGGTTGTTTCCGCTTTGCTGACGGAAAAATACAAGATTGAAACAGCAGTGAAGGAACCCACCGTCATTTATTTAGAGCGGCCGCTCAAAGTGGCCAGTCACACCATCCATATCGAGGTGCCGCCTAACCCGTTTTGGGCATCTATCGGACTGTCTGTTACACCGCTCCCGCTTGGCTCCGGTGTAAAATACGAGAGCCGGGTTTCCCTGGGATACCTGAACCAGAGTTTTCAAAACGCTGTCATGGATGGTATCCGTTACGGTTTGGGGCAAGGCTTGTATGGCTGGAACGTAACGGACTGTAAGATTTGCTTTGAATATGGACTTTACTATAGCCCGGTCAGTACGCCGGCGGACTTCCGCTCATTGGCCCCGATTGTATTGGAACAGGCATTGAAGAAATCTGGGACGCAGTTGCTGGAACCTTATCTCTCCTTCACCCTCTATGCGCCCCAGGAATACCTTTCCAGGGCTTATCATGATGCGCCGAAATACTGTGCCACCATCGAAACGGCCCAGATAAAAAAGGATGAAGTTGTCTTTACTGGCGAGATTCCCGCCCGTTGCATACAGGCATACCGTACTGATTTGGCCTTTTACACCAACGGGCGGAGCGTGTGCCTGACGGAACTGAAAGGGTATCAGGCCACTGTCGGCGAGCCAGTCATCCAGCCCCGTCGTCCAAACAGCCGTTTGGATAAGGTGCGCCATATGTTCAGTAAGATTCCTTGATACGCCACAGCAAGGATGGTTATTGCATTTCCCTGCCTTTCGTGGTAAAATGTAGTTTTAAACCACCAGAGAAAACAACAACCCTGCTACCCCCCGTTATCACCACCGATAACAATTTGATAACAGCCCATCGTATAGGCTGGATAATATGGACACATCAAATAATCAAAAAAATGAGGTATCAAATTTATGAAGCAAAATCCGTTAAACACGATGCCCAACAACGATCCTGTGTATAAGGCTTTTGCAGGGGACGAAAACAGCGTGAAAGAAGTTACCCAATTTCTGACCAAATTACATGAATTGGGTGTAACCACCATTCTTGTACACCACCATAGCAAGGGAAGCCAGGCGGGGAAAGCGTCCATGGACAGGGGGAGCGGTTCCGGGGCTTTTGCCAGGGACGCAAATACCATTATTGACATGATAGAACTTCAGCCCAAAACGCCACCAGAGGACGGGGCCAGGGCATTCAAACTAGAATTTACCACACGGAACTACAAAACGCCGCCGCCTAAATTCGTATGGTTCCGGTATCCGATCTTTGAAGAAGCGGCCCCTGGTGAATTGGAAAATGCCAGGACAACACAACTTTCAAACCATGAGAAAGGGGCCGTTGCTATGGAACAGAAAAAGGCGGCCAGAGTAAACGAGTTTGAAAGCCTTTTTGCGGAACTGGATACTGGGGAAGGGGTTCCAGTTTCTACCATTGCCGAAAAACTGAAGCTGACAGAAAGAACCGTTTCCCGGTATGTATCCACGATCAACAAGGAACGGGGCAAAAAGGTGTATAGAACTAGAAAAGGGGCCATTGTGAAAGAGTAAAAGGGAAAGAAAAACGTAATTCTAGCCTTGTCATTATGTACAAAAAGACAGAACTAGAATTACGCAAAAAATCAATGACAAAATGACAAAGCTCTTATATATAGCTATGTCATTGTCATTGGCATGAAAAAAATGTGTCTATTACAGATAACAATAACCATGTGAGGGGGAATTTAAAAATCCCCCTTACACACACAGTTATTGTAACTCTGTACATAGACTTTAGCTTCATGCCAAAAAGGGGAAAGACCGAAAAACGGAAAAATCTCAGAAAATTCCATGCGGAACGGCCAGGGAAAAAAGGTGGTGGATACATGGACAGTAAAGAGACAAAAGTAAAAGCATGGTTGAAGAATTATCGAACCTGGAAAGCATTTACCATGAACGCCAATAAAAGGATAGAAGGAATTTTACAGGAATTGCGATTATCACCGGCCCCGGCGGCCGTCCGTTATGGCGGCGTGCCAGGGGGCGGAAAATCTGGCCAGGGGGACAGCATGGAAGAACGCTACATGGAACGGCAACAGGAATTGAAAGACCTTATAACCGACTTGAAGGAGCGTAGCCGCACGGCCAGGGAAAACACTATGCTAATTGACCTAGCTATTTCTTCTTTGTGTCCTACTGATCAAGCAATAGTGCGGTATAGGGTAGAAGAAGGGTTAACATGGGATTCAATCGGCGTTCATTGTGGGTATGATCCTAGTTGGTGTCGGCGGCGTTGGAAAAAGGCTATACAGGAAATAGCCCTTATTCTGTTTCCCGATTGCCTGGAACAATAGACGAACAAAAGAAAACCGGCCTTCTAATTGGCGTTTTGAGCGGCGAAAAATCCGGGGGGTATATAACTATATGGGCGGTTGTAGTTATTTTCCAGGAACGCACCGGGAAGCCCGCTACAGAAGATAAGACGCATTTTGAACAGGGCCGGCCCTATCGAAAATTGGTTGAACTTCGATTGAACTTCGGATGAAGTTAGGAAAATGCCACCTATACCCGGAATCATCCAGGCTATTTCCCTCTACCTGGAAGCCGTGGCCACCAGGGCCAGGGCAAAAATAAAAAGCCCCGCACCACAAGGGCAACAAGGCCAGGAACCTAGGAAAACCTAGGTTACAACCTTACAAAACCTGCCATCAATTTGACCTAGTAAAACCTAGTCATGGAACGGCGCATTATGGGCCAGAAGCCCCGGGCGGCGGCCCTTATATGCGAACTCATGGAAATGTATATAGCCAAAAGCAAGGACATGTTGCAGGAACAGCAGGAACTTGCAAAGAAACTAAAAGGGAACTGTCCAGGGGCCGCCACCAGGGGCCGCAATGGACACCAGGAAGGGCAAACAGCCCCCGGCCTATGGAATGGCCCCGGATACAGGGCAAGGCGGCCACAACGGACACCAGGGAAAGCCCTGGAAGCGGCCACAGCCGGCCAGGAAATGACGCCTATACACGGAACGCCTTCTCCGTTCCCTGGATGATCTGACAGGAGCGGCGGGGGCCTGGAAGGAACCGGCGGCCAGGAAGCCAGGGAACCGCCCCGGACAAATCACCAGGGAGAAGGCAACAGCCGCATGGATCCCCCGGCCTGGGACATGAAAAAGACATTGCCCAATCAGATAAAAGAAAAGCCCCTGGAAGAAATCCAGGAGCCTTGTTATAATACAGGGGTGCAACAGAAATTTGTATGGTGCGCATTTTTTGCGCATTTATTCAAATTGGGTATTTGACATGGCGGCTGTACAGGCTTTTCCCGCCTTATCCGCCATATAGAGTTGGTGAAAATGGATTTTCACCAACCGTCACTAGTCACTGGTCACTAGTCACTAGCGAAAGGAAGCCAGCATGGCTGGCAAAAGTAAAGGAGCCGTGAGAAATACCGCCTGCATTGCTGGTATTTTTCATGGCTTTTTTCAGTAGAAAGGTAGGAAAGATGATGAAAACGTATCAACCCATCACCGAAGGAATCGTAGAACAGTTGAAGGACATCGTGGGTGAAAAGTTCGTTTGGACCGATGAGGACCATCTGGAACAGTACAAGACCGACGAGGAAACGGATCCCCGGAAATTCCACCGGCCGGAGGCCGTGGCGGCCCCTGGGTCCACGGAAGAGATTTCCGCCATCCTGAAACTGGCCAACCGGGAACGGTTTCCGGTGACGCCCCGGAGCGGGGGCACAAGTGTATCCGATGGGGCCATTCCCGTGTGCGGAGGCCTGGTCCTGCTCATGGAACGGATGGACAGGATCCTCAAAGTGGACCCGGAAGGGATGTACCTGGTGGCCCAGGCTGGAGCCCGGACGGCAGCCGTCCAGCAGGCGGCCCGGGAACAGGGATTGTTCTATGCCGGGGATCCCTGCAGTGCTGACAGCTGTCTGATCGGGGGTAACCTGGCCACCAATGCCGGGGGTGACAAGGCTGTCCGCTACGGCACCACCCGGGACCAGGTCCATGCCGTTGAAGTGGTGCTGCCCAATGGGGAAATTGCCCATCTGGGGACCCGGTGCAAAAAGAATGCCACCGGGTACTGCCTGGATCAGCTGGTGATTGGCAGTGAAGGTACCCTGGGAATCATTGCGGAAGTGACCCTGAAGCTGCTGCCCCAGGCTCCTTTTAAGGCGGATGTACTGGCCATCTTCACGGACCAGGCCAAAGCCACCGGTATCGTTCCGGTGCTGCTCCGGCAGGGGCTGAACCCCACCAGTGTGGAATTTATGGACAACGGGTTCGTACGGATCGCCAGCGACTATTCCCGGCTGGACCTGGGCCATTATGAGGATGGGTCCTATGTGATCATCACCCTGGAAAGTTTCGATGAGGAAGACCTGGACCGGAAGCTGGTCCAGCTGGATGACCTGTGCCGGAGCCATGGAGCAGCGGATGTGCGGGTGGCCGATGACCGGGTGTGGACCCTGCGGAAGAACTGCCTGGAATCCGCCCGGGTACTGAGCAAAGTCATGACCAGTGATGATTTCGTGGTGCCTCTGGACAAAATCGCCCAGGCCATCGATGAACTGTCCGCTGAAGCCCAAAAATATCCCTTCCGGGTGTTCACCCTGGCCCATGCCGGGGACGGGAACCTGCATTTTGCCATCCTGAAGGGAGAACTGTCCGACGAGGAGTGGGAGCAGGCCCTGGATGCCTTCCATGAAAAGGCCTACCGGTACATCTATGCTCTGGGAGGAAAGCTCAGCGGGGAACACGGTATCGGGGCCAAAAAAGTGAAACAGCTGGCCCGGCTGGCGGATCCGGGAGAGCTGTATATGATGGAAACCATCAAAAAAGCACTGGACCCGCTGGATATCCTGAATCCGGGGAAGGTGTTGGAAGTGTACTAAAAAGGGGGTGTGAAAGAATTCACACCCCCAGTCGCGGGCCGCGAGTCACAGCCCGCGACAAAAAAGACTGTTGCGCGGGCAACAGTCTTTTTTCTTTATTTTCCCGGCGGGCTGCAGGGGCAGGCACCCCTGCGGCACATGGGGGTATCCGCTTATTGCTGCTTCCTTCCGGACCTGACAAGGTTCACAGGCCTCCATTGCGCAGGACCCACTCCTGCAGTCCGCCGGAAAAATAAAAGCCGCTGGACGCGGCTGATTGGATAAAAATGGCGGAGAGTGAGGGATTCGAACCCTCGATACGGTTATCCCGTATACACGCTTTCCAGGCGTGCTCCTTCAACCACTCGGACAACTCTCCAGGTTGAATTGCTGACAGACAGCTATTCAGTTTTCAGTGCCGTAACGACAACTGCGAGATTTAGTATATCGGATTTCCCTGCCCTTGTCAAGAGATTTTTTGAAAAAGGGAAGAATCCAGTTGAAAGCGTCCATGGAAAAAAGGTATAATAGCAAAGAAGCACTGCAGAAAGGATGGGAACGATGGCATACGTAGCACTGTACCGGACCTGGCGCCCCCAGGATTTTGACGATCTGGTGGGGCAGGCGCCCATCAAGAAAGCTCTGACCAACGCCCTGGAAACCGGGCGGATTTCCCATGCCTATCTGTTTGCCGGTCCCCGGGGTACCGGGAAGACCAGTACGGCCCGGATCCTGGCCAAGGCCCTGAACTGTGAAAAGGGGCCCACAGCCCATCCCTGCAATCAGTGCAGCAACTGCCGGGAAATCACGGAGGGGACCTGCGGGGATGTGGTGGAAATCGACGCCGCGTCCAACCGGGGCATCGATGAAATCCGGAAACTCCGGGAGCAGGTGTATTTTGCTCCCACTTCCTGCCGCTACAAGGTGTACATCATCGACGAAGTCCACATGATCACCACCGACGCCTTCAATGCGCTGCTGAAGACCCTGGAGGAACCGCCGGAACATGTGGTGTTCATCCTGGCCACCACGGAACCCCAGAAAATCCTGAACACCATCCTGTCCCGGTGTCAGCGGTTCGATTTCCGCCGGGCCACGGTGGATGAAATCGCGGAACACCTGGAGAAGGTGGCCCAAGGCAGCCATATCCAGGCGGAACCGGAAGCTTTGCGTCTCATGGCCATCCAGGCGGACGGGGGGCTCCGGGATGCCCTGAGCCTGCTGGACCAGTGCAGTGTCATGGCCAGTCCGGTGACGGCGGAAACGGTCCGACAGGTCCTGGGCCTGGTGGGCCGGGAAAAGCTCCGGGAACTGGTGACTCGGATCGGCCAGAAAAATCTTTCCGGGGCCCTGGATGCCCTGGGCCAGCTGCTGGAACAGGGCAAGGAAATGGAGCAGATCCTGGCGGAGCTGCTGGAATATTTCCGGGCACTGCTGCTGTACCAGGCGGACCGGGAATACCAGGAAATCTACCTGACCGATACCCGGGAAGCCCTGGCAGAAACGGCGTCCCTGTTCACGTCCAGCCAGATCGTGGCCAGTGTGGAACGGATCCATGAGGCCATCCGGGAAAGCAAATATTCCCTGCGGAAAAAAATCGTGGGGGAACTTTGTCTTTTTGATCTGTGTGAAAACCGGGGAAATACGGAAGCGGCGCTTCTGGCCCGGATCGACAGTCTGGAACAGCAGGTGGCCGCCCTCCGGCAGGGCGCCGGGACAGCTCCGTCCTTTGTGACGGCGGTGCCGGCTGCTCCGGCGGCAGTCCAGGCGGTTTCGGCTTCCCGGCCGGTGTCTCAGGGACCGGTGCCGGCTACCACTGGACCTTCCGCTCCCCCTACCGGGGGAACGGTCCGGGATGCTTTTGCCCGGATGGCAGCGGCTGCCCGGCAGGAAATCAGCCAGGAACCCCCTGCACCCGCACCTGCACCTGCACCGTTGTCGGAGGCCCGTCCGGAAGCGGGCCCGGCGGCTGCTCCGGAAGGAGACCCCCGGTTCGACGGCAGCGGACGGGCCCGGGCCCAGCAGCTGTGGCAGCTGGTGCTCCAGGGCCTGAAACAGCGCCGGAAGCGGACCTTCCTGGTATATGCGGAAATGGCCCGGGCGGCGGATTACCAGGACCAGGAACTGCTCCTGGGGGTGAGTTCCGCCTATGGAAAGGAAAAAATGGAGGAGCCGGCTTTCCGGAACCTGATCCAGGATATCCTGAAAGGTGCGGTGGGGCAGTCCATCCGGCTCCGAGTGGTCCAGCAGGAAGGGGAAATCTCCCTGCACCGGCCCCAGGGGAAAACGGCGGCTGCGGCGGCAGCGCCTGCCCCGGCGGCGCCTGAACCGGTGCCCCAGCCGGATCCCCTGCCGGAGCCGCCGCCCCCTCCGGAGGAAGAGATCCCTCTGCCTCCGGAACCGCCGGCGGAAGAGGAATTCCCGGAACCTGATCCGGAAGTGCCGCCGGCCGTCCAGTCAGCAAGTCCCGCTCCTAAGCCTGCAGAAAGGGGAGAACTCCCCGAGGGCGTGAAAAAAGCCATGCAGGTCTTTGGCGGTGAAGTTTATAAAGAATAAAAAACAGTCCCTGCGGGGAAACTAGGAGGAAACCAAATGTTCAAAGGTGGAATGGCAATGAACGGCATGCAGGGCATGCTGAAGAAAGTGCAGAAAATGCAGAGTGAAATGACCCGTCTCCAGGATGAACTGAAGGAACGGGAAGTGGAAGGCACAGCCGGCGGGGAAGCCGTCAAAGCAGTAGTCAACGGCAACAAGAATCTGGTGAGCCTGACCCTGTCTCCGGATGCAGTGGATCCGGAAGATGTGGAAATGCTCCAGGATCTGATCGTCACCGCCGTCAATGATGCCATGAAGAAAGTGGACGAGATGACGGAAAAGGAACTGGGCAAAGTGACTGGCGGACTGAAGCTGCCGGGGATGTTTTAAGGAACGGTTCTGGTCATGCGGATGGTAAAACCCCTGGCCCGGCTCCACGAACAGCTGCGGCGTCTGCCGGGCATCGGTTCCAAGTCGGCCCTGCGTCTGGCCTACCATGTGCTGGACATGAAGCGGGAAGATGTGGAGGAACTGGCCCGGGCTCTCCTGGATGTGAAGGATCATGTCCATCTCTGCCGGCAGTGTTTCGATCTGTGCGAAGGGGAACTGTGTGAAATCTGCCAGGACGAAAAAAGGGACCGGAGCCTGGTGTGTGTGGTGGAACAGCCCCAGGATGTGGCGGCCATGGAACGGACCCGGGGCTACCAGGGTCTGTATCATGTGCTCCATGGGGTCCTCTCTCCCCTGGACGGGGTGGGGCCGGATCAGCTGAAGATCCGGGAACTGCTGCTCCGTCTCCAGAAAGGGACGGTCAAAGAAGTGATCATCGCCACCAATTCTGATGTGGAAGGGGAAGCCACGGCCAATTATCTGGCCGGACTGATCCGTCCCACGGGAATCAAAGTCAGCCGGATCGCCCATGGTCTGCCGGTGGGCGGCGACCTGGAGTATGCCGATGAACTGACTCTGTACAAGGCCTTGGAAAACCGGCGGGAAATCTGAAATGGCCCGGCCGGGACCCGGTCCTGGTGATGGCATGTGCTGGAAAGGCGGTCAAGATAAATGGAAATCTGGATTGCAGGCGGGGCGGCCCTGGTTGTCCTGTTCCTGATCATCAATATGTTCTCCCTGTCCCTGAAGCTTCTGTGGAATGGGATCTGCGGGGTGGTGCTGCTGTGGCTGTTCAATATGCTGGGAGGGATCTTCGGAGTCACCATCCCCATCCATTTTGCAACGGCCCTGGTGGCCGGATTCTTCGGCATTCCCGGAGTGATCTTCATCCTGCTGGTCCAGCTGATGGGGCACTGAGATGCTGCAGAAATCCAAAAGCGAAAAGATCCGTGTCCTCTGTTATCTCTGCATCGGGGGCACGGCTGCTTTGTTTGAGTGGGGGCTGGTCTATCTGTTCAACAGCCGCTGGGGATGGAACTATCTCCTGGCCACGGCGGTGGCCTATCTATGCTCCACGGTATGCCACTATATTGCCACCAATATCTGGGTGTTCACCAGCGGGGTCCGGTACAGCCGGGGCAAGGAATTTTCCCTGGTGCTCCTGGTGTCCACCCTGGGCCTGGTGTACAACGTGCTGCTCATGCGTCTTTTCGTGGGCAGCCTGGGTCTGCCGGTGATGGGGTCCAAGGTGGGGGCATCAGCCCTGGTGACCGTCTGGAATTATTTTTCAAGGAAGAAATGGATATATTCAGACTGAAGAAAGAAAAGGAATAGGTGGAGATACCATGCTTCGTCATAAAGTCGATATTGAAGGATTTGAGCGGGTCCTCCTGGTCCACAACCACAACTCCGGGAAACAGACTTTTTTCAGCGGGATCCACAGCAATGTGGAAAGCATTGCCCGGCAGCTGATGCGGATGTACGGAGCGGAACGGTTCCAGTATGTGAAAGTGGGGACCTTTGCTGAAACCCAGGCGGTGGGAAAGAAAATCTGCGCCGAAAAGATCCAGTGGGTGATCGTGGCCGGCGGGGACGGGACCCTCCGGGCTCTGGTGGAAGAATGCGTGGACCAGGACTACTGGCCCTATGTGAGCATTTATCCGGCCGGGACGGTGAACCTGGTGGCCAAGGAACTGATGCAGAAAACCGATGTGCACAACTGGATGTACCGGGTGTCCAAAGGGGTCACCACCCCGGTGTGCCTGGGGAGAGCCAACGACCGGATCTTCCTGACCGTGGCCGGCATCGGCGTGGATTCCATGGTGGTCCAGCAGGTGACGCCCAAAGAGAAAAAATATCTGTCCACCCTGGCTTATGTGCGTCAGAGCGGACGGGTGCTGGGCAACGAGATGCTGCTCCACAACTGGAAATACCGCTTTCAGGTCATGATCAACGGGGATGGGGTATGGCACCAGGCCAGCTCCGTCATCGTCACCAAAAGCCGGTACTATGCCGGACGGTTCTCCCTGGTGAACGGGGGATCTCTGTCCAACCCCACCATGCACGTCTGCCTTTTCACCAAGGGACGCTGCGTGGACTTTCTCCGGTATACGGCCCTGATTGCGGCGGATATGCTGACCCTGGACAAAAGTGTGGAGATCTATCCCGCCCAGCAGGTGGATATCCGCTGCAATGTAAGCAAATTCGCCGCTGAACTGGACGGAGACGCGGTGGTCACTTCACCCCTTTCCATTGCCCTGCTGCCCAAACCCCTGGAATTCATTTCGTGAGAGGCTGTACTGTGAAAAAGAAAATCCTGTACGGAGTCTTCGTACTCCTGAGTTTTCTGGCGGAAGCCGGTTACCGCTGGAATTTTTTGAAAGAAATCGTGCCCTTTCCCTGGGCGGAATTCTGGTATCATACCCTGAACTATTTTTTTCGGGATCTGCTCCTGTCCTGGGTGGCACTGTTCCTGTACGCCCAGCGCCGGCGGATCCGTGACCGGGTGAAACGGTATTTCCCCGTGGTGGTGGTGGGGACCCTGTATCTGGCCGATGCCCTGTTCATGGTCAGCTACCTGGAGCTGGATCCGGGGTTCATGACGGTCCTTTCCGTACTGGCCGGGCTGTTCAACAACATCGTCCTGGTGCTTCTGGCGGCCATGTGCTATCATCACTGGCCCAACCGGGTGATGAAGGGGCTGTACTTCCTGGCCTATTATGTGACCTGCCTCCTGATCCTGGGAGACGGGATCTACTTCTGGAACACCTCCATGCATGTGGAAAGCGTGCTCTTTGACAATCTGAACATCTATGCGGCCAAAGGGATCCTGAGCACCACGGAGAACTGGCAGCTGGGGCTGCTGGCCGCCGTGATGCTGCTGTTCATCCCTCTGTTCCGGGTGGTCCATCCCCGGCGCCACAAACCCAACCTGCCCTGGTCCCTTTTGTGCGTGGTGCTGTTCGCCCTGGGGCTCAACGGCTCTTATGTGCTGCTGGCAGAAGGGACCTATCATGCGACGGACAGTGTGAGCGGGCTGGATATCGAAGTGGATATGGAAAAAAGCCGGAAGCCCACCCGGGCCATGGTGGCCTATCCCATCAATGTGAACTTCTTCCACAAAGCTTTCTTCAAAACCGACAAGGTGGTCCATGATCCCTGGAAATACCAGGAACGGACCTTGTCGGACAAGGACAAGGCTGCTCTGGAAGAACTGGGAATCCTGCCCAAACAGAAAATCGTACCCCGGAAGCAGCCGGCTTACGACCGGGTGGTGATGCTGATCCTGGAAAGTGTCCACAGGGATTATCTCCATCATTACAACCCCAACATCCCGACGGATGCCACGCCTTACCTGGATTCCCTGGTGAAGAAGTATCCCCGGATCGATCATTACTATTCTTCTGCCGTACCCACCACCCAGGGCCTCAATGCCACCTTCCGGTCCCAGCTGGTCTATGACAAGGACCTGCCGGGCGAGCGGCAGCCGTCCCTGTTCCGGATCCTCCAGCAGGCCGGCTTCGAAGGCTATTTCATCAATGCTTCCAGCCGGTACTATGCCAACGAATACCGGGAGTATCCCGCCCAGTTCGGCATGGAACATTATCTGGCCAAGGAAGACCTGGGGAACATGGGATACAAGGGGGCCAGCGGCTGGGGCTTCCACAACGACGTGATGTACGATGCGGCCCTGAAGACCCTGGCGGAGAACCGGGACAAGAAACTGTTCCTGGTGTGCAAGACCCTGGATATGCACCAGCCCTATCCTTATTACGGCTACACCTATGCGGAGATGCCGGAGGATGTCCGGGACAACGGGACCGCCACCGTCTGCGGCATGTACTGGGTGGACAAGACCATCCAGCATTTCTTTGAAGAGGCATCCCGACAGGGCCTGATGGATGACCGGACCCTGTTCATCGTCACTTCGGATCACAACCCCCATTCCGGCGGGGAATACAAGACCCTGGTGACCAATCCCCAGGACAAACAGAGTGTGGCGCCCATTCCGGTGATTTTCATTTCCAAAAACCTGGCGCCTCTGGCGGATCTGGACGAATCCATGTACGCCAGCCAGCAGGATATGGCACCCACCCTGCTGACCCTGCTGGGCCAGCCGGTTCCCCAGGAATTCCTGGGACGGGACCTGCTCCAGCCGGTACCTCATCCCTATGCCCTGGGATACTTCGGGGGCAAGGCCTACTATTATTCCGCAGACCGGAATTTTGTGGCCACCCTGGATGAAGAGACCCCGGATACGGAAGAAAAAGATGCCCTGGCCAATTACATCATGTACGGCTATGTGAAACGGCATATTGAGTTTATGAAGTAAGGAGGGAGGACTGCTGCCCAGGCAGCAGTCCTTGGTTTTAAAGGAGCTGATTGGTTGAGTGAAACGACGCTTGCGGGAACCGGCACTTTCCGTTCCCGTCTGAAGAAAATCCTGGGGGTCATGATCCCCATCCTGATTACCCAGCTGTGCATTACCGGCATGAGCCTGTTCGATACGGTGATGAGCGGCCATGCCGGTACGGTCCAGCTGGCCGGGGTGGCCATCGGTACCAATGTGTGGATGCCGGTGTTCACCGGGCTCAATGGCATCCTCCAGGCACTGACCCCCATTGTGGCCAATTACCGGGGTGCCCGGGAATATCACAAAATTTCCGGAGCGGTGTTCAGCGGTCTGGCCCTGGCCTGTGCCCTGGCTCTGACGGTGATCGGAGCCGGGTCCCAGCTGCTGCCCCGGATCCTGGATACCATGAGCCTGGCACCGGAAGTCCGTACGGTGGCTTTCCGGTACCTGGGCTTCGTGGCCTGGGGTATCCTGCCCCTGTTCTGTGCCAGTATTCTCCGGTCCTTTGTGGATACCCTGGGCTACACCCAGGTGACCATGCGGCTGTTCCTGCTGACCATGCCGGTGAATGCCGCCATGAACTACATCTTCATCTTCGGCAAACTGGGAGCCCCGGCCCTGGGGGGACCGGGAGCCGGGGTGGGGACGGCCATCACCTGCTGGCTGCTGTGCCTTTCCTTTTCCCTGCTGGTACTGCGGCTGAAGGTATTCCGGGATTTCCACGTGTTCCGGACCTCCGGCTTTTCCTTTTCCCATGTCCGGGAGCATTTGCGGATCGGCATCCCCATGGGGCTGGCCATTTTCCTGGAAACCAGTTTCTTCGGGGTGGAATGCCTGATGGTGTCCCGGTTCGGCACCATTGCCGTGGCGGCCAACCAGGCGGCCATGAGTTTCTGCAATATGCTGTACATGGTGCCCCTGAGTTTTTCCCTGTCCCTGACCATCATTGTGGGGGCCTATGTGGGAGCACGGGATTTTGTCCAGGCCAAGGCCTATGCGGATACGGGCCGGCTGTCCAACATCCTGATCGGGGCCTTTTTCGGCTGCGTCCTGTTCCTGGGCCGGGGACTGATTGCCCGGCTGTATACGGAAGACCCCAACCTGATGGAACCCATCATGCACTTCCTGACCTTTGCGGTGGCCTTCCAGTTCTTCGACAGTACGGCAGCTCCCATCCAGGGCGTGCTCCGGGGCTACAAGGACGTAAAAGCCACCTTCTATTCCGCCCTGGCAGCCTACTGGGGCATTGCCCTGCCTTTTGGCCTGTTCCTGGATCACGGCCTCCACAAGGGACCGGACGGGTACTGGCTGGGGCTCATTACGGGAATCTTCTTCTCTGCCGCCTTCCTGAGCATGCGGCTGAGATATATGGAAAAGAAAAAAAGAGAGGCTGTCTGAGGCTGCCTCTCTTTTTCTGTCAACGGTCAATGGTCAGCGGCTGTTGACCGTTGACAGCTGACCGCTGACAGGTCTGTCGCTCTTGTGGCAGACCCTTCCAGTTTACGAATCCCAACCCAGTGAGGATATACGCCGCTCCCAGAATCCCTGCAGCGCCCAAGGTCTCGGCCAGGAACCAGTGTCCCAGGCAGCTGGCAAACAGGGGATTGATGGCACAGTACAGACCGGCTTCTTCTGCTGTCAGGTACTGCTGGGCCTTGGGCTGGAAGGCAAACCCAAAGCAGCTGCATACCAGCACCTGGAAGGCCAGGGACTGCCAGGTCAGGGAAGCTTGGGGCAAGGGAATTCCACCCTCCAGTATTAGGGCGGCTCCGAAGCTCAGGAGCCCCATGAAACCCATGTGGAGCGTCCCTAGGGACAAAGGATCCGAGGTGTGGGACAGTTTCCCCATGGCAATGATGTAGCCTGCATAGAAAACAGCTGCCAGGAGAGCCCAGCCTTCTCCTCCGGCCAGAGTGAAACCGACGGTGCCGATGGTGAGGGCTGCTACTCCCAGCAGGATGAAGCCCACGCCCTGGAGGATCCGGGCACTGGGCAGGCGGCGGTACCATAGGGCTAGGAACAGAGGCACCAAGGCCAGAGAGAGATTTTCCAAAAAAGCCACTGTGTGGATCTCGGCCGTGAGCAGGCTCCGCATTTCGGCTCCCATGACGGCAAAAAGCAGCAGACCCAGACCCAGGCTCTTGGGTCCCAGATAGGCATCTTTTTTCCAGGCGCGGAGCAGATGACGGCGGAGCAGCAGGCCCATGACCAGAAAAGCCAGAGTGAACCGAAAACCCAGAGCTTGGAAAGGAGCCAGTTCCTCCAGGACGAATTTGGAAAAGAGAAAAGCACTGCTCCGGGTCAGGATGATCAGAGCCATAAGGAATTTGGCGGCAGCAGGTTCCATACGAAGACCTCCTTGGTATTTTTTCTTTCTGGTTCCATTATAGAAAGAAATGGGTATTGCAGGAAGCGCATGTTATGCAATATACTGTTGCTTAATAAGCAATACCAAGAGTAAAAAAACGGGAGGATGGATATGGATACGGAAAAATACCAAGCACTGCTCCAGGCAGTGGAGCAAGGGAGCATCACTGCCGCCGCCCGGGACCTGGGGTATTCTCCTTCAGGTCTTACTCGGATGCTGGACAGTTTGGAACGGGACCTGGGGTTCTCCCTCCTTTTCCGCACGTCCCAAGGGGTGCAGCTGACCCGGGAGGGGAATCGGCTGCTGCCCGCCATTCGAGAACTCCTTTATTGGAGCCGGCAGATCCGGGAGGAAAGTGCCGGGATCCTTGGGCTGGAACAGGGAGAACTGTTTGTGGGCAGCTATTACAGCATCGCTTCCTGCTGGCTTCCGGAGATTCTCCGGGCCTTCCAGCAGGATTATCCTGGGATCCGGGTCCATGTCCAGGAAGCAGGGAACCAGACTCTCTTGGAAGGGCTCAGGGAACACCGGCTCAGCTGCTGTTTGTTCAGCCGCCACCGAGGATATCCAGGCGACTGGGTCCCTCTGTACCAGGACCGGCTGGTGGCCTGGATTCCGGAAGACCATCCCCTGGCAAAGAAAAAGGCCCTCCTACCGGAGGACCTGGAAGGCCAGCCCTTTATCGAACCCCTGCCCCAGCAGGAAACGGATACGGATCTGTTCTTGGCCAAATATCATATCCATCCCGATTTCCGGTTCACCTCCAGCAATATGTATACCTGCTGGACCATGGTGGAGGCGGGGCTGGGAATCTCTATGGACAATGCCTTCAGCAGCCTCCGCTGGAGCGGCAGGGTGAAAGTGCTGCCCTTTGCCACTGAAGACCGGCTGGAACTGGGTATGGCTCTCCCCAGCCTGGCCCAGGCGTCCCCGGCCCTGAAGAAGTTTCTGGAGTATGTGAAAAGAGAAATTTTGAAAACAACGGTGTAGGGGATGCATACGGACAGTCCGCCAATCCGCTGAATGCCCATGCATTTTGCGGGCGGCCGGGCCTGCCGCCCCTGCGGGAACGATTTATACAACTGTTGCCGTTGTTCAAAGCCAGCTTTGCTGGCTTCCTTGGGTCGTTGACAGCTGATAACTGACCGTTGACCGGAGGCGTGAATTTTTCACACCCCCTTTTTCTTATCCCGCAAACCCGAACACCACCCCCACCACGGCCGAAGCGGCCAGGAAGGCGATGGGGTGGATTTTTTTGTATTTTCCTGTGAGGAACACCAGCACCAGGGCCAGGAGAATGGAACGGACATTGGGGAGCCCGGCCAGGTTCCCGGTTTTCCAGGCTTCCGGGTGGAGCAGGGTCACCCGGGCCACCATGAGTCCGGCTGCAGCGATCAGGCCGGCGGAAGCGGCCCGGAGTCCGTACATCACGGCCTTGACGTATTTGCTGTTCCCGAATTTTTTCAGGAACTGGGATACGATGATGATAATGATGACGGACGGCGTAATCAGCCCCAGGGTGGCATCCAACGCACCGGGGAACCCGGCAATGTGATAGCCTACGGCAGTGGCACTGTTGACCCCGATGGGACCAGGGGTGGATTCGGATATGGCAATCATGTTCAGCAGGTCCGTTTCCGTGAACCATCCGGTGGCGATGGCCAGTTTGGCCAGGAAGGGGATGGTGGCCATGCCGCCCCCGATGGCGAACAGGCCGATCTTGAAGAATTCCGTAAACAACTGGAGGAAGAGTCCCACTACAGTTCACCTCCCGCTTTCTTTGCCAGGAGACCCACTACGCCGGCCAGGACCACCAGCCAGGCAGGGGAGAGACTGGAAAACAGATTGATGCCCATAACCAGCAGGAACAGGCCGATGGTCAGCTTGTCCACCAGGGCTCCTTTGGCCAGTTTCCGGATGGCATTGAAGATCAGCACACAGACACAGACCCGGATTCCGGCAAAGGCATCCTTGACCACCTGGAGCTGGGCAAAATTGGACAGGCAGGCGGCGATCACGGTGATGATTACCAGGGAAGGGAACACCACCCCCAGGGTGGCGATGATCCCGCCGGGCACCCCTTTCCGCTTCATGCCGATGAAGGTGGCCGTGTTCACCGCAATGACGCCGGGTGTGCACTGGCCCACCGCATAATAGTCCGCCAGTTCTTCCTCACTGGCCCAGTGGTATTTTTCCACCACTTCGGCCTGGAGGATGGGGAGCATGGCGTAGCCGCCCCCAAAGGTAACTGCCCCGATCCGGGCAAATACCGTAAACAGCTGGATCAGTTCATTCATGGAAACACCTCCGATGTCATCAGTGTAACATGGGAATCCGGGAGTGTAAACCAAAAGAAAAAAACAGAAAGAGGAAAAAAGACGAAAATGTCACAAAGGAAACAAGGGGAACAAATTGTAGATTTTCCAAAACTGTACTATAATTACTTTGTATGAGTAAAAGTGCATGGGTATAAAATTCTGGAGAGGGAAGGTTTCTTCCCCAGGCGGGATATCCGCAGAAAGGCTTGTTTTGTGAAAACGTATTTACTGGCATTGAGCATTTCGCTGATCATCAGTTGGGTCCTGACTCCTTTTGTCAAGAAACTGGCATTCCGCATCGGCGCGGTGGACCGGCCCAACGCCCGAAAGGTGCATCACCGGATCATGCCCCGGATGGGCGGGCTGGCCATCTACATCGGTTTTATGGCCGCCGCCGTCACCACCATGGAACTGACACGGGACGTGGTGGGAATCCTGCTGGGAGGAACGGTCATTGCCATTGTGGGGATACTGGATGACATGTTCCAGCTGGCCGCCAAGGTCAAGCTGGTGGGCCAGATCGTGGCTGCTCTGGTCCCGGTGTGCTTCGGGGTCCGGATCGAATGGCTGAACAATCCCTGGGGCGGGTATTTCTATCTGAACTACCTGTCCATTCCTTTTACGGTGTTCTGGATCGTCAGCTTCACCAACGTGGTGAACCTGATCGACGGTCTGGACGGTCTGGCTGCCGGTGTATCCGCCATTGCTTCCGTGACTGTCATCATGGTGGCTCTTCAGCAGGGGCTGTATCCGGTGGCAGTACTGACCGCGGCACTGGCCGGGGGCATCATCGGCTTCATCCGGTACAATTTCAACCCGGCCACCATTTTCATGGGGGATACCGGGAGCCTGTTCCTGGGCTATATGCTGGCCGCCATTTCCATTTTCGGAGCGGTGAAGAGTGCGGCCACCATTGCACTCCTGGTGCCGGCCATTGCGCTGGGGCTGCCCATTATGGACACGGCTTTTGCCATTGTCCGCCGCTACCGGAACGGACGGCCCATTTTCAGTCCGGACAAGGGACATATCCATCACCGCCTGCTGGCCATGGGCTTCAGCCAGCGGCAGGCTGTGATTTTCATGTATCTGATCAGTGCAGGACTCTGTCTTACGGCAGTGCTCCTGACGGAAATGGAGGGGATCTATGCCATTGCACTGCTGGTATTCCTGCTGGCTGTGATTTTCATTGGCGCAAGGAAAATCGGGATTTTACAGGATAGATCATGAAATAGGGGCGAAGGAATATGAAAAAATTGAAAGTCATGACGATTTTTGGGACCCGGCCGGAAGCCATCAAAATGTGTCCGCTGGTACTGGAAATGAAAAAGTACCCGGACATGCTGGAACCCATTGTGGCCGTAACAGCTCAGCATCGGGAAATGCTGGACCAGGTGCTGGAACTGTTCCAGATCAAACCGGATTATGATTTGAACATCATGACCGCCGGTCAGACCCTGTATGATGTGACCAGCCGTGCCCTGATGGGTCTGAAGGAAGTACTGGAACAGGCACAGCCGGATCTGGTGCTGGTCCATGGGGATACCACCACCACTTTTGTGGGGGCCCTGGCCTCCTTCTACAAGCAGATTCCGGTGGGCCATGTGGAAGCGGGCCTGCGGACCGGCAACAAATATTCTCCCTTCCCGGAGGAAATGAACCGGAAGCTGACGGCGGCCATCACCGACCATCATTTTGCGCCTACGGCCAATGCCAAGGCCAATCTGCTGAAGGAAAACATCAAAGAAGACGATATCTACGTCACCGGCAATACAGTCATCGATGCCCTCCAGGCCACGGTGAAGGATTCCTTTGATTTCCACAACCCCAAACTGGAGGAGGCCATCCGGTCCGACCACAAACTGATCCTGATGACCACCCACCGCCGGGAGAACCTGGGGGCGCCCATGCGCCATGTTTACCAGGCTCTGAAGGAAGTCCTGAAGGACAATCCGGATGCGGAAGCCATTTTCCCCATGCACAAGAACCCCAAGGTGCGGGAAGTGGCGGAAGCGGTGCTGGGCAAAATGGAACGGGTCCATCTGCTGGAACCCATGGACTATGAACCCTTTGCCAACCTCATGGCCCGGGTGGACATTGTCCTGACGGATTCCGGCGGTATCCAGGAAGAAGCTCCGGCCCTGGGGAAACCGGTGCTGGTGCTGCGGAACACCACGGAACGGCCGGAAGCCGTTACTGCCGGCACGGTGAAACTGATCGGCACCGGCAAGGAAGATGTGTATGCGGCCACCAGCCGGCTGCTGAACGACGAAAAATACTACCGGTCCATGGCGGAAGCGGTGAATCCCTATGGGGACGGCCAGGCTGCCAAACGGATCGTCACCTATCTGCTCCACACCCATGGATATCCGGTGGAACTGATGCCGGAATTCCACGGGGGACAGGACAAGTAAAAGACCATGGAAAACCGGAAGGGAGCAGCCGGGGACCGGGAACCGGAAAGCCTGTTCCAGCGTCTGGGACGGCAGCTCCGGCAGGTGTTCCTGAGACAGCTGGCCCTGGGGCTGCTGTTCCTGGCGGGGGTCCTCCTGGGGGGAGGACATCTGCCGGGGGCCCTTCTGGGTACGGCGTCCGGCCTTATGGATACGGCCCTGTTTCTCTGGGGTGTCCATCGGGGTATGGGGAAGCCGCCGGCCCAGGCTGCGCTTTCCATGCACCGGATGATGTTCCTGCGGATTGCCGTCCTGTTGGGCCTTACGGTACTGGCCCTGCGGGAAAAATGGCAGTCCGTGCTGGTACTGGCCGGTTTCCTGGTCCTGAATATCGGGTTGATCATTCAGCTGGCCAAAAGCCGGCCTGGATGCCGGAAACTTTGAATCATCAAAGTTTCCCGTAAAAAGAAAAATCATGCAAAGGAAGTGATAGTCTATGGGAATTGCAGAAGCGGCAGGTTCGGAAGTCATTCACTATGGAACCACAGAGGTGCTGCCGGGGGTTGCCCTGAACATGCAGACCATCTATATGTCCTGGCTTACCATGGTGATCGTGGCGGCCATTGTCTTTGCGGCCACCCGGCGGGTCCAGGAGATTCCCTATGGAATCCAGAATCTGGTGGAAATGATCGTGGAATGGCTGGAAAAACTCATGGATGCCAACCTGGGGGTGGAAGGCCGGCGGGTGGCCACACCCTTTGTCCTGACCCTGTTCCTGTACATCTTTGTGGGGAACGAGCTGGGGCTGATGCCTTCCATCGGGGTGCATCTCTCTTCTCCCACCAATGACATCAACGTGGCACTGGGGCTTTCCATTACCGTGGCCGTTGCCACCTATATCATCGGGATTCTCCAGCAGGGACCCAGTTATTTCAAGCATCTGGTTTCTCCCTTTGCCCTGATGCTGCCCCTGAACATCATCGAAGAGCTGGCCAAGCCTCTGACCATGGCCCTGCGTCTTTTCGGGAATATCCTGGCAGGGGAAATCCTGCTGGCAGTACTGTACATGCTGGTGCCCTGGGTGGTACCCAACCTGTGGATCGGCTTCAGCCTGATCATCGGTTTTCTTCAGGCTTTCATCTTTACCATGCTTACCGTGATTGCCCTGGCGCCGATTTTCAAACAGGTCCATTCCAATCATCATTAATCTGGCAAAAGAAAGGATGTATAAAATGATAGACAACAATACCCTGATCATCATCGCTTCCGTGCTGGGAGCTGCCTTAATTGGCGTAGGTGCTTCTCTGGCAGCCACCAGAGGGGACTCCACTGTGGCTTCCAAGGCCCTGGAATGCATGGCCCGCCAGCCGGAACAGGCTGGCAGCTTCCAGGTGAACATGCTGATTGCCATCGGTCTGGTGGAATCCATCCCCATCATCGCTTCCGTTATTGCCATTGTGCTGGTGTTCGCCAATCCCTTTGTCAAATAAGAGATGCGGCAGGAACCCCCTTTGGAAGATCGGAAGAAAGGAAGTGATGGGGAATGGTAAGTATCAACTATACACTGATCGCCCAGGTGGTGAACTTCATCATTCTGCTCTGGGTGCTGGCCAAATTTGCCTACAAGCCGCTGCTGAAGGCCATGGATGACCGCCGGACCAAAATCGTCAAGGATATGGACCAGGCGGACCATGCCCGGAAAGAGGCGGAAGCCCTGAAGCAGGAATATGTGAATCAGCTGAAAAACGCCAAAAAAGAAGCCAATGACATTGTGTCCAAAGCCAATGCCATGGCCCAGCAGCTCCACGACGAAGCCCTGGCCAATGCCCAGAAGGAACGGGAAGAACTGCTGGCTTCCGGACGGCAGACGGTGGAAATGGAACGGAAGAAAGCCCTGCTGGATGTGCGGGAGCAGATCATTGCCCTGAGCACGGAAATCGCCGGCCGGGTGCTCCAGGAAAAACTGGATTCTGCCGAAGACCGGAAGCGGATCACCCGGATCACGGATGAAACCCTGGCGGAACAGAAAAAATAAGCGTCCCTGCAGAGGAACGGTGGAGGCAGTTGCAATCTATGAACAGTAAAAACAAGGAAGCTCTGTGGAAACAGATCCTGGACAGACTGACCGTAACGAAGGATGACCGGGCTCTCTTTGCAGGAGAGTCTGTTCTGCCTCTGACGGTGACCACGGCCCAGCCCCTGGCTCCGGAAGAAACAGAGCTGCTGACGGCGCTTTTGTCGGAGAAATTCGGCAAGCCTGTCCGTCTCCAGGAACAGAAAGTGGATGCCCGGCTGGTGGGCGGCGTGCTCATCCAGTACGGAGACCATATCTTTGATGCCACCATGAAGCGGCAGCTGGAAAAGATGGATGCCCTGATGAAGGAAATCCATCTCAGTGATCAGGATCTGGAACAGACCGGGAACATCACCGCGGCCCTGACTCAGGGCGTCCAATCCTTCCATGAAGGCGTGGACCTGGAAGAAATCGGCGTGGTGGAAAAAGTCGGCGACGGCATCTGCACAGCCACCGGGCTGGGCGGAGCCATGAGCGGCGAACTGGTGGCCCTCCATGACGGAGTGTACGGCATGGTCCAGAACCTCCGGGAAAATGAAGTGGGGATCGTCCTTCTGGGCGGTGCCACGGAAATCAAGGAAGGGGACCTGGTGCGCCGTACGGGAGAAATCATGGAAATCCCTGTGGGGGAAGCCATGCTGGGACGGATTGTGGATCCTCTGGGCCAGCCCCTGGACGGAAAAGGGGCCATCAAGACCTGTGCCAGGTATCCCATCGAACATCAGGCTCCCGGCATTGCCGCCCGGCAGCCGGTGGATGTGCCCCTCCAGACCGGGCTCAAGGCCGTGGATGCCCTGGTGCCCATCGGCCGGGGACAGCGGGAACTGATCATCGGCGACCGGGGCACCGGCAAAACGGCCATTGCGGTGGATACCATCCTGAACCAGAAGGGGAAGGATGTAATCTGCATCTATGTGGCCATCGGGCAGAAAGCCTCTTCCGTGGCCCGGCTCTCCCATACTTTCGAACAGTACGGAGCTGCTGATTACACCATGATCGTGGCGGCCACAGCGGCTGACACGGCTCCCATGCAGTATCTGGCTCCTTATGCCGGAGCTGCGGTGGGGGAATATTTTATGGACCAGGGCAAGGATGTGCTGATCGTCTATGACGATCTGAGCAAACATGCAGTGGCCTACCGGGCCATGAGTCTGCTGCTCCGCCGTCCCCCCGGACGGGAAGCTTATCCCGGGGATGTGTTCTACCTCCATTCCCGGCTGCTGGAACGGGCCTGCCGTCGGAATGAGCAGCACGGTGGCGGTTCCATGACTGCCCTGCCCATCATCGAGACCCAGGCCGGGGACGTGAGCGGGTACATTCCCACCAACGTGATTTCCATTACCGATGGCCAGATCTATCTGGAAACCGATCTGTTCAACTCCGGCGTCCGGCCGGCGCTGAACTCCGGGCTGTCCGTATCCCGTGTAGGGGGCGCAGCTCAGACCAAAGCCATGAAAAGCGTGGCAGGGACCCTGCGTCTGTCCCTGGCCCAGTACCGGGAACTGGCCGCTTTTGCCCAGTTCGGCTCCGATCTGGACCGGGAGACCAAGGCCCAGCTGGACCGGGGTGCCCGGGTGACGGAAATGCTGAAGCAGGGGCAGTACCAGCCCCTTTCCATGGCCCAGGAGGTCATTTCCCTCTATGCAGTGAACAACGGGTTCCTGGATGAGATCCCGGTGGAGGATGTGACCCGGTATGCCCATGAGATGCTGGGGTATCTGAACAACCACTGTTCCATCATCCTGACCCGGCTGGAAAAAGAAAAGAAATTCACCGATGATCTGAAAGAGCAGCTGGATGAAGCTCTGGATGACTTCGGAAAGATGTTTGCGCCCGGCAGCGCAGATAAACTGTAAGGCAGGTGATCCCAGATGGCAAATACCAGCGGCATCCGTGCCCATATGAAAACCGTAGGCAGCATCAGCAAGATTACCGGTGCCATGCAGATGGTGGCTTCCGCCCGGATGCATCAGGCACAGCAGCGGGCTGATGCCAGTCTCCCCTATGCGGAAAAGCTGAAGAGTCTGCTCCAGGAAGCTGTCAGCGACCCTTCCGTCATGGCCCATCTGGACCTGAAGGCCAATCCTCTGCTGGAAAAACGGCCGGTGTACCGGACCGCCTATGTGATCATGGGCTCTGACAAGGGACTGGCCGGACCCTACAACAACAACGTGGTGAAATATGCCGGCGTGGAGCTCCGGGGCAGGGAAGATTCCCCGCTTCTGGCAGTGGGGAAGCAGATGAAGATCGGGCTCAACCACTGGGGCTATCACATCGCCAAAAGCTGGAGCGGATTTTCGGAAAAACCCACCTTTGAAGCGGCGGAAGAAATCGCGGATACGGTGGAATCCATGTTCATCCATGGAGAAGTGGACGAAGTGGATGTGATCTTCACCTATTTCAAGTCCGCCATGGTCCAGATCCCCAAAACCGTCCAGCTGCTTCCCGTCCAGCCCAAGGCCCGGGAAGGGGTGGAAGTCCAGGCTCAGGAAGTCTGGGAAGAGGATGATCCCACTGATTATCCCACCCTGGTTTTTGAACCGGAACCGGCCCAGATGCTGCCGTACCTGGCCAGATATTATCTGCGCAGCCAGATCTTTACGGCGCTGATCCAGAGTTCGGCCTGCGAGCTGGCGTCCCGGATGACGGCCATGAGCACGGCTACGGACAATGCCCAGAACCTGCTGGGCAAACTCCAGGTCTACTACCAGAAAGTGCGGCAGGCCAGCATCACTACGGAAATCAATGAAATCGTCAGCGGCGCGGAAGCGCTGAAATAAAGGGGGCACGAAAGGTGTCGGAAGACCAGAAACAAGCAATCGACAGGGCCGTTGCCCATCTTACTGCCAAAACCAGAGGGCATGTGGGCAGAGTGGTCCAGGTCATGGGTCCGGTAGTGGATATCCGTTTCCCGGATAAGGAACTGCCGGCCATTTACAATGCAATCGTCATCGATGCCCGGGCATCCAAAAACATCCATGTGCATCTGACTGCGGAAGTGGTCCAGCACATCGGCCATGATGTGGTCCGTACCGTGGCCATGAGTTCCACGGATGGGCTGACCCGGGGCATGGAAGCCCTGGATACGGGCAAACCCATCACCGTTCCGGTGGGGAAGGGATGCCTGGGACGGGTGTTCAACGTACTGGGGGAAACGGTGGACGATGATCCCACGCCGGTGCAGGCGTCGGATTACTGGCCCATCCACCGGCCGGCTCCGGATCTGGCTGACCAGGCTACGGAAACCAAGATCATGGAGACCGGCATCAAGGTGGTGGATTTGATCGCTCCCTATTCCCTGGGCGGGAAGATCGGGCTGTTCGGCGGCGCCGGTGTAGGCAAGACGGTGCTGATTATGGAACTGATCCACAATGTGGCCACCAACCACGGGGGCTATTCCGTATTCTCCGGGGTCGGGGAACGGACCCGGGAAGGGAATGACCTGTGGGGAGAAATGAAGGAATCCGGGGTTATCGACAAGACGGCTCTGGTGTACGGACAGATGAACGAACCCCCGGGAGCCCGTATGCGGGTAGGCCTGACCGGGCTTACCATGGCTGAATATTTCCGGGATGTGGGGGGACAGGATGTGCTGCTGTTCATCGACAACATCTTCCGGTTCATCCAGGCCGGGTCGGAAGTTTCCGCCCTTTTGGGGCGCATGCCTTCCGCCGTGGGGTACCAGCCCACCCTGGCCAACGAAATGGGGGCGCTGGAAGAGCGGATCACCTCCACCCGGAGCGGTTCCATCACTTCCGTACAGGCGGTCTACGTACCGGCCGATGACCTGACGGACCCGGCTCCGGCGGCTACCTTTGCCCATCTGGATGCCACCACGGTGCTGAGCCGTGAAATCGTGGAACTGGGGATTTATCCGGCAGTGGATCCCCTGGCTTCCACCAGCCGGATCCTGGATCCCCTGGTCATCGGAGATGAACACTACCAGGTGGCCCGGGGTGTCCAGAAAATCCTTCAGCGGTACAAGGAACTCCAGGATATCATTGCCATCCTGGGGATGGAAGAATTAAACGAACAGGACAAGCTCACCGTATCCCGGGCCCGGAAGGTCCAGCGGTTTCTGAGCCAGCCCTTCTTCGTGGCCCAGCAGTTCACCGGCCAGCCGGGGAAATACGTTCCCCTGGCGGAAACCATCCGGGGCTTCAAGGAAATCCTGGAAGGCAAACACGACGACCTGCCGGAAAACGCCTTCTATATGGTGGGGTCCATCGATGAAGCGGTGGCCAAGGGCCGGAAACTGAAAGGCGCATGATCATGGCCAGATTAATGAAACTGGAAGTTCTCACACCGGAAAAAATTCTGGTGAAAAGAGAGGATATTTCCTATGTCTTGTTGAATACAGTCACGGGAGGGGTTGGCGTCCTGGCCAACCACGGTCCCATGATTGCCGTGTTGGGGGAAGGAACACTGAAGCTGCAGGATAAGGACAACCATGTGATTCTGGTCTACGTGGAAGGGGGCTTTGCCGAGGTCAAGGACAACCAGGTGGTGATCCTGACCCCCAGAGCCCAGAGAGCGGAAAAAATCGACGTGGCCAAGTATCAGCAGATCCGGGACGAAGCCCTGGCCCGGCTGGATCATCCGGATGCCCTCACCGATGTGGAGCATACGGAAAAGATCCTGCGGCGTGCGGAAGCCCGGCTGCGGACCGCAGCCCTGGTGGGGAAGGTGGAACCTTATCCCCTGGGCAACGCATAAACCGGAAAAAGTTCACTGCAGCAGACAGAGGGGGGATCCGCTGTGGACTTTATCAGCAAAATGGCTGCCAGCAAAATGGGGCAGCTGCGGCTGGAACTGGTGGAGCTCAATGAGCGACTGGAAGCCGCAACAGACGAGGAACAGATCCGCAAGCTGCGGAAGACCATTCAGGAAAAAGAAGTCTATTACAATATCCTGGCGGACCGGCTGCGGACCCATACGAGGAATTTCTGAGAAAGGGGGCTGTTGCGTGAGCAACAGCCCCTTTTTTCATTTCCCCCTATGGCAAACAGAACGTTCTATGGTATAATAGTCTGGTTATAAAAATGGACAGTAAAGGAAAGTTCCGTAGACATTAAGGGGGTGCCGTACGGTTTGTCCAACATGATTGTTTTGGTGCTCTGCTGTCTGGTGACCTGGGTGATTTACCTGGACAGCCATAGTATCGGCATGAAGCACAAAAATCTCTGGGTATTGGGGACGTTTCTGCTGCTGCCCCTTGCCGTTCCTTTGTATCTGATCCGGCGGGCCCAGTTCCTGCATCAGCATCAGCTGACGCCCCGGCAGAAACTGGAAGCCAGGGCCCGGGAAGCTTCCCGGAAGCGCCGGGAAAAGGCGGAGCGGGAAAAGCAGCAGTGGGAACAGGAGCAGCGGCAGAAAGCCCAGGCCGATCCGGAAAAGACGGCCCGGGAAAAAGCGGAACGCTACCGGGAAAAACATGAAATGCGGCTGCGGCTGGATGAACAGCTCAGCAGCCAGCAGCAGCGGCATGCCCGGAAATGGGGCATCCATCGCGAATAGAGAAACCATGAAGGCAGACAACAAGGGGAGCCAGGCTTCCCTTCAAGTAAGGAAAGGTGTGGAATCAGGCGTGGAGAAACTGGTGGTAAAGGGCGGTCATCGGCTGACGGGAACAGTCCGGGTCAGCGGGGCCAAAAACGCAGTGCTGCCCATCATTGCAGCATCTGTCCTGGGGACGGAAGGCAGCACGATTTTGGAAGTTCCGGAACTGGAAGATGTGAGCACCATCTGCAAAGTGCTGGAATGTCTGGGGCTGAAGGTGGACCATTCCACCCCCCATGTGCTGAAAATCGACAGCCGGCAGGTCACCGGCTGGGAAGCGCCGTATGATCTGGTGAGCACCATGCGTGCCTCCTTCCTGGTCATGGGCTCTCTGCTGGCGCGGGTGGGCCGGGCCAAGATCTCCCTGCCGGGAGGCTGCGCCATCGGGACCCGTCCCATCGATATCCATCTCAAGGGATTCGAAGCCCTGGGGGCCACCATCGAACAGGGGCATGGCTATATCGAAGCCTTTGCGCCCCACGGTCTGGTGGGCACCACCATCTATCTGGATTTCCCCAGCGTGGGGGCAACGGAAAATCTGATGATGGCCGCTTCCATGGCCAAAGGCACCACCATCATTGAAAACGCGGCCCAGGAACCGGAAATCGTGGACCTGGCCAACTATATCAATGTGATGGGCGGCAAGGTGAGAGGGGCCGGCACTACGGCCATCCGCATCGACGGGGTGGAAAGCATGAAGGGCGGCGAGCACACCGTGATCCCGGACCGGATTGAAGCCGGGACCTTCATGGTGGCCGGAGCCATGACCCAGGGGGATATCCTGGTGGACAACGTGCTCTGTGAACACATGAAGCCTCTGATCGCCAAGCTCCGGGAAGCCGGTGCCATTGTGGAAGAAGGCATCAGCGACGTCCATGTGGTGGGACCTCAGGAACTCCATCCCATTACCATCAAGACCCTGCCCTATCCCGGCTTCCCTACGGATATGCAGGCCCAGGTCATGGCCATGATGTGCATTGCCAAGGGACAGAGCTCCGTCCTGGAAACGGTGTTTGAAAACCGCTTCATGCATGTGGACGAACTGCTGCGCATGGGCGCCAATATCCGGACCAGCGGCGGCCGGGCAGCCATTGTGGAAGGGGTCCCCAAGCTGTACGGATGCCAGGTGCGGGCTACGGACCTGCGGGCCGGTGCGGCCATGGTGCTGGCCGGGCTGGTGGCTGACGGGGTTACGGAAATCACGGATATCTACCATATCGATCGGGGCTACGAAAACCTGGTGGCCAAACTGACCGGACTGGGAGCGGATATCCAGCGGATCGGCTGATGCGCCATGAAGCGCACGGAAAAAAGCCTGTTTGACCGGCTGTTCAATCCGGTGGATGTGGGTATCGACCTGGGGACCGCGTCCACCCGGGTATTCATGAAGAACCGGGGCATCGTCCTGGAAGAACCCACAGTGGTGGCCATCGATCCTGCCACAGGGAAAACCGGTGCCATCGGCTCCCGGGCCCGGGAAATGGCCGGCCAGGGACAATGGGAAGTGGTATGGCCCCTGGAAAGCGGGGTCATTGCCGATTTTGACGCTTCCGTGGGCCTTTTGGAAACGGTCCTGGACCGGGTGGTGGGAAAGAACCTGTTCTTCAAGCCCCGGGTCATGATCTGCGTCCCCACCGGCGTCACCGGAGTGGAACGGCGGGCGGTGACGGAGGCGGCCATGCTGGCGGGAGCATCCCGGACCTATCTGATCGAAGGGCCGCTGGCGGCAGCTCTGGGGGCCGGGCTGCCCATCCAGGAACCCCGGGGACGGATGGTGGTGGACATCGGCAGCGGCACCACCAGTGCGGCGGTCATGAGCATGGGCCGGATCATCCAGGCCGCCTCTCTCCGGATCGGGGGAGAAGCCTTCAACGAAGGTCTGATCCGCCACCTCCGGGACCGGCTGAATATCCAGATCGACCGGCCTCTGGCGGAAGAAATCAAGCTGGAAATCGGTACCGTCAGCCGGCGGGGTCGCCGGAGCACCCAGATCATCCGGGGACGGGACAACATTACCGGACTGCCCACCAGCCTGCGGCTGTCCTCCCAGGATACGGTGGCCGGGCTGGAAGAACCGCTGACGGACATCCTGGCCTGTATCCACCGGGTGCTGGAAAAAACACCGCCGGAACTGGCAGCGGATCTGCTGGAGGAAGGCATTGTCCTTACCGGGGGAGGGGCACTGCTGGAAGGGATGGATGAATGCATCCAGGCCGGGACCCATGTGCGGACAAGAGTGGCCGCCAGTCCCAGGGAATGTGTGGCAAGGGGAGCCGCCATGGCCCTGGAAGACCGGGGACTGCTGGAAATTTTGGAAGGAAAATAAGGGGGCTGTTGCTCATGCAACAGTCCCTTTTTCCACGAAAGGATCGCGATAGAGAATCATGAATCACAGTTACAGAAAATGGATGGCACGTTTTATCCTGGCGGGCATGCTGCTGACGGCTTCCCTGCCGGCAGCCCAGGCAGCCCGGGTCAGCACCCTCCGGGGAGGGGTCACGCCCAACCGGGCCCGGGTGGTGATGAATCTGGATGCCCCCCTGTCCTATACCGCCCGGGTGACCGGGAACCAGCTGATCATCGACCTGAAGGGGAAAGCGGAACGGACGGAAATGGTCCGGCTCCGGGACCCCCGGATCCAGAAAGCTTATCTGGAACCCCAGGGCAGGAACAGCCGGCTGGTGGTGGTGTTCCGGAAAACCGTGCCCGTCTACAAGATCTTCCTGCTGAAGAATCCCCAGCGGCTGGTGGTGGATTTTCCCCGGTCCGGAAGTACCGGGGGCAGCACCGCCAAACCGGCAGCCGGGAAATCCCAGTGGCTGGGCAAAGGGCTGACCTACCGGGAAAGCACTGTAAACCTGGGGGCCGGCCGGGTGAAGACCTATCTGCTGACTCTGGCACCTTCCAGTGATTTCCGGCTGGATTTCATCCCCGGGTACGGAAAGACCATCCAGCGGGGGACCCTGTCCATGATTCAGAAACGGTCCGGTGCCGTGGCCCTGGTGAATGCCTCCTATTTCGACAGCGATATCTGGGTGGTGGGGAACCTGAAGATCCAGGACAAATGGCTGGGCATGGAAAGCACCCCACGGACCGGTCTGGTGATTCCCCGGACGGGGGTTCCCTCCATCCAGCCAGGATTGTCCTACAGCGGTACCGTCACCCGGCCGGACGGGAAGACCTTTGCCATCGGCGGGGTGGACCGGATGCGGCTGGCCAATGAACTGATCCTGTTCAATGACGGATATGATGATACCACCGACACCAATGCCTACGGCACGGAAGTCCGGCTGGCAGGCGGGGTGGTCCGGGAGATCCGGAAAGGGGCCGGCAGCATGGCCCTGACCCCTGGCACCACGGTACTTTCCGGGAACGGAGCGGCCGCGGCCTTCCTGAACGGACTCCGGACCGGGGATCCGGTGAAAGTGACCCAGACCCTGGGGAATGCCGCGGCCGACAGCGCACCTTCCGTGGGATCCGCCGGTCCCCAGCTGGTCCGGGATGGCCGGGTCCAGGTGACCAGTGAGGAAGAGGAAATCGCCGATGACATTGCCCTGGGCCGGGCTCCCCGGACCGGCGTGGGCATCAAAAAAGACGGCACCGTCCTGGTGGTGGTGGCCGACGGCCGGTCTGATGACAGCGTGGGGATGACCCTGACCGAGTTCGGCCGGTATTTCGTCCAGCTGGGGGCCGACCGGGCCATGAATTTCGACGGCGGCGGCTCCAGTGAAATGGTGGTCAACGGAAAGATTATGAACGCCCCCAGCGACGGAACCGAGCGGCCGGTACGGGTGGCCCTGGGGGTGTTCAGGAAATAAAAACTGTCAGCGGTCAACGGTCAGCAGTCAGCTGCCGTTGGAAATCAATTTTTGCAAATTGATTTTGAAATGGTAAATCTGTTGTTCGCCGAACCTGTTTGCCATTGTTCCAAGTCAGCTTTGCTGACTTACTTTGGCCGTTGACAGTTGACAGCTGACCGTTGACAGATCTGTTGCCCTACAGGCAACAGCCCCCTTGCATCTCCCCTCTCCTTCGGTATATAATAAACAAACGGAAGAAAAGAGGTGCTGATCATGTTACACAAAATCCTGAAAAACAGAAAAATATGGGCAGCAGCCTTGCTGATGGTATTGCTGGCCCTGGGTGTGGCCCAGGCGGCAGGGGTGCAGCCCCAGAAAAGCAGTCTGTCCGGCCAGGTGGCAACGGTGGTTTCTGTGGGCACCCAGGTATCGGAAGGCTCTGTACTGGTAACGGTGAAGACCCTGACCGGGACGGCACCGGCAGCCCGTGCCAACTGCAGCGGAAAAGTGGTTTCCGTGGAAGTGGCCCCCGGCAGCCAGATTGCTGCGGATCAGGTGGTGGCCGCCATCCAGCCCTGAGGGGCCGGAAGCGGGCTTTTGCAAAATGACAGGAACCAGAGGGTGTGAAGACACAATCACACCCTCTTTTTTACAGGAGGAAATATGGATCGTATGAAGTGGAAGCGGCTCCTGGTGCTGACCCTGGGATGCCTGATGGCGATGGTGTCCCTGGTGAGCGCCGCCATCCCCACCATTGCGGTGGAAGAACTGAAGCCGGGGATGAAAGGCTACGGAAAGACGGTGATCCGGGGCGCGGACATCGAAACCTTCGATGTGGAGGTCCTGGGGGTCACCGGTACGGAAACCGGGGGCTACAACATCCTGATCAAAGCATCCGGGCCGCTGCTGAAGGAAAGCGGCGGCATCGCCCAGGGCATGAGTGGCAGCCCGGTGTACATCGACGGCCGGCTGGCGGGAGCCGTGGCCTACGGCCAGGCTTTTTCCGACCCCAATTACTGCTTCCTGACTCCCATCAACGAAATGCTCCGGCTCTTTGACGAAACCGATCCCCGGCCTTCCGTATTCCTGCCCAAGAGCACTCCTCTGATGGTCAGCGGGTTTACCGCCGACGGGGTGGCCCATCTCAATGAAAGACTGTCTCCCTTCGGGCTCACTTCCTATGCGGTGCCCGGAGGGACGGAAGCCCTGGACAACGTGAAGCTGGAACCGGGCAGTTCCGTGGGGGTTTCCCTGGTCCGGGGGGATATGGTCATCGGGGCCATCGGTACCGTGACCTGGACCGATGAAGAAGGACGGATCCTGGCCTTCGGCCACCCCTTCCTCCAGCACGGGGATTCCAACTATTTCATGACCAATGCCTGGATTTTTGCCTCTGTGCCCAATATCCAGAGTGCTTTCAAAGTGGGGACTCTGGGCAAGACCCTGGGACGGATCAGCCAGGACCGGCTCAGCGGCATTGCCGGAAAAGAAGGGGAAAACGCTCCCATCATTCCCATGTACGTCTCCGTCACCGACAAGGACCGGGGGCTGCACAAAAGCAGCAATGTCCAGCTGATCACCGATGAGGACCTGGTGCCCACCCTGGTGGACGGGGTCACCTACAATACGGTGAGCATGGCCAAAGACCGGAAAGGGGCCGGTACTTCCCGGATCCGGTTCACCATCACGGCCCAGGGAGAGAAGGAAGGGCCCATCCGGCTCCGCAGGGAAAACATGTTCTACAGCGCTTCCGATATCGGGAAGCTGACGGATTCGGAACTGAACGTGGCTACGGACATGCTGATGAACAACCGGTTCGACAAAGTGACCATCCAGGACATCAATGTGGACGTGGAAACCACTTCCGGCTGTGAAGTGGCGGAAATGGTGGGGGCTTCCGCTCCCTCCACCGCCGTACAGGGAGGCCTCCTGCCCATCACCCTGACCTTCAAGCCCTACCGGGCGGAGGAAATCACCCGGACTATCAATTTCAGGATCCCGGATAAACAGCCGGCAGGCCCCATGAACCTGATCGTCCGCAGCGGCAATGCCACTACCTGGATCAGCAAGGCCCTGTCCAAGCGGAACAGCCGCAACGGGGGCAATGCTGCCCAGGGACAGGATGGAGGGGACGGGTCTGCTGAGGACGACAGCGCCATGTACCAGTCCTCCCAGCGCCAGTTCCGGGATTTCCTCACGGAATTCAATGACATGGACGCCAACAATGAAGTGGTGGTGGACCTGATGCCTTCCTACGGGGACAGCCGTCCCAGCCGCCGGGCCGCCGCCCGGGCTGCAGGCAGTTCTTCCGGCAGCATGACCAGTGCCATCACCGGCCTTCTGAAAGGGAGCAAATACAAACAGAAATTTCCCATGGATTTCATCATCACCGGGGAAAGCAATGTAGTGGTGGATGTGAAGAAGCGATAAGGAAAAAGGTGCTGTGAAAAAATGAGAAATCATTTTTCACAGCACCTTTTTGGTCACGGACAGGGGATGTGAATTTTTAACACCCCCTTTTTCTACAAATTTTCATCCGGATAGGGTATAATAATCATTATAACTATAAGGGAAAAGGAGCTGTTTCCATGGGATGCCAAGAGATTTGCCGCTGGGTCGGCCGGAAAATGGTGGATCTGTGTGCCCGCACCGGGCGTGTGGTGAACCTGTTCCTGGAGGCCTGCCGGGCGGCCGGGACGGCGGACCGGCGGGAAGTCCTGCGGCAGATGGCCCGGCTGGGGGCAGATTCCCTGCCCATCGTCAGCATGACCATCCTGTGCACCGGCATGGTCATGTCCGTCCAGACCGCCAAGGAATTCGTCCGCTTCGGCGCCGCGGATTCCGTAGGGGGCATCGTGGCCATCGCCATGGGCCGGGAACTGTCCCCCATCCTTACCGGGGTGGTGGTGGCCGGCCGGATCGGGGCCGCCATCGCAGCGGAGATCGGGACCATGAAGGTCACCGAACAGATCGATGCCCTGCGGGTGATGGCGGTCAGTCCCATCCGGTTCCTGGTAACACCCCGTCTCCTGGCCATTGTCCTGATGATGCCCGTCCTGGTGGTCTACGCCAACCTGGTGGGGGACGTGGGGGGCTGGTTCGTGGCGGAAAACTACGCCGGCATCAGTTCCCACATGTTCCTGGAAAGCATCCGGGGCTTCATTGAACCCTGGGACATCATCGGTGGCCTGATCAAGGGAGCCGTGTTCGGAGCCATCATCGCCACCATCGGCTGCCACAAGGGGCTCAACGCCCAGCAGGGAGCCGAAGGGGTGGGCATGGCCACCACCAAATCCGTGGTGCTGTCCATTATCCTGATTTTTATCGCCAACTACTTCCTGTCGGTGATCCTGTATGTCCATGGAGGCTGAGATGGAACAACCTGTGATTGAATTCCGGAATGTGGAAATGCATTTCGGTCCTAAAGTGGTCCTGGACCGGGTCAGCTTTTCCGTGGCCAAAGGGGAGACCCTGGCGGTGATCGGCCCTTCCGGGACCGGGAAAAGCACCGTGCTGAAGCTGCTCATCGGCCTGCTGAAACCCCAGGAGGGCCAGGTGGTGATCCAGGGCCAGCCGGTGGAACAGTTCAACGAAGAACAGTGGAATCAGCTGCGCCAGCATATGGGCATGGTATTCCAGTATTCCGCCCTGTTCGATTTCCTGGATGTGGGTGAAAACGTGGCCTTCGGCCTGCGCCAGCACACCAGCCTGTCCGAAGAAGCCATCCAGAAGCGGGTGAAGGACCTGCTGGAGGCCGTGGGCCTTTCCGGCAACGAGCATGTGTACCCGGCCCAGCTGTCCGGGGGCATGCAGAAACGGGTGGGACTGGCCCGGGCCCTGGCCCTGCAGCCGGATATCATCCTCTATGATGAACCCACCGCCGGCCTGGATCCCATTATGGCCACCAACATCAGCCAGCTGATTCTGGATACCAAGAAAAAGCTGGGGATCACCTCCGTGCTGGTGACCCATGACATGGCCTCCGCTTTTCTCTGTGCGGACCGGATCCTGATGCTGAGCCACGGTCACATCGTTTTTTCCGGAACGGTGGAAGAAGCCAGACATACCCGGGAACCCCTGGTACGGGCGTTCCTGCGCAGTGATATTTTGGAAGACAAGGAGTAAGAGCATGAAAGCAGATGAAGTCAAAGTCGGTGCCGTCACCCTGGGAGGCCTCGTGATCCTGGCCCTGATGCTGACCTTTCTGGGGGTATTCAGTTTTGCCGGCCGGACCTATAAACTGAATGTGATGTTTGACGATGTGAACGGCCTGAAGGTGGGCAACGAAGTCCGTTTCGCCGGGGTACCGGTGGGCAAGGTGGACGACATCGTGGTGGACGGGTCCAAGGTGAAAGTGGTCATGAAGATGGATGAAAAACAGAAGATTCCCCGCAATTCCCAGTTCGCCATTGGCATGGACGGGGTCATGGGGACCAAATTCGTCACCATCGCTCCGCCGAAAATCGCCACCGGCCTGGTGTTCAAAGCCGGAGAGACCATTACAGGCCAGCAGGCGGGAGGCATCGACAAGCTGATGGATTCCTCCGGCAAGGTCCTGGACAAGCTGGAAGTGGTGGTGGATGCCTTCAGCAATGTGTTCGGGGACAAGAACGTGCAGAAATCCATGCGGGAAGGCTTTGTCCAGACCGGGGAAGTGGCCAAGAACATGAATGCCTTCACCAAGGCCCTGGCCACCATGGCCCAGCAGAACCAGGGTGACATCCACGCCATGGTGGGGCAGATGAAGGAAATGAGCATCCACATGAACAGCATCATGGACAAGGCGGATGCGGACGGGGCCACCGGCCGGAACGTGGCGGCCATGGCGGCCAATATGGCGGACGCCAGCAAAAAACTCCAGAATACCGCAGCAGCCCTCCAGGATGTGGTCACCGATCCCCAGACCCAGCAGGATCTGAAGGAGACCATCCGTCATGCCAAATCCACTTCCGTGAAGGCGGACAAGATCCTGGGGGTGGTCACCGATGCCCAGGTCCAGGCGGATGTGCTGTACAATGACAAAAGAAGCAAATGGCGCACGGATATGGGCGTGAAGCTGCCCCTGAAGGAAGATGCCTATGCCTTCCTGGGGGTTTCTGACATCGGGGACCGGGACAAGCTGAATTTCCATTACAACAAAAAGCTGAACAAATACATCTGGGGACGGGCCGGGGTCATGGAAGGCCAGTTCGGTGTAGGCGCCGACTGGGTCCTGTCTCCCAAGTTCAGGCTGTTCACCGATTTCTATGATTTCGATGATGCCAAACTGAAGGTGGGGGCGGAGTATGCCTTTACCCCGAAACTGTCCCTGATCGGGGAGAGTATGGATGTGCTGGATCATGGCGCCGATACAGCCTATGTGGGGCTCCGGGCCAGATTCTGACAAAAAGTTCAAAAAGTCGTTGGTTGACTTTACTTTTTCAACTGATTATAATAATAAAAGCTGACTAGGTAGTCAGAAAGTACAGGAGGGTCTGATTGTGAAGCATTTCCATACCAAAAGCATGATTCTGAGCGCTGTGATCCTGAGCGCCCTTTCTATCCATACAGTCGGGGCTGCCACCCCGGAAACCGTAAACCTGGACCTGGGGAAAACCGTCCGCATGGCCCTGGACAACAATTCCAGCGTGAAGATTTCCGCTGCGGAATTGGAAGCCGCCAAAGCCAACCTGGACCAGGCCAAAGGAGCCCGGTGGGGGAGCATTGACTTCCGCCATTACAGCGGCCGGACGGAGAACTATCAGGGTACCAGGACGGTCCCCATTTATGGGGGAGGAAACCAGGTGGTGGGGTACCATAGAGCCGCCAATGACCACACCAATACGGTGAGCATTTCCGTGCCCATCTATACCGGAGGCCGTCTGGAAGGGGCCATCGACCAGGCCAAAAAGAACCTGGACTACTACCAGTACGGTATGAGCAGTTCCTACCAGACCACCCGGTACAATGCGGAAAAGGGCTACTATGACGTGCTCCAGGCCGCCAACACTGTGAACCTGGACAAGGAAACCGTGGACCGGCTGGATGAACATCTGAAGAACACCCAGGCCCAGTTTGCCGTGGGCGTGGTGGCCAAAGCCGATGTGCTCCGGTCCCAGGTGGAACTGGTGAATGCCCAGCAGACCCTGACCCAGGCGGAAAACAACTATGAAGTGGCTGTTTCCTCCCTGAACAACGTAATCGGGCTGCCCACCGCCACCCGGCTGAACCTGAGCCAGGGACTGGAATACAAACCCAATGATTACACCCTGGACAACTGCGTGACCTACGCCATGGCCAACCGGCCGGAGATCCACCAGGCGGAAGCCTCTGTGGGCATGGCCCAGGCCGCCCAGAAGATCGCCAATGCCGGCAGCCTGCCCCAGGTGAGCCTGGGGGCTTCCAATGAATGGAGCAATGACACCTTCCCGGGCCAGAACCGGAACAACTGGTCCCTGGGCGTGAGCATCAACCAGAATATCTGGGATTACGGGGTCAATGCCGCCAAGGTCCGGGAAGCCAAGGCCAATGTGGTAAGGGCCCAGGAAAGCTACCGGCAGATCAGTGATGAAGTGCGTCTGGCAGTACGGACCAGCTACCTGAGCATGCGGGAAGCGGAAAAACGGATCAAGACCACGGAAGTGGCCGTGGCCCAGGCGGAAGAAGATTACCGCATTGCCCAGCTCCGGTACCGGGCCGGCGTGGGGACCAACACCGACGTGATGGATGCGTCCGTGGCCCTCACCACCGCCAAGAACAACTACATCCAGGCCCTGTACGACTACAACACCTCCACCGCCCTGTTGGAACAGAGCATGGGTGTGCCTGTGGAAAACGAATAAAATCAACAGTGACCAAAGAGTCTGCGTATGCAGGCTCTTTTCTTTTACCCTCCATACCTGCTATACTTATGTTGTGCATAATCAATCAATGAAATGTGGCGCAAGGGCACAGCCTTTTTAAGGGCGTAAGCAGGCGCCCGACGCTTTAGCGGCGTTGGCGGTCGCTTATGCCGTAGCTGGGGACCATGCGGCATTCCTCTCTTTCTCTATCCGCCCTTTTTAAGGGCGGGGGACCATGCGGAGCATGGTGGTGGGTTCCACGCTAAACGATGAACGATCAACGACCAACGACCAACGATACGGAGGCCCCTATGGGTACCAAAGGGAAAAGACGGCTGTGCATTCTGGCCGGGGTCCTGGTCCTGCTGTACCTGGTCCTGTGGAAGGTGATCCTTCCCGCAGGACTGGAGCGGGCCATTCCCCTGGTGGAACAGACCGCCGGTGGATACATCAACGGACAACTGCAGATGGAAACCATGGAAGTGAGCCCGGATCTGACCTTTACGGCCCGGAACCTGCGGCTGGAAGATGAACAGGGCAATCTGGTGGCCCAGGTACCGGCCCTGTCCCTCCAGGTGGATCCCCTGAAATTCCTCACTGGCAGCGGTGCAGTGGGCACCGTGACCCGGATCACCCTGGACGGGCCCCGGCTGTATCTGGTCCAAAATGACCGGCAGGAATGGAATGTGGCCCATCTCCTGAAGGAAAGCCAGAGTTCCAGTACGGATTTCAAGGGACTCATCGCCATCCGGGACGGTTCGGTGGAACTGCGTCTGCCCTATGGCACCTGGCAGGCCGGGGTGGAAGGGACCATCGATCCTTCCCGGAATCCGGACTTTGCCCTGGATCTCACGGTTACCCGGAAGGATCAATCCATCCATGTGGCCGGGACCCTGAACACGGACCGGCAGGGCACCCTGACGGCCCGGACGGAGCTGCTGGCCCTCCAGGATTTCAGCCCCCTGGCGGAACAATTCCTGCCGGTAACGGATTTGTCCGGAGCCCTGGCGGATGCCTCCGTTACCTGGACCAACAATGCCTCCGGCAGCCAGCTGTCGGGCAAAGCCCTGCTGCGCCAGGTGGGGGCCGTTTATGAATGGGAAGGGAAGGAACTGGCACTGGGCGCCGACGGGGAACTGTCCTTTGACCAGCTGCAGCTGAAAGCCCGGGATCTGGATGTTTCCGTGGACGGACAGAAACTCCGGATTTCCGGGGGCATGGATCTGACGGATCTGGAGAACCCCCGGGTGGAAAAACTCCAGGCGGAAACCAACGGAATCGACCTGGCTGCCCTGCCTCTGGATCTGCCTGTATCCGGAACCGTCCAGGGCAGCATGGCCCTGGACGGCACCAAAGACAACCTGACCGGCAGCGGCACCTTTACCAGCCCGGCGCTGACTTTCCAGGGCTATGAGGCGGCCCAGGTGACCCTGCCCTTCTCCTTCCGGGACCACCGGGTGGAAACCGATGGGGCCAAAGCGTCCCTGGGCGGCGGCTCGGTGACGGTGCAGGCCTCCTATGACTGGGAAGACCAGGACGGCCAGCTGGCCCTGACGATGGACGGCGTGGACGCCGGTACCTTCCTGCCCCGGCTGGGCAGCCTGGTCCTGGACGGGACCCTCTATGCCCAGGGACAGTACAAGCACGGCCAGCTCCAGGGGGAAACGGTTTCCAGTGATCTCTCCCTTTCCTGGGGGAACCTGAAGCTGCAGCAGATTGCCCTGGACGGAACGGTGGACGGCAGCGGTTTTACCCTCAGCCGGATTTCCGCCTATACGGAAGAAGGGGGCGCCCTGGCCGGCAGCGGCAGCCTGAAAGAAGACCAGCTCCAGGGGGATCTGTACGTGACGGATCTGCCGGTGGATCCTCTGCTGGCAGCGGTTGGACAGGAGGGCAAAGGCCTTTTGTCCGCCCATCTCCTTCTCAGCGGCACCGGGGAGGATCCCCAGGCCTTCGGAGCCTTTTCCTTCCGGGAAGGGGAAATCATGGGCCAGACCATCCAGGAAGCCCACGGAGCCCTGGAATGGAAGGGCCGGAAGGCCGGTTTCCACAAAGTGGAAATCAACCTGGACAAGGGAACCCACATCCTGGACGGCACGGCGGATCTGTCCGGCAGCGAACCGGTACTGGATCTGACCCTGGAGACCCGGGGCATCCGGCTGGAGCCTCTCAGTGAGGTCTTCCAGTCCCCCTGGCCGGTAACCGGCAACCTGACCAACACCCTTTCCGTCAAAGGGCCTTTGTCCAATCCCTCCTTCACCGGCCATGTCCACGGCTGGGACGGTTCCGTGAACAAGTTCCTGGTGGACGAAGTGGACGGGGATTATGCCTATGACGGAAAGCTCCTCCATCTGAACAATTTCCGGGTCCAGGCTCTGACCTGCCAGGCCCGGTTCAGCGGCACCGTCAGCCGGGACGGGTTCCTGGATCTGGGCATCGATGCCAAAAACATCAACCTGCTGCGGCTGCCCTGGCTCAAGGACAGTGTGGATCTGGAAGGCAACGTGAACTTCAGCGGCAGCATCACCGGCCACACCAGCCGGCCCCTGTTCCAGGGGGTTCTGTCTTCGGATTCCGTGCTGATCAACGGGGTGGAATTCACCGGCCTGGCCCTTTCCTTCCAGAGTCAGGGCGGCCATGTGAACAATTTCCAGGGCACCTTTCAGCAGAAGACCGGCGGGGACTATGCCCTGAAAGCCAAGTTCGACTTCGACCGGAAACTGTTCCAGTGGACGGTGGATGTGAACCGGGGCAATGTACGCTCCCTGCTCCAGATGGGCGGCATCCAGGCGGATGTGGACGGGTACCTGTCCGGCCGCATCGAAGCCAATCCTGACGGTCCCCGGACAGGCATGACCGTCATCGGCAAGGTGGAAGACGGGAAAGTGGCCGGGGTGCCCTTTGCCTCGGCAGATTTCGACCTTTACACCCATCTGGGCCTGTGGAAGATCCGGAAGCTCCAGGCCCGGGAAAGCGGCGGCGGGCTTATTGCCGCCCAGGGGAACATCGACCTGCGGAAGCGGACCCTCGACCTGGAACTGGCCACCAGTGAGGCCAATGCCAAGCTCCTTACCGTGGCCCTGGATAACCCGCCGGAAGTCAGCGGCAAACTGAACATCGTGGCCCAGCTGAAAGGGAAGCTGGACGACCCCAGCGGGAACTTCTCCCTGGAAATGAAGGAAGGGAGCATCAGCGGGGTGTCCTTCGACAGTCTGTACGGCATGGTCACCCTCCGGAATGACATGTTCCATCTGGACCAGTTCCTGATCCAGCGTGACGTGTACAAGATCAGTGCCTACGGCACCTTCCCCATGGACCTGCTCCGGGCGGCCGGGAAACGGAAAAATCCGGATGCCCGGATGAACCTGGAAGTCCATCTGGACAACGGGAACCTGGCCATCCTGCCCACCCTGACCAAATGGGTCCAGTGGGCGGAAGGGCCCACCAGCGGCCGGGTATCCGTAACCGGCACCCTGGAAGACTACAACCTGAACGGATCCATCGATCTGGACGGAGGTACGGTGAAATTCCGGGGCCTGGACAACACCTTCGACAATGTGAAGTTCCATGCCGCTTTCAACGGGAAGACCATCACCCTGAAGGAATTTTCCACCACCACCGGGAAAAAGGGCAGCATCACTGCATCCGGCTCCTATCTGCTCCGGGATGAATCCGGCAAGCCCTACCACCTGAACCTGGCCATCCGGGACGTGGAACTGGTCTCTTCCAGCATCAGGGGAAAACTCAACGGGAATTTCGACCTGGAACACAAAGAGGGGAAACCTTTCCTGTCCGGGAATCTGAAGCTGGACAAAGGCTATCTGGGGATCTCCTCCATTCCGGAATTCGGGGAAGGGGGCTCGGACATCGGGCTGGACATCGATGTGGACCTGGGCAACAACCTGCACCTGTACAACGCGGCCTTCATGGACCTGTGGCTGAAGGGGCAGTTCCACATCCTGGGCAGCACTGCCTTCCCCCAGATCAACGGCAGCATCCGGGTGAACCGGGGCAGCCGGCTCAAATACCTGGGGACTCCCTTCAACATCGGTTTCGGGGAAATCTACTGGCCCCGGCCGGGCACCTTCATCCCCAATGTGAACATGGCGGCTTTTACCCGGTTGGGACAGTACAATATCCTGGCCAAGGCCAGCGGGCCCCTGAGCCTGGACGACATCGTCATCAAGCTGTCCAGCGATCCGCCCCAGGATGAGAATACCCTGAAGCGGTTCCTGACCCTGAAGACGGACAATGCCAGCCTGGGGGACGATGCCTGGAAGGGACTGGTGGATGCCGGGCTCCAGATGACCTTCCTGGCGGATGTGGAAGATGCCATCAAACAGGCCCTGGGGCTGGACGAACTGCGGATCTACAGCGGCAATGTCCAGAACACCGTGGCGTTTTCGGCGGACACCAACCGGGCCAATGATGCCACCGGTCAGGAACGGCGCCAGTACAATGTGCTGCTGAGCCGGTACTTCGGCCGGAAGCTGCTGATCGGTTACACCACCAGCTTCGACGGAGAGGAGCACAACCTGTACGCCGGGTTCCGGATCGCGCCGAAAGTCCACGTGGGCATAGCCACCGATCAGGACAACAATCACTGGTACGGTGTCCAGTACCGGACAAGATTCTGACAGCTGACAAAAAGCAGGTCCCGACCCGGGGACCTGCTTTTTTCACACTCCGGGACTGGAAATCTTGGTCTATAGAAGGTATAATAAACAAGATATGGTATCATTAATCGTTAGTGATGCTGACTGATGATGAAAGCAACCTGTACAGGGGGTACTCTATGAAGAATCAAGTAAACTGGCGGCGCCTGTCCGTCGCCGTCCTGGCTTCCCTGGCGCTGACCTCTCCGGTCTATGCCGCAGAAGTTTCCCACAGCCAGGAAGTGGAACTGGGCGGTCACAAGACCGCTGCCAAGGAAGGACAACAGGGTGTGGGGACCATCGAAGTGGCTCCGGCAGAACAGCCCGCCGTCCAGCCGGCTCAGACGGAAACGTCTGCCGCAGCCGCGGAAGAAGAACCCAGATACCGGGAAGTCCGCCGGAATGGCGTCACCTATATCGAAAAAGTCGGCAAGAAAAAGCTGGAACAGGAAAAACAGAAGGTCCAGGCTGACGAAGAACAGCTGGAAGCCCGGATGACCCAGCAGAAGGAAATCCAGGAAGCCCAGAACAAACAGCTGCCGGGTCGGAGCATCCTCCAGCAGTCCGTGTTGTCCGACTACGACATCACTACCCAGGAAAACCAGTACGCCAAAGTGGAAAAGGAATCCACGCCCTTCATCGGTCAGACCGTGACCAAAGTTACCCTGGAAGGGGCGGCTCATGAAGATGCCGCCAAACTGGCGGACGTGCTGAAAATGCCCGCCGGGACCAAATTCACCAGGGAAGGACTCCAGGACGATATCCGGGCCCTGTATGAAACCGGCTGGTTCTACGACATCCGCCCGGTGTTCACCAAAGTGCCGGAAGGGGTCCAGATCAAATACCAGCTGGAAGAAAATCCCGTGCTGACGGATCTGGATATCGAAGGGAATACGGTGCTCTCCACCGGGGACATCAAAAAAGCCCTGGATCTGCCCATTGGCAAGGTCCTGAACTCCCGGGACGTGAACATCGGCGCCCGGAAGGTGGAAAGCCTGTACAGCCAGCAGGGCTACATCCTGGCCAAGGTGGCCGACGTGCGGATGCAGCCGGACGGCCGGCTGATCGTCCAGGTGGCCGAAGGGGTCATCGAAGATTTCCGGGTCAAGGGCAATACCAAGACTAAGGATTACGTGGTCATCCGGGAAATGCGCATGAAGAAGGGGGAACCCTTCAACGCCAAGAAAGCCCGCCGGGCCATGCAGAAGATCTACAACCTGGGCTTCTTCGAAGACGTGAACATCCGTCTGAACCCGGGCCAGATGCCCAATACCGTTTCTGTGGAAGTGTCCGTGGTGGAAACCAGCACCGGTACCTTCGGGATCGGCGCCGGCTACAGTGATGCCGACGGCTTCCTGGGCATGGTGAGCATCGGGGACAAGAACTTCATGGGCACCGGGGACAGCGTCAGCGCCCGTTGGGAATTCGGCGGCGACTCCGAAACCAAAGCCAACTTCGAAGTGTCCTATGTGAAGCCCTGGATCGACGACAAGGAAACCACCGCCGGTTTCACCTTCTACAACATGACCAACGAGTACGTGGACTACAATCGGAGCGGGGACGAAATCGCCCGGTACTACAAGAAACGTACAGGGGAAGAACTGTTCTTCAGCCGGGTCACCGACAACGAATTCATCACCAACAGCATCACCCTGAAGAACCGGGATGACAAATACAAGAAGCCTGTCAGCGGCTACGGCACCCAGTGGTTCGAAGCCGGACAAAATGACTATCAGTATATCCATGAATATCCGGACGACTACAATTGGGACAAGCACGAACGGATGAAGAAGAACTTCGGGATCACCCGGAGCATCACCTTCGCCCGGACCCTGGATACCCGGGACAATATCTACGATCCCCGGGAAGGGAAACGGACGGCCTACTCCGTGGAAGTGGCCAACTTCGGCGGGGACTTCGACTTCCAGAAGTACCAGGCCGATTACCGGTACTACTACCGGATGGGCAAGGACAATGTGTGGGCCCTTAACCTGGGGGCCGGCTATGCCAACGGGGATATGCCCCTGTCCCAGCGCTTCAGCGTAGGCGGCAGCGACGTCCTCCGGGGCTACCGGGATGACCAGTTCAAGGGCAACAGCATGGTGAAGGGATCCCTGGAATTCCGGTATCCCATCATCAAGAAAGTCCAGGGCGTGTTCTTTACGGATACGGGCTATGCCTGGAGCAAGGAATACGACGAATCCAACTTCGACCTGGGCAAAATGAAGAACTCCGTGGGTATCGGTCTCCGGATCAACTCCCCGCTGGGTCCCATCAAGCTGGACTATGGCTACCGGCTGGAAAGCAGCGACCGTGGCGGCCGCTTCCATTTCAGCTTCGGCGGTCAGTTCTGATAAACAAATTGCATAACAAGGAAGCAGGGATAGTAAAATGATGGAATTGGCCCACAAGAAAAATGTCAAGGTCATTTCTCTGGCCATTGCGGCCATTATGGTGGTCGGGATCTTCGTCCTGGCCGTCCAGGGCAAGAACATGGGCGGTGGCGACGCCACCAGCAATTCGGCCATCGGCAAAATCAACTACAACCAGGTGATGGCGGCAGCCCCCGGGCTGGCAGAAGCCCAGACCCAGCTGCAGCAGGCCGCCGAAGACAGCCGCAAGGAATTTGAAGAAAAAAGCAAGGACATGAGCGACGCGGACAAGCAGAAACTGGCTGCGGACTACCAGAAGAAACTGGAAGAAAAGCAGAAGGAACTGATTGAACCGGTCAAAAAAGAAGTGGATGACGCCATTGTGGCCGTGGGCAAGACCAAGGGCCTGACGGTGGTGGTCAACCAGGGCGCCGTGGTGTACGGCGGCCTGGATGTAACGGCGGATGTCACCGCCCAGCTGAAAAAAGCCAAGAAATAAGGATCTGGCAGGGGACAGGAGGAATGGCTCATGGGCAGATGGCTCAGTCTTCTGCTGACCGGGCTCTTTCTCCTGACCGGCTGCGGCCTTTCCTGGGGGAAGCTTCCCTTTCAGCAGGAAAAGCCCCGGTTTGCCGTAGTGGACTGGGACCGGCTGGTTGAACAGCATCCCAAATACAAGGAATGGCAGCGGCAGAAAGAACAGCTGGAAACCGCCAAATGGCTCCGTGACCGCCAGAAGGAAAACGGCCAGCAGCAGCTGGCGCTCCTGGGACAGATGAAGAAAGTCCGGGAAGCCGGAAAGGGACAGTTCCAGTCCGCCCAGTGGTCCGCCAAAGTGGCGGAAAAACGGGCCCAGGAACAGGATCTGCTCCGGAAGAAACGGGCGGCCCTGGAAGAGGAAGCGGAAAGCCGGGTGAAGGCGGACCGGGATGCAGTGGAGGAAAAATACCGGATCCCCCTGTTCAACCTGCGGCTGAAGCTGGGCAGCGTAAAGATGAACGATACCGCCCAGAAAGCACTGCTCCAGGAACAGCAGGAACTGCTGGACAAACGGCAGAAGGACCGGGCGGAAGTGGAAGCAGAAAAGGAACAGTGGCTCCAGCAGCAGCTGGCAGCCGATGTGGCGGCTTCCCAGGCACGGCTCCAGGCCTTTTCCAAGGAACTGGCCGGCCAGGTGGTCCAGGAGCAGACGGGCCTGTCCCTGACCGGGAAAAAGACCCGGAACCAGGAAGGCCAGCCGGAACTGGACAAACTGATCCAGTCCATGGACAAACAGATCCAGCAGCAGGAAGACAAGGAAAAACAGATGCGGGAGGAAATCGACAGCGATATCCTCAGCGCCATCAAGAAAGTCAATCTCAGCCGGAAATACACGCTGATTTTCCGGAATCCGAGAGCCAATATCAGCGCCGACGACATTACCGATGAGGTGAATACAGTCGTCCAGCAAATTGTTTACTAAGAGGGATGGAACGAATATGAAAAAAGCAATGATTCTCTGTGTGGTGGCAGCAGCCATGCTGTCCTTTGGCTGCGGGCGGAACGCCCAGTTCGGCGTGGTGGACATGAACAAGGTCCAGACGGAAAGCCAGGTGTTCAAGGATGCCACCAAGGACCTCCAGACCAAGGGCAAGGCCATGGAAGAGGAACTGAACCAGGAAACCGCCGGGAAGAGCCAGGAAGAAGCCCAGAAGATCCTGACGGAAAAGAGCCAGAAGATGCACAGCCTCCAGGCGGAAGCCCAGGCCAAGGTCAAAGGCAGCTTCGACGCCGCTGCCGCTTCCGTGGCCAAGGAAAAGAACCTGAGCGCCATCCTGGTGAAAGAAGCCGTTCCCCAGGGCGGCGTGGATGTGACTGACGACATCATCAAAGCAATGAAATAAGATTTGACAAGGGCGGACGGTGTTCGCCCTTTTTCCCGTACCATCATGAAATGGAAAGGATGCTGGAAATGGAAAAAACCTTACAGGAACTGGCAACATTGTTGAAAGGGGAAATCCTTCAGGGAGATCCGGGCATGGTCCTCAAGGGAGTCAATGGACTGGAAGAAGCCCAGAATGATCAGATTTCCTTTGCGGTGCCTCCCTATCTGGAAGTGGCCGGACAGTCCCGGGCCGGGGCCATCATGATTCCCCGGGGCGCGGAATTCAAGGGACAGCAGGCAGTGCTGGCGGTGGAAAATCCCCGGGCAGCCTTTGCGGTGCTGCTCCAGCTGTTCCGTCCCCCGGAAGCGGTGAAGAAAGGCATCAGCCAGTACGCGTTCATCCATCCCTCCGCCAAGGTGGGGAAGAACGTGGCCATCCTGCCTTTTGCCTATGTGGCGGAAGATGCGGAAATCGGCGACAACACGGTGATCTATCCCCATGTGTATGTGGGGCGCCATGTGAAGATCGGTTCCGACTGCACCCTGTACTCCAATGTGACGGTGCGGGAAGACTGCATCGTGGGTGATCGTGTGATCCTCCAGGCCGGCTGCGTCATCGGCGGGGACGGCTTCGGCTACATCACCGCCAACGGCAAACACACCAAAGTGCTCCAGACCGGGAACGTGGTCCTGGGGGACGATGTGGAAATCGGCTGCAACACCTGCATCGACCGGGCCACCGTGGACAGCACGGTGATCGGCAAGGGCACCAAAATCGACAACCTGGTCCATGTGGGCCACAACGACATCATCGGGGAAAACTGCATCCTGGTGGCCCATGTGGGCATCAGCGGCAGCGTGACCATCGGGAACAACTGCACCTTCGGGGGACAGGCCGCCACTGCGGGACACCTGAAGATCGGCAGCAACTGCACCTTCGCCGGCCGTACCGGGATCATCAGCGATGTACCGGACAATGTGGTATGGGCCGGTTTCCCGGCACAGCCCCATGTGGACTGGCTGCGGCAGACCGCCAACGAACGGAAGCTGGGCACCATGCTGAAACGGCTCCGTCAGCTGGAAAAGACCGTGGAACAGCTGGAAAAGGGAAAGAAGGAGGAGCCATGAAAAAACAACTGACTGCAGCGCTCCTGTGTGCCCTGGCTGCCCTGCCCCTGGCGGCGGAAGCCAAGACCACCCCCAGCGGCACCAGCGGTGTGATCAATGCTCCTTCCGGATATGTCCGGATGCCCGGCCATGTGTCCGGGGGTCTGGACTGGACCAAGGAAGGACGAAATGTCCGGGGGAACATCGCCCTGCCCCTGGGGCTGGAAATCGCCGGCAGCCATGTGGATACCAAACATGACGGATCTTACGGCACCGTCAGTGCCAAGCTTCAGGTGCTCCGGGAAACCCCGGTGACTCCGGCCATCGCCGTCGGAGTGGAAGACATCGGCGACCGGAACGACCGCCGGGGCTATGTGGCTGTCAGCAAGGCCCTGATGGCCGGCTGGAAGCTCCATGCCGGGGTGGGCACCGGAGACCAGTACAAGCACGGGTTCTACGCCGTGGAAAAAGAAACGAAGCTTCTGGGCCTTTCCATGAACCTGATGGGAGAATATGACGGCAGCCATTTCAACTACGGCGCCGGTCTCCCGGTGGGGAAATTCATCCAGGCCCAGGTGGGGGTAAGGGACCATCGCCTGTACGGAGGCATGGATCTTACTTTTTAAGGAGGAAACAGGATGGCTGCGTACAAACTCATGGAGTTCATCAGCTGGCTGGTCTGCCATCAGCCGGACTGTCTGAACCATGCCCTGGCCTGGGTGCTGGGACACCTGGGGTGGCGTGTGGTCCCTGCCTGGCGCCGGTATATGGCCAAAGAAAACATCAAGGACTGTCTGGGCGTGGATGAGACGGAAGCGGAAAAAATCGCCCGGGAAAGCGTGTACCGCTTTGGACGGATGCTCATCGAGGTACTGAAATATCCCCTGATCACCAGGGACAATTTCCGGCAGCTGGTCCATTTTGAAGGGCTGGAGAACCTGGAAAAAGCCTATGCCGAAGACAAAGGGGTGATCATGTGCACCGCCCATTACGGCAACTGGGAAATGCTGGGCGCTTCCATGGCCCTCCTGGGCTACCCCATCCTGTCCATTACCCGGAAACAGAACAACGGGGCCATGGACCGGTTCATCAATGACTACCGGCGGATGGTGGGGCAGCACGTGACCTACAACCATGGGGAAAACAGCATGCTGGCCATTGGCCGCTATTTGAAGAAAAAGCATCTGGTAGGGATCCTCTACGACCAGGATTCTGCCCATACGGGAGAACATCTGGAGTTCTTCGGCAAACCTTCCCGGGTGCCCCAGGGTGCGGCCCATCTTTCCCGGATGTTCGGATCTCCCATTGTGCCTCTTTTTATGCACAACAATCCGGACGGCACCCTGACGGCCCGGATCTATCCGGCCCTCCATACGGAGAAAACCCCTAACCGTTCCCAGGACGTCCGTGTTATAATGAAAGAACTGGTGGCCATTGCAGAGCGGGAAATCCGGTTGGATCCCCCCATGTGGTTCTGGGTCCACGACCGCTGGAAAGATGGCCGCAAACGGTATAAAGAATATAAGAAAGGCGTGTGATTTATGACCAGTGAAAAACAGCATACCCTGAAACAGGCAGCTTCCTGTGACGGGATCGGGCTCCATTCCGGAAAACTGGTGGAAATGACACTGCGTCCGGCTCCGGTGGATACGGGAATCGTGTTCATCCGGACGGACATGGAAGGCCGGCCCCAGGTCCATGCTGTGGCCGCCAACATTACCGCCACCACCCGGGCCACCACCCTGACGGAAAACGGGGCCAGCGTCACCACCATCGAACATCTCATGGCCGCCCTGGCCATCCTGAAAATCGACAACTGCTATGTGGAGATGTCTTCCGCAGAACCTCCGGTGGGAGACGGTTCCGCCCAGGCTTTCATCGACCAGATTCTGAAGGCCGGCATTGCAGAACAGGATGCGGAACGGCAGGTGTATCATGTGGACCGGGCCTTCTCCCATTATGACGGAGACCGTTCCATTGTGGTGCTGCCCTATGAAGGGTTCCGGATCACCTTTACCTCCATCAATCCCCATCCCCTCCTGGGTACCCAGGTGATGGATGTGGAAGACAAGGGGGAAAACTTCCTGAAGGAAGTGGCTGCCGCCCGGACCGTGGCCTTTGAGGACGAAATCGCCCAGCTGCAGAAAATGGGACTGGGTCTGGGAGGCACCCTGGAAAACGTGGTGGTGTTCGGCAAGGACAAGATCCTGTCCATCCCCCGGTTCCCGGACGAACTGATCCGGCACAAGATCCTGGATGTAATCGGAGACATGTATCTCCTGGGACCCATCCACGCCCACATCATCTGCATGAAGAGCGGCCATGCCTTCAACGACAATGTGTCCCGGCAGATCGATGAATACCGGAGACTCCATGAATACCAGCCCAGGCACACTCCGGTTCCCGGAAAAGAGAAAAAAGAAGTAAGGAGCAAGGATATGATTACATTAGACATTCAGGAAATCCAAAAGATTCTGCCCCACCGGTACCCCATGCTGCTGGTGGACCGGATCATTGAACTGGAACCCATGAAACGGGCCGTGGGTATCAAGAACATCACCATGAACGAGCCCCAGTTCATCGGCCACTTCCCCGGGAACCCCATTATGCCGGGGGTCCTGCTGATCGAAGCCATGGCCCAGGTGGGCGGCGTAACCCTGCTGTATCCGGAAGAAAACCGGGGCAAGATCGCCGTCTTCGGGAAAATCGACAAAGTGCGTTTCCGCCGTCCCATCAAACCGGGAGACCAGCTGGTCACCACGGCCATCATCACCAAGATCAAAGGCAACATGGGTGTGGCCCACTGTGAAGGTACGGTGGACGGCGAGCCGGCCTGCGAAGGAGATTTCTTCTTTGCACTGGCAGAAAATAAACAATAAAGGTGGAGTGAAACAATGACAGCAGATTCTACTTTGATACATGAGACAGCCATCATTGCACCGGGTGCGGAAATCGGCCCCAACGTGAAAATTGGCCCGTACTCTGTGATCGGTGAACATGTCAAGATCGGTGAAGGTACCGTGATTCACCCCCACGTCGTGATCACCGGGCGGACCACCATCGGGAAAAACTGCGAGTTCTTCCAGGGTGCCAGCATCGGTGAGGTCCCCCAGGACCTGAAATACAAAGGCGAAGATACGGAAACCATCATCGGGGATCACGTGACCATCCGGGAATGTGCCACAGTCCATCGGGCTGTGGGGGAAGGCAATGAAACCCGCATCGGCAACAACGTGCTGATGATGGCCTATACCCACGTGGCCCACAACTGCATCGTGGGCAACAATGTGATCATGAGCAACGTGGCCACCCTGGCCGGCCATGTGATCGTGGAAGACCGGGCCGTCATCGGCGGCCTTACGGCTGTGCACCAGTTCACCAAGATCGGCCGGAACTGCATGTGCGGCGGCATGAGCCGGATTTCCCAGGATGTGCCTCCCTTCGTGATCGTGGCCGGGAACCCGGCCTATGTGGCAGGGCTCAACAGCGTGGGCATTTCCCGGGCCGGCATTCCCATGGAAGTCCGCCGGGAGCTGAAGAAAGCCTACAAGATCCTCTACAAGAGAGGTCTGTCCCTGTCCGATGCCATTGCGACCATGGAACAGGAACTGGACAGCTACGAAGAAGTGGAACATTTCATGCGCTTCCTGCGCACGGTGGAAAGAGGCATCTGCCGGGCATCCGCCCACGGCATCCGGGAGTAAGCCTATGGGGAAGACCTTGGGGGTACTTTCCGGAGTGGGCCATCTGCCGGTGGATGTGGTCCGGGGGGCCAAAAAGGCCGGCTACCGTACGGTGGCCATTGCCCTGGTGCCGGGGACCCATGAAGACCTGGAAAAAGAAGCGGATGTCTTCCATGCCATCAACATCGGCAAGGTGGGCAAAATCTTCAAGACCCTGAAGCAGGAAGGGGTGGACGAAGTCACCATGATCGGCAAGGTGACCAAGGAAATCCTCTATTCCGGCGGCATTTTGGTCCCTGACTGGCAGGCCATCAAGATCCTCATGTCCCTGCCGGACCGGCATGATGACACCATCATGAACGCCCTGGTGGCCAAACTGGAGGATATGGGGATCCATGTGATGGATCAGACCCTGTTCCTCACCGACCTGATGCCCCAGGAAGGGGTGCTGAGCAAACGGCAGCCCACACCGGAAGAATGGGAAGACATGAAGTACGGCTTCGCCATGGCGAAAAAAATCGGCGGCCTGGACATCGGCCAGACCGTGGTGGTGAAGAACAAGGCCATTATGGCCGTGGAAGCCATCGAGGGCACCGATGCCTGCATTCTCCGGGGCGGCAAGCTGGGCAAGGGGGCCATTGTGGCCAAAACCGCCAAGCCCGCCCAGGACAACCGGTTCGATATGCCGGGGGTGGGGGTGAAGACCGTGGAATCCATGATCGAATCCGGCTGTGCCGGCATCGTCATGGAAGCCTGCCGGACCCTCCTGGTGGAACGGGAAAAGGCACTGGACCTGGCCAACCGCCACAAGCTGGTGGTCGTGGCCATGAAGGATTCGGAAGCGTGAATAAAAAGAGGGGGCTGTTGCATGAGCAACAGCCCCCTCTTTTTTGTCAGCAAAGGGGGTGTGAATTTTTTCACACCCCCTTTTTTGTTATGTGATATAATAAACTGTACATTTATGTTCAGATGAGAGAGGAGACAACAGGGTGACAAAAGTTTTCATTTCTGCTGGGGAAGCTTCCGGCGACCTTCATGCCGCCGCGCTGACCCGGGCCATCCTGCAGCAGGACCCCACGGCCCAGGTCTTTGGCATGGGTGGTGATGCCCTGGCAGCAGCCGGCGGCCAAGTGGTGTTCAACTATAAAGATTACAGCGTCATGGGCTTTGTGGAAGTCCTTCAGGCCCTGCCCCGTCTGCTGGGGCTGAAGAAGGCCTTCCGCCGGCTCATGGAGGAACGGAAACCGGATGTGTTCGTGACCGTGGACTATCCGGATTTCAACATGAGGGTGGCCAAAGAAGCCAAAAAACTGGGCATCCCGGTGTTTTCTTACATCCCGCCTTCCGCCTGGGCCTGGCGCCGGGGACGGGCCAAAGACGTGGCCCGGCTGGCCACCAGAGTGGCCTGCATCTATCCCTTTGCCGCCAAAGTCTATCAGGAAGCGGGAGCGGCTGTGGAATTTGTGGGGAATCCCCTGGTGGACATCGTCCAGCCCACCCTGAGCCCCCAGGAGGCGGAAGCCCTGGTGGGCAAGCGGTCCGGCCATCCTCTGGTGCTGCTGCTGCCGGGCAGCCGGGTGAAGGAAATCACCGGGGTGCTGCCGGTGATGCTCCAGGCCCTGCCCAAAATCCGGGCCCGGCGGCCGGATGTGGAGTTCATCCTCCAGAAAGCCCCTTCCATCGATGCTGCCCTGCTCCAGGGCATACTGGAAACCAGCCCGGTGCCGGTGAAAGTGGTGGAAGGCCACAACTACGACGTGATGACTGCCTGTGATGCGGCCCTGGCCACCAGCGGCACCGTCACCCTGGAAGCGGCCCTCTGCGGACTGCCCAGCGTGATCTGCTACACGGCCAGTCCCCTCAGCATGTGGATCGCCAAACACATGGTCTATGTGAAATACATCGGCCTCCCCAATATCCTGGCCGGGAAGGAAATCCTGCCCGAACTGATCCAGGAAAACATGACCCCGGACCATATGGCCGCTGCCGTCCTCCATTTTCTGGAGCCGGAAACCACTGCCACCGTCCGGGAAGAGATGCGGCAGGCTGTGGCCAAACTGGGCCAGCCGGGAGCCGTGGACCGGACAGCCAGACTGATCCTTGAAACAGCAAAGGAGAATCCATGAACCTGTATCTGCGAATCTTGCGCTTCATCAAACCCTATCTGCCCCGGCTGGCTCTGGCGGGCATCTGCACCGTGCTCACCTCCGCCGCCAACCTGTACGTGCCCTGGATCGTCCGGGACGTGATCGACAAAGTCTTCATCAACAACGATGCCCAGCTGCTGAACCTGATTGCCCTGGGGATCGTGGTGATCTTCTTTGCCCGGGGCATTACCTACTATGGTCAGAACTACCTGATGAACTACGTGGGGGAAAGCGTGGTCATCGATATCCGGGGCCTGGTGTTCAAGAAAATGATGGAACTGGATACCCGGTTCTATGACACCAACAAACTGGGCACCATCATGAGCTATGTGACCAACGACGTCCAGGCCATGCAGAGCGCCATGGTGGACAATTCCGTGGAAATCATCACGGAAACCTCCGTGCTCATCGGCTCCATCTGCGCCATGGTCTATCTGGACTGGAAACTGACCCTGTTTGCCTTCTGCACCTTCCCGGTGGTGCTGTTCTTCATGGATTTCTTCGGCAAGAAGATCCGGAAGACCGGCCACCGGATCCAGCAGGCCACCGCCGACATCACCTCCGTGCTCCAGGAAACCCTGTCCTCCAGCCGGGTGGTGAAGTCCTTTGTCCGGGAACCCTATGAAATCGCCCGGTTCGAACGGACCAACCGGCAGAACTTCGACGCCAACATGAAAAGCGTCCGGCTCATGGGCACCCTGTCCCCGGTGATCGAATTCATCGCCGCCCTGGGGGTCACCGCCATTATCTGGTTCGGGGGCCGGGGAGTGCTCAGCGGTGACATTACCGCCGGGTCACTGATCGCCTTCCTTGTGTATGCGGTGAACATCTCCAACCCCATCAAGCGGATCGCCCGGGTACTGGGGAACATCCAGAAAGCCCTGGCTGCGGCGGACCGGGTGTTCAGCATCCTGGACCTGGACGAAAAGATCCCCGAAAAGGCCAATGCCATCGCCCTGCCACCTGTGAAGGGCAAAGTGGAATTCCGGGATGTGTCCTTCTCCTACAATCCGGATGAACCCATCCTGAAGCACCTGACCTTCGATGCACAGCCCGGCCAGGCCATTGCCCTGGTGGGGCCCAGCGGTGCCGGGAAATCCACCATTGCCAACCTGCTGCCCCGATTCTATGATGTGACCGACGGGGCCATCCTTATCGATGACCATGATATCCGGGATGTGACTGTGGCGTCCCTCCGGGAACAGGTGGGCATCGTGCCCCAGGAAACCAACCTGTTCAACGATACGGTGTACAACAACATCCTGTACGGGCGGCTGGACGCCACCCGGGAGGAAGTCATCGCCGCGGCCAAAGCCGCCAATGCGGATGAATTCATCCAGAAGCTGCCCCAGGGCTATGACACCCAGCTGGGAGACCGGGGCATCAACGTGTCCGGGGGCCAGCGTCAGCGCATTGCCATTGCCCGGGCCATCCTGAAGGATCCCCGGATCCTGATCCTGGACGAAGCCACCTCCGCCCTGGATACGGAAAGCGAACGGATCGTACAGGAAGCCCTGGACCGGCTCATGGTGGGACGGACTTCCTTCGTCATCGCCCACCGGCTGTCCACCATTCAGAATGCCAGCAAGATCCTGGTGCTGGACCATGGGGAAATCGTGGAATCCGGTACCCATGAGGAACTGATGGCCCTCCACGGGCTCTATGCCCACCTCCACGACATCCAGTACCGGGAAAAGGCCGAACAGGCCGAAGTCCGGAACCTGGAAGAGCGGGAAGGGAACCCTGCCGGGACAGAGGCTCCCGGCAAATGACGGCCCATCCTTTTTTCACCCTAGCCCAATGAAAACGAGGTCAATGTATGTACTATATCTATAACTTCCTGGCCACCGTTCTCTTCATTTTTGTGATCCTGCCCTATTTTACCTGGCGGTACTTCCGGGAAAAAGGCTTTCCCCGCCGTTTCCGCCAGAGCATGGGGTTCATCCGGGATGAGGAAATCGCGGCTGTTGCCCATAAAAACTGTATCTGGATCCACGGTGCATCCGTAGGGGAAATCGTGGCCACCAGCCCGCTGGTGAAGGAGATCCGCAAGGCCATGCCCGATGCCAAGATCCTGGTATCCGCGGTGACCACCGGGGGCTACAACATGGCCCACCAGATCATTCCGGAAGCCGATGCCATCATTTACTTCCCCCTGGATCTGCCCTTTGTATCCGAATCCTTTGTGAAACGGATCATGCCCCGGATCTTCATGCCGGTGGAAACGGAACTGTGGCCCAACTTCCTCCGGGCCATCAAACTGCGCCGGATCCCGGTGATGATGGTCAATGGCCGGATCTCCGACAAATCCGTCAAGAGCTACCGGTATCTGTTCGGCATCCTGGCCGACATGATGGGCAGCGTCACCCGGTTCTGCATGCAGTCTTCCATCGATGCGGAATACATCCAGCATCTGGGAGCGGAAAAACGCCGGATCTTTGTCACCGGCAACACCAAATTCGACCAGACCTATGCGGAAGTCACTCCGGAAGACCTGCACCAGTACAAGGAAGAACTGGGACTGGAGGATGACTACCCGGTGATCGTGGCCGGCAGTACCCATCCCACCGAAGAAGATACCCTGTTCCAGAGCTTCCTGGACATCCGGAAGGAATTCCCCCGGGCCCGTCTCATTGTGGCCCCCCGGAAACCGGGCCGGATCCATGAAATCAGCCGGCTGGCGGAAAAATACGGCCTCACCCTGGGGCTCCGGTCCGTGCTGAAGGAGATGGATGGTCCCCGTCCCAGATACTCCGTGGTCCTTATCGACACCATCGGGGAACTGGGCCGGATCTATGCGGTGGGGGATGCGGTCTTTGTAGGCGGCAGCCTGATCGACCACGGCGGCCACAATGTGCTGGAACCGGCGGCCCATGCCAAACCCATCATCGTGGGGCCCAGCATGTCCAACTTCAAAGATTCCTTTGCCCTCCTGAGCAAAGTGGGGGCCTGTGTCCAGATCCGTGACGGCCAGGAAATGACCGCCATGTTCCTGAAGATTTTCAAAGACGATGCCCTGCGGAAAAAGATGGGGGATGCCTCCCTCCAGGTAATCCGGGAAAACCGGGGAGCCGCCGTACGGACCATCGGCTATCTGAAAGAACTGCTGGAGCTCACCGCCACCGAAAGCATGGTGAACACCCATTACAAGATCAACACCCGGAACATCAATGACGAAGTGAGCCCCCGGATGCGTCCCGGAGACGCGGTGACCCAGTACCTGATCCAGCTTTCCCACGGGGAAGACAACGGGATCCTGGACTGGTGCGTCCTGTCCTTCCTCCGGATCCTGTCCGTGCTCTATGAAGCCGGGGTCCGGCTGAAACTGTTCTGCTACAATGCCGGCATCGTGCCCCGGACCAGACTGGACTGCTGTGTGATCAGCATCGGCAACATCACCGTAGGGGGCACCGGCAAGACCCCAACCGCCCAGAAAGTGGCCCTGATGATCCAGAAATTGGGCTACCGGGTGGTGATCCTGAACCGGGGCTACCGGTCCCACTGGGAAGAAAAGATCGGGGTGGTTTCCGACGGCAAAAAAATCTACATGACCGCCTATGAAGCCGGGGACGAAGCCTTCCTCATGGCCAAACAGCTGCCGGGGATCCCGGTGGTCATCGGCAAGGAACGGGCCATTACCGGCCAGTTCGCCGTGGACAAATTCAAGGCGGAAGTGATCATCCTGGACGACGGCTACCAGCACTGGCAGCTGTACCGGGATCTGGACGTGGTGCTGGTGGATACCCTCAACATGTTCGGCAACGGCTGCATCCTGCCCCGGGGCACCCTCCGGGAACCTCTCTGCAACCTGAGCCGGGCCGGGCTGTTCCTCCTGACCAAATGCGACCAGAGTTCGCCCATTTCCCGGGCCACCCTCTGCGATACCCTGCACAAATACGCACCGGCGGCACCCATTGTGGAGAGCATCCACAAACCCTGCGATTATATCGAAATCGCAGACTGGTACAAGAACGACATGTCCAAGGCACTGCCTCTGGAAGCCCTCCGGGGCAAGCATGTGATGGTGTTTTCCGCCATCGGCAACCCCTCTTCCTTTGAGCAGACCATGACCGCTGAAGGGCTGAACATCGTGGAAGCCATCCGGTATCCGGATCACCACGATTACGGCATGGTGGAAATGCAGTACATCATGGAACGGGCCATCAGCCGGGGCGTCAAGGCCCTGGTCACCACCGGGAAAGATGCGGTGAAGATCCCCACAGAATTCATCTACCTCCACCGGGATGTGCCCCTGTACATCCTGGATATGGAAATCCAGATCACCAGCGGCGAAGAAGCTTTTGCCGATACCATCAAAGCAGCCATTAAAAAGGAGAAAGCATCGAAATGAAAGTACTCTGTGTAATTCCGGCCCGTTACGGGTCCACTCGTCTGCCGGGGAAACCCCTGGCTCTGATCCATGGCAAACCCGTGATCCAGCGGGTCTATGAACGGGCCGCACTGGCCCGGATCCCGGATGAAGTGCTGGTGGCCACTGACGACCAGCGGATCCTGGATTGCGTCCATTCTTTTGGCGGCCGGGCCGTCATGACGGCGGAAGACCACCCCAGCGGCACCGACCGGCTGGCGGAAGTTGCCCTGAATTTCGAAGATGTGGATGTGATCGTCAACGTCCAGGGGGATGAACCCATGATCCCGCCCCAGGTCATCGACGACCTGGCCCAGGCTTTTGCGGAAAATCCCGACCTGGAAATGGCCACCTGCAAAACGGAAATGAACCCGGAAGACTACCAGAACCCCAATGCGGTGAAGGTGGTCACCGATCAGAACGGCTACGCCCTGTATTTTTCCCGGAGCCTGATCCCCTATCCCCGGAACGAGGAACCGGAAGTGAAGGTGTGGAAGCACATCGGCATCTATGCCTACCGCCGGGATTTCCTGCTGAAGTTCGCGGCGCTGCTGCCCACTCCCCTGGAACGGGTGGAAGGGCTGGAACAGCTCCGGGCACTGGAAAACGGCGTAAAGATCAAAGTCCTGGCCACGGATTTCCAGGGCGTGGGCATCGATACCCAGGCCGACCTGGACCGGGCCAATGAAATCTTTGCCAAACTGGACGCGGAAGGAAAGGAGTAACCCATGGAAATCGTCAAGATCGGACCCTACCAGGTTGGGCAGGGTCATCCTCTTCTTATCATGGCAGGCCCCTGTGTGCTGGAAGGCTACGAACGGAGCCTGGCCATCGGCCGTCGGGCCAAGGCCATCTGCGACAAGCTGGGGCTGCCCTATGTGTTCAAAGCTTCCTATGACAAGGCCAACCGGTCTTCCCTGGATTCCTTCCGGGGACCGGGCCTGGAAGAAGGGCTCCAGATCCTGGCCCAGATCAAAAAGGACCTGGGGGTGCCGGTGATCAGCGACGTCCATGAAACCTGTCAGGTGGAAAAGGCCGCCGAAGTCCTGGACATCATCCAGATCCCCGCTTTCCTGTGCCGGCAGACGGACCTGCTGGTGGAAGCCGCCCGGACCGGGAAAGTGGTCAATGTGAAAAAAGGCCAGTTCCTGGCTCCCTGGGACATGAAGAACGTGGTGAACAAGATCGTGGGATCCGGCAGCCGGAACCTGATGCTCACCGAACGGGGAGTCAGCTTCGGCTACAACACCCTGGTCACCGATATGCGGAGTCTGCCCATTATGCGGGATCTGGGCTTCCCGGTGATCATGGACGTGACTCACAGTGTCCAGATCCCTGGCGGCCAGGGCACCAGCTCCGGGGGCCAGAGCAAGTATGCGCCCCATATGGCCCGGGCTGCGGCGGCCGTGGGGGTGGACGGTCTCTTCATCGAAACCCACGACAATCCGGCGGAAGCTCTGTCCGACGGACCCAACATGATCCCTCTGGACAGACTGGAACAGGTCCTGGCCGACGCCAAAGCCATTGACGCCATCGGCCGCAGGGAGGCGTAAGGGTATGTTTGAAAAAGCCAAAGAAGCATTGCAGATCGAAGCGGATTCCATCCTGGAACTGCTGCCCCGGATCGATGACCATTTCGGCGAAGCCCTGAAGATGATCCTCCACTGCCGGGGCCGGATCATTGTGACCGGCATGGGCAAATCCGGCATCATCGGCCGGAAAATCGCCGCCACTCTGGCCAGCACCGGCACTCCCGCCTTCTTCCTCCATCCGGCGGAAGGCATCCACGGGGATCTGGGCATGGTCACCGAGCACGATGTGGTCCTGGCCCTGTCCAACAGCGGGGAAACCGGCGAAGTCCTGAACATCCTGCCTTCCATCCGGCGGATCGGGGCCAGGATCATCGCCATGGTGGGGAATCCGGAATCCACCCTGGCCAAAAATGCCGATATCGTCCTGAACGTGGGCGTCAAACGGGAAGCCTGCCCCCTGGGCCTGGCTCCCACCAGCAGCACCACGGCGGCCCTGGCCTTTGGGGACGCACTGGCCATGGAACTGCTCAGCGCCCGGCATTTCACTCCGGAAGAATTTGCCATCTTCCATCCCGGGGGCAGCCTGGGACGGAAGCTGTTGCTTACTGTGGACGATGTGATGCACAAAGGGGACGAAAACCCGGTGGTCCATGCGGACATCAGCGTCAAGGACGCCCTGTTCATCATCACCGACAAAGGGGTGGGGGCCGTCTCCGTTGTGGATGATGATCAGCATCTCCAGGGTCTCCTGACCGATGGGGATATCCGTCGGGGCATCGCCCGGGATTTGGACTGCCTGAACCGGCCCGTGTCCCAGATGATGACCAAAAATCCCAAGACCATCCAGGATCACAAACTGGCCGCCGAAGCCCTGCATCTCATGGAATCCAACAAACCACGGCCCATTACCGTCCTGCCTGTAGTGGACAAGGACCGGAAAGTGGTGGGTCTGCTGCATATTACTGATCTGGTACACCAGGGAGTGGTATAAATGATTACAGAAGAACAACTGGCCAAGATCCGTCTCCTGGCCCTGGATGTGGACGGGGTCCTGACGGACGGCAGCATCATCATCGGACAGGAAGGGGAACTGTCCAAGCATTTCGATGCCCGGGACGGCATGGGCATCAGCCTGGCCCTCCGCCACGGCATCCAGGTGGCTCTCATTACCGGCCGCCACAGTGAAATCGTCCTGCACCGGGCCATGGAACTGGGCATCAGCTCCGTGTACGAAAATGTGGTTTTTAAGGGAAAGGTCCTGGAGAAGGCCTCCAACGAACTGGATATTCCCCTGGAAGAAACCGCTTTCATGGGGGACGATCTCAACGATCTGCCGGCCTTTTCCAAGGCGGCGGTGACCCTGGCTCCGGCGGACGCCGCTCCGGAAGTCCGGGAACGGGCCATGCTGGTATCTTCCTGCACAGGGGGCCATGGGGCCGTCCGGGATGTGATCGAACGGATCCTGAAAGCCAAGGGACTGTGGGAAGAAATCATCCGCAGTTATGAAATCCAGGGACAGGGAGACAGACAGTAATGCTTTACGGATTTTTGAAAGCCATGAGCCGGTTCCTGTCCCTGCTGCCCTACAAATTCGTAGTGCGGCTGGGGCGGAATTGTGGTAAACTATACTGGCATATTGCCAAAAAACAGCGGGTCCGGGCGGAACAGACCATCCAGGAAAGGATGGGGGTTACGGCCCGGGATGCCCGGGAGATCATCCACCGGCTGTTCCTGAACCTGGGGATGACCGCCATGGAAATCCTCTACATGCCCGCTCTGAACAAGGACAACATCCGGGGCCTGGTAAGCTTCGACCGGCCGGATATCCTCTGGGAAGCCCTGGCCAAAAAGCGGGGCGTGGTGATGCTGGCCTGCCACATGGACAACTGGGAATGGCTGGGAGCGGCCCTGGCCCTCAACGGCTTTCCCCTCAGTGCAGTGGAAAAGCCCCAGCCCAATCCGGTGTACAGCGATTTTCTCAATGAGCTGCGCCGGGGCGTGGGACAGGAAATCTTCGCCCGGGGCACCAACGAGATCCTGGGCTGCGCCCGGGCCATGAAAAAGGGCCGGATGCTGGGGCTCATCGCCGACCAGGACGGGGGCTACCACGGAATCTTCGTCCCCTTCTTCGGGAAGATGGCTTCTACCCCGGAAGGCCCGGCCTATTTCGCCCGGAAGTTCAAAGCGCCGGTGGTGCCCATCTTCATGGTGCGGAAACCCAGCGGCTACGGCCATCAGGTGTTCGTGAAAGAACCCATTTACTATGAAGATACCGGGAATCAGGAAAAAGACGATTACCGGATTACCCTGAAAATGACCCAGGAAGTGGAAAAGATCATCCGCCAGTATCCGGACAACTGGATCTGGTTCCAGCACCGCTGGAACACTCCCTGGAACGGTTAAAGAAAGGATGCCTTCATGCACGCAGAAAAACGTACGCTGCTGGTGATTGCAGCCGCTGTGCTCCTGATGGGAGGCGTCATTGCCTGGCTCCTGAGCAGCAAGCCCACCACGGGCCCTGTGAAGGACAATGGCAAGGACGTGCTCCAGGAAGTCAACGGCTCCACCATCCAGGAGACGAAAAACGGGAAAAAAGTCTGGGAACTCACCGTCCAGTCCCTGCTCTATGACAAAAAAGCCCAGCTGGCCCATATGAAGGGCATCAACGGGACCTTTTACCAGGACGACGGCCGGACCATGACCGTGACTGCGGACGAAGGAGAAGTCCACATGGACAGCAAGGACGTGGTCCTCACCAAGAATCCCCACGGCGTAACCTCTGACGGAGGGGATGCGGTGGCCGACAAATTCACCTGGATCAACAAGGACCAGACGGTGGTGGGAGAAGGAAACGTCCGGCTGAAGAAAGACGATACCGTGGCCACGGCCAAAAAGGCAACCTTCAATGTTGCCCTGGATCAGGCCAAACTGGAAGAGGATGCACACGTACAGAAGGGAGAATTTTAATGCTGAAAGTGAAAAAATTTGCAGTGCTAGGACTCCTGGCAGGCCTTCTGTCCGTATCCACTGCCTGCTGGGCGGCGTCCTCCATTTCCGGGGACCAGGTGCAGTATGATTTCAAAAGCGGACAGGCGGCTGCCGTGGGGAATGTGAAAATCCGTCATGATGACGGCACCGCTTCCGCGGAAGAAGCCGATTACAACACCAAGACCGGAGAAGGGAAACTCACCGGATCCGTGGTGGCCGACCAGAAGGATGCCCACCTGACCAGCTCTGAACTGATCATCAGGAAAAAAGGCAAATTCCTGTCCGCCATTGGCAATGCGGTGCTCCGGAAAGCGGACAAGACCATCCGGGCCGCCCAGGTGGATTACGATTCCGATGCCCAGTTTGCGGAAACCATCGGCTCCTGGGCCCAGCTCACCATGGATGACGGCTCCAGCATCGATTCTGCCAACATGAAGTACAACATGGGAACCGGGGTAGCCAATGCGGACGGCAACGTGCGACTGATCAGTCCGCCCCGGAACCTGACTGCCCGGGCGGACCGGGCCATCTACAACACCAAGGAAGCCGACGGGACCATCCGGCTCATCGGCCATGCCACCGCCACCCAGAACGATGACACCGTCAGCGGGGATACCCTGACCATCACCGGGGCCGGCGGCAAAGTGGCCATGGGGGAAGGGAATGTGAAGATGGTGGTCCTGCCCCAGAGCACCCAGCCCCAGACGGCAGAAGCCGGGGAAGGACCGGCACCGGTGTTCAGCCTGGCCGGACTGGCCAATGTACCGGAGTTCCTGTATAAGTTCTACAACTGGCCCGGCCATCTCATGACCATCGGCCAGACGGAAATTGGATAAAGGGAGTCAAGAGTGAAGATACGTGCGGAAAAACTGGTAAAAGAATACGCCGGACGGCGGGTGGTCAACGAAGTCAGCCTGGAAGTGGAGCAGGGGACCATCGTGGGTCTCCTGGGCCCCAACGGCGCCGGGAAAACTACCTCCTTCTACATGATCGTGGGCCTGGAACATCCTGATACCGGCCATGTGTACCTGGACGACGAGGATGTCACCCATCTGCCCATGTACAAACGGGCCCTGAAGGGCATCGGGTATCTGCCCCAGGAAGCCTCCATCTTCCGGAAGCTTACGGTGGAAGAGAACATCATGGCCATCCTGGAGGAAATCGAACCGGACAAAGCCAAACGGCAGCAGAAAATGGAAGACCTGATCCAGGAATTCCACATCGACCATATCCGCAAAAGCAAGGGCAGTGCCCTCTCCGGGGGCGAACGGCGCCGGGTGGAAATCGCCCGGGCCCTGGCCACGGATCCCGGCTTCATCCTCCTGGACGAACCCTTTGCGGGCATCGACCCCATCGCCGTGGCGGATATCCAGGTGATGGTGGCCCATCTGGCCAGACGGGGCATTGGGGTGCTGATCACCGACCACAACGTCCGGGAAACCCTCAGCATCGTGAACCGGGCCTACATCCTCAGCGCCGGGAAGATCCTGGTGGAAGGCACCAGCCAGCAGGTGGCGGGAGATCCGGTGGCCCGGAAATTCTATCTGGGCGATAATTTCAGAATGTGAGGCTGCCTATGTCTATTTTGGATAAATACATTTTAAAACAGATGATGCAGCCCTTCCTCTTCGGGGTGGCTGCCTTTTCCACCATCTTTGTGGCCAGCTCCTTCCTGTTCCGGGTGACCCAGTACATTACCCAGTACGGGGCCTCCTATTCCTCCCTGATCCGCCTGTTTCTGTGCCTGATGCCGGAAGTGATCAACTACACCTTCCCCATGTCCATGCTGTTGGCGGCCCTTCTCACCATGGGCCAGTTGTCCAGCAACAGCGAAATCACCGCCATGCGCAGCGGGGGCCTGAGCTTCCGCCGGATCGCCGCTCCCATCCTGGCTGCCGGCTTCGTGGTGAGCCTGTTTTCCGTGGTGTGGGCCGAAAAAGTGGTGCCGCCGGCCAAAAGCGAATACGAACGGATCATTAAAGTGGAAATCAAACGGGACACCAAGCCCCGGACACAGAACCATGTACTGATCAAACAGGTGTCCAAGGGACAGCTGGTCCGGCTCACCTATGCCCGGACCTTTGACGAAAAGCAGGGCATGATGAAGGACATCACCATCGAAGACTGGGACAACGGGAAAGTGGCCCGGATCCAGCGGACCCCCCAGGCCAAATGGACCCAGGGGACCTGGATCATGGAAGGGGGAACCATCACCGACCTGACCGGGAAGGATGGGGTGGCCCGGACCATGACCTTCGACAAACAGGTGCTGCCCATCAGCGAGACCCCAAAGGCCATCACCCTGGATCAGAAGGATCCGGACCAGATGACCATCGGGGAACTGAAGATGTACATCGATATTTTGAAGCGGCAGTACATGCCCACCAGCAAGTACGAGATGGAAATCTACCGCCGGTTCACCGTGCCTCTGGCCAGCTTCTTCTTTGCCCTCATCGGGGTGCCCCTGGGAGTACAGTCCCAGCGGACCGGGGCGTCCATGGGCCTGGGCTTTTCCGTGGTAATCATCTTCATCTACTATTCCATCATGACCTTCATGACCGGCCTGGGCCAGGGCGGCGTGATCCCACCCTTTCTGGCCGCCGCCACCCCCAACCTCCTCTGCGGAGCCTTCGGGTGCTGGATGATTTATAAAAAGGATAATGTATAGCAAAAAGGCTGCCGGAAGGCAGCTTTTTTGCGGTCGCGGGCCATTTGGTCTGTAAATTCGGATGAATCGTGAACTTTTGTTCACAATATGATATAATAAATATCATATACAATGAAAAGCAGCCATACTTTCGGCTGCACCAACAAAGCCCGCGGCCCGCGACTCGCGGCCCGCGACCCTGCCAAGGAGGGAAACCCCATGTTCCTCATCACTGCCGTCGATGATTCCGGCGGCCTTCTGTTCAACCAACGGCGCCAGAGCCAGGACCGTCTGCTCCGGGCCCGTATCCTGGATCTCACCGGGGATGCGCCCCTGTGGATGGATGCCTATTCTGCCGGTCTTTTCGAGCCGCCTGCGGCCAATATCCGCGTGGCGGAGGATTTCCTGGACCAGGCCGGTGCCGGGGAATACTGCCTGCTGGAAGACCGGGAGGCGGCCCCCTATCTGGACAAAATCGAAAAGATCATCCTGTACCGCTGGAACAGGGCCTACCCCGGGGACTTTTTCTTCGACATCGACCTGAACGAGGGGTGGCGGAAAATCTCCTCCACGGATTTTCCCGGCTCCTCCCATGAAAAAATCACAGAAGAGGTATACGTAAAATGAAAAAACTCACCGCTTTCCTGGCCGCCCTCCTGGTTTCCCTGTCCCTGGTGTTCACCGCCTGCGGATCTTCCAAGCCGGCTTCCAACAAAAAAGCCCCGGCCAAAAACAGCACCAAAGTCACCCAGCAGGTGGGGAAAAAACAGCCCTCCTTCGACCTGTCATCCATCCCCGCCTTCACCAACAAGCCCTATGTGGTGCTGAACCACAATGTGCCGGATTTCCCGGATAAGGACAAGACGAAGAAATCCTTTGAACGCTACAGTGAACTGGACAGCCTGGGCCGCTGCGGCCCTGCCTACGCCAATGTGGGAAGGGAAACCATGCCCACCCAGAAACGGGGCCCCATCGGCAGCGTGAAGCCCTCTGGCTGGCAGACCGTGAAGTATGAAGGCATCGACGGGAAATACCTGTACAACCGGTGCCACCTGATCGGCTATCAGCTGACCGCGGAAAACGCCAACCCCAAGAACCTGATCACCGGCACCCGGTATCTCAATGTGACCGGCATGCTGCCCTTTGAAAACATGGTGGCCGACTACGTGAAAGAAACCAACCACCATGTGCTGTACCGGGTGACCCCCATTTTTCAGGGGAACGACCTGGTGGCCCGGGGGGTACAGATGGAAGCCTGGAGCGTGGAAGACAAAGGTGCCGGTGTCCAGTTCAATGTGTTCGTGTACAACAACCAGCCCGGTATCACCATCGATTACAAAACCGGCAAGAGCAAGCGGGCGTAGGAAAACCGAAAGGGTTGAGGATGTTGCACTTCGTGCAACATCCTCTTTTTATAAAACAAATTTATGCTATAATATTTTGTAATAAAGATGCCAGAGAAAAGATGCCAGATGTCAGCTCTGTTCGACTGGAAATCTACAGTTCTGCTGCTTGCCGAACAAGCTGACATCTCGAGGCTTTGGAAAAGCCGAGTCTGATTTCTGACATCTAAATGATTTACGAAAGGAGAGCGCATACCATGACCGGTGGAATCACCCTGATCCTGGTGCTGGCCCTGATGGGCGGCCTCATTGCCTATCTGGGCGACAAACTGGGAAGCAAAATCGGCAAAAAACGGCTCCGGCTTTTTGGCCTGCGCCCTCATGACACTTCCGTGCTCATGACCATCCTGAGCGGAATCCTGGTGGCCGCCCTCACCATCACCGTCCTGACCATTTCCTCCAAGGAGGTCCGTACCGCCCTGTTCGGCATGAAGAAGATGCGGGCGGAAATCGCTTCCCTGACCACAGCCCGGGACCAGGCCAATCAGGAACTCAGTGCCCAGAACGCCAAGATCCAGGAACTGGATCAGAAAATCGGGGAGGCCACGGCAGCGGCCGACCAGGCCAGACAGCAGGAGGCTGCGGCCAAAACCCAGATGGCCCAGGCCCAGGCCCGGATGCAGCAGGCCCAGGCCGATCTGGAACAGCTACAGGCCCGGTACAGCGAAGCCAGCGCCCGGCTCCAGGAAGCCCAGGCCCAGGTCCGTCAGGCCGAAGCCGCCCGGGATAAGCTCCAGCAGGATGTGAAATCCCTGGAAGACACCGCCAAAAAACTCCAGGCAGGCATCGTGGCCGTCCGGGAAGGGGATGTGGTGTTCCGCAGCGGCGAAATTCTCTATTCCGGAGTGCTGAAAGGCGGTCAGAAAGAAGAAGAGACCCAGAAACAGCTCCAGGATTTCCTGAACCAGGCCAACATCCAGGTGGCCGGCCGCATCGGGGTGGATCCCTCCACGCCGGTGATCTGGCTCAGTCGGGAAGCGGTGGAAAGCGCCGCCGACAAACTGGGCAGTGCCAAGGGGGGTATGTATGTCCGGGTCTGCGCCGCCGGCAACATCCTGTCCGGCGAAGTGGTGGTGTCCCGTCTGGAAATGGTGGGGGACAAGGTGGTCTATCCCCAGGGCACCCTGATCCTGGCCCAGGCCATTACCGTGGATCCCGATTCCAACCAGTCCGATCTGGCCCTGATGGCCTTTTTGAAGTCCGTGAACCGTACCGCCCAGGCCGATGGAGTCATCCCCAATCCCATTACCGGGGATGTGGGAGCCATTACCAGCACCGAACTGTCCAACGCCAGCGAAAAGATCCGCAGCCTGGGAGGCCGGGTCACCATTACCGCCCGGGCCCGGAAGGATATCACCGTGGCCGGTCCCGTGCTGCTGGATCTGGAGATCCGCCCGTCAGGAGGGCTGCCCCGTGAATAAGAAGGCACTCTATCTGGGCGTGGATCCCGGCCGGGATAAGACCGGCGCCGCCCTGGTGGCCGGGGACGGCACCCTGGTCCGCCAGGCCATCCTGCCCACGGACCATTTCACGGACCATCTCCGGGCTTTCCTGGCCGGGGAAAGCCCTGCCGGCTGCGTTTTGGGAGACGGCACCACTTCAACAACCATGCACCGGCAGCTGGAGGAAACTTTTCCCCGGCTGCCCCTTTTTACCGTGGATGAATACGGCAGCACCCAGGAAGCCAAAAAACTCTACTGGCAGCTGTTTCCGCCCCGGGGCTGGAAACGGTTCCTGCCCCAGGCACTTCTGGATGCACCGTCCGCAGTGGATGGACTGGCGGCCGCCGTACTGGTACGGAGATATCTCCGTGATAAAACTGTGAAATAACGACTGGAAAGTCACGAAACTGACCCAATAGTCAAGTGAAGGAACAAGGTACTATCGGATGGAAGTGGAAACTCTTCCCCAGGCACCTTGTTTCTTTTTTTGCTCCATGTTACACTGCAGATGTGAAGAAATTCACACAGTCCCGCCAAGGGGCCACTGGATGGAAGCATCCGGGATGTGTACGTAGAGGAAACAAGGATACTCGCACGGAAAAGACCGGAAAGCGCCGGAAAGGAACCCTGGCAGCAGGACAAATCCAATCCAAGGGAGTGTTTTCTTATGAAAAAATCCTTAGTATTTGCCATGGCTATGGCACTGGGTGTCAGCGCAACCGCTTTCGCTGCCAACCCCTTCTCCGACCTGCCTGCCGGCCACTGGGCCTACGGTGCAGTTGCCAAACTGGCTGCCGCCGGCGTGGTTGATGGGTATCCTGATGGCACCTTCAAAGGCGACAAGACCATGACCCGTTATGAAATGGCTCAGATCGTTGCCAAGGCTCTGGCCAAAGGCGCCATCGGTGCTGATGACAAACTGGTCAGCGAATTCGCTGATGAACTGGACAACCTGGGTGTCCGGGTTGCCAGACTGGAAAAGAATGCTGACAACGTGAAGATCACCGGGAACGTTCGTGCCAGCTACCGGGACAGCAGCGGCGGCAAGATGAAGGGTGATAATTCCAGCAATTCACAGTCCCGTTTGCGTACCCGTCTGTTCCTGACCGGGGAAGTGAACGACAACTGGCATTACGTTTCCATGCTGGAAAACAACCAGTACTTTGCTGGTAAAAACGAATCCGGTGACTCCGACACCTCTTTCCAGAGAGCTTACCTGAACGGGAACATCGGTGTCTGGAACATCACTGCCGGCCGGTACCATAAGAACATTGCAGAAGGCAATGTCTATGATACCCGTGTGGACGGTGTGGAATTCAAGGTTCCCTTCGGCCAGGCTTATCTGAGTGCTGCCTATGGCAAGATGGCCAATGTTGATGCTTATGGCTATACCAACAAAGTGCTGGGCACAGTTGATGGCAGAGAATGGAACAAGAAGGATTCCGTAGCTGACAAGTTCTGGAACGCAGAACTGGGCGGCACCATCGGCAACCTGGATCTGGCCGCCACCTACACCAAGGCGGATGACCTGAATCCGTACATCGACAACGGCCTGACCGGCGACAACAAGATCTGGACCGTAGGGGCCAACTACAAAGCCGGCGACTTCAAGATCGGTGCCATGTACCTGAAAGGCGACGATGACACCCTGAAGAACAGCGACTACAAGAACGGCGACGATGACGGCTATGTGGTATCCCTGGGTTACAAGGGCGCCACCGCTGCCAAACCCGGCAGCTGGGGCCTGTTTGCCAAATACTATGATCAGGGAGCTCCGACCATGATTTACCACACCATGAACGGTATGTGGGATTCCTTCAACGGCGAAGGCTTTAAAGGTTACAACGTGGGCGGAAACCTGACCCTGGCCAAGAACATGGTGGCTCAGGTAGAATACTACGACCTGAAAGGCAAAGAATCCGATGCCCATGCCCGGACCCTGTGGTCTCAGATGGTTGTAACCTTCTAAAAACCAATATATCCGCCCTTTTTAAGGGCGGGGGACCATGCAGAGCATGGTGGTGGGTTCTTCCTCACCAATACAAAAAGGACGATTCTTTTGAATCGTCCTTTTTTCATACTACAAAAACAAAAACACATGATAAAAATCAGAGCAAACATAAAATATCCACGATAAACTGTAATTGTCAGTCAAAAATACTTCACAAATTTGCTTTTTTCTGTAATCTTATGGTAAAATAAGCATGTGACAAAGAGTTGTCACAATAGTATTGTGAAAATCCAAAGAGCCGAACGCTGAAAGAACCAGAGGAAACAAGGATACTCGCGGCAGAGGTCAGCTGGATGCTCCCCGGAAATTCACTCCGTGATTCCTAAGGAGGAATATCCCATGAAAAAGTCTTTAGTTTTTGCTATGGCTATGGCTCTGGGCGTAAGCGCAACTGCTTTTGCTGCTAACCCCTTCTCCGACCTGCCTGCTGGCCACTGGGCTTACGGCGCTGTTGCCAAACTGGCTGCTGCCGGCGTAGTTGACGGTTATCCTGATGGCACCTTCAAAGGCGACAAGACCATGACCCGTTATGAAATGGCTCAGATCGTTGCCAAGGCTCTGGCCAAAGGCGCCATCGGTGCTGATGACAAACTGGTCAGCGAATTCGCTGATGAACTGGACAACCTGGGTGTCCGCGTTGCCAAACTGGAAAAGAATGCTGACAACGTAAAGATCACCGGGAACATCCGTACCCACTACTATCACAGAACTGGTGACTTCGGTAAAGAAAGCACCAGCAAGACCCGGTCCCGTCTGTTCTTCACCGGCGAAGTAAACGACAACTGGCATTATGTTGGCATGCTGCAGAACGAACAACTGTGGAACAACGATGGTAAAAACGATGCAGGTGATACCAGCACTGTTTTCCAGAGAGCTTATCTGGATGGCAACATCGGCGTTGTGAACATGACCGCCGGCCGTTATAACGGTACCTATGCGGAAGGCAACGTTTACGATACCCGTGTGGATGCTGTAAACGCCAACACCAAATTCGGTGCTACTTACCTGGGCGCTACTTGGGGTAAACTGGCCAACAAAGATTCTGGCACTGCTGTAGCCGGTGAATTCACTCAGGCTGTATTGGGCGGTGACATCGGCAACCTGAACCTGGAAGCCAACTACATCCATGCCAAAGACATCAACACTGCTGATGCTACTCGTACTATGTACAAGAACGGTTGGATGAAGGGTTCCGATAACATCTGGACCGCCGCTGCTACCTACAAAGCTGGCGACTGGACTGTGGGCGCTATGTACCTGCACGGCGATGCTGATGATAAGATTGACGGCGTAGAACCCGACAACGATGGCTGGGTTGCCAAACTGGCTTACAAGGGTGCTACTGCTGCCAAACCCGGCAGCTGGGGCCTGTTCGGTAAATACTATGACCAGGGCGGCGCTACCTACATCGCTCATACCATGAACGGTGACTACAACCTGTTTGGGCCGGACGGCTTCAAAGGCTGGATGGTCGGCGGCAACCTGACCGTAGCTAAGAACATGGTGGCTCAGGTTGAATACTATGACCTGAAAGACAAAGGTGCTACCGATAACCATGCAAAGACCCTGTGGTCTCAGATGGTTGTTACGTTCTAATCTCCGATTGGAACCCAAAAGACGATCTCGCAAGAGATCGTCTTTTTTTATACAAAATATTTGGAGCTAAGTGTATCAAATTAAACAAATAAAAACTTATAGTGCAAGTTTATGCCGATACTTATTGTAAATAATATGTAAATATGGTATTTTATCAAAGTTGATAGAATTGTCATAATTGATTTATCCCAGGCAGGTGGATCGATTCTTTTGCCAGGAACAGAGGAATGTTAAGGCCGGACTATAATTGACCCAAAGGGCCGGAAAAAAATGACCCACCTCATACCAAAATGGATTACCATAATAAGTGAGCAAACTTG
>ERZ506988.7-NODE-7-length-236534-cov-15.9831_pt1 | contig 236534 bp, 227 predicted proteins | sample MGYA00512884_ERZ506988 | MGnify/ENA metagenome assembly ERZ506988 | reverse complement strand
CAGTGCCGCTGTTATGTTTTTTACTGCTGGGCTGTGATCCGGCAGAAAAAGAAGCACCGCGCGGCAGCGGGAAGAGCAGCTACGTGGCGGCTAATCTGCTGGGCTATAACCATATGGCAGGCACGAATATCAACTGGTTCTCCGTCAACGGCTACCGGGGACACGCCGGGGGGTTTACCTGCTGCATATCGCTGCCGGAAAAATGGCGGCCCAACATGCAGGTGGCAGTGGAGTGGGAGGTTAACCCTAACCCGTTTCCGAAGGATCTCCCCCACTTCGATGATCCAAACTATGAACATTATATGGAAAAATATAAGGCTACCTTTCGTCAGTATAAAGCGGTGGCCACTATTCCCGAATATGAAGATTCCTGCGGCCTGCAGGTGCATTTCTTGCCCTGTCAGCAGATTAAAGTAACGGCCACCTGCCACGGGCCGACTCATCCTGACCACCCGATTAAAGAACCTTTCGATCTGCCGGAGCCTGCCCAGTGCCCGCCAGAAACGCCATGATTTTATTGTTGTGAGCTGGGCGTTATCAACCGCAGCAGAGGCTGCGCCTTCAGTGTGACATGAAACGGAGTTCGTACTATGCAGGGAATAGTTAAGACAGTGCCGCTGTTATGTTTTTTACTGCTGGGCTGTGATCCGGCAGAAAAAGAAGCACCGCGCGGCAGCGGGAAGAGCAGCTACGTGGCGGCTAATCTGCTGGGCTATAACCATATGGCAGGCACGAATATCAACTGGTTCTCCGTCAACGGCTACCGGGGACACGCCGGGGGGTTTACCTGCTGCATATCGCTGCCGGAAAAATGGCGGCCCAACATGCAGGTGGCAGTGGAGTGGGAGGTTAACCCTAACCCGTTTCCGAAGGATCTCCCCCACTTCGATGATCCAAACTATGAACATTATATGGAAAAATATAAGGCTACCTTTCGTCAGTATAAAGCGGTGGCCACTATTCCCGAATATGAAGATTCCTGCGGCCTGCAGGTGCATTTCTTGCCCTGTCAGCAGATTAAAGTAACGGCTACCTGCCACGGGCCGACCCATCCTGATCACCCGATAAAAGATCCCTACCGCCAGTCGGAGCCTGCCCAATGTCCCCAATAACCGAATATTTTAAGAAACGTTTTGGTAATCATCAGCTTACCACTACGGGCGATCCGTGCTGGGTTCCTCCCGCTTTTCCGAAAGAGGGCCGGTTGCTTTTAAGCCAGCGGCAGGTCAACGCCAATATAATCAAAATCGACAGGGAGGAGGCATTATTTCGCCAGGAGTCCCGCCGGCAAAAAAGCAGCCCCTGCTGTAAGAGCCTGCATATCAGCCTGTTTTTTGACGGTACCAATAATAATGCGCTAAAAGATACCGCCTGCATGCCGCCGCACCCGTCGAACGTGGCAAAACTATACCGTGCCTGCGCGCCTGATGATCTCATGGCAAATGAGCGTGGATTTTACGCCTTCTATATTCCCGGCGTCGGTACGCCTTTTCCGCAGATTGGCACCTATGACTATTATTCGTCGGGACTGCAGTTTGCTGTCGGCGGCGAGGACCGTATCAACTGGGGGATGGTGCAGCTGTGTAATGCCCTGAACCATACCGTGACAAAAAATTTCCTCGGCAATGGCATAATGAAAGGGGCGGTTCAGGCGATGAACAGCTCCAGCACTCCGGCGGCTGTGGAACTGGGGTTATTCGCTGGCAGCGCGGCGATGTCTTACAACCGTGAAAAAGTAAACCAGGCCTATCTGGACTCGCGGAAGACAATGCCTGGTCAGATGCGGATGCGGTTGCGTATGTTTGAACAACTCTTAAGGCTGGTGCAGGAAAAATTCGTGCGCGCGCAGTGCAAGACGGCAGCGATAAAGCTGTTTGTGTACGGTTTTTCCCGCGGCGCGGCAGAAGCCCGCGCTTTTGTCAGCTGGCTGGATGAGGCGCTGGCCGAAGGGCTACTCGGTTTCCCGGCAGGAACGCTGCTCGGCGTGAAGGTTTCGGTGGAATTTTTAGGCCTCTTTGATACCGTGCCGGCAGTGGGAATTGCCAATGTGGTTCCGGGTTTTACCGGTCACAACGGCTGGGCGAAACAGACGCAGCCGCTGACGCAGTCGGGGTTAATCAAGCGCTGCTATCATCTGGTGGCGGCTCACGAGCAGCGCCAGGCATTTTCGCTGGACTCCATCCGTACCGCCGCTGGCAGCTATTTATCCCAGACTCAGGAAGTGGTCTACCCCGGTATGCACTCCGACGTTGGCGGGGGATACCCCTGTGGGGATCAGGGCAAGGGCCGGGGCGGTGCGGGCGATCTGTTATCGCAAATTACTCTGCATGATATGTATGCGGCCGCGATAGATGCCGGGGCGCCGCTGTCGTTTGCTCCTGAAGTCTTTGCTCTTTTACATCCAGAATTAAGAAGGATGTTGGCGTTCAGAGAAATGAACCTTGAAACTGCAACAGAATTTAATATCTCTCCCGGACTGGTAGACACCTTTAACAACTGGCGGTCGACCCTCTCCCTTGACAATCAGCAGGAGGATCCGCTGTCTGACGATGCTATCTACGCGCCGTTTCGTTTTGAGTCAGTCTGTCTGGAAGAGATGCTGGAAGCGGAAATGATCTGGATGACCAGCTGGCGTATCGCACGTTTTGCTTCGCCCAGGACATCGCCAATAAATCTCACGTCGCAGCCCTTCTTCCAGCATGCGGCCCAGCACCCGGAGATTACCGCCCAGCCGTATGCGGCAGGGTTCAGCCAACAGGCGCAGCGCGCCCTTGCCCGTGAGTGGTCGCTTTTGCAATGCAAAGCTGAGGCGATAGCGCAGGCGCGTAATAAAGAGGCGTCCAGACACAGGGGCGATGAAAATTGGTTCCCTGGCCCGGAGCTTGTTGGGCAACCGTTGTTCGATGCCAACAACGCCCGCGGTCAGCTTTGGGAAGCCGCCACCGAGTTTGCGGCGGACTACATGCGTAAAGCTCGCCCCCAGGCGCTGTTTAAACCGGCGATGAAGCAGAAAGCGCAGGGGGCGATCGATTCGGCCACCTGCACTATTGCCGCAAGTGCCGAAACTGGCTTTTCATGGGAGATAAGCACGACGGCGGCAAATCTACAGATACTGGATCCACTGCTCGCCCAGGCGGCCTACTTTTATACCCATCAGAATGAAGCCTATGAATATCTGCGATTTAAGCAGGCGGGCGAGTACAGATTCCGTCAGCATATTGAGCCGTGCCTGTTGAAACGAGAGCAGAACGATAAAATCAGCGGGCTGATCACTCTGTATGATAACTATATCCATGATTCCCGGGCCTGGTTTATGCACTCGGAAAGCGGCGTCAGAGAGCCTTTTGGCAGCTACTTTTTATCCAGAATGATCTATTTTGGCGATAAGTGGAGCAAGGCCGTCCAGCTGCGCTTTGATGGGCAAACGATGTCAGGTATTAGCGAGGCGCTGCAGGATAAGGCCATTTTTGCTCATGTGCCAACCTACGGTGTAAAGGTCTTTAACCGTGATACCGGGCAAGAAATTCCCGTTGACGAAAGCAGTCTGCCAGCGCCCACGCATGAGTTTATCGCGCAGCTTAAACCCCTGGTTAAACAGCGCCAGCAGGCAACGGAAACGGCCAGGCGCGAGCGCATCGCAAATGCGCTCAACGACTTATGGGACTCCGAAATACTCCATTCGCCTCAAGTGTAATTTGACAGAGGTGAGAGGTCAGTGGTGGCGTATTTGTTATCTGAACAGGTTCGGGGCAGCGTTTTTTCAGCTCCCCAGATATAAACCTGGCTGTCGGCGATGGAGCGCATGCTGACAGCCAGTAGCAGGAACAACGGTATTAAAAAATGAAAACGCATCATGGCGACAGTCCTTGTTGCCGCACTTTATCGTTAGTCTATTTTGAGGCGGGTCTCTTCTCCGCCTTCGCCAGCTCTTTCACCAGCGGCAGCATAACCCTCATCACATCGCGGCTGCGCTGAGCAATACGGCCCGGCAGGGCTTTATCAATATACTGCTGGTTATCCAGCTGAACGTTGTGCCAGCTGGTACCGTCCGGGAACGAACGAGATTTGGCGCGCTGCTGGTAGCCATCTTTGCGTCCCAGAGACCAGTTGGTGGCTTCGACGGTCAATGCCGGGATCCCGGCTTCGTCAAACACGCTGGCATCATTACAGCAGCCGGTCCCTTTTGGATAGTCAGGATTCAGGCCAGGATTGCTGGCGGCGCTAATACCTTTACTACGAGCGATAGCCAGCGCCCGGTCGCGGGTGAGCTTGCGCACCGAGGATGGCGTGCTGCGGCCGCTATTAAAATAGAGCTTATCGCCCACCACCAGATTATCGAGGTTAATGACCAATAGGGTATTTTTCTTCTCCGCGTCGCTCATACGCTTAAGCATATTCTGCGCTCCCAGACGACCCTCTTCTTCACCGCTGGTGGCGACGAAGCGAATACCATAACGCGTAGGGATGTTCTTTAACTGCTCAGCAAGTTCCAGCATGACCCCCAGACCGAGGGCGTTATCATCGATGCCCTGCAGCGTCAGGCCGCCGAGGTTATTTTCTATGTCGGCATCGGTCTGCGGCGCGTAGGTATCGAGATGGGCCATGATGATAATTTGCTGGCGATCTTTCCCCTCATGCGCGGCGATAACCGTGCTGCCGGTGACGTTTTGCCAGTTTTTGCGATTATCGTTGTTGGTGTAAATGTATCGGGTATTAAAACTGCGAATATCGCTCTCGTAGCCCATTTGCGTGAACTGCTGACGCAAATAATCAGCCGACAGCATCTCGGCGGGCGAACCGGTCATTCTTCCGGGAAAAAAGGTAGCGATGTGACGAGCCTGAGCATTGGCGGTGTCGCCCAGAGCACTTATTGCCGGGGCGGCGGTGAAGACAAAACCTGCGCTCAACGCCAGGGGAAGCAGGCGACGGCACAATGCGGAAAACATAGGGGGGTCCTTTAGCACTTAAAACAATTTCACCCGCGTAGTATGAAACTGTGATCGGGGTTAAACAATTTCAATCGCTCTTAAATGGTGGAAAAACCGCGTGTTAAGCACTTTTTGATATTAGCTTTTCCAGGCCGTTATTCTTTTGAGTCACAACTCATTCCATTTCGTAATTTCATTTGCTCTAAACCGCACCCTATAGTCGCTCTATTGCTGATTGTAAGAGAGTTGTTGCGCAGTGGAATACTTGCCGATATTTGCCGAAGTGAAAGAGAGACCCGTACTGGTGATCGGCGGCGGCGAGATTGCCGCGCGCAAGATCACCTTTCTGCTGCGTGCTGAAGCGAAGGTACAGATTGTCGCCGACGCGCTAATTCCGGAACTTGCCGACAAGGTTGAGCGTCAGGAAATTCAGTGGCGGGCCACCGAATTTGAAGAGCAGCAGCTTGATAACGTATTCCTGGTGATTGCCGCTACCGAAGATGACGCGCTGAACCAGCGCGTTTATGCCGCGGCCAACGCGCGCTACCGGCTGGTCAACGTGGTTGATAATCAGGCGCTGTGCTCGTTTGTTTTCCCGTCAATCGTCGATCGTTCTCCGCTGCTGGTGGCTATCTCTTCCAGCGGCAAAGCGCCGGTGCTGTCGCGAATTTTGCGCGAAAAAATCGAAGCGCTGCTGCCCACTAACCTGGGGCGGCTGGCCGAAACGGCGAGCTACTGGCGTCATCATATTAAAACCCATCTGAAAACCACTGCCGAACGCCGTCGTTTTTGGGAACGCGTGTTTACCGGCCGCTTTGCCAGCCTGATGCTGGCGGGCAACAAAGCCGAAGCGGAAAAGGCGCTGGAAGATGAGCTCCGACAGCCGGAAAAGCGTCTCGGTGAAATTATCCTCGTCGGCGCGGGGCCCGGCGATGCCGGACTGCTGACCCTGCGCGGCCTGCAGGCTATCCAGCAGGCGGATGTGGTGTTTTACGACAATCTGGTCACGCCGGAAGTCCGCGAGCTGGTGCGTCGCGACGCGGAGACAATCTGCGTGGGTAAAAGCGCCGCCGGCGTCTCCGTACCGCAGCAGGACATTAACCGCATGCTGGTAGAGGCGGCGAAAGCGGGCAATACGGTGATTCGCCTGAAAGGCGGCGACCCGTTTATTTTCGGGCGCGGCGGCGAAGAGCTGCAGGCTGCGGCTGAAGCCGGTATTCCGTTTCAGGTTGTCCCGGGCGTGACGGCAGCGGCTGGCGCCACGGCTTATGCCGGGATCCCGCTGACCCACCGCGATTACGCGCAAAGCGCAACTTTTATTACCGGGCACTTCGGTGCGGAAAACTCCCCGCTCAACTGGACTCGGCTGGCGCAAAGCGGCCAGACCCTGGCGATTTATATGGGCAGCCTGAAAGCGGCGGAAATCAGCGCTCAGCTGATCGCTAACGGTCGCGCGGGCGACACCCCGGTTGCGGTGATCTCGCGGGGTACTCGCGCCGATCAGCAAACCCGGACCGGCACATTACAACAACTCGAAAACCTGGCGAAAGATGCCCCGATGCCCGCGCTGCTGGTAGTGGGCGAAGTGGTGCGATTACATCATCAGCTTGCCTGGTTTCAACACACCTCATCCTCAGACGCCTTTAAGGCTTCTGTAGTAAATCTGGCTTAAGGAACGGTTATGGACCAAAAACGACTTACTCACCTGCGGCAACTGGAGGCGGAAAGCATCCATATTATTCGTGAGGTGGCCGCCGAATTCTCTAACCCGGTGATGATGTACTCCATCGGTAAAGACTCCAGCGTAATGCTGCATCTGGCGCGTAAAGCGTTTTATCCAGGAACTCTGCCGTTCCCGCTGCTGCACGTTGATACCGGCTGGAAATTCCGCGAAATGTACGAGTTCCGCGACCGTACCGCTAAAGCCTACGGCTGCGAACTGCTGGTGCATAAAAATCCGGAAGGGGTGGCGATGGGGATTAACCCGTTCGTTCACGGCAGCGCCAAACATACCGATATCATGAAAACCGAAGGCCTTAAGCAGGCGCTGAACAAATACGGCTTCGATGCCGCGTTCGGCGGCGCGCGTCGCGATGAAGAGAAATCTCGCGCCAAGGAGCGTATTTACTCCTTCCGCGACCGCTTCCATCGCTGGGACCCAAAAAACCAGCGCCCGGAACTGTGGCACAACTATAACGGCCAGATTAACAAAGGTGAAAGCATCCGCGTGTTCCCGCTCTCCAACTGGACCGAGCTGGATATCTGGCAGTACATCTATCTGGAAAATATTGAAATTGTTCCGCTGTACCTGGCGGCAGAGCGTCCGGTGCTGGAGCGCGACGGGATGCTGATGATGATCGATGACGATCGCATTAATCTGCAGCCCGGCGAGATGATCAAAAAACAGATGGTGCGCTTCCGTACCCTTGGCTGCTGGCCGCTGACCGGCGCGGTGGAGTCCAATGCGCAAACGCTGCCGGAGATCATCGAAGAGATGCTGGTGTCGACCACCAGCGAACGACAGGGGCGCGTGATTGACCGCGACCAGGCAGGCTCCATGGAGCTGAAGAAACGTCAGGGTTATTTCTAAGGAGCCGCCATGAACACTACGATTGCACAACAAATTGCTGATGAAGGCGGCGTAGAAGCCTATCTGCACGCCCAGCAGCACAAAAGCCTGCTGCGCTTTCTGACCTGCGGCAGCGTTGATGACGGTAAAAGCACGCTGATTGGTCGATTGCTGCACGATACCCGACAGATTTACGAAGATCAGCTCTCATCTCTGCATAATGACAGCAAACGTCACGGTACGCAGGGCGAAAAATTGGATCTGGCGCTGCTGGTGGATGGCCTGCAGGCCGAGCGCGAGCAGGGCATCACCATCGACGTCGCCTATCGCTATTTCTCTACCGAGAAGCGCAAGTTTATTATCGCCGATACGCCGGGGCACGAGCAGTACACCCGTAATATGGCGACCGGTGCATCAACCTGCGAACTGGCGATCCTGCTGATCGACGCCCGCAAAGGCGTGCTCGATCAAACCCGTCGTCACAGCTTTATTTCGACACTGCTGGGGATCAAACACCTGGTGGTGGCGGTGAACAAAATGGATCTCGTCGAGTTTAGCGAAGAGACTTTCAACACCATCCGCGAAGCGTATCTGACCTTTGCGGAGCAGCTGCCTGGCGATCTCGACATTCGCTTTGTTCCGCTTTCTGCCCTGGAAGGGGACAACGTCGCCAGCCAGAGTGAGAAAATGCCGTGGTACAGCGGTCCGACGCTGCTGGAAGTGCTGGAAACCGTTGAGATTCAGCGCGTGGTGGAAAGCCAGCCGCTGCGCTTCCCGGTACAGTACGTAAACCGCCCGAACCTCGACTTCCGCGGATTTTCCGGGACGGTGGCCTCCGGTAGCGTGAGCGTAGGGCAGCGTCTTAAGGTGCTCCCGTCCGGAGTGGAATCCACCGTTGCGCGCATCGTCACCTTCGACGGCGATCTGCCAGAAGCGGCGGCCGGGGAAGCGATCACCCTCGTGCTGAAGGATGAAATTGATATCAGCCGTGGCGATCTGCTGGTCGATGCGGCAGTTTCTCTGCCCGCAGTACAAAGCGCCAGCATCGATGTGGTATGGATGGCGGAGCAGGCGCTGACCCCGGGCCAAAGCTACGACATTAAAATCGCCGGTAAGAAAACTCGCGCCCGCGTTGATAACGTTCGCTACCAGGTGGATATCAACAACCTGACCCAGCGCGAAGTGGAAACGCTGCCCCTGAACGGCATCGGGCTGGTCGATCTCACTTTTGACGAGCCGCTGGTGCTGGATAAATACCAGGATAACCCGGTTACCGGGGGCCTGATCTTTATCGACCGTTTGACCAACGTCACCGTTGGCGCTGGTATGGTTCATGAACCCCATGAACGGGTTCAGGCGAGCGCTTCACAGTACAGCGCGTTTGAGCTTGAGCTGAACCAGCTTATTCGCAAGCACTTCCCGCACTGGGACGCTCGCGACCTGCTGGGAGGCAAGTAATGGCCCGACATGACGAAAACGTCGTCTGGCATGACCATAAGGTAACACGTAAAGATCGAGAAGCGCTGCATGGGCATAAAGGCGCAGTGGTCTGGTTTACGGGACTTTCCGGTTCGGGAAAATCAACCATTGCCGGCGCGCTGGAAGAGGAGCTGCATCGGCTCGGCGTGAGCACCTGGTTACTGGATGGCGATAATGTGCGTCACGGCCTGTGCAGCGATCTTGGCTTCAGCGACGACGACCGCAAAGAGAACATTCGCCGCGTGGGGGAAGTGGCGAAGCTGATGGTCGATGCCGGGCTGGTTGTATTGACGGCGTTTATATCTCCGCATCGCGCAGAGCGACAAATGGTGCGCGAACGTATAGGGGAAGGGCGCTTTATCGAAGTGTTTGTCGATACGCCGTTAGCGATCTGCGAAGCGCGGGATCCGAAGGGCCTGTACAAGAAGGCGCGGGCCGGGGAATTGCGCAACTTTACCGGGATCGATTCAGTGTATGAATCCCCGGAGAGGGCAGAAATTCACCTCGACGGTGAACAATTGGTAACAAATTTGGTGCACCAACTATTAGACCTGCTACGACAGAGCGATATTATCAGATCCTGAAACGGCGGCGGTATCAGCGAATGATGCCGGTCGCCAGGTCAACAGGATTCGATATGCGCAATACCCAGAACCTCAGTATTATTCGTTCAGAACCGCCGCCGGCCGCCAGCGACGAGACCACGTGGTCTCTGTCGGGGGCGGCCGTGGGCTTTATTTCATGGCTACTGGCGCTGGGTATTCCCTTCCTGATCTATGGCAGTAACACGCTATTTTTTCTCCTCTACACCTGGCCGTTCTTCCTGGCGCTGATGCCGGTTGCCGTTGTGGTTGGCATCGCGCTGCATTCGCTGCTGGACGGCAAACTTCAGTACAGCGTCTGCGCGACGATTCTGACCGTCGGGCTGATGTTCGGTCTGCTGTTCCTCTGGCTACTGGGGTAGTCTTTTCACGAATGAATCTGGCCTGGGTATCAACGGTAAAAATGTGGTACAGTCCCCGCGTTACGCGGCGTCGTCCGCGCGCCAGAGTAGAGAACTCGGGCGAGTTATGGGATGATGATGCCGTTTTTCAGGGGGCAGGATGGGTAAACTAACGCTGCTGTTATTGGCTTTGCTGGTCTGGCTACAGTACTCGCTGTGGTTCGGCAAAAATGGTCTGCATGACTATAGCCGGGTTAATGACGATGTCTCCGCGCAGCAGGCAACTAACGCTAAATTAAAAGCACGCAACGATCAGCTGTTCGCCGAAATTGACGATCTCAACGGCGGCCAGGAAGCTATCGAAGAGCGCGCGCGCAATGAACTCAGTATGACTCGCCCGGGCGAAACGTTTTATCGTCTGGTGCCGGATGCGTCGAAACGCAACCAGGCCGCGGGGCAACAGCAGAATAATCGATAAACAGGCCCAGGATTACAACATGGCAGCCACTTTTCCGGGCGTTTGCGCCGTGGTGCCGGCAGCCGGTTTTGGCCGCCGCATGCAAACGGAATGCCCGAAACAATATCTCTCTATCGGTAACAAAACGATTCTCGAACACGCGGTCGCCGCGCTGTTGGCAAACTCGCGTATACAGCGGGTGGTGATTGCCGTCAGCCCGGGAGACGAGCGCTTTAGCCAGCTGCCGTTGGCGAATCATCCTCAGATCACCGTTGTTGATGGCGGTACAGAACGTGCGGACTCCGTCCTTGCGGGCCTGAAGGCTCTTAGCGAGGCCGATTGGGTGCTGGTACACGATGCCGCGCGCCCCTGCCTGCACCAGGACGATCTCAGCCGCCTGCTTCAACTCTGTGAGACCAGCCGAACGGGCGGCATTCTGGCCGCTCCGGTTCGCGATACCATGAAACGCGCGGAGCCGGGCAGGGCGGCTATTGCCCATACCGTCGAACGCAACGATTTATGGCATGCGCTGACGCCACAATTTTTCCCTCGCGAACTGCTTGTTGATTGCCTGACGCGGGCGCTTAATGAAGGGGCGACCATCACCGATGAAGCCTCGGCGCTGGAGTACTGCGGCTTTCATCCTGAGCTGGTCGCCGGACGAGCTGATAATATTAAAGTGACGCGCCCGGAAGACCTGGCGCTGGCCGAATTTTACCTTACCCGTTCCCGACACCAGGAGAAGGCTTAATGCGAATTGGACACGGTTTTGACGTACACGCTTTTGGCGGTGAAGGCCCCATCATCATCGGCGGCGTGCGCGTACCTTATGAAAAAGGGCTGCTGGCGCATTCCGACGGCGACGTCGCGCTGCACGCGCTGACCGATGCGCTGTTGGGCGCGGCGGCACTGGGCGACATCGGCAAGCTGTTCCCGGATACCGACCCGGCCTTTAAGGGGGCCGATAGCCGCGAACTGCTGCGCGAAGCGTGGCGGCGCATCCAGGCAAAAGGCTTTACCCTTGGCAACGTTGACGTCACCATCATCGCCCAGGCGCCGAAAATGCTGCCGCATATTCCCCAGATGCGCATCTTTATTGCTGAAGACCTCGGCTGCCATATGGACGATGTTAACGTCAAAGCCACCACCACTGAAAAGCTGGGCTTTACCGGCCGTGGCGAAGGCATCGCCTGTGAAGCGGTGGCGCTGCTGCGTAAGGCGGAGAAATGATCGCTTTTGACGAACTCACTTATCTGCATGGAAAACCGCTGAGCCAGGGGCTGCTAAAAGCCAATCCGGAAGACTTTGTGGTGGTTGAGGATCTCGGCTTTGCGCCCGATGGCGAAGGCGAACATGTGCTGGTGCGTATTCTGAAAAACGGCTGCAATACCCGTTTTGTCGCTGACGCGTTGGCCAAATTCCTTAAAATTCATGCGCGCGAAGTGAGCTTTGCCGGGCAGAAAGACAAACATGCGGTGACTGAACAGTGGCTGTGCGCCCGAGTGCCGGGCAAAGAGATGCCCGACCTGAGCAAATTCCAGCTTGAAGGCTGTCAGGTACTGGAGTACGCGCGCCATAAGCGCAAGCTGCGCCTCGGGGCGCTGAAGGGGAACCAGTTTACGCTGGTGCTGCGCGAAATCAGCGATCGCGACGATGTCGAAACGCGTTTACAGGCGATTGCTGAGCATGGCGTACCCAACTATTTTGGCGCCCAGCGCTTCGGTATCGGCGGCAGTAACCTGCTGGGGGCGCTGCGCTGGGCCGAGAGCGGCGCGCCGGTGCGCGATCGCAATAAACGCAGTTTTTGGTTGTCGGCGGCCCGCAGCGCATTGTTTAATCAACAGGTTGGTATTAGATTAAAAAAACCGGAATTTAATCAGGTTGTTGATGGCGATGCGCTACAATTAGCGGGGCGCGGAAGCTGGTTCGTTGCGACTTCTGAAGAACTGACGGAGCTCCAGGCGCGGGTAAATAATCGCGAACTGATGATTACCGCTGCGCTTGTAGGTAGCGGCGACTGGGGCAGCCAGCGGGACGCGCTGGCCGCCGAACAGGCGGCCGTCGTTGAAGAGACGCAGCTACAGACGCTGCTGGTGCGTGAAAAAGTAGAGGCCGCCCGCCGGGCGATGCTGCTTTATCCCCAGCAGATGAGCTGGAACTGGTGGGATGACGTTACCGTTGAACTGCGTTTCTGGCTGCCCGCAGGCAGCTTCGCCACCAGCGTAGTAAGGGAGCTTATCAATACAACGGGTGACTATGCGAATATTGCTGAGTAACGATGACGGGATCCACGCGCCGGGCATTCAGACCCTGGCGAAGGCCTTACGGGAATTCGCTGAGGTTCAGATAGTTGCACCCGATCGTAACCGCAGCGGGGCGTCGAATTCCCTGACGCTGGAGTCTTCGCTACGCACTTTCACTTTCGACAACGGCGATATCGCCGTGCAAATGGGCACGCCGACGGACTGTGTCTACCTCGGCGTCAACGCCCTGATGCGGCCGCGTCCGGATATTGTGGTCTCTGGCATTAACGCCGGGCCCAACCTTGGCGACGACGTCATCTATTCCGGCACCGTTGCCGCCGCCATGGAAGGCCGTCATCTGGGCTTTCCGGCGCTGGCCGTTTCGCTAAACGGCTACCAACACTATGAGACCGCCGCTGCGGTCACCAGCTCGATTCTCCGGGCATTAAGCCGCGAACCGCTGCGTACCGGGCGCATTCTCAATATCAACGTCCCGGATCTTCCGCTTGATCAGATAAAAGGTATTCGCGTTACCCGCTGCGGCAGCCGCCATCCTTCCGATCAGGTCATTCCGCAGAAAGATCCGCGCGGCAATACGCTGTACTGGATCGGTCCTCCGGGGGAAAAGTACGACGCCGGTCCGGATACCGACTTTGCCGCGGTGGATGAAGGCTATGTCTCGGTCACGCCGCTCCATGTCGATTTAACCGCCCACAGCGCGCATGAGGTGGTTAGCGGCTGGCTCGATCGCGTTGGGGTTGATACACAATGGTAAGCAAACGTGTTGAAAGTCTTCTCAATCAGCTTCGCACTCAGGGCATTGTCGACGAGCGCGTGCTGGACGCTATCGCGCAGGTGCCGCGAGAAAAGTTTGTTGATGAAGCCTTTGAACATAAGGCGTGGGAAAACACGGCATTGCCGATTGGCCAGGGGCAAACTATTTCGCAGCCCTATATGGTGGCGAGGATGACCGAGCTTCTGACGCTTACGCCGGAGTCAAGGGTGCTGGAAATCGGCACCGGCTCTGGTTATCAGACGGCAATTCTGGCGCACCTCGTGCACCACGTCTGCTCGGTCGAGCGTATTAAGAGCCTGCAGTGGCACGCGCGCCGTCGTCTGAAACAACTTGATTTACATAATGTTTCAACCCGTCACGGAGATGGATGGCAGGGTTGGCAGGCACGCGCGCCGTTTGACGCGATTATTGTGACCGCAGCGCCGCCGGAAATCCCGGCCGCACTGCTGGCGCAATTAGACGATGGCGGCGTGCTGGTGCTGCCGGTAGGCGAAGAGCACCAGTTTTTAAAGCGCATCCGTCGACGCGGCAATGAGTTTGTCATTGACACCGTCGAGGCCGTGCGCTTTGTTCCCCTCGTTAAAGGGGAGCTGGCCTGAACCGGATTATTCCAGGTTTTTTTGCCTGCATTTAGGCATAGGGTGGACGCATTTTTCGTGTCCTGGCCGGGCACCGTCCGGTGAGCAAGATATTGGTAGTTAACATATTCCTGGGGGATAAATGAGCGCGGGAAGCCCAAAATTTACCTTAAGCCGCATTGCGGCTTTGTCACTGGTGTCACTCTGGCTGGCAGGCTGCAGCAGTTCCAACAATCCGCCTGCGCCGGTCAGCACGGCTGGCGGGGCTTCGTCTTCGGGCACCAATTCCGGGATGCTGATCACGCCTCCGACCAATACCGCGCCGCAGGCTCGTCCGGTACAAACTCAGCCGGTACAGACGCAGCCTGTGCAGATCCAGCCGATGGCTCAGGAGCCTGTGCAAACGGTAAACGGCAAAATCGTCTACAACCGTAAGTATGGGGATATTCCGAAAGGTAGCTATACCGGCGGCAGCACCTATACTGTTAAACGCGGCGACACGCTATTCTACATTGCGTGGGTTACCGGGAACGATTTCCGCGACCTGGCGCAGCGCAATAATATCCCGGCACCGTACGCTTTGAACGTCGGTCAGACGTTGCAGGTTGGCAATGCATCCGGCCAGCCGATTACCGGTGATAATCCTGTTGCCCAGGCGAGCGTGAAGGCCAGTAATGGTGGAATGTTGAGCGCAAATTCTGCACAAAAATCCACCGCGGTAGTTGCGTCACAACCAACTATTACGTATTCTGAATCTTCAGGTGAACAGAGTGCTAATAAGATGTTGCCGAACAACAAGCCCGCGACGACGACAACCGTCGCGCCAGTTACGGCTCCAGCTGTCAGCACCACCCAATCGACTGCAAGCAGTACGTCTACCAGTTCGCCGATCTCTTCATGGCGCTGGCCGACTGATGGCAAGGTTATCGAGAACTTTAGTGGGGCCGAAGGTGGCAATAAAGGTATTGATATTGCAGGCAGTAAAGGACAGGCTATTGTCGCGACCGCAGATGGGCGCGTCGTCTATGCCGGTAACGCACTGCGCGGTTACGGTAATCTTATTATCATCAAACATAACGATGATTACCTGAGCGCCTACGCCCATAACGATACGATGCTCGTAAAAGAGCAACAAGATATCAAGGCGGGGCAGAAGATCGCTACCATGGGTAGCACAGGTACTAGTTCGACACGATTGCATTTTGAAATTCGTTACAAGGGGAAATCCGTCAACCCGCTGCAGTATTTACCGCAGCGATAATTTGGCAAAGTACGGATAGCTCAGTATTGCTAAGAAAGGCGCCAGGGCGGCAACGATGTCTTCTTTAACGGGGCATAAAGGTTATCGTCCGGGCGTCCTTCGAGTGATATTTAGCCAAAGTGCTTTGCTCAGGGATCACGGGTAGGAGCCATCTTTATGAGTCAGAATACGCTGAAAGTTCATGATTTAAATGAAGACGCGGAATTTGATGAGAACGGAGTCGAGGTTTTTGACGAGAAAGCCTTAGTTGAAGAGGAACCCAGTGATAGCGATCTGGCTGAGGAAGAGCTTCTTTCGCAGGGAGCAACCCAACGGGTGCTTGATGCGACGCAGCTTTATCTCGGAGAGATTGGTTATTCCCCACTGCTGACTGCCGAAGAAGAGGTTTATTTTGCCCGTCGCGCGCTGCGTGGTGACGTTGCATCACGCCGCAGGATGATCGAAAGTAACCTGCGTCTGGTTGTCAAGATTGCCCGCCGTTACGGCAATCGTGGTCTGGCTCTGCTGGACCTGATTGAAGAAGGTAACCTGGGGCTGATTCGCGCAGTTGAGAAGTTTGACCCGGAACGTGGGTTCCGTTTTTCAACTTACGCGACCTGGTGGATTCGCCAAACGATTGAACGGGCAATTATGAACCAAACCCGTACCATTCGTTTACCTATCCACATCGTCAAAGAGCTGAACGTCTATCTGCGTACCGCGCGCGAGTTGTCCCACAAGCTGGACCACGAGCCGAGCGCCGAAGAGATAGCCGAACAGCTGGATAAGCCAGTTGATGACGTAAGCCGCATGCTGCGTCTGAACGAGCGCATTACCTCAGTGGATACTCCGCTGGGTGGCGACTCGGAAAAAGCGCTGCTGGACATCCTGGCCGATGAAAAAGACAACGGCCCGGAAGACACCACGCAGGACGATGATATGAAACAAAGCATCGTCAAATGGCTGTTCGAACTGAACGCCAAGCAGCGTGAAGTGCTGGCTCGTCGCTTTGGCCTGCTGGGCTATGAAGCCGCGACGCTTGAGGATGTTGGCCGTGAAATTGGCCTGACCCGCGAACGCGTGCGTCAGATCCAGGTTGAAGGTCTCCGCCGTCTGCGGGAGATTCTGCAAAGCCAGGGGCTGAACATCGAAGCGCTGTTCCGCGAGTAAGACACCTTTCGTTAAAAAGGCTCAATCGTTTTTCGATTGGGCCTTTTTCTTTTTCAGCGTCTGCTCTCTATATCCGGGCCGTTTCGTGGAGATGCAGCCAGCTTATCTCCCCCTCCTGCTGGCGGAAAAGCGCCGTTGACCAGCGCGCCGTATCCGCTTTGCCGGGTAAAACGTGCGTTTCCCGATATATCACCGCGGCCCCATCGTGCCATTCGGCAAGCATCGCGGCGCTATCAATGACGATTTTTAAGCCGGGGCGGCTGGCGCGAGCCCCTTGAAAAAAAGCGCTGACCGCCTGCTGGTCCATGCGTGTCCCGTTAATCGGGATCATGGTAAATTCCGCGCTGAAGCGCTGCATTAACCCTTCGATGCTGCCAGTTCCCTGATTCAGCCAGGCTTCAATGGCCACATGGGCGGCAATGACTTCTTCAATATAGCGACTCATTTGTTCTCCGTTTTACCGTGCAGGCGCATGATTATCGCCCGGTTATCAAATCTAAGGCAGCGCAGCAGCGGCAGCAGCGTAAAAATAGCGGCGGCGATAAACACGCCACGCCAGGCCTGCGGTGCTGGCCAGTAAAGCAAAAATGCGCTCAATAACCCCGCCAGCAGCGCAGCGCCAATCAGGAAACTCAGCTGACGATTGAGGTTCCACAGCGCGCTGGCGTCCGGCATATCGCAGTTAGCCACATTAAGAAACGCGCTGCTTTGGGCCGTACTGCTGCACAGACTGCCGCCTGCGCCCATTAAGACAAATGCCGCGATCAGCGTGCTGCTGGCGGTTGGTGAATTAACGCTGGCCAGCGCGACGATCCCGGCGGCCTGAAGCAGGCAGCCGGCCGCAATCAGAGGGCGGGGGCCGAGACGATTAAAATAGCGACCGGTCGTGACGATCGCCACGAAAGAGGCCAGTGACCAGGGCAGCATCAGGGCGCCGATAGCGGAGGGTGACAACCCCGTTACGCTTTGCAAATAAAACATCCCGACGACGTTAATTCCGATAAACGTCCCCGGCACGCAGAGATACACCAGCATAGAAAAACGCAGCAGCGGGTCACGCAGTAAAGCGAGCGGTAATAAACCTCCCGCTCGCACAACGCTTCTCTCTTCTTTTAGCCACAACGCTGCCAGCGCTAACGTCAGAAGGGCTATCGGCAGGCTGGCAAGGAAGACCCAGCGCCAGCTAAGTGATTGCACCAGAAGACCTCCCAGCGCCGGGGAGCACGCCGGCGCCAGTAGCCCGACCAGCATCACCGCGGCAGAGAGCTTTGCCCGCTCGTGAGTCTTAAACTGCTGCCAGGTTAATGCCTGACCTATTGGAATCAACAGTCCACCGCCCATTCCCTGCAGGACGCGCCACAGAACCAGATTTAGCAATGAGTCGGCCATCCCTGTTGCCAGCGCGCCGATGCTAAACAGGCTGAGCGAAAGCAGAAACACCCGTCGGGCGCCAAACCGCTGGCTGAGCCTGGCGCTAAACGGCAGCACCAGGGTGAGTCCTGCAATATAGCCATTGCTGACCCACGCCAGTTCGCCTGGCGACGCGTGCAGCGTCCGGCTCATCGCCGGAAAAGCGACGCTGGCGATAAACATATTGATTAAGTCGAGAAAGAAACCCAGCAGAAAAAGGGTTGCGACCTTGTTGCGATACGTCATTGATTACTCTCCCCATGAAGGCCGCTACTGTAAACCTCAGCATCAGGGCGAATAAACGCGACATTCGGATATATACTGTCTGAAATTTTTTGACAATGAGCGATATGATGCTGAACCTGCAGCGGATGACCATGTTTGTGGCGGTGGTGGAGAGCGGCAGTTTTACCGCGGCGGCGGCGGCCCTCGGGCAAACCAAGGCCGTGGTCAGTTTTAACGTCAGGCAGCTGGAGAGCGAGCTGGGCGTTACGCTGCTGTTGCGATCGACCCGACGGCTTACGCTGACTGAAGCCGGGTCGCTGTTTTATCAGCGTGGCCTCGCGCTGCTGAAGGCAGCGGAAAATCTGCAGGACGACGTCCGGGGCAGCCATGTGGGATTGAGCGGCGAATTGCGGGTTGCGACCACGGCAGAATATGGTGCTCAGGTGATTGTTCCGGCGCTGGCGGCGTTCAGCCTGCGGCATCCAGCGCTCCGCGTGCGGCACGTTTCTTCTTCTCACCACGCAGATTTAATCTCAGATCGTGTTGATGTGGCGATTCGTCTCGGGACGCTGGCGGATTCACGTTACCGCGCGGCGCTGATCTCGCGCTTTGCTATCGTACCAGTCGCCTCTCCGGCGTGGCTGGCGCAGCATCCGGTGAAGACGCTAGAGGATCTGGCCCATTCCGCGTGGATTATTCATGAACGTTTGACGACGCCGCTGCGCTGGCAGCTCAGCGGGCCGCAGGAACGGTGTATCCCGTTTGAAATTAAAAAGGCGCCAAGGATATCGGCGGATAGCGCCAGCGCGCTGATGGCTTTTGCGTTGGCGGGGAGCGGCGTCGCGCTGCTCCCCGAATGGCTGGCGGCCGCTGCGCTGGCGGATAACGCCCTCGTGCGGATTATGCCAGAATTCCGCTTCCCGTCTCAGGGAGTGTATGCGGTTTATCCGGACGCGCAGCATGTTCCCGCCAGGGTTCGGGCGTTTATTGATTTTCTCCGCGAGCGTTTGGGTTAGCGCTCTTGCGCCATCAGCTTATGGATGAGTTGCGAAAACTGGCGGCGCTCTTCATCACTGAGACGGCCTAAAAACTCTTCATCAACGGCGTTACCCAACGGCATAGAGCTTGCCAGCAGCGCTTCGCCTTCGGCGGTTAAATAGACAAACCGCCGGCGTTTGTCCGCCGGATCGTGTTCGCGACGAACCAACCCCCGGCTTTCCATACGGCTCAGCATTTCCGCCAGCGTCGCTTTGGTGCTGACCGCCGCTTCCGTTAACGTCACCTGTTCGATGCCGGGATGCTCGGCAATTGAACGCATTACCGCATACTGCGGTTTGGTCAGGTCCGGCAGTTCGTGCTGCCAGCGAGCGGTGTGCTGCTGAAAAAGCTGGCGCAACAGGTGGAACGCCTCGTTTCTTAACTCCATGACAACTCCGTAATCAAACCGTCGATTCTATGATAGCCGTTCGCACGGGGATTTAGCATTTTTCCTTTTTTGATTAAAAATGCGGCCGTATACGAACGAACTTGCATGGATAGCCCTACAAGAGTAGCTTTAATAAAAACGTTCGTATACGAACAAAGTATGAGGCGATGATGAAGCTAATTGTTGGGATGACCGGAGCGACAGGCGCTCCGTTGGGGGTTGCGCTGCTTAAAGCGCTGCGTGAGATGCCGGAAGTGGAAACGCATCTGGTGATGTCAAAGTGGGCCAAAACGACCATTGAGCTGGAAACGCCTTACAGCGCCCGTGAAGTCGCCGCACTGGCCGATTTCTCCCATAGCCCGGCGGATCAGGCCGCCGTCATCTCATCAGGTTCATTTCGCACCGACGGCATGATTGTTATTCCCTGCAGTATGAAAACGCTGGCGGGTATTCGTGCCGGTTATGCCGAGGGGCTGGTTGGCCGGGCCGCGGACGTGGTGCTGAAAGAGGGGCGTAAGCTGGTACTGGTACCGCGCGAAATGCCGTTAAGCACCATCCATCTGGAAAACATGCTGGCCCTGTCACGCATGGGGGTGGCAATGGTGCCGCCCATGCCCGCTTATTACAACCATCCTAAAACCATTGAGGACGTCACGGACCACGTTGTCACGCGAGTGCTGGATCAGTTCGGTCTGGAGTATCACAAAGCGCGCCGCTGGAGCGGGTTACGGGCGGTAGAGAATGTTTCACAGGAGAATGAATAATGGCTTTTGATGATTTGCGCAGCTTTTTGCAGGCGCTGGACGACCAGGGGCAACTGCTGAAAATTAGCGAAGAGGTTAACGCGGAACCGGATCTGGCCGCCGCGGCGAACGCCACCGGACGTATCGGCGATGGCGCGCCGGCGCTTTGGTTCGATAATATTCGCGGATTTACCGATGCTCGCGTAGCAATGAATACTATCGGTTCCTGGCAGAACCACGCTATCTCGCTGGGCTTGCCGCCGAATACGCCGGTGAAAAAGCAGATCGACGAGTTTATTCGCCGTTGGGATAAGTTTCCGGTAACGCCGGAGCGGCGGGCAAATCCGGCGTGGGCGGAAAATAGCGTCGACGGTGAAGACATTAATCTGTTTGATATTCTGCCCTTGTTCCGTCTTAACGACGGCGACGGTGGTTTTTATCTCGATAAAGCCTGCGTGGTTTCGCGCGATCCCCTCGACCCGGATAATTTTGGCAAGCAAAACGTCGGCATTTACCGTATGGAGGTGAAGGGTAAACGTAAGCTCGGCCTCCAGCCGGTGCCCATGCATGATATCGCCTTACATCTGCACAAAGCGGAAGAGCGCGGTGAAGATCTGCCGATCGCCATTACCCTGGGCAACGATCCGATTATTACTCTGATGGGCGCTACGCCATTGAAATACGATCAGTCGGAATATGAGATGGCGGGCGCGCTGCGGGAAAGCCCGTACCCTATCGCCACCGCGCCGCTGACCGGCTTTGACGTGCCTTGGGGCTCAGAGGTCATCCTCGAAGGGGTGATTGAGAGCCGCAAGCGTGAAATCGAAGGTCCGTTCGGTGAATTTACCGGCCACTATTCTGGCGGCCGTAATATGACGGTGGTGCGTATCGATAAGGTTTCATACCGTAGCAAGCCGATTTTCGAGTCTCTCTATCTTGGTATGCCGTGGACCGAAATTGACTACCTGATGGGCCCGGCCACCTGCGTGCCGCTGTATCAGCAACTGAAGGCCGAATTCCCCGAAGTGCAGGCGGTCAACGCAATGTACACCCACGGCCTGCTGGCGATTATCTCCACCAAAAAACGCTACGGCGGCTTTGCCCGCGCGGTTGGCCTGCGCGCGATGACCACCCCGCACGGCCTGGGCTACGTGAAGATGGTGATTATGGTTGATGAAGATGTGGATCCGTTCAACCTGCCGCAGGTGATGTGGGCGCTCTCTTCAAAGGTCAACCCGGCGGGGGACCTGGTGCAGTTGCCGAATATGTCGGTACTTGAGCTTGATCCCGGCTCCAGCCCGGCGGGAATTACCGACAAATTAATTATCGACGCCACCACGCCGGTTGCGCCGGATCTCCGCGGCCACTACAGCCAGCCGGTACAGGATCTTCCTGAAACCAAAGCCTGGGCTGAAAAACTGACCGCCATGCTGGCCAACCGTAAATAAGGAGGAAAAGATGATTTGTCCACGTTGCGCCGATGAACATATTGAAGTGCTGGCAAAATCGCCGGTAAAAGATGTCTGGACGGTATTTCAGTGCCAGCACTGTTTCTACACCTGGCGCGATACTGAACCGCTACGCCGCACCAGCCGCGAACATTATCCGGAAGCGTTTCGCATGACGCAGAAGGATATTGATGAATCGCCGATGGTGCCGAGTATTCCGCCGCTGCTGGCGGAAGATAAACGATAAAATAAACGGGCCCGCTCAGTCGGGCCTTTTTTATTTGTTTGGTTAATCAATGCAAAATATTTATTAATTAATCTTTCAAATGTCAAAATGGTTGATAGAGCAGATACGTTTGCGAGCCTTCTTCCAGTTTATAATAAAATCAACGGGTTTGATAAATTACCGATAAGTTTTGCGGCCGGGGAAATATAGAATAGCGGCGGGTGCTTGAGGCTATCTGGCTTTGAGCATTGACAAGGATTCAGATAGACGAAAGCCCCAGGAGATATTTCTATCAACTGAGGCTGACGGATGAACCTGAACAATTCAGATGTTAGTCTCTTCTTTGCAGGGAGGCAAGACATGCTGACAAAATATGCCCTTGTGGCAATCGTCGTACTGTGTATTACGGTACTGGGATTTACGCTTTTGGTGCGCAGCTCGCTGTGCGAACTCAGTATTAAAGAGCGTAGTATGGAGTTTAAAGCTGTTCTCGCTTACGAATCGAAGAAATAGCATCAGCGCGGGGGCAACCCCGCGTATTGGTTGTCAGGATGCATCCTCTCGCACCCAGTTTGCATTTGTTAAAACGGCAGCACCGCAAAGTGCTGCCGTTTTTTCACTTTAAAAGGAACTACACCAGGCTTTTCAGACGATAGAGCCACTCCAGCGCCTGGCGCGGAGTCAGCGAGTCCGGGTCAAGATTCTCCAGCGCTTCAACCGCGGGCGAGGTCTCTTCCGGAGCAGAAAGCAGCGACATCTGGGTACCGTCCACCTGCGTGGCGGCAGCGCTCGGCGCGATGCTCTCCAGTTCGCGCAGCTTCTGCCGCGCGCGTTTAATCACCTCTTTCGGCACACCGGCCAGCGCGGCAACCGCCAGGCCATAGCTCTTACTCGCCGCACCATCCTGCACGCTGTGCATAAAGGCAATGGTATCGCCGTGCTCCAGCGCATCAAGATGGACGTTGGCCACGCCTTCCATTTTCTCCGGCAGCTGGGTTAGCTCGAAGTAGTGGGTGGCAAACAGGGTCAAGGCCTTGATCTTATTCGCCAGATTTTCCGCGCAGGCCCACGCCAGCGACAGGCCATCGTAGGTCGAGGTGCCACGACCGATTTCATCCATCAGCACCAGACTATGCTCGGTGGCATTATGCAGAATATTGGCGGTTTCGGTCATCTCTACCATAAAGGTTGAGCGGCCGCTGGCCAGGTCATCCGCCGCACCGACACGGGTGAAAATACGATCGATAGGGCCGATTTCGACTTTATCCGCCGGAACGTAGCTGCCGATATACGCCAGCAGGGCGATCAGCGCGGTCTGACGCATATAGGTACTTTTACCGCCCATATTCGGGCCGGTGATAATCAACATTCTCCGCTGCGGAGCGAGGTGCAGAGGGTTAGCGATAAAAGGCTCTTTCAGTACCTGCTCAACCACCGGATGGCGGCCTTCGCTAATACGAATGCCCGGTTTATCGCTGAAGGTCGGGCAGCAGTAGTTGAGGGTCTCGGCGCGCTCGGCAAGGTTCACCAGCACATCGAGCTCCGCCAGCGCGCTGGCGCTCTGCTGCAGGTCGCCAAGATGCGGTAGCAGTAAATCGAAAAGCTCATCGTACAGCTGCTTTTCCAGCGCCAGCGCTTTCCCTTTGGAGGTCAGAACCTTATCTTCATACTCCTTCAGCTCAGGAATAATATAGCGCTCGGCGTTCTTAAGGGTCTGGCGACGGACGTAATGGATCGGCGCATGCTGGCTCTGACCGCGGCTAATCTGGATGTAGTAGCCGTGAACGGCGTTGTAGCCGACCTTCAGCGTATCCAGCCCCAGACGCTCGCGCTCGCGAATTTCCAGCTTGTCGAGGTAATCGGTCGCGCCATCGGCCAGACCACGCCACTCATCCAGCTCCGCGTTGTAGCCGGGGGCGATAACGCCGCCGTCGCGAACCAGCACCGGCGGCGCATCGATAATCGCCCGTTCAAGCAGGTCGCGCAGTTCGTTAAACTCGCCCATTTTCTCGCGAAGCCGCTGTACCGGCGCGCAGTCGACGTCTGCCAGCATCGCACGCAGCGCAGGCAGCTGCTGGAATGCGTGACGCATACGGGCTAAATCTCGTGGACGAGCGGTGCGCAGCGCCAGGCGAGCCAGTATACGTTCAAGGTCGCCAACCTGACGGAGTATCGGCTGCAGTTCAGTGTAATGCTCCTGCAGCGCGCCAATGGTCTGCTGGCGCTCTACCAGTACTGCGGTGTCGCGCGCCGGCATATGCAGCCAGCGCTTAAGCATACGGCTGCCCATCGGAGTGACGGTGCAGTCGAGTACCGAAGCCAGAGTATTATCAAAGCCGCCGGCCAGGTTCTGGGTTATCTCCAGGTTGCGGCGAGTAGCGGCATCCATAATGATGCTGTCCTGCTGGCGTTCCATGGTGATGGAACGGATGTGCGGCAATGACGTACGCTGGGTGTCCTTGACGTATTGCAGCAGGCAGCCGGCGGCACACAGGCCGCGCGGGGCGTTTTCAACGCCGAATCCGACCAGATCGCGCGTACCGAACTGGAGATTGAGCTGCTGGCGCGCGGTGTCGATTTCGAATTCCCACAGCGGACGACGGCGCAAGCCGCGGCGCCCCTCAATCAGCGAGGATTCGGCAAAGTCTTCCGCGTACAGCAGTTCGGCGGGGTTGGTGCGCTGGAGCTCCGCCGCCATTGTCTCGCGGTCAGCGGGTTCGCTCAGGCGAAAACGTCCGGAGCTAATATCGAGGGTGGCGTAGCCAAAACCTTTACTATCCTGCCAGATGGCGGCCAGCAGATTATCCTGACGTTCCTGCAGCAGCGCTTCATCGCTGATAGTTCCGGGGGTCACAATGCGAACGACTTTGCGTTCAACCGGCCCTTTAGTGGTCGCCGGATCGCCAATCTGTTCGCAAATGGCCACCGACTCCCCCTGATTAACCAGCTTGGCGAGATAGTTCTCCACCGCATGATGCGGGATCCCGGCCATCGGAATCGGTTCGCCTGCGGAAGCGCCGCGTTTGGTCAGCGAGATATCAAGCAGCTGCGATGCGCGTTTCGCATCGTCATAGAAGAGTTCGTAAAAATCACCCATCCGGTAAAACAGCAGGATCTCCGGATGCTGGGCTTTCAGCTTGAGATACTGCTGCATCATGGGCGTATGGGCGTCAAGATTCTCTAGTGTACTCATCAGTTTTGATGTCCATTTACTTAAGTTTTAATGAGTTAGCGGATTTTATTGTTTTCATGACGTCACGCTGCGGCTCATTGGTTCCCGTGAAATTGTGCTTTTCTTTTCATTGACTCATGAGCCGCATGATAACGGAGTCTTCTGGCCAGGAAAACAAGAAGCGGCAACGGCGTGGTGCGGAAAGATTCTCCGGTTGTGTCTACGTATGACCCGCAGAAAGAGCTGATAACTTCTTTGTTAAAAAATTGTGATCTATGTTAAAATTATTTTACGGTGAATTCATGGCATCTATAATTTATTAATTACCTGGCGTAATTTGTTTTTAGGATATATCTCAGTGTTCTGCGAGTTAAATTTCTGACGCGGGATTGTTCGCGAGGTTAAATCTTTTTTTAATTCCCTGCTAAATGTATTTCTTTTTACCCCAAAAATGATTTGTTAGTATTTTTGCCGACCAGGGGATCTGGATTTAATTAAATTATTAATATTAATTAATAGTCTAATTATTGAAACGGATTTTTCGGTGATGCGGAGGGCTGCAGATTGTTGTGAGAATATACCGCAGCAATTTTATAGCTCCTTACTCTTTAGGATAAAAATTTATAACGCAGGAATTTTCTATGAAACTGAATAAAGTTGCTATGGCTGTGGCATTAACTGCTGCTCTCGGCTCTATGTCTGCTCTGGCTGCTGATACAACCAACGGGGTTATCGAGCTTCAGGGTGAACTGGTGAACACTGCTTGTGGTTTGGCCCCGTCGTCCAGCCCGGTAACCGTTGATTTTGGTCAGGTTCCAGTTTCCCTGCTGCAGGGCGGTGGTCAGGCAACTGAAGCTAAAAGCATCGAACTGCAGTACTGCGACACCACCATCGCTAGCAGCGCCGTTGTTTCCTACACCCCGACTTCGGTTAACCCGAACGATCCTACTCTGGCTGCATTCACTTCTGGTACCGCATCCGGCGCGGGTATCGGCCTGAAAGACAGCGCTAGCCAGACTGTGACCTGGGGCGCGCAGACGACTCCGGTCACTCTGGTTGATGGCTCCAACACCATTCCTTTCGTGGCCTTCCTGAAAGCGGAAGCTGCTGCGAGCGGTTCTACCACTACCGTTACCGCGGGTGCATTCCAGTCAACGATCAACTTCACTATCGATTATCAATAATCGATTTTGAATTATCGCTCGCGGGGAGACTTCTCCCCGCGATATTGGAATGGGTGCCAGATAATATGGAATTCTGAGTATGGTTAAGGATACAGAGAAAAAGAGACTGATGGCGTTATTCGTATCGGTATTACTCTTCTCCGGACATGCTTTGAGTACTAATTTTACGCCCGGACAGTTGGCGCTTTCGGGGGAGCTGGTTGCTGCCGCCTGCGATATCGATCCCAACTCGCGGGAACTGTGGGTGGATTTCGGTAATATCTCGGCTCGCGATATTAATATGGACCAGGAAGGTAAGCTGATCCGACCTTTTCTGGTGCGCTTAGTCGGCTGCGCCTCTTTCGGTAGCGAAAATCCATCAACGCCCGGTGCCTATGCCACCATCACCTTTACCGGAAATGCTTCGTCGCAAGACCCGACGGTATTAATTCCGGATGGCGAGGGAAAAGGCTTTGGGATACAGATTCGCGATCGCCACGGGGAGATTTTAACTTTTGGAGAACCCTCTTCCGGGTATCTTCTGAGTGATGAGAATAATACGCTGAAATTTACCGCTTCGTTGGTTCCGGTTCAGCAACATATTAAGGCTGGAGATTTTTACGCCGTCACTCGTTTCTTTATGGATTACAACTAGAAATAAGCCAGCTATTGCTGTTGTAGCTTGTTTGTCGCGCACGATATTTTACTGAATGATTCGGGATGAATAGTCATGTCAGCAGAACTAAAAATAAAAATAATCCTCTCTCAGATCCTTTTTTTCTGCTGTGCTTCTGTGGCTTGCGCCTCTACTGATGTGGAATTCAACACCGACGTCTTGGATGCCGCCGACCGCGACAATATCGATTTAACGCGTTTCGCCACCGACAACTATGTGCCACCGGGCGAGTACTTATTAGACATTAAAATAAATGGTCAGGCTGTAGGGCAGCAAAAGGTTCGCTATCTGGCTTCCAAAGACGAGAAGCATACTCAGGCCTGCATTAACGGCGAAATTCTTGCAAGATTGGCATTAAAAGAAGAAGCCCAGCAGAAGGTCGCGCAGCCGTTTGCCGATTGTTATGACCTCCTCAGCCTTCCGGGCGCCACGCTCAGTAACTACGCCGGGGTGCTGGATATCACCATTCCGCAAGCGTGGATGAAATATAACGATCCAAACTGGACGCCGCCTGAGCGCTGGGACCAGGGGATCGGCGGATTTTTGCTCGACTATAGCCTCACCGGCCAATATACCCGCCAGCTTGATATGCACAAGGATTACAGCACCCTGAGCGGATATGGCCAGACAGGCTTCAACCTCGGCGGCTGGCGCGTACGCGGCGAATATCAGACCAGCTACTACAGCGCGACGCATCAATTTGATTTCGATATGAATCAGTTCTACGCCTATCGTCCGCTGCCGATGATGGCGGCAAAACTGACGGCAGGGGAGATCTATCTTGATTCGCAGGTTTTCGACACCGTTCGTTTTACCGGGCTGAATCTCGCCAGCGATGAGCGTCAACTGCCGCCAAACCTGCAGGGCTACGCGCCGGAAATCCGCGGTCTGGCAAAGACCAACGCTAAGGTGACGGTGAAGCAGAGCGGACGCATCATTTATGAAACGACGGTGCCTGCCGGGCCGTTTAATATTCAGGATTTACGGAGCTCGGTGCGCGGTACGCTGGATGTTCAGGTGGAAGAGCAGGACGGCTCCATCTCCACATTCCAGGTTAACACTGCCAATATTCCTTATCTTACGCGTCCAGGCTACGTGCGCTACAACGTCGCTATCGGTGCGCCGTCCCGCTATAGCCATAAAATTCAGGGGCCAGGTTTCGCTTCCGGTGATTTCTCCTGGGGGATCACCAATGCCTGGTCGCTCTACGGCGGGTTGCAGAGCGCAGGGGCCGAATATACCGCGGTTTCCGCCGGTATCGGTCGCGATCTCAGCGTCTTCGGCGCGCTCTCGCTGGATGCCACGGAATCTTACAGTCAGCAGTCGAACCAAAAGCGACTGAAAGGAACCTCGTTTAAGCTGAGCTATGCGAAAACCTTCGACGAATATAACAGTTCAATTACCTTCGCCGGATATCGCTTCTCGCAGGAGGACTTCCGTTCTTTCTCGCAGTATCTCAACGAGCGTTATGAGGGGTACGACAGTCTTGGCCGTGAAAAAGAAGTTTATACCATCACCGGTAATAAAACTTTCTGGGCTGATGAGCCAGGTAAGGCGACAACCGTCTTTCTGACCTATACCCACCAGAATTACTGGAACAGAAGCAGCCAGGATCGCTACGGCATCTCGTTAGGACGCTCGTTTAACGTCGGTAATATTCGCGGGATCACCACCAATATTTCGGCCTATCGTTCTGATTATGAAGGTCGGAAGGACGACTCTATTGCTCTCTCACTTTCTATTCCGGTTGGCGATAGTAAATGGAGCGGCCTGGACGTGCAGACCAATAACGGTAAAACCAGCCCGATGCTCTCGTATACCGATAGCAGCGACTATAACAACCTGTGGCGGCTGCGTGCGGGAGCGAGCCAGAGCGGTTATGCCAACGTCGACGGCTATTATCAGCGCCGCTCGCAGTATGCCGAAATCAACAGTAACGCCAGCTATCAGCAGGATAACTATCTCTCCCTGAGCAGCACGCTGCGCGGCGGATTCACCGCCACACGGCACGGCGCGGCGCTCCACAACAGCGGTGCGACGCTCAATACGGCCCGCGTTATGGTGAATACCAACGGTATCGGCGACGTTCCGCTTAATGACGGTAAATCAAGAACCAATAATTTCGGCATCGCCGTTATTCCGGACATCGTGAGCTACAACAGCTTTGACACCCGAGTCGACGTGGATGCGATGTCGGAATCCATCGAACCAGCAAAAGCTATCAGCACCGCCACGCTGACCGAAGGCGCCATTGGCTATCAGACCTTTGGCATGGCGAAGGGCGAAAAAATGATGGGCATTATTCGGCTGGCTGATGGCACCTATCCGCCGTTCGGCGCTGAGGTGATTAACGACGATGGCGTAAGCGTATCCATGATTATGGAAGGCGGGCAGGGATGGCTGGCAGGGGTTAATCCTCAGGAGCTGCTAAGCGTCGTTTGGGGCGGGAAGAAGCAGTGTCAGATCGCTATCCCGCCCACCATAGAGCGTCGTGCGACAGCCGCGCTATTGCCGTGTAAATGACAGTGACAGTAATAAAAGGTCAAAAATGAGCATAACAAGCAACAAACTCTGCTGGATGGGCGCTCTGATGCTGGCGGCGGTAAGCGGTACCGCTCAGGCAGGCGTTTCGCTGGACCGCACTCGGCTGATTATCACCGGTAAAGACAGCTCGGCGAGCGCCAATTTAACCAACACCAGTCCGGATATTCCGTTTCTGGCGCAATCCTGGGTCGAGGATAGCAAGGGCAATAAGATTACCTCTCCGCTGGTGGTGCTACCGCCTTTACAGCGTATCAACGGCGGACAAAAAGGGGTGGCGCGGGTCACCAAAACGGATGGCATTAACCAATTACCGCAGGATCGCGAAAGCCTGTTTTATTTAAGCGTGCGCGAAATTCCGCCCAAGCCGGATAAAGCTAATGTCCTGCAGTTAGCCATGCAGTCGCGGATTAAATTATTTTTCCGCCCGACCGCCATTATTCCCAAAAGCAAAAGCGAGATATGGCAGGACCAGGTCGTCTTCCAAAAGAGCGGAAATAAGATGACCGCGCAAAATCCGACGCCCTATTACATCACCATCATTGGCTTATCCCGCGTGAAGGGTGAAAAAATCACCAAATTCCCGGGGATCATGGTTGCGCCGAAGTCCAGCCTGGAATTCAGCGTCACCGATGGCGGCGTGCGAGAGTTTGCCATGATGTATGTGAATGACTATGGCGGCCATCCCGAGCTGAAATATCGCTGTGAAGGAAATACCTGTAAAGCTCTGCCGCCATCGCAGCAAGGGTAATTAAAGAGGAACCTGATGATGAAAACGCGTTTATCGCTTTTAGCACTGTTTGTATTCGGTATCAGTATGCCCGCGTTGGCCGAGGCTGATATTCCGCTACAGCCGCAGCACTATAACCGGGATCATCAGGGGGAAGATGGCGGTAACGTCATATTCAACGGCTCCGTCTATGCCTCACCTTGCGTGCTGGCGCCGCAGAGCCGTCTGCAGATAATTGAGATGGGTGAAATTAGCGCCCGTCGTTTTCATCAGGCAGGCGACCGCAGCCAGCCGGTGCTGGTTCGCGTTGAGCTCAGGGATTGTCTGAAGGGCGCATCGCAGGCGCGGGACAGCATCGCATCAAGAACGACGGGCAATAGCAAGCACCTCTACACCACCGGCGAGCAGGCGGTACAGCTGACCTTTATCGGCGAGTCCGATGAGCACAATCGCCAGCTGCTGCGCCTGACCGGCAGTATTTCTGGCGCCGGTATTCGCCTGCTGGATATCAAAGAGCGGGCGCTGGATATTAACCAAACGCAGCCGCCGTTTATTGTGAAAACCGGCGACAGCAGCCTGACGTTTATTGCCGTGCTGGAGTCGACCGCGCGTAACGTGACTGCGGGTAATTTTAGCGGACTGCTGCGTTTAAAAATGGAGTATCTGTGATGGCGACAATGCTTATCGGGCGGAAATCTTGCGTCACTATTTTACTCTGCGGCGGTTTATATTCCCTGAACGTCGGTGCGGCGGTTGAAGGGGAAATTACCCCGGTCGGCGGGCCTAAAATGTATAATATTGACGTGGCCAATCAGGATATTACCAATAATAGCCCCGGAGCAACCATTCCTTATGTCTTTTCCCTGGGTGGACAATATTCTGGGGTTGCCAGCTGTACGATTCCGATGGAAAATCAGGCTATATATTACTCGGCTACCGCATCAATACTGCAGCAGGGAAGTACACCAGGGTATTTAAAACTCAATGATTATATGGATGTAAAAATAGAGATTTATATCCGCGGTGAACGGATGGATTATTTTGCCGTTCCTTTTAATAATGAAACGAACGGAGCGTATCAGAACAAATGCGTTCCGCCAACCACCCAGTTTAATAACTTTGAGTCCGGCGCCCAGGGGCGGGTAACGTTTATGATTACCAAGCCGATTGTCAACGGCGTGAACCTGCTGGGTACAGAAATCGCAAAGCTTTATGGGCGTCTGGGGAATTACAGCGCAGGGATGGGCACTACGCCGATGTCGATTATCTCAATTAATTCCGGGGTGATTACCGTCCCGGATAAATGTGTTGTCAATTCGGGTTCACCGATCACCGTTGATTTCAATACTATCCCCAGCGCGGGTTCCCTGCTTAATGGCAACAACTACAGCCAGTCTGTGCCAATCCAGGTGAAATGCGAAGGAGGAAGCTTTGCAACCGGTAATCTGAATATTCGCCTGGGGATCCAGCAGGCCAATACCGCCAGCTTTAATAGCGATTATTTAGGCACGACTGGCGCCGTCGATCGCTCAAATCTTGGCATTATCCTCAAGGATTCGGGCGGCAATTTAGTTGCGGCGAATAGGTTTTATGACGTCCCGGGTTTTACCAATAACCAGGGAACCTGGAATCTGACGGCCGCGCCGATTGCGAATGCCGGGACCAACGTTCTCGAAGGGGATTTCCAGGCATCGGCCACCGTGGTCGCTGAGTTTCAGTAAGGGGACAGCATGCGTCAATTTATCGCATCAATGGTACTCATAGGTTCGCTATCGGCGGCCACCCCGGCACAGGCTATCGGGGAGCTGATCGGCGGCGATTTAAACTTCAAGGGAACCGTCGTTGCCCATGGTTGCAGTATCGTTCCCTCGTCAAAAAATATCGCCGTAGATTTTGGCGAAATTTCCACTCGTACGCTCTATGCGGAGAGAAAATCCCAACCTAAAGCTTTTGTGATTGAGCTTAAGGATTGCAGTACTGATGTGTTTAATTCCGTTACCGTAACATTTAGTGGAACGGAAAATGCCAACATGAGCGACCGCCTGGCGATAACGCCGATAGCGCCTAACTCTGCCAGCGGCATTGGCATTGGTTTTGAAGAGAATGATGGTACGGCGATTTCACTAAATACGCCGACGACCGCGGTTGCCATTTCCAGTGCCTCCATGCAGTTAAATTTTAAAGCTTTTGTGGAAGGGGAACCGGATGCCTTGAGTAACAAAACTTTGCAAACCGGGGCCTTCCAGGCAACTGCGAATTACACCATAAATTACCAGTAGATTAGATCAAGGATGATTAACTATGAGCCGTCATTTCTTTCTCTACGATAAAAACATCTTTTTCGCGGAAGGCGTGCGTTCGGTGGTGGCCGATCTGGCCGCGCATGAAGACGACTGCGCTTTCTCAAGGCTTGACCAATTCTCACAACTGATCAATACCCTGCGTCAGCCAAAGCAAAAAGATGAACTGCGCTGGATCCTCTGCGATGTCGACAGTTTGCCGGATGAGCGTTTTAATGCGCTCTACACCATTAAAGAGTATTACTGCCGGGAAAATCAGCAGCTGGTAATTTTATTGGGAGAAAATAATATCTCTCTGTTTTTTGCGTTGCATTCTTTGCTGCCGGAAGCGAGCTGGCTATTAAAGAATGAATCGCTGGATAATTTTTTTAAATTTATCGAAAGCGCTGATGCCATGGTGGCGAAGAAAATTTTCTTCAGTCGATCCTTAATTAATTATACTCGACAGAAATGGCTAGCCAGGGATTTTAACAACAGCATCTCCAGCGATGACTGGTGGTTAATGGAAGAAATATTCAAAGGGAAAACGCTGTCACAAATTTCCTCTGAGCAAAAAATTGATGTTCGTCGATTGAGCCGCTGTAAACGCGGGCTGATGAAAAAATTAAACGTAAAAAATAACGTGGAACTGTTTAATATTTTCAAATGCATCGTGGCTACCCCCTGCGTTTAATAACGTACCAGCGATGACATCGCAAGAATTACTGGCAGGTATTTAAGCCAGTAGGTAAGTGTAAGAAAATACATTTCAATATAAATAGTTAAGGATCTAACAAATGAAAAAATTAAGCATGATTGAAGCATCAACAATCATTGGCGGGACCTGCAAGGAAACTTGCACCAGCTCTTACGAGACGGTGGTTGTTGGCGGTATCTCTACCTGTAAACAAGTGACTACCTGTACGGATAAGCACGGTAACTCAACCGTGACCTCCAAAGATGCGCCTGACGGTATGTGTGTTGTACCGAATAGCATCCGTCAGTAATTTCTGATGCGGTACATGGAGGGGGAACCCTCCATGTATTTCTCTGCCGTATTCGCGAGCCTGGTATCAAATGAAGATAAAACCTATTACCGCTGTTGGCTATACATTTCTGGTGGCGTTAATTTCGTCGCTAATTACCGTGCTGTGCTATCACATTTTTGTTTTCAATACGTTTTCGCTGGATAGCAGTCAGCCTTCGGCTCTACGAGAAATTGACAGCGCCACCGTTGCCAGTAGCCCAATCAAGAATGAGAAAAGCATCATTGAAGTGATGTCCTACGGCTGTCACTACTGCGCGTCGAACGAAGAAGAGATTGAAAAATTCGCCGCCACGTTACCGGCGGATAGCGCCTTTGACGTTATCCATATTACGGCCGAAAGAAACGGCCTGGCCATTTATGCGCCGGTTTTCGCCACGCTGGAGGTGATGGGCCTTGAGCGCCAGATGCGCGATCGGGCTTTTAACGCCGTGCTGACCCGCGGTATTAATTTAGCGGATGATGACGCGCTTAATGGCTGGCTGAAAAAAAATGATATCGATGTCGAGAAATACCATCAGATACGCCAAAGTCAGGCCGTTGCCGAGCGCCTGGAATATATGGCGAAAATTACCGAACTCTACGACATTAATGCGACGCCGTTGTTTATTGTTAATAAAAAATACGTGGTTGCGAAGGATCGCCAGTTCCCTGAATTTGCCGACTATATGCGCCAGCTGTTAACGCAGGACAAGGAGTAAGCGTGACGCGTTTTCTCATCGTCTGGAGCGTTTTCAGCGTAAGAAAATGGTTCGCGCAGCTGAGCTGGCGCTACCGGCCTTTTACCGGCTATGGCCAAAAGGCGGTGCGCAGGATCATGCGTTTCACCCCCATGCCGCTGCTGTTGATAGCGGTTCGCGCGCTATGTCGGCTACGGTTATTGGGCCGACACTACCGCGGCCGTACCGCCGTGGCGACGCAAAACTACCGCTGCCTGACGGGCGCCGACGGGCGAATCGATGCCGCATGGATAGCCATGCGCCGTCAGTTGCTTGAAATGGGCGCGACCTGGGGACAGCATCCGGCTACGCTGGCCCAGATGCAGGCGTGCACGCGAGAGCTTGATGCCGTTGTCGCGCCTCTGGTGGCGCAAAAGACGCCGGTCGTCCTCGCGCCGCTGCACTGCGTTTCCGATATTTTAGCGGCGATGGTCGGGGCCGGCGTGACGCCGGGAAAAGCCAGCGTGGTGGTCTCCTCCAGCGCGGAAAGCTACACCGTCGCCAGCCGAAAAATGGGCGGCGTCGCGCTCTCTTACTGCTCAATCCACCAGGATAATACGTCGCTGGCCAGCGAGCTTATGGCGTTAATGACCAATGTATCGGAAGGGCGGGAAAATATGATTATTTTCCCCGACATTCCTGCCGATTACACCGTGCAGACCCATGAAGCGCAGTCCGGGAAAATAAGCTGCCGACTCTTTGGCCGCCCGGCGAAATTACATAGCGGGGTACAGCGATTTTCTCGCATCGTATCGGCGCAGGTGGTTTTTTATCACCTCTATTATCAGCAGGGGATAAAAATAAAGATCTATTCTCCGCTGAGACCAAAAGAGGTCGCGGCAAAGCTACCGACGATGATTGAAAACACCCTGCGTGACTATCCGCAGGACTGGCTTTTGTGGCACAGCCATTCGCTCTATTTTATTAATCACTGATGCATCATCATGAAAAAGATTATCCCTGATATGGTTTTTCAGGAAGAGACCAATGAATGCGGCCTCTCCTGTATTGCGATGCTGGCGCAGACCCAGAATATTCCGTGCTCTCTCCCGGCATTGCGGGAAATTTTCCCCGCATCCGATCATGGGACATCGTTGAGCGATCTATCCGTTATCCTGCAACAGGTCGGCATTGCCACCGCGCCGGTGTTGTTTGACCACGATGAACTCCATGCGCTGCCGTTCCCTTCCATTCTGCACTATGGCGCCAGCCACTATGTCCTGCTGGCCTGGCGCAAAGGGGATTACGTTTGCGTGATGAATCCGGCGATTGGCCAGCAGTGGCTGCCTTTCTCGGCATTAAAAAAAGAGATTAGCGGCTATGCGCTGATCCTCGAAGAATCTCCCGGCGCGATCGCCAGTCCGGATCCGGTTATTGCCGGGGCGCAGCAGGAGATGCCGCGCGCGATGAGCCTGAAGGAGACCGCGGCGGTACCGGGTATCTATAAACTGATGCTATTAACCTTCCTGGTATCGCTAACGCTGTTTTTAATGCCGACGATGGTCAGTCGGGCGATAAACCAGGCCTTCTCAGACGTTCAGAATACGCAGTTTCCTTATTTATGGTTCATCCTCGCTTTTGTCATATCCACGCTGTTAGCGCTGGGGGTGAGGGTGATTAGCGAGCGCTTTATCCGCCGCTTTGTCCTCCTCAAGAGCGATATCGGTTTTTCCCGCTTGCTGAATAATCCGCTGCGTTTTTTTGAAAAACGCGCGCCGGGGGATGTTTTCAGCCGCTTTATTGCCTGGCAGGGAGGGATGCTGCAAAAAATCGAGCTGGATAACGGACTCCGCTCGGACTGGATAATCTGCGTTATCGCTATCGGCATTATGTTCTGGATCTCACCGGTGCTGGCGCTCATTTCCGCTGCGGGCATTGTCGTGATGGGGCTGATCAGCGTCTGGGCGATATTCCGCGACCGCTGGTATACGCAGCAGCTGCAGTTGAAAAGCGCGACGCTGAATGACTTTTTCATGGAAACCCTTCAGGGGGTGTTAACCATTAAAACTGCCGGACTGGAAACGCAGCGCAAAGCGCAGTTTGCCCGTTTGTCACACGACCTTTTCACCTGCCTTCAGCGGCAGAAAGTTTACCAGCAGGTAAAAGAAGGTCTGTATCAGCTCACCGGCAGCCTCGAGATGGTGGTCTTTATGCTGGTGGTGCTGCCGCTGGTGAGCGCAAAGCTTATCTCGCTGGGCGACTTTTTTGCCTATAGCTTTTTACGGCAGATTTTTACCTCTTACGTCACGCGGATATTCTATGCCGTGATCCGTAAATCGCAGCTGCACGTGATTGATACCCGCGCGCAGGGCCTGTTTACCCGTGAGGAACCTGCAACTCCTCAGTTATCTCCGCTGCGTGGGGAGGCGGTTCCACAGCTGGCGTTTGAGGCAGTGAGCTTTCATTACGCTCCGCAAAGCCCGGTGCTGAATGCCGTTGATCTCCGGCTGGAACCCGGCGATCGGGTGGCGATTGTCGGCGATTCCGGCGCCGGAAAAAGTACCCTGCTACGGCTGATGGCCGGGCTTTTTTCCGCACAGCATGGGCGCATTCTGCTGGACGGTGAAGAGGCGACCGCCCGCCAGCTGGCCTCGCAGGTATGGCTGCAGAGCCAGGAAGATATTTTGTTTAACGCCTCGGTGCTGCAAAACATCACCCTGTTTGACCCGTGGCACAGCGACAGCGATCGCGGGCGAGTGGAGGCGCTGGTCGATAAAATGGCGCTGGGGCCGGTCGTTCAGGCGCTGCCGGGAGGCATGGAGGCGCTGATCCGCGAGAGCCATTCGGCGCTCTCTTTAGGCCAGCGTCAGCGGCTGATGCTGGCGCGGGCGCTCTACAGCGCCCGGCCTATTTTGCTCTGCGATGAACCGACCGCCAATCTTGATGACGAAACCGCGGAAACGGTGATCGCCGCGCTGTGCCAGCACTGTCGTGAACAGGGCAAAACGCTGATCGTGGTAACCCACAGTGCGCCCATTCTGCATCACTTCACGCGGGTATATCGTCTGGATGAAGGCGAGTTGCGCGATCTCGCACAGGGAGCGCCGGGCCAATGAGGCGACAATTTTTACGCCGCCGTAAAGCGTGGCTACTTGCGCTGGTCGCGATCCTGGCCATTATCGCCGCCGTTTTTTATCAGCGCTCGCTTCCGGCCCAGGCCGAGTCGCTCTACACCGTTGCGCTCGATCGCGGGGATATCGAAAAAGTAGTGCTGGCGAGCGGGACTATTAAACCTGCCGTCCAGGTGAGCGTCGGCGCGCAGGTCAGCGGCCAGCTACGTAAGCTGTACGTGCGCCAGGGTGAGCGGGTACGTAAGGGGCAGCTGTTAGCCGAAATTGACCCGACGCTGCAGCTTTCCGATTTACGCAACGCCACCGCGCAGCTGGCCAGCGCCAGGGCGCAAAAGCTGGCTTCCGAGGCCACGCTGGTACAGTACCGCAAAGCGCTGGCGCGCGAGCAGGCGATGCAGCGCGATGGTTCGGGAGTGAGGAGCGATCTTGAGCAGGCGCAGGCGCAGTATAGCGCGCAGGTCCAGCAGATTGCGGTTAACGAAGCGCAGATCGTACAGGCGGAAATGAGCGTGCAGACCGCCAACGCCAACCTCGGCTACACCCGCATCCTTGCTCCTGTGGATGGTGAAGTGCTGGGCATCGTCACCCGTGAGGGGCAAACCATTGTCTCCTCACAAATCGCGCCGACGATTCTGGTGCTTGCCGACCTCGATAAAATGCAGGTGCAAACGCGCATTTCCGAAGCCGATATTCAGAAAATCCATCCCGGTCAGCCGCTGTGGTTTTACGTCATCGCCGATCCGCAGACGCGCTATGAAGGGGAGCTGGGCTACGTCCAGCCCGCGCCGCAGGAGGCGCTGGAGGAACAAAACGGCGGAGCTTCTGCCGGTAATCAGCAGAGCAGCGCCATTTACTATAACGGTACCTTCGAAGTCGATAACCACCAGCGCTTGCTGAAAACCTCAATGACCGCCCAGGTGTTTATCCGTATCGCGCAGGTAAAAGACGCGCTGCGCGTGCCGGTCGCCGCGCTGGGGCGTTCGCTCGGTGATGAGCGTTACATTGTGATGGTGCAAACGGCGAGCGGTAGCGAGGAGCGCACCGTCCGTATCGGGATTAACGATCGTCAGTACGCGCAGGTGCTAGAAGGATTACGGCCCGATGAGCGGGTGGTGATCCCGCAGGACGCGGGGTCTGTGTGATGGCTGAGCCGCTGATCGTGCTGAACAATGTCACGCGTCATTTTACCGCCGGGACGCAGATTATTCCGGTACTAAAATCCGTCTCTCTGACCATTATGCCCGGCGAAATGGTGGCGATTATGGGCGCTTCCGGCTCGGGTAAATCGACGTTGATGAACATTATTGGTTGCCTGGATAAGCCCAGCAGCGGCGAGGTTTATATCAACGGGATCCCCACTCACCGGGCGGATAGCGCGGCGCTGGCCGAGCTGCGCAGCCGCTGGCTGGGGTTTATTTTTCAGCGCTACCACCTGATGCCTTATCTGACGGCGGAAGAGAATATCGCCATCCCCGCGCTCTATACCGCGATGCCCGCCGCTGAACGCCAGGCGCGCATTGCGCTACTGGCTGAAAAGCTGGGCATTGATGCGCGGTTACAGCACAAACCCGCTCAGCTTTCCGGCGGCCAGCAGCAGCGGGTCAGCGTCTGCCGGGCGTTAATCAACGGCGCGCAGATTATTCTCGCCGATGAGCCCACCGGGGCGTTGGATAGCGTCAGCGGTCGGGCGCTGATGGATGTTCTGCACCAGCTGAACGCCGACGGGCACACGGTCATCATCGTGACTCACGATCGCGAGGTGGCGCGGCAGGCGCAGCGGATCGTCGAGATCAGCGACGGACAGGTGGTTGCCGACAGTACCCACGGCGTTCGTGATAATCGCGGCATTCAGCGCCTTCCCGCAGTACAGGATAATGGTCGGGCCTCGCTGTCGCGCAGTATCGGAGAGTCGGTGCGGATGGCCTGGCGTTCCTTACTGGGACATCGGATGCGCGCCTTTCTGTCGATGCTGGGGATAATCATCGGCATTTCGTCCGTGGTCTCCTCCATGGCGGTGGGGGAAGGCGCCCGGCAGAGCATCATGAACGAGATTGGTAAGCTCGGAAATACCACGCTTGAAATCCGCCCGGGTACCGGCTGGGGCAGCAAGCGTCCGGATATGGAGCGGGCGCTGTCGCTGGATGATATCGCCAGCCTCGGCAGGCAGCCCTGGGTTCTGGGGGTATCGCCGATTGTTTCCAGCATGACCACCGCGGTACGTCAGGGCTTTGATTCTTCGATAATTCTCTCCGGCGTTTCCGCAGACTACTTTTCGCTGCAGGGGATTCGTTTTATTCAGGGCAACGGTTTTACCCGCCGCGATGTCGAGGATCGCGAACCGGTGCTGGTACTGGATGAAACCAGCAGGGAGACGCTGTTTCCCGGCAATGAAGATCCGCTGGGTAAAATTGTGCAGATTGCCGGCGCGCCGTGGCGGGTAATCGGCATTGCCAGCAAGCCCGGGCCAAAGGTGGTCAGCGGGTTTATGTCGGCGTGGATCCCCTATAGTTCGCTATTGCAGCGGATTTCCGGCGATAAGCCGCTGGAGGCGCTGACGCTGCGCTTCCAGGAAACGCTGTCGCCGCAGGAAGCAGCGCGGCGCGCGGAAAGGCACCTTATCCGCGAGCACGGCAAAAAAGATTTCTTTGTCCAGACCGATGAGCAGCTCGCCAAAGCGCTGCAAAAAACCTCCGACTCCATGTCGCTACTGATCACCGCTATTGCCGCCATCTCGCTGCTGGTCGGCGGCGTGGGGGTGATGAATATCATGCTGGTTTCCGTTACCGAACGCACTCATGAGATTGGCATTCGGCTATCGGTCGGCGCCCGCCCTACTGACATCATGCATCAGTTTTTAATTGAGGCGGTGATGATCTGCGCGCTCGGCGGCTTAACGGGAGTGCTGGGCTCATGGGCCGCCGGTAACCTGTTTGCCCTGTTGACGCAGGAGTTTTCCATGGTCTTTACCTGGCTGCCGGTGGCGATGGCCTGCGGCTTTTCCGCCCTGATAGGCCTGACGTTCGGCTATTTCCCGGCGCGTCGTGCGGCGCGGCTAAACCCGACGGAGGCGCTGGCCCGCGAATGAGATCGCTGACTTTATTATCGTTAATTGTATTGCTGACGGGCTGTGGAAATTTGACCCGCAGCGATTATCAGCGGCCGCTGCTGTCGGTGCCGGAGAACTGGCAGCGAACGGAAGGGCAAAGCGCCGCGCTTGCGTCGGAGAAAGTGGGTCGCTGGTGGGACCGTTTCGACGATGAACGTCTGTCGCGGGTGATGGGGCAGGTTCTGGAAAGCAATAACGATCTGGCCGCTGCCGCCTTAACCCTTCGGCAGGCGCGCATTTCCGCCGGGCTGGCCCGAACCAATATCTCTCCCGACGCGACGCTTAACGGTGCCGGCAGTAACTCAAAGCCGCTCAATAGCGGAGGTTCGCAGGAGAGCTATAGCGCCTCGTTATCCCTGAGCTATGAGCTGGATCTGTGGGGCAAGCTGGCGCGGGTTCGTGAACAGAGCGAGTGGGAGGCGATTGCCAGCGAACAGGACTATCGGGCGACGATCCTGTCGACGATTGATACTACCGCGCAGCTCTACTGGAATATCGCGCTGCTGAATCAACAAATGGCTTATCAGGCCGCCAGCCTGGATATCGCCAGGCAGACGCTGGCGCAGATTGAGTCCTGGCAGCGGGCGGGGAAAGTAGGGCTGCTTGACGTTCTGCAGTCCCGGCAGACGGTCATCAGTCGCCAGAATCAGTTGCTAAGCCTGAAACAGCAGCGGGCGATCTCCCGCAACGCGCTGGCGCTGCTGCTCAACAGGCCCCCCGCGCAGCATAGCGATGAAGCACCGGCGCTTGACGTCCATCAGCGTGTCGCCATTGCCAGCGCCACGCCGCTGGCCGCGCTCGCCAGCCGGCCCGATCTGCAGGCGGCGGAGTCGCGGCTGCGCGCGGCGCTGGCGGGTTCCGATGCGGCGCGGCTGAGCTTTTATCCCACGCTCTCGCTGCAGGGGACGCTGAGCGCCGGCAGCCAGATCTTTCACCAGTGGTTTAACGACCCGCTGCGTACCGTCGGAAGCAGCGTCGGCGCGCCCTTTATCCAGTGGAACACGGTACAGCTTACCGTGGAGCAGGCCAGCGTAAAGGTGCAGCAGGAGGCGGTGAACTTCCGCCGTACGGCCTACACCGCGCTGTCGGAGGTGGACGATGCGATGGAAAAGCGGCTTAACGCCGACGAGCAGCGCGTGCGCCTGCTGCAATCGCTGCAGCTGGGCCAGCGGCGCCTGACGCTCACCGAAAGCCGCTATCGGGCGGGCGCGGTGGACTACCAGACCCTGCTGAACGCACAGGACGCGCTGCTCGACGTACAGAACAGCCTGGCGCAGAACCAGTACGACTATCTTTATGCCACTTTGCAGCTTTGGCTGGCGCAGGGAGGCAATAACCCGCAACAGAGGATTTCCCAGAATGAGTCACAGTAAACCCCCTTATCGCGTGGTGATAACCGGCTATGGCGCGGTGACTCCCCTTGGCGATAGCGCTGCCGAAAGCTGGCAGGCGATCATGGATTATCGACGCGGTTACCGCTATGTGGATCTCTCCGCTAACGGCATCCACACCCATTTTATCGGTCAGGTAGAGAATGAACCCAGCCTCAAGGGGGTTCCCGCCGCTATTCGTCGGCGTCTGCCGCGTCACGCTCGCCTGGCGCTGGCCGCCGCGCGGGAGGCGGTGGCGATGGCCTTTGCTGGCAAACCACCCACCGATGCTTATGACCCGCTGAGGTGTGGCGCCATTATCGGCTCCGGCTGGGCAGGGCTGGATGAAAGCTATCTGGCGGTACCGGAGTTTGAGAAAACGGGCGTCTCTTCGCCCTTCAGCTGCTTCTTTTCGATGCCGAACGTGACCACCGCGGCCTGTAGTCAGCTGTGGAATCTGCGCGGTTATCAAAATACTCCGGTCGCCGCCTGCGCCACCGGCACTATCGCCATTGGCGAGGCCTATGATGCGATTCGCTTTGGCCGGGCCAGCATGATGCTCGCCGGGGCCGGGGAGTCGTTAAACAGCGTTTGCGCTATCTGGAATATCGATGTGCTTGGCGCGTTGAGCCGGGAAGCGTCATCGCCGGAGCGGGCCAGCTGCCCGTTCAGCCTGCAGCGCAGCGGGTTTGTCCTTTCTGAAGGCGGCGCGGTGCTGTGCCTGGAAGAGCGCGAAAGCGCCCTGGCGCGGGGCGCGACAATCCTCGCGGAGGTCACCGGTTATGCCAATTTCTCCGATGCGGTGGATTTTACCTCACCGGCCGAAGACTGCGTGGCACGTGAACAGACTATCCGCTGGGCGCTGCGCGACGCGGGCCTGCAGCCTGCCGATCTCGATTATATCAACGCTCACGGCACCTCCACACCGCTCAACGATATGAATGAAACGCAGTCGCTGAAAAAAGCGCTCGGCGACGAGGCGTACCGGATCCCGGTCTCCAGTACCAAAGCCTACTCCGGACATCTGATCGCCGCCGCGGGGAGCTTCGAGACCATTGTTTGCCTGCAGGCGATGGCGGCGGGGATCATGCCGGCGACGGCGCATCTGACGCAGCCCGATCCGCAGTGCGATCTCGACTATATCGCTGAAGGGCATCGTCAAGGAGAGATCCGTCGGGCGCTGAATCTGAGCTTTGGTTTCGGCGGCGCGAACGCCGCGCTGGTACTGGAGAAACACGCGTGACGCTGCTGCGCTACACCCTTGCCGATGCGCAGCAGTGGGCGGCGTTTTCCGGCGATGAAAACCCCATTCACTTCGACTACGCGGCAGCGCGCGCGATGGGGGCGGGGCAGCTGAGCGTCCACGGAATGCGCGCGCTGCTGGACGTGAAGCGCGATGCCCAGTCGCGGCTGTGCCGCCCGGAGGGATACGTAAAATGCCAGGTCCGTCTGCGCAGGCCGCTATGGTGCGATACCGACTGGCTGTTAACGCCCGGGACGGCGAAACAGCGGATTCTCTCCGCCGCATCGGTTAGCCATCCGCAGAATGGCGAAATCTGTTTGTCATGCCAGATGAGCCTGGCGGCTGAGCCGGAATCGCTGGAGGGTAAGCAGCCCAGCAAACTGGCGTCCACGACGCTGCTTGCGCTGCAATCCCATTTCAACCGCGCCTGGCCCGACCTGGCGCAGTGGCAGTTCCTTGATGCGCTGCTGTTCCGTCAGCTGATTTGTGATGAGGCGCTGCTGCGCCAGGAGAATATTGCCGCCCTGCTCGGACCGGGGGAAACCTCGCTGCAGCAAATTTTTTCCCGCTACCCGGTGCTGCAAACCCATCAGGAAGTGGTTTTTGATGCTCATCTGGCAGGCAAAGGGACGCCGGTCCAACCCGGCTCGCTGTCGCTCTGGCTGTTGCCTTCATTGGTGGTCGGCCAGGCTGAGCAGGGCGCGCTGGTGCGTATTGCAGCGGCGGCGCAGCTGGATGATCAGGTCATAACGAATGTGATTACGCTAAAAGTTGGCCCAGTTAACAATTGATAATTAAGGATAATTTATGATTGCCTATGATGAAGTTCTGCAAAAAGTGTGTGAAATGATTTGTGACGCCAAGGACCTGGAGCCGGATGAGGTGGATGAGAATACGCCGCTGGTTCGCTTAAAGTTAGATAGTCTGGACTACGTCGAGCTGATGGTGCTGGCAAAACGTGAATTCAATATTACCCTGGAAGCGGACTGGTTTATTCAAAATCCGGGGATCACGCTGGGTGAACTGTGTCAGCACATCAGCAAAGAGTCAGGCAGCTGATATGGCGCAAAAATGGGTGCTGATTACCGGCGGCAGCCGGGGGATAGGCCGGGCGCTGGTCGCCGGCCTGGCGCAAAACGGGAACGTGGTGTTTACCGGGCGCAATGAAGCGGCGATTAACGCCACTCTGGCGGAGTGTGAAAATTCATCGTATCAGGTGCAAGGATACGCCTGCGACGGCAACGACGAGTCGCGGGTTGAAGAACTTGCTCAGGCGCTGCTGGCCGAGCGGGGCGCACCGGAGGCAATTATTCACAATGCCGGAATGGCTCGCGATGGCCTGCATATTCACCAGAACGCCGCGCTATGGCGCGAGGTGCTGGACACCAACGTTATCTCAATGATGAACTGGAACCGGATTCTGCTGCCGGCGATGTTGATGCAGCGGCGCGGCTCCATCGTGATGATGTCGTCGGTCAGCGCCTTCAAGGGTAACGTCGGGCAGACGGCGTATGCGGCGAGTAAAGCGGCGATGAGCGGCATTGCGCGTTCGCTGGCGCTGGAGGTCGGGCGCTTCGGCATTCGGGTAAACTGCCTGGCGCCGGGCCTGATCCGCACGGAGATGCTGGAAGAGATACCCGCGCAAAAATTGAAAGAGATGCGCCAGTCGATACCTCTGCGCAGGTTGGGCGAAACGGATGATGTACTGAAGGCCGTGGCGTTTTTAATCGGCGAGGGGAGTGAATATATGACCGGACAAACTCTGATTCTGGACGGCGGATTAAGCGCCTGAGGACGTTCAGGCGGGGTGGCTCTTTACGCGGAGCTGGTGAGTTGCTCAACGCGATTCACCAGCTCTTTTATTTCTCCCGCAGTTGCGCGATAGATCTGAATAATTTGTGAAGCGTGCTGCGCGATAGGCGACAGCATAAACGAGGGAATTTCATTTCCCGGGTTATTTTTAATTAACTGGGCCAGCGATTTTTCTTCTCCCTTCGGCCCGCTCAGGGCATGGACCAGCAGTCGACTAACCGTAATGAGCAGGGCTTCCGTTTGTAGCGATTCAGCGTGCCATTTAGAGGACGCATTACGATTTTGCATGGCTATCCATTCAGTAATATCATCAATTCCTTCAATACTATAGAGAGAGGCTTCTGCTCTGCCTGGCGAAGCGGATCTCGCTGGCGGCGGGCTATGATCCAGGCAGGAGATATTATGCAGCAATCCGCCAATCTCAACTTTTAGCGTTTGCGTCGCGCTCATTTCCATGGTGGTCGCCAGATAGCCGGCAATATGGCCGACGGCCGCGGAGTGCCACGGCGTCTGCTGGCTGAACTGATCGACAATAAAAGAGACCAGTTCAGCAATATCGCGGAGGTTATGTAAAGAGATGGTATCGTTATGCACGCCAGGAATCGCTTTGATGTAATCGCGATAGTCGGTGGAGGCCATGACTGACCAGAAATGTTCATCGGCGGAAAGCGTTCTGAACGCCTGGACGTACTCTTGTTTATAGAGAATATTCGCCCCGGCGGCGACGATGTCGACCAGCTTTTTGCTTAAAAATGCGATATGACTGGTACGGTGCTGGCAATAAAGTACATCCAGCCGGTCGGCGAAGAACAGCAGGTGACTCTCTTCGGGGACCAGTTCTCCTTCAATATAATGTCCAAGACCGTTGCGCCAGTGGGTGTGATGATAGCGAACAATCCTGTTAAGAGGACGAAACAACGGGATGCGGCTAAGCAATTCGCTGCCGATAAGCGCGTGGTTGTTATGCTCGTTATCGATGTAATTTAGCGGCTCAAGACGTGATTTTTCATTTAACCCACCGACATCGTGAATTAGCGCCGCCAGAATGGTTTTACGCCGCTGGGCCGGAGAGAACTCCACTAAATTAGCCAGATGTGATGCGATAAACGCCGTTCTGACATGGTGCAGGTTCAGCCGGGGGTTAATCATATCAATGATATTGGCGATGCTGGCTAATGTCGGAAGTAAATGTATCGTCATGATATCGTTTTAATTAAAATTAATGAGATGAATCTCAATCAATGATGGTTTTCTGACGGCGACAACCATATTGTGGAAACTTTTGGGTGCCTAACAAAATAGTATCATCATTGACGTGATTTATATAGATGATTTTATCATTAGTTCGGCTTCCAAAGAGATTTTTTTGCGCAATATCTTCTGGCGTATTATCAGCGTGGTGGCGAATGACTTGCGAGTCTTTTATATAAAAAAGATGGCTGGGAACGATGTTTCTTTTTAATGTGATGGCGATAGTGCGTGAGACGATATATTTATCGCCATTGCTGGTGAGTAAACCCTCCAGATTGATTAAAAGATGGTTTTTGAAAAGTTCTGCGGATAGCAACCCTTGGGAGCGAAGAATGTTCTCATTTATATTCTCCGTCAAATCGTAGCGTGATTCACAGGAAAATGAGTCCTCAGAACTGAGATAAAGGTACAGGGTTGAAAATAATACCAGCGCGAACGAACAGGCGGAAAATATCAAGGCATATTTACGCATTTTTTATTTCCTTATAGTAATAACTATGGCATTGCTGGTCTTTAATGTCGCACTCAAGCATGAAGATATCCATGTAAATACCTAATCCCTGCTCCTGATTCATTTGTCGGTTAAAGAAGTAGATTTTCTTTGGCGTGGAACAGTCCAGCCCCGAGGTAAAGAGCTTTTTATTCCTGAGTATTTCTGTCACCGGGATAGCTTCGGAACCATAAATAGTGCATTTATCTTGGGTGAACATAAGCTTAGCTGTTTGTTTTTTATAGATAAAAAAATAAGAGAGCAGCATCGCGACTGCTGCGAACGCGATCAGTAACATCGCCGCTTTGCAATGTTGTTGCAGCAAGTTACGCTCAGGCAGCTGTGGAGAAAGGGTTGGCAGTGTGATAGAGGAAGAGTAATCATTGTCGGTAGTGATAATGACATCCTCAGAAATTTTAAAGCCAATTCGCGGTACCGTAATAATCACATTCTTTTCAATACCCAGATCCGCAAGGCTGCGACGCAGCGTTGAGATGTACTGATTAAGATTACTATTAGATGGCCTCGCACCATATTTTTCAAACACCGTCTGGAAAATATCAACCCGCGAAATAATATCCCCCCGGTATTGCAACAGACTAGTAAGAAGGCGAGTCGAAGTGGCGGAGAGTTCAATACAATCGCCGGTCAAGAGATTGACCAGAGAGGCCTCCTCAGTATCAAATGTAATAAATCCCTCTATATCGAACCGCATTTTTATCTCCACACGGAATTAAAAATTCACTCTTTATATCAGGTTTTTTATCATAAAAAAAAGTGAATTTCAGATAAATGTACTGTTTAAGTTGAAATTTAAAGTTAATGTTGCCGTTTTTATGGGGTCATCCCATACTCCCAAGCACTGAATGACAGAAGGAGCTGACTCATGAAGATTGCAATTTCACCCAGTACGCCAGATTCACATCATGGTTCGCTAACCGCAGTTGAGAGTTTAAGAACATTGATGACCACAATGGGCATCAATAAATTCTCCGGGGTGAACGTACCAGAGCAGGAGTATATTCTTTATGTATTGAAAGAACATGAGCCTGAGGGGTTACTTACTCGTGAGTTAGCGGACAGGTGCGAAATGTCAATATATAAGGTCAGACATTTACTACTGCCGTTAGAGAAGTATGGTCAGGTGATCAGAATAAAGGTTAACAAACATCATAAGTGGTATTTTTATAATAAACATATTGACTAAAGGTCATACTAACAAGAGGCTGTGATGTTTGCAATAAATATAGAAATCTTAGGCGTTTTTTGTTTTTTTTAAGGTTTTTTGAGAATCGATATCTCGCAAATAATAGAGAAAGTTCTTAATGCTGATATCTTTTTCTTACTCGTAACAAGTCATTTCGCTATTCAGAGGGTGATAAATTTTTATCAGCGATGATAGATAATTCTTAGAGGGTCATTTGAGCGAAGGACGATGATCGCAGGAGGGCTTTTTTTGTTGATGAAATGACACGCTTGTTTCTGATATGTTAAATTGGCGGCCGGGTTGTCAGATGAGCATAACGACAGAGCGCAATGAGCTAAGGATGCCGGTAGCAAAGGTAGAAAAATGAAAATCCCGATCCTGGCTCTTCTTTATGTACTTCGGTTGAGTGGCGTCCTCATTCCTGTTTTGGCACTTGCTGATAAAATATCTATTTTCCCGGGAGGCGATGTTGATCATAGAAAACAAAATAATGTGATCCAGTTCAATAATATTTATCTGAGAATAGTGGTTGGTTGCTGCTTATATTGAGGGGCGAAGCTTATCACTCGATTAAGCGCAGGGAGTCGCTGATGTCCAATATACTGGACTCACTTTGTTGTATATGACCGATACGTGAATTTACTGCGCCAACGTGCAGAGCAATTAGGGTGTTATTTGATATGAAATAATAAAATGGCTGCGTCAGTCACGTTACTGTAGGGCTAAATATTATGGTTATCAAACACTCGAATTGAGGGAGCACAAATGGCTTACAGAATGATTTTAAACGAAACCTCTTATTTTGGCCCAGGTTCGATTCGTTGTATCGTAGATGAAGTTAAAAAACGCGGCTTCAAAAAAGCGCTGGTGGTCACGGATAAGGATCTTATTCGTTTTGATGTAGCAACCAGGGTGTTCGCTATCCTCGACGGCGCCGGATTGCCCTACAGCGTCTTTGATGAAGTGGTCCCGAATCCCACGATTGAGGTTGTGCAGCAGGGCGTAGAGGCGTTTAAACAGTCAGGCGCCGACTACCTGATCGCGATCGGCGGCGGCTCGCCGCAGGATACCTGTAAGGCAATAGGCATTATCATTAATAACCCCGAATTTGCCGACGTTCGCAGTCTCGAAGGCGGGGCGGATACGAAAAACGCCGCCGTACCGATGATTGCCATCCCAACGACCGCCGGTACCGCGGCGGAAGTCACCATCAACTACGTAATAACTGACGTACAGAATCGCCGCAAGTTTGTTTGCTACGACCCGCATGATATCCCGGTGGTAGCGATCATCGACGCCGAAATGATGAGCAGCATGCCTGCCAGCCTGAAGGCGGCCACCGGCGTTGATGCCCTGACCCACGCCATTGAAGGCTATATCACTAAAGGCGCATGGGAATTAACCGACATGCTGCATCTGAAGGCCATCGAGGTGATTGGCCGCTCGCTGCGCGCTTCCGTACAGGGCGACGCGCAGGGCGCGGAAGGGATGGCGCTGGGGCAATATATTGCCGGGATGGGTTTCTCCAACGTCGGTCTGGGGCTGGTTCATGGTATGGCTCATCCGCTGGGCGCTTTTTACGGCACGCCGCACGGTGTGGCTAATGCGGTGCTGCTGCCGCATATTATGGCTTATAACGCCGAATTTACCGGCGAGAAGTATCGCGACATCGCGGTTGCGCTTGGTAACAAGTCGGCGGCAACCCTGCCGATTGCCGAAGCGCGTGCCGCGGCAATTGAGGCGGTGGCGCAGCTGAATCGCGACGTCAATATTCCGGCGCGCCTGCGCGACGTGGGAATGAAAGAAGAAGATATTGATGCTCTGGCCGCCGCGGCCCTGGCGGACGTGTGTACCGGCGGCAACCCGCGCGATACCAATCTGGAAGAGATTAAAGCGCTCTATCGGCAGATCTTCTAATTTGCCAATCACAACGAAGCCGGTAAAGGTATCGGCTTCGTTGTTTATCAAGGAACGTTTTCACAGGACGGGCAGAGCGTTAGCCTACGCCCGGCACAATCATTTCCTCAGCTCACGGCGCCAGATACACCTGCGGAACGGCCGCATCGGGATGTTTGCCCGTGCTGACCTCCGCGCCGTACCAGCGGCTGATAATCGGCTGCTGGATCACCTCCTGCGGCGTGCCCTGAGCCACCAGTTTCCCCTGATGCAGCAGCAGAATCCGATCGGCCCATAGCGCTGCGAGGTTCAGATCGTGCAGTACCACGCAGACGTGCAGGCGGCGGCTGCGGGTCAGGCGTTTGAGCAGGCGCAGCAGGTGCTGCTGGTAATAGAGATCCAGCGCCGAAGTGGGTTCATCAAGGAACAGCCAGCCCTCGGGGGCGCCGTCGCGCCAAAGCTGCGCCAGGCAGCGGGCCAGCTGCACCCGCTGCTGCTCGCCGCCGGAGAGGGTAGGGTAGCGTCTTCCGGCCAGATGATCGCACCCGGTCTCTTTCATTACCTGGCAGATCATCTCCTGGTTTATCGCGCCGCCCCACGGCGAGCGCCCCATAGCGATAATCGTTTCTATCGGCCAGTCTGCGTGCAACTGGGTGCGTTGCAGCATCACCGCCCGGCGGCGCGAAAGCGTTTCTGCCGACCAGCTCTCCAGCGGTCGGCCTTCCACCACCCGTTCGCCCTCGTCGGGCGTTAAATAACCGGTCAACAGGCGCAGCAGGGTCGATTTACCGGCGCCGTTGGGGCCAATCAATGCCGTCATCTCGCCGCCGCAAAGCTGGAGCGAAACATCATGAATAATCTGCCGGTTACTCAGACGCAGCGAAAGCGAACGCGCGCTATAGCGGTTATCCATGAGCCCCTTTCTCCCGACGAAAAATCAGCCACAGAAACCACGGCGCGCCGAGTACGCTGGTCAACAGCCCGACCGGCATCTCCGCAGGAGCGGCAACGGTGCGCGCCAGCGTGTCGGCCAGCAGCAGCAACATTGCGCCGCACAGTAGTGAACCGGGGACCAGGCCGCGGTGGTCCGGCCCCAGCCACATCCGCATCAAATGCGGCACCACCAGTCCGATAAAACCGATAATGCCGCTGATGGCCACCGCCGACGCCACCAGCAATGCGCTGCACAGCAGCAGCAGCCGCTGCAGGGCGCGAACGTTGACGCCGAGATAGTGCGCCTCTTCATCGCCCAGCTGCAGCAGGTTGAGCCGCGAAGCCATCGCCCACACCACCAGCGAGGCCGGGATCATCAGCGTGGCGGCCACCAGCAGCGTCGACCATTCCGCTTGCCCGAGGCTGCCCATCCCCCAGAGGGAAAGCTGGCGCAGCTGGGTATCATTGCTGATCCACGAAAGTACCCCGACCAGCGCGCCGCACAGGGCATTAATGGCGATGCCGACCAGCAGCAGGCGCGAAAGCGAGGCGTCGCCCGCCCGGCTGAGAATAAAAATTACCACCATCACCGCCATACTGCCGATAAACGCCGCCAGCATCGGGGCGTACAGCGCCACGAGCGCCGGCACCGACAGGGGCAGTACCAGCCAGCAGGCGACCGCCAGCGCCGCGCCGCTACTAATGCCTAGCAGCCCGGGGTCGGCGAGAGGGTTGCGAAAAAGCCCCTGCATCACGCAGCCGGAAAGCGCCAGCGCGGCGCCGACCAGCAGCGCCAGCAGCACTCGCGGCAAACGAATGGTCAGCCAGATACTCCTCAGGATCTCATCGCCGGAGGGCAACAGGCTGGCTAATGGCAGGCGCATTGCGCCCAGGGTCGTGGCGAGCAGCGTCAGGACAATCAGCAGCAGCGTCATTAACCACAGATGACGGGCAGGGTGGGTGCGCATCAGGGCAGATGCTCCGCTTTTTGCCGTAACGCGAGCACCGCCAGCGGGGTACGCGGGCCAAAGCCGAGCAGGGCCATATCATCTATCACCAGCACCTGCTTATTGCGCCCCGCTGGCGTCTGCGCCAGTCCCGGCAGTTTCCAGAGCCCGGCTTCGCCGCCCATGCCTTTCAGCCCATCGGCGGAGATCACCACCAGGTCCGGTTTACTGGCGATAACGCCCTCCTGCGACATGCTGCGATAATGGTCGAAGCTTTGCATGGCATTCTCTAACCCGGCCGCCCTGATTGCCCCATCCGCTGCGGTTTGTTTCCCGGCCACCATGGTATTCATGCCGCCGTGGCTGAGGATAAACAGCACCCGCTTGTTTACAGGCTGGGAAGGAATTTGCGCGATCTGCTGAAGAAGCTTGTGGCGCAGAGCTTTTCCTTCGCTCTGCTTACCGAGGGCGTCGGCGATCACGTCAATTTTTGCTTCGATTGCCGGAAGGTCGTAGCCGCCCGGCACGTTGACGACCTTAACCTTATTCTCTGCCACCTTTTTCAGCACCAGCGAGGGCTGCGCCTGGGCGCTGGCCAGCACCAGCGTCGGGCGCAGGGAGAGGATCCCCTCGGCATTCAGCTGGCGGATATAACCCACATCCGGCAGGCTCTGCGCGGCGGCAGGCCAGGTGCTGGTGCTGTCTTTCGCCACCAGTTGCCGCTGGGCGTTGAGGGCGTAAACCACCTCCGTGACGTCTCCGCCGAGTGACACAATGCGCTCGGCGGCGGCGCTGGCCAACAGCGGGAGCGCCGCAAGCAATATCAGCCAGCGCTTCATGCGATGAGTCCTTCGGTAGTCAAACGATCGACCTGCGCACGCCACTGCGTCTGCTCCGGATGGCCTTCGCTGCGTTGACCGAACAGCTGTGCGATCTGCGTGCCGTCTTTGGCGAACAGCTCGACGCTGGTGACGTGGCCGTCAGAGGTCGGTTTGCGGGTCACCCAGATTTCATCCACGCTCTCCTCGCGCAGATGCAGGGTAAAAGCGGTGTTGAAGATATTCAGCCAGCCGCGCATCGGAGCGACTTTTTCCAGCGCGCCGGTGAAGATCTGCACGCAGCCGCGGTTGCCGACAAAAATCATGATCTCGTTGCCGTCTTGGCGGATGGTTTCCAGCAGGCCCGGCAGCGTCTGGTTGTCAATGCGGCAGGCGAGGTCGTCGCTGACCAGGCGGAAAGCCTGCTGGCGCGACAGGTTATATTTTCTCAGCAGGCCGAAGAACTGGTGGACGTCGGTCATGGCGCGCCATTCGTTTTCCAGCGCCTCGCCGTCGGCGGAGTCGGCAAATTTCAGCGGATCGGCCGGGCGAATCGCCAGCGGGGCAGGCGATTGCTGCGTCTGCGCGACAATCAGCGCATCCCAGGCCGCCATGTCGGTATTTTCAGTGGTGTAAACCTTGAGCAGCGCGTCGCCGTGCGGATCAAAGAACTGGATGCTCTGGCGGCCGTTGTCGTTCAGGCGAAAAGCGCTGGCCCACTGGCTCAGAAACAGGCGCAGGTCGAGGGCGCGCGGATTGAGCACCAGTCCGGCGTGGCCGCTTAAATGCTGATGGGTAAATTCGCCGACCTGTTCATGCACCGCGTATTCGTTGCGACAGATGCATTTGGTTTCCCCCACGGCTTCCAGTGCCGTCAGGATGGCGCGGGCGTCGTTCTGCAGACGTACGGCGTCGTAGCCCAGGCGGGCTTCGGTTAGCTCCGCTTCGCTAATCCCCATTTCGGCGGCGATATCGCGGGCGTATTTCGCGGAAGATTGCGCTTTCGTGGTCAGGTAGCGTTGCCACAGCGGGGCATGTTGCGGTTGGGTGTTTTGCATAATTCACATCCTTCTCTACGATGAGTTTCCCCGGCGCGCGGCCGGGGAGCAGGTTTCTTATTATTGGCCGGTCAGAAATCGACGTTCACGCCCAACTGCCAGGTACGGCCAGGCATCACCGCCAGCGCTCTGTCGTTGGCGTCCTGATTCGTCGCCGTTTCGATATTGCGGCTGCTCAGATAATCCCAGTATTTACGATCGGTAATGTTGTAAACGCCGCCGTTCAGGCGCACGTTCTTCGCGACCTGCCAGTACGCGGTCCAGTCCAGCATGCCGTAGCCCGGAACGCGCATATATTCGTTGGTCGAATCGGTAATGGCGGAACCGGTGTTGGTATAGCTTTCACGGTTGGTGGCGGTGGCGCGCTTGCCCTTAACAAAGGTGGCGGTCAGCGCGGTGCCATACACTTTTGCCGGATCGTCCCACGCCACGCCGACGATAGCCTTCATTGGCGCGACGCTATCGAGGTCAACGTACTTGTCGCCGCTGTAGCTGGATTTCGATTGCCCCTCGCTATAACCGTAAGCGAGAGTGGCGCTCAGGCCGTTAACCTCTTCAAACCAGGTGCCAAAGTTGAATTTAGCGCTGATTTCGCCGCCGTAGATATAGGCTTTATCGCGGTTTTCCGCCTGGTAAATGGTGTAGATGTTCGACGGAACGCTGGCGAACTGCAGCGGATTATTGGCGCGGGTGTAGCGGGTATAGGCGATAAAGTTCTTATAGGTGTTGTAGAACAGCGCGGTGCGCATGGTGATGCCTTCCGTCACTTCGCCTTTCATCCCCCACTCAACGTTATCGCTGGTTTCGGTTTTCAAATCGGTGTTGCCGATCAGCGCATACTGGGCGCGTCCGGCGTAGCTGGAGCCGAGGTTCCAGGAACCGTACAGCTGGCTGGCGTTAGGGAACTGCGCGCCGCGCTGATACTGCAGATAAGTCATCAGGCGCGGAGTGATATCGTACTGCAAGACCAGCGACGGCAGCGCCTGAGTATCAGCGTTCTTACCGTACAGATTTGACACGTCGGAACCGGTCAGTACGCTGCTGTTGTTGGCCAAATCGGAGACGTTTTCCGGTTTGGTCGACTGATGCATCACACGAATGCCCGGGATCACCGCGAAGTTATGGCCGTCGAGATCGAAGTTAATTTTGTCCTGCAGGAAGCCCGCAACGATATAGCCGCGGCTATCGGCGTCCGGCTGCATAATCTGGCTATAAGCGCTTGGGGTTGGCGACTGGGTTAACGGCCGCTGGGTTTTCGTCGTGCTGGCGTTAAAACCGGCGCTCAGATCGTGGCGGCCAATTGATTTTGCCAGCGCGCTCTGAATACCCCAGGTGTCGGTGTCATAGTCGGAGCTCACCGTTTGCATCGCACGGGTGATGCTGTCCGGCATATAGGTCCAGTCGTGGGCCTCGGTATGCTGGTAGTAGACTTTAGTCGATACGCTGTCGATATAATCATTCATCGGCGTCCAGTCATCTTTCAGGCTCAGGCCCCAGCGACGGGTCTGACTGGTCTGGTTTGACGTGCCGATAACGCTGTTGCCGCTGGAGTCCCAGGCGTCGTAATGGGTGTGGTTCGTTTTATGGTAATAATCGAAGGTGCTGGTGAACTTATGCTCGTCATTGGGCTGCCAGATCCCGGAGGCCATAAAGGCGTCCGAGTGCCAGTTTGCCGGATAGGAATCAACGGTCCCGCTGTTATTTTCCGTCTCCTGACCGTCGCGACGGCTGTAGACGAAGACCCCGCGTAGGGTTTCATCGCCGCCGGCTATGGTCACGCCGTTGTGCCAGCTGCGATCGGATGAGTCGTAGCCGCTGCGGTAGCCGAAGGCGCTGGTTTTGCCCGGATGCAGATAGTCATCCGCGGATTTCGGACGGAAAGAGACGTTGCCGCCGATGGCGCTGTTGGCGGTTTCTGTTGATGTCGCCCCGGACTGAATATCAATGCTGCCGTACATATAGGGGTCAATATAGTCGCGACCCATACCGAAGGTATTGAGGCCCGCGCGGCTGGCGTAGCTGCGTCCGGTGGCGTTCGGCTGGGCAATGCCGTCGACGTCGATCCCGACGCGGTTGCTCTCCATGCCGCGAATATTGTAGCCGGTATAGCCGCCGCGGTCGAAGCCGCTTTTGCCGTTGCCGGAACCGCCGCTGGCGCCGGTGGCGCTAATCAGCGGCTCGTAGCGCATGATCGAGCCAAAGTCGTTGGCCCCTTTATCCTGCAGCTCCTGAGCGCTGATTGAATGTTCGCTGCCCGCTTTTAGCAACGGCGCCGGCGCGGTAACGGTCATCCGTTCCGAGCTGTCATCAGTCGATGCGCTGCTGGTGGTTTTCGCGGTGGTATCAGCCGCCCCGGCGGAAGTCTGATAAATTGCTGCAAGCAAAGAAGTCACCAGCAGGCTTTTTTTGAACCATGCTGTTGATTGAGTGGTGTTATACATAGTAGCCACGCCTTAATCATTATTAGTATTGGCTCACGCGTTACTTCCAGAGTGCAGGTGTGTCCCGTTATTCCGTTACTGGACGTTTTTTCTCCATGCTTGTTGATTGCGAATGGTAATGATAGGTATTATCGTTTGCAACAAAATAATCATGTATTCTTCAATTAATCTGCAAGTTGTTTACAATTTGCCCTTTTACTGACAGCGAGAAGCCGATGAGCCACAAAGCCGCGATTACCATCACCTACTGTTCGCAGTGCAACTGGATGCTGCGCGCCAGCTGGATGGCCCAGGAGCTGCTGCACAGCTTTAGCACCGACATCGCTTCGGTCACGCTGGTGCCGGGGACCGGCGGGATCTTCGTGGTCGCCGTTGATGATGTGCAAATCTGGGAGCGCAAGCAGGACGGAGGTTTCCCCGATGCGGCGGAGCTCAAGCGCCGGGTACGCGATGTATGCTTCCCGGAAAAACCGCTGGGGCACCTGGACAAGCCGGCATAATCCTCAGGGAGTATGGGGCTGCATCGCCCTCTCTGAATGTGTATTATGAATACATCTTTTTCGGGAGGAACAGGCGATGGCGGGCAAACGTATTGCGCGGGAAAAAAAGACCATTAGCAGCATGATCGCGCTCTACCAGCGCCGCTGCCCGGAGGCCCGTGACGATACCGAACACTATCAGGCGCTCAACGCCTATGCCGACAAGCGGCTGGATAGGTGCGTATTTGGCGAAGAAAAGCCGGCCTGCAAGCAGTGCCCGGTGCACTGCTATCAGCCCGCGAAACGCGAAGAGATGAAGCAGATTATGCGCTGGGCGGGGCCGAGGATGCTCTGGCGGCATCCGATCCTGACGATTCGCCACCTGATCGATGATAAACGCCCGGTGCCGGAGTTACCGGAAAAGTATCGACCCAAAAAGCCGCAATAAACTCCCCGGCTTGCGCTGCGCTTAGCCGGGCTACAATTCGTGCGGTCTGTAGCCCGGATAAGGCGTCAGCCGCGATCCGGGGCCTCGCTGGAACGGGCTGTGGTCTGACTATCGCGAACCGACGTCCAGACAAACGCGATAACGAACAGGACGGTAAACAGCACCACAATGGTCGGCGCCGGGGCGCTGTCGAGATAAAACGACAGCCACACGCCGCCCAGCGAACAGCTTAACGCTATCGCCACCGCCAGCAGCAGGGCGCTGACAAAACGTCGCGTCAGCAGCAGAGCGATCGCCCCCGGCGCTATCAGCAGCGAAATCGACAAAATGATCCCCACCGCTTTCAGCGTCGCCACGATGGTCAGCGCAATCATGCACAGTAGCCCATAATGCAGCAGCCCGCAGTGCAATCCGCTGGCCTTCGCTTGCTGCGGGTCAAAGGCGTGCAGCAGAAAATCACGCCACTTAAACCCGATAATTAGTGCTATTCCCAGTGCGATCAGCGACGTTTGCGCAATATCGCCGGCGGAAATTCCCAGCATATCGCCAAACAGAATATGATCGAGATGCACCTCCGACTGAATCGACACGTACAGCACCAGGCCCGCGCCAAACATCCCGGAAAACACGATGCCCATGATCGTATCGCGTTTAATGCGGCTGTTATCGTCGAGATAGCCGGTGGCGATGGCGCAGAATAACCCGGCGATAAACGCGCCGATGGCGAAGGGGATACCGAGGATATACGCTACCACTACCCCCGGAAAAACCGCGTGGCTCATGGCATCGCCCATCAGCGCCCAGCCTTTGAGCACCAAAAAGACCGACAGCAGCGCGCAGGGGACGGCAACGATCGCCGCCACCAGCATGGCGTTGACCATAAAGGAGAACTGAAAAGGTTCAAGCAGCGCGCTCAGCATGAGGCCTCCCTGGCGCGGCGACGGCTGGCGAGCAGGCCGTGCTTCGGCGCGAAAACAAAAGCGGCTAAAAACAGCAGCGTCTGGGCGACGACGATAATCCCGCCGGTCGCCCCGTCCAGATAGTAGCTCAGCCAGGCGCCGAAAAAGCTGGTCAGGCTGCCAATCGCAACGGCAATCGCCAGCAAGCGCGGGAAGCGATCGGTCAACAGCCAGGCGGTGGCACCGGGCGTCACTACCAGACAAATCACCAGAAACGCGCCGACGGTTTGCAGCGCCGCCACGGTACAGGCCGCCAGCAGGGTAAAGAACAGCAGCTTTAACCCGCTGGTGTTGAGGCCAATCGAACGAGCGTGGCTTTCATCGAAAAAGGTCACCATCAGGTCTTTCCACTTCAGCAGCAGAATCGCCATCGAAATAAAGCCAATCGCCGCCAGCTGAATAATATCCTCCGGGGCAATTGCCAGAATATTGCCGAGAATAATGGTCTGGATATTCACCGAGGTCGGATTCAGCGACACCATAAACAGGCCAATACCGAAAAAAGAGGAGAAGATCAGGCCGATAATCGCGTCTTCCTTCAGCTTCGAGCGCTGGTTAAGAAACAGCATGCTGCCCGCGGCCAGCCCGCCGGAAAGAAACGCCCCCAGCGCAAAGGGCAGACCGAGCATATAAGCGCCCGCCACGCCGGGGACAATGGAGTGGGAGAGGGCGTCGCCAATCAGCGACCAGCCTTTGAGCATCAAGTAGCAAGAGAGAAATGCGCACACCCCGCCTACCAGGGCCGAAACCCACATCGCATTCAGCATATAGTGATAACTAAACGGCTCCAGCAGCCAGCTCATCTTTCGCCCCCCGCCGCCCGGCGGCTGATAAATGGCCGCTCATCGTCGGTAATAATCCGCTCTTCCGCGCCGCTCAGCACCACGTGGCGCAGCACGCCGCTAAACGCCAGCTCGAGGTTTTCAGCGGTAAAGGTGCTTTCCGTCGGGCCGCTGGCCAGCACGGTACCTTTGACCATCACCGTGTAGTCGCAGAATTCGCTTACCGAACCGAGGTTGTGAGTGGAAACCAGCATGGTGCAGCCTTCGTCGCGCAGTTCCCGCAGCAGCTCGATGATGCGCGCTTCGGTCTGCACGTCGACGCCGGTGAAGGGTTCGTCCAGCAGGATGACTTTTCCCTGCTGAGCGATAGCGCGGGCCAGAAAGACGCGTTTTTTCTGGCCGCCGGAGAGTTCGCCGATCTGACGATGGCGGTACTCGCTCATGCCGACCCGCGCCAGGGCGGCGTCGACAATCTCATGGTCACGCGGTTTGGCCCGCCGTAGCCAGCCCATATGGCCGTAGCGCCCCATCATTACCACATCCTCCACCAGTACCGGGAAGGACCAGTCCACCTCTTCCGCCTGCGGAACGTAGGCGACGAGATTCTGCCGCAGAGCGCGATTAACCGGCTGACCGAGAATCGCAATATCGCCCTTTCCGACGCGCACAAAGCCCATCAGCGCTTTAAACAGCGTCGATTTTCCCGAGCCGTTCACGCCGACCAGCGCGGCGATAGAGCTGCGCGGGACGCAGAACGAGGCATCGCGCAGCGCGGTGTGGCCGTTGCGGTAGGTGACGCTGACGTTGTTGACCGCGAGGCCCGGCTGCTCATGGCTCATGCCTGTTTCCTTAGTCCGTCGTTGATGCCCTGGACGATGGTTTGGGTCGTAACGCGCAGCAGGTCGAGGTAGGTCGGCACCGGGCCATCGGCGGTACTCAGGGAGTCGACGTACAGGACGCCGCCATAGTGGGCGTCGGCTTCCCGGGCCACCTGACGCGCCGGTTTATCGGAAATGGTGCTTTCGCTAAAAATGGTCGGGATCCGCTCTTTCTTCATGGTGTCGATGGTTTTGCGCACCTGCTGCGGGGTACCCTGCTGGTCGGCGTTGATCGGCCACAGATAGCGCTCCTGCAGGCCGTTATCGCGGGCCAGGTAAGAAAACGCGCCCTCGCTGGTCACCAGCCAGCGCTTATCCTGCGGCAGCTTCGCCAGTTCCGCCTTCAGCGGCGCCATGGTCTGACGGATCTTCTCTTTGTAGGCTTCGGCGTTGTGGCGATAGGCGTTGGCGTTTGCAGGATCGTATTTCACCAGCGCGTCGCGAATATTATCGACATAGATCAGCGCGTTGTCCGCCGACATCCACGCGTGCGGGTTGGGTTTGCCGTTATACGGCCCTTCGCTGATGCCCATCGGCTGAATGCCGTTACTGACCACCACTTCCGGTACCCCGTTCAAGTGCTGATAGAAGCGCGCAAACCACAGTTCAAGATTCAGGCCGTTGGCGAGGATGAGCTGCGCGCCCTGCGCGCGTTTGATATCCCCGGGGGTCGGCTGATATTCATGGATCTCGGCCCCCGGTTTGGTGATGGAGCTGACGTCGGCGGCGTCGCCCGCGACGTTTTGCGCCATGTCGGCGATCACCGTGAAGGTGGTAATCACTTTAAATTTCTCTTTGGCCTGGACGGGGGCGACGGCCAGCAGCGCCAGAGTCGCGGCAAACATCAGATGCTTCAAAGGTGGCAGGTGCAGCATAAGGTCCCTCACAACGTTGCGGTTAATTAATCAGCATTTATAGCCATTGCTATGTTATATAGCATAAGCTATTTATAAATGAAAATAATTCTTATTTAGATATGAGGCGAATGATTAGCGTGGAAACCAGCGGTGCGTGCGGAAAAGGCCCGGCCAAAGGGAGGTCGGGCGCTAAAATCAGGAGAGATCGGCCACCGACTGGCGGGGGATCAGGCGGCCCGCCAGCGTGCGCCCTTCGGGAGAGAAGGCGGGGCGCTCGTCAATCAGGTTGCGGATACGCTGCAGGCAGTTCTCCATCAGCTGCTCCAGCGGCCAGGAGATACAGGTCAGCGGCGGATTCAGCAGCGAGGCGAGGGGAGAATCCTCCAGGCTCAGCAGCGAAACCTCCTGCGGTACGGCGATGTTGAATTCGCGCAGCAGGCGCATCGCTTCGGCGGCGTAGCGGTCGCGTTTCACGATAATCACCGAGTATTTGCTGAAGCTGTTGATCAGCGTCAGCAGCGCCTGTTCAACGTTGTCGTTGGCCGCCAGCATCAGCTGCCGGTTAAAAGGGATGGAGTAGTTTTGCAGGACGTTGCGATAGCCTTCGAGCATCTGGCGGCTGGCGTCATCGCTGTCGCTATCAATAAGCAGAGCGATATTGCGATGGCCTTTGCCGATCACGTAGCGGCAGGCGCTTTCGGTAGCAAAAGCGTAGTCATAGCCCTGATTATTGACCCCGGCAATGCTGAAACGGTCAAAAGAGATCACGTTGCGCGGCGCATCCGCCGGGACGGCGCCGAGTACCACTACCGCCACGCACTGACGCTGTAGATCATCGACGACCGCTGCCTGTTCCGCCGCATCCGTGACGTACTGAACAATCAGGTTCTTATTCAGCCCCTTCAGCGCTAATGAAAGCATCGGCAGCAGGCGCGCGCCGCTGCTTTCATCGTTTGCCGGGATCACCAGCCCCACGTGATTGGATGTTTGACTGGCGAGGTTTTGCGCGGCAAAGCTCGGGCGGTAGTTAAGTTCTTCTACCGCGCGCAGCACCGCTTCCCGGCTCTCTTCGCGCACGCCCCGGGTGCCGGTCAGCACGCGGGATACCGTCGCTCGGGAGACATTCGCTAATCTTGAAACATCATCAATGGTTGGCATGGCTTTTTCTGTGTGAATATTTTCGCCTAGCTTAGCATACCTGCTGAAAAAAGTGTCTACCGGCGGGGGCCTTCAGCAGCAGACAGAACCGGCAGCCAGGCCGCGCCGCGCACGCCGCTGGCGTCGCCGAAGCGCGCCTTTTTGATCTGCGTTCGGCAGCTGTCGGAAAAGAGATACGGGACGATGGCCGACGGCAGCTGCTCGTAGATTTGCCCGACGTTGGAGAGCCCGCCGCCCAGCACAATCACCTGCGGATCGAGGATATTGATTACCGAGGCCAGGCTACGGGCGAAGGCGTCAATAAAATGCCGCCAGTGGGCCTGCGCCTGCGGTTCGCCGTTTTGCGCGGCGGCGATAATCGCTTCCGCAGGCGCCTGTTCGCCGTAGCGGCGGGCAAAGCCGGTGCCGGAAATAAAGCTTTCGATGCAGTTCTCTTTGCCACAGTAGCAGGGCTGCGCCGGACCGTCGCGCTCGGGGCAATAGCCCGGCAGAGGATTGTGTCCCCACTCGCCAACGATGGCGTTAGGCCCGCTGAGTAGCCGTTGGTTCACCGCGATGCCGCCGCCGCAGCCGGTACCGATAATAACGCCGAATACGGTCGTTGCCCCCGCGCCCGCGCCGTCCACCGCTTCAGAGAGGGTGAAGCAGTCGGCATCGTTCGCCATCCATACCGGTTGACCAAGTTCCCGCATCAGGTCATGACGCAGGTCGTGGCCGTTGAGCACCAGACAGTTACAGTTTTTAATCAGGCCGCTTTGCGGGTCGATAGCCCCCGGTAGGCCGATGCCGATAGTAAACGGCCGTTCGCTCCAGTCGCTGACGGTCGCAATCAGCCCGAGCAGCTGCTGCATAAACGCCTGATAGCTCTCTTTATGCGTCGGACGGCGCTGGCGATAGACGCATTCGCCCGCCGCGTTGAGCAGGACGGCTTCCATTTTGGTGCCGCCAATGTCTAAACCCAGATGTAGCATAGTTATCCTTATCGTGGTCGACGGTTTCCCGGGCCGCGACGTTATCCGCGATGCCAGCCGGTTTTCTCCGGGAGGGCGCTACGCGTGCAGTCCGGGTAGCCCGGCTAAGCGCAGCGCGAGCCGGGAAGTCAGCCAGGTGACATGAGCATTTACCGTTTTCCCGGGTTGCGGCGTCAACGCCTTACCCGGGCTACGTCATCCGCGATGCAGGCCGGTTTTCTTCTCTCCCCTGGAGAGGGGAGCCCTACGCGTGCAGCGGCCGCGAGCGGTAAATGGCGATCAGTTCGCCGATCAGCTCTTTCGCCAGAATCGAGGTCATCAGATGATCCTGAGCGTGAACCATCACCAGGGTCATTTTGGTTTTACCCTCGCCTTCGTCGGCTTCAATCAGCTGGGTCTGTACCCGATGCGCTTCGCGGGCAAAATGCGCCGCTTCTTTCATTTTTTCATCGGCGGCGGCGAAGTCTCCCGCTTTAGCGCAGCTCAGCGCTTCGTAGCACAGGCTGCGCGACTGCCCGGCGTTGATGATAATACCCATCACCTGTTCTTCTAATTCCATGACAAACCTCTGAATAGTATGAATTATGCGGACTGCGGCGCGCCTTCAGCCTGGGCGGCGGCGTTAGCGTGCTCCTGCTCCAGCAGCTGTTTTTCGTAGGCTTTGAGGAACGGCAGATACATCACCATCGCCGTCGCTATACAAATCAGGCACATGATCACCGGGCTAAAGCTCCAGTTTGCCGCCCAGGAGGCGCCGATAGGGGCCGGCGTCGTCCACGGCGTCATCGACACCACGCGGCTGACCAGGTCCAGCTTCAGCGCAAAGTAGGCCAGGGTCGCGTTGACCATCGGCACCAGCACGAATGGCAGGAAGAACAGCGGGTTCATGATGATCGGCGCGCCGAACAGAATCGGTTCGTTGATGTTAAATACGCCCGGCACCACGCCCATCCGGCCAATCGTCCGCAGATGCACGGCCTTGCTGCGCAGCAGCATCAGCGCCAGCGGCAGGGTGGAGCCGACGCCGCCGATCAGCAGATAGTGATCCCAGAAGCCCTGGACATAGATATGTGGAATCGCGGTGCCTGCGGCCATCGCCGCCTGGTTGATCGACAGATTCGCCATCCAGAACGGATTCATAATCCCGGTGACGATCAGCGCCCCGTGAATGCCGGCAAACCACAGCACCTGGCACACCAGTACCGACAGCAGGATCGCCGGTAGGGTATCGGAAGCCGCCACCAGCGGTTTCACCAGCGACATGATCGCTTCCGGAATGATCATGCCCAGCTGCGCTTCGATAAACAGGTTCAGCGGATGCAGCGTCAGCACGATCGCCAGCACCGGGATCAGGATCTCGAACGAGCGCGCCACGCCCGCCGGAACTTCAGGCGGTAGACGGATCGTAATGTTGTGGCGTTTGAGAAAGGCGTACAGCTCGGTAGAGTAAATCGCCACCAGAATTGCGGTAAAGATCCCCTGGCCGGAGAAGTAGGCGGTAGAGATCTGGCCATCTTTCAGCGGCGCGGCCACCAGCAGAAACGACATCAGCGACAGCATCCCGGCGGTCAGCGAGTCCAGGTTATGGTGCTTCGCCAGGCTGGCGGCGATCCCGACAGCGATAAACAGCGTCATCACCCCCATGCTGAAGTTAAACGGCAGCATCAGCGCATCGCGATGATCGAGCGAAAATTGCAGCCAGGCGCGGGCAAAGCCCCACGTCGTATCCGGGGAGAACGGCGGGAAGATAAACACCAGCAAAAATGAGCCAACGATCATAAAGGGCAGGGCGGTAATGAAACCGTCGCGGATGGAGGTGACGTATTTTTGCTGGCCGATCGCCCCCGCCATAGGCGTGATCTTCTGTTCAATCACGGCGATCAGCTTCGCGTACAGAGAGCTCATGATCTTTCCTTAGTTTTTGTTATCGATAAGGGAAAGCGCGAAATCCAGCACGGCGCCGCCTTTCTGCATGCCGTAATCCATCATGTTGATGGGTTCCACGCGGATCCCGTATTTATCAGCCTGTTTTTGCAGATCTTTCTGCATGTATTTCACCTGCGGCCCCAGCAGGACCACCTGGTAATGGCCGACCTGTTGATCGAACTCCGCGACGCCAAAGGCGTTGATCTCTACCGGCAACCCGCGCTGCTCGGCCTCGGCGATCATTTTTTTCACCAGCAGGCTGGTGGACATGCCCGCGGAACAGCACAACATTATCTTTTTCATATATCGCTCCTGATGAGTGGGATGCGCCGACTATAGTCACAACGGATGTAAAACGGAAAGCGCTTTCCGTTTGTGGATTTATTTATTGTGACCACGATCACCTATGACGGGCTTTTACTTTACACAGGAGTGCGCGATCATCCTGGCGACTACTCTCTTCTGAAAGGCAGGATTATGAACATTCAGTTAATGAATGTTGCCGTCGATATCATCGAGCAGCGGCTGGCGCCGCTGGCCAACGTTCTGACGCGCAATAACCACATTACGGCGATGCGCGACAGCTTTGCGCTGGCGATGCCGTTTGTGATCGTCGGAAGTTTGCTGGTGCCGATTTTGTTTCCGCCCGTTTCCATCGACGGCGCATCGGCCTTTGGCCAGTTCTATTTCCAGCTGCGGCCTATTCTGCTGCCGACTTTTGAACTGACTATCGGGCTGGTGGCGCTGATTGTGGCCTTCGGCGCCAGCGCCAGTCTTGCCAAGCAGTACCGGCTACCGGAGCGGCTCTGCGGGCTGACCGGCTGCCTGGCGTTTTTGCTGTTTATCGGCTTTCGCGACAACGGCGCGACCAATATTTTTCTTGGCGGAATGGGGATTTTTACCGCGCTGATATCGAGTACTTACTCCATTGAAATTGTACGCTTTTTCTATAAGAAAGGCTGGTGCATCCGCCTGCCGGAAGAGGTACCGGTGATGACCCGTAACGGCTTTCAGCTACTGATTCCGCTGCTGGTGGTGATGCTCTCTATTAGCGTCATTAACGCGCTGCTGTTGCAAAGCACCGGGCGCATTTTACCGGAGCTGATTAGCGAAGCGGTACGGCCGCTGGTGGTGGCCTCCGATACCCTAACCGCGGTTTTAATATCGTTATTTATCTGCAACCTGCTTTGGTTTGTCGGTATTCACGGCGCGCTAATTATCACCGGGATTATGAACCCGTTCTGGATGACCTATCTGTTTGAAAACCAACAGGCGCTGGCCGCCGGTTCCGCCACGTTACCGCATATTTACCTGCAGGGATTCTGGGATTTCTACCTGCTAATCGGCGGTATCGGCTCGACCCTGCCGCTGGTTTTTATGGCGATGCGCAGCCGTTCCCGGCAGTTGAAAAGCGTCGGGAAAATTGGCCTGCTTCCCTCGCTGTTTAACATTAATGAGCCGATATTGTTCGGCTTTCCGATTATCATGAACCCGGTTTTTCTGCTGCCGTTTATTTTTGTGCCGCTGATAAATGCCTGTATCGCCTGGTATTTAACCCATTTGGGGATTCTCGACCGGGCGGTGGCGATGCTGCCGTGGTCGATGCCGGCGCCGCTCGGCGCGGCGTGGTCAGCCAACGGTAGCTGGAAAAACTTATGCATGTGCCTGTTCGCTATTTTTAACGCCTGGATGCTCTATCGCCCGTTCTTTAAGGTCTACGAACGCCAGCTTGCCGACGCTGAACGCTAAGCTTTTCGCCTGTCTGCCCCAGCCCGCCCTGCGCGGGCTTTTTTATTTCTGCCAGAATATGTGAACTCCATCACGAATATTTGCCCGCTATCGTTAAATTTGTGAACTCATCCGGCAATTACGGAAAGCGCTTTCCTTTTGTGGATGTACATTTCCTTTTTTGATCCGTAAATTTCCTCCCGTTCTCAGGCAGTGTTAATAAAAAAATAACCAAGGATAAAAAATGATCAGGCTAAATCATTCAATACCTCTGTCTTTACTTGCCCTTGCGGTGATGAGCGACTGCGCCAGCGCCGATCCGAAGTACGATTTTATGCTGCATGGCTATATCCGTTCAGGGATCCTTGCCAACGCCGACGGCAATCGCGCTGACTCCGTTGGCCTGATGCCGGACGGCAAGTGGCGTCTGGGCAACGAAGAAGATACCAAGATCGAACTGATCCCAACGGTGACGTTAACCTCGGACAGCGGCGTGGTAGCAAAAGTCCAGGCCAACATCACCCATCAGTCAAAATGTACCTCTGACTGGAACTGTCAGGACGACGACGGGCATGATGTGCAGTTCCGCGAAGGTTTTGCCGAACTGTCTAACCTCGACTTTGCCCCGGAGATGACCTTCTGGGCCGGTAAGCGCTACAGCAGCTCCAACACCTCCAGCCATCAGTTTGACTGGGAGTACATTCAGTACAACGGCACCGGCGGCGGCTTCGACAATATGGATCTTGGCTTCGCGCGCTTCGATGCCGGGGTTTACGCCTTCTCGCCGACGGACGAAACCAAAGCCTACCCGGTCGACAAAGGCGATCAGGGCTATCCGGATGACTACTCGCTCAACCTGTGGCTGAAAAAGATCGGCGGCACCGGCTTCGATCTTGAGCTGATTGGCCACCACATGAACCGCAACGAGAAGCACCCGACCTCGGCGGAAAAAGGCTACGGCGTGACCGGCGTTTACAACTTTGACGGCTTCTACGGCCTGACCGGCGGCTACTCTCGCGTGGTCTTCCAGTACGGACGCGGCCTGGCGGCGGGAGACTCGCTGGGTAAAAACGGCTGGGGCTGGGCAAACCTCGACGATACCCAATCCTGGCGCGTGGTGCTGGATAACATGGCCTCGCTCGGCGACTGGGAAATCTCCACGTTTGCCTACTATCAGAAAGACAAAAACTACCGCTGGTGGACGGAAGACGCCGAAGGCTGGGGGCGCACCAGCTGGGTGGCGGGGATCCGCCCGTATCAGCAGATCACCAAAAACTTCGCCATGCAGTACGAGCTGGGCTACGAATATCTCGACGATAAAAACTACAAAGGCGTGGACGGCAAAGGCAAAGGCGGCCTGACTAAAGTGACCATCGCGCCGACCCTGACCTTTGATTCCGGCTTCTGGACGCGCCCGCAGCTGCGCTTCTTCGTCACTTACGCGAAGTGGGATAAGGGGGTCTCCGACGCGCTGGACGGCAACTACGACTGGAGCACCAATACCCTTTCCGCTGGTAGCTACTCGCGCAGCGGCGACACCGATACGCTGAACTTCGGCGTGCAGGCCGAAGTCTGGTTCTGAGGAGAGATAACGATGATTAAGCCGGTGAAAAAACTGATGCTCGTCGCGCTGCTTTCGGCGCTGGGAAGCGCAGGCGCGATGGCCGCGGAGCAGTCGCACTTTGAACACTTTATTACCCGCGACGGCGCGACGTTAAAAGATGGCGACAAGGTGTTCCGCTTTGCGGGCATTCATGCGCCGGAGCTGCATCGTATTGAAGACGACGCGCGCGGCACCTGTAAAGCCGACTCGCGCGGCTGGGGGCAATACTTCCGCTGGCCGACGGCGGAGGAACAGGAAAACTGGATTAAAGCGCTGGTGCAAACCGGCGCCAGAGCGCAGCGGGTATACGTGCTCTCGGTACAGCAGGCGTTTGACGAGGCCTGCGGTCGCGAAACCCATATTCTGGCTCCGGAAACCGCCGACGACATGCCGCGTCTGAACGAAAAGGCGATGCGGGTGTACGACAACATGATCGCCGAGGCGGACAAACAGGGTCTGCGCCTGATTCTGCCGTTTATCGATCACTGGTGGTGGTGGGGCGGTCGCGAGCAGCTGGCGGCGTTTTACCACGAAAAGCCGGAGGATTTTTACCGTACCGATAGTAAAACCTTCAAGGCCTATCTGGACGTGATTCGTCAGGTTATCACCCGTACCAACAGCGTGACCGGGCGCCCTTACTATGACGAAAAAGCGATTATGGCCTGGGAGACCGGCAACGAGCTGGAAGACACCAACGCGGCGTTCCTTCAGCAGACCGCCGCATGGATCAAAAAGTGGGCGCCGCATCAGCTGGTGGTGGATGGCACCTATAAGAAAATTAATGCGTTTGCGCTTAACGATCCCCATGTCGATATCGTCAGCAACCACTACTACACCAATGCCGATAACAACCATCCCGATCAGGTGAAAAAAGACCTGACGGCGGCCGCGGGTAAGAAAGTCTACATGGTGGGCGAATTTGGCCTGCTGGATGCGCAGCAGCTTAACGCCATTATGCAGTCGATCGTCCATAGCGAAGTCAACGGCGCGCAGGCGGCGGGCGGTTTAATCTGGGGCTTCCGCGGTCATCGTCACGATGGCGGTTTCTACTGGCATAAAGAGTCCACCGGCCACTACAGCTACCATTTGCCGGGCTTCCCGGTCGACGGTAAAGCCAATCAGGAGATGGAGGTGGTCGATCTGGTGCGGACCGCCGCGGCGCAGATGAACGGGCAGGAGAAAGCGCCGCCGCTGCCGAAGCCGGATGCGCCGAAGCTGCGGGCGACGGATTCACCGTTTGCGATCAACTGGCTGGGGGCGGCGGTAGGGCGCGCCTATGATGTTGAGCGCGCCGATTCGGCATCCGGACCGTGGAAGATCGTGGGGCGCGATATTTCGGACGGCGTAAACGAGTGGAACCCGCAGACGATGGATCTGTTCCGCGATGACTATCGCAGTCTGCAACTGGGGAATACGTACTATTACCGCGTCATTGCTAAAAACGAGAGCGGCAGTTCATCGCCTTCGAACGTGATTAGCGTGAAGCACACCCAGGCGAATCAGGCGCCGGAAGTCACGCTGGTGGAAACGCTCACCACCAGCCAGGACCAGGGCGTGCAGCTCAGCGCGAGCTGGCGCGATGACGGGCTGCCGGATGGCAACGTTAAGGTGAGCTGGAGCAACGGCGGCAACGCGCAGGCCCATATCTGCGCGACGGATAAAGCCGAAACTCGCGCCTGGTTTAGCGCCCCCGGTGAATACGCGCTGACCTTTAGCGCCGATGATGGTCTGCTCAAAAGCAGTAAAACCGTAAAGGTCACGGTGACGGAAGCCGTCGGGAAAGCGCCCGCTGATTACTGCCGTTTTAGCGGCGGGGTTGTGAACGTGACCGATGGCAAGATCGAGGCGGCGAAAAGCGAGAAAGACGCGCTGACGATTGACGAAGACGGTTTCCTCGGGCCGTTCGCCAACGATGGCGATAAGGTGAGCTGGCAGGTTGCCGCGCCGTGGGCCGGCAAGTATCAGCTGCAGGTGACGTTCAGCGGCAAATGGGGCGGCAAGAAAAACTCGTTTATCGTCAACGGCGGCGCGCCAATCGCGGTTGAATTCCCGCAAACCGATGAACAGGGCCAGCAGCTGCGGGTGCCGGTGGAGCTGAAGGCTGGCGATAACCGCATCGACTTCGGTAAATTCGCCGGCGACTGGGGCTACATGTTTATCAAATCGATTGAAGTGGTTGCAGAGTAGTGCTTATTGGCTGCGCCCGTTGGGCGCGGCCTTTTTTAACTTACAGGAGGCGTTATGACCCGGTATCAGTTTCCGGAAGGTTTTTTTTGGGGCGCGGCGGCATCCGGTCCGCAAACGGAAGGGATAAGCAACAAGCCGCATCGTTCTATTTGGGATAGCTGGTTTGCCGAACAGCCGGAACGTTTTTATCAGCAGATTGGGCCGCAAACGGTTTGCGGCACTTACCATCAGTATCCCCAGGACGTGGCGTTGATGAAGCGGACCGGGTTCAACTCTTTTCGCACCTCGATACAGTGGTCGCGGCTGATTGACGACTTCGAAACCGGCGCGCCCAATGCGGACGCGGTACGTTTTTATCATGCCTACCTGGATGAGATGATTGAAAACGGCATCGAGCCGATGATCAACCTCTATCACTTTGACATGCCGGAAGCGCTGCAAAAGCAGTACGGCGGCTTTGAGTCGGCGCACGTGACCGATCTTTTCGCGCGTTTTGCCCGTACCGCTTTTGAGCTGTTTGGGCACAAAGTGAAATACTGGATCACCTTCAACGAACCGATTGTGCCGGTTGAGGGCGGCTATCTGTATGACTTCCACTATCCCTGCAAGAAAGACGGCAGTCTGGCGGCGCAGGTGGCGTTTAACATTATGCTGGCCCACGCCAAAGCGGTGCGCGAGTTTCGCGCGCTGGCGCTGGAAAGCGAGATTGGCGTGGTGCTGAATCTGACGCCGTCCTATACCCGCAACGACAGCGCGGAAGACCAAAAAGCGGCGTGGTATGCGGATCTGTTCTTCAACCGCAGCTTCCTCGACCCGCTGGTGAAACATCAGTTCCCGAAAGCGCTGTGCGAAATTCTGGCCGCGCACGACTGTTTGCCGGAGGTGACAAAAGCCGACGTTGAGCTGATTACCGGATCGCGCGTCGATTTTCTCGGCGTTAACTATTACGTTCCGCGGCGGGTGAAAGCGCGCGAAAGCGACTATACGCTGGACTATTTCACCCCGGAGTTCTATTTCGAAAACTATGTGAATCCGCAAGGGCGTTTTAATCCTTATCGCGATAATAATGAGATTCTGCCGCAGGCGATTTATGACATTGCCGCCAATATTCGCGATAACTACGGCAATATAAAGTGGTTCCTCGCGGAAATTGGTATCGCGATGGATATCGAGTCGGAAGGCGAGCCGGGCGAGGATGGGGTGATTGACGATTCGTTCCGCATCGGCCTGATGGAAGAGCATCTGGTGCAGCTGCATCGCGCCATTGCCGACGGCGCGAACTGCTTTGGCGTGCATCAGTGGACCTTTATCGATAACTGGTCGTGGATTAACTCGTTCAAGCGCCGCTACGGCTTCTGGCGGCTCGACTTGCAAACCGGAGAGCGGCTGATAAAGCGCAACGCGCTGTGGTTTGCCGAACTGGCGACCAGCAACGGCTTCAGTTCTGATAAATAGCCCGGCAAAATCCCCCCGGAGGCGGCGCTTGACGCGCCTGTCCGGGCTACCAAACCGCACGAACTTGTAGCCCGGACAGATGCGCAGCATCGCCTCCACGAAGTCATCCCCACCGGGGATTATTGGCGCGATTTGTTCATTTCCGCCAGCGAAGCTATCCAGTTCATCGCCAGCTGCGGCCATTCGGCGGCGGGCAGGCCCCGGGTCCCGCGAATACCAAATCCGTGTTTCCCCTCGGCGAACAGATGCAGCTCGGTCGGCACCTGCTGCGCGCGCAGGGCGTTAAACATCACCAGCGCGTTATCCACCGGCACGGAAGGATCGTCTACCGCGTGGAAAATAAAGGTTGGCGGCGTCTGCGGCGTGACGTTCTGCTCCGGTGAATAGCGATGCTGCCGCTCCGCCGTCGGCGTTTCGCCAATCAATGCCTTGCGCGATCCGGGATGGGCAATCGCCGGATCCATCGAAATCACCGGATAGCCGAGCACCGCGAAGTCCGGCCGCGCGCTCTGCCGATCAACCGCGTCCACGGCGGCGTAAGCCGGTTCGCTATACCGGGTCTCCAGGCTGGCCGCCACGTGCCCCCCGGCGGAAAAGCCCATAATGCCGATTTTATGCGGGTCGATATGCCACTCGGTGGCCCGCGCCCGCAGGGTACGCAGCGCGCGCTGCGCATCGGCCAACGGCGCCTCGTTGCTTTCTGCGTGACCGTCCGCCGGTATCCGGTAGGTCATAACAAACAGGGTATAGCCACGGGCGTTAAATACCGGGGCGAGATCGCTGCCCTCTTTATCCAATACCACTCGCTGGTAAGAGCCGCCCGGCGTCACCAGCAGCGCAATACCGTTGGGCTTCTCCGGTGCGTAGACGGTAATTGTCGGAGCACGAATCCCGGTGACCGCGCGATCGGGCAGCGAGGGATCTTTGCTGCGCTCTACCAGCGATTCGCTCGCCGGGCTGTTTTTCGCGCCGGGGGCTTCACCGCCGGGCCAGACAGAAAAGGTGGGGAGAGAGGAAAATGCCGCCGGAGAAGCCAAAAGCAAAGCGATGGCGGCGGCCAGAGGTAAACGCGTCATAAGCATCTCCATTAAGGAAAAAGCTTATTTATCATTCATCAGGAACGGGTAAAGCGAGTTGTCTCACAGAACGCTGTTTCATTAAAAATAAAATGAAACAGCGTTTTAAGGTTATGCCTACTGCAGCTGGTCTTTATTAATACCCAACCGTTTCATGCGCGAAAGCAGCGTCGTGCGCTTTAATCCCAGACGCTGGGCCGCGCCCTTCGGCCCGGCGACCACCCCGTTACTCTCTTTCAGCACCCGGACAATGAGCTGGTATTCGTCTTCGCCCTCTTCCGGCAGCACTTCTGCCGGCAGCGGCTCAGTCTCGAGGCTCATTTCCGGCAGTGAAAGCTGCAGCACGCTGCCGCGGGTCAGCAGCACCGCGCGTTCAATGACGTTCTCCAGTTCGCGCACGTTACCCGGCCACTCCATGCGGCTAAGCAGGCGCAGCGTTTCCGCCGGAATGCTGTCGATATTGCGTCCGAGACGGCGGGCGATTTTAAAGGTGAAGGCTTTCACCAGCAGAGGAATATCCTCCGGTCGTTCGCGCAGGGGCGGCAGATGGATCGGGAAGACGTTCAGCCGGTAGTAGAGATCGCTGCGAAACTCGCGATCGGCGACCATCTGTTTAAGATCGCGGTTGGTGGCGGCGATCAGGCGCACGTCGGTGTGAATCAGCTTATTGCTGCCGAGACGCTCGAACTCCTGCTCCTGCAACACGCGCAGCAGTTTCGGCTGTAGTTCAATCGGCATATCGCCCACTTCATCGAGAAACAGCGAGCTTTTGTCCGCCAGTTCGAAACGGCCGATACGCTGGGCGCTGGCGCCGGTGAAAGCGCCGCGCTCGTGGCCAAACAGGTCGCTTTCCAGCAGCCCGGCTGGCATCGCCGCGCAGTTCATTTTGACCATCCTGCGGCTATTGCGGCCGCTCAGGTTATGAATAGCGCGGGCAATCAGCTCCTTACCGGTGCCGGTTTCGCCTAGGATCAGCACCGTACTGTCGCTCTGCGCCACCATCTCCACCTGCTTGAGCACGCTGTTCATGGCCTCGCTGCGGCCAATGATTTCGCCAAACTCGCTCTCAACGTTGTTGAGCTGTTCGGTCAGGGCGAGGTTCTCATCGACCAGCCGCTCTTTCAGCCGCTGAATCTCGCGGTAGGCGAGGGCGTTGTCGATGGCGATCGAGACGCGCTCGGCGATTTGCCGCAGCAGCTTGAGGTTGGTGGTGGTGAAGACTTTTTCATCGCACTGCGCCAGCTTCAGCACCCCAAGCAGAGTATTACCGGACATCAACGGCAGCAGGCACAGGGTCTGGATTTTGTTATCCCACATCTCGAAAAGCATTTTTTCGTACGGCGCCAGCGGGTCGTGCTCGTGGAGATTGAGCAGCAGCATCTCTTTGCTTTTGAATACCCGCTCGGTCAGGGTACCGGCTTCGTCCACTTCGCTCTGGTCATGTACCGGATGGCTGGCGTCGAGGTAGTGGGTGGAGTAGATATTGAGCTTACCTTTGCGGTTGCTGCGCAGTACCACGCTGATGGCGTCGATGCGGAAGTAGCGGTGGATCTCTTTGGCCACTTCGCTGACCAGCTCATCGATATCCAGCCGCGAGAGCACCGCGTTGGTGATCGCCACCAGGATGCGGAAGTTATCGCGTTCCCGGCACAGCAGGTCGTAATCGACGTTGTTGCTGACCCGGCTTTGGATCTGTTCGGTGACCACGGCAACGATTTGCGTAAAGGTGTGCAGCCGCTGGTACTCTTTTTCGGTCCACGGCCGGTTGTCGTCGCGAATAAATTCGCAGCCGCCGAAGATACGCCCTTCCGCCGCCAGCGGCAGCAGGCAGTAATAGCCAAAGTTGGGGTAGAGTCCGCTTACGGCGAGCTGCGGCCAGGTTTCGGCAAAGGTGGCGCTATCGCAATGCAGCGCATCCGGACGCGATAGCAGGCGTCGAACCGGGCCGTTGGCGAGGACGGTTTCATCTTCGTAGCTCACCGGCTGCCCCGCGTCGTCGCAGGCGTGCCGGATAGCGCGATGATTGCCGGAATGCCACAGAATAATCGCCGCCCGGTCGGCGAGCGCGGACTGCTGCACCAGGCCGGTCAGCGTCTCGCTCAGCGCGGCCAGGTCCGGCTGCTGTAATAAAATGCGGGTGATATCAAACAGACCCTGCTGCCCAAGATCGCCCATCGGTGTATACGACATTGCTTAAGTCCAAAAGCGCCGCAAAGCGGCGCAGAAGAAAGTGATGACACAAATAATAGTCTGTTAATAAAGCGGTTGTGACCGCCATTAACCCATCCGTGGGTGCCCGCTGGTTTGGGCTGGATAATCATGCTGGCTTTTCCCGGCTCGCGCTGCGCTTAGCCGGGCTACAGGTGTGCGCAGTTTTGTAGCCCGGATAAGGCGTTAGCCGCAATCCGGGGGCCCGCACCGTTAACAAATTCTCGGCAGCGGCTCGGCGTGAGGAAGATCCAGCGTGCGTTTGACGCCGTACAGACCGACAGAGCGCACGCCCGCGCGCGGCACAACGTCGCCGATTATCGCCGCATCGCGGCCTAATGGATGAGACCGTAAATGCGCAAGTACGCTTTCCGCCGCCTCGCGGGCAACGGCGATCATCAGCTTACCCTCGTTGGCGAAATTAAGCGCGTCCAGCCCCAGCAGCTCGCACACGCCGCGTACGGTATCGTTAACCGGCAGCTTTTGTTCATGCAGCTCTATTCCGTAGCCGCTGGCGGCGGCGAATTCATGGGCCACCGCGTTAACGCCGCCGCGGGTGGCATCGCGCAGGGCTTTCACGCCAGCTACGTCGCGCAGCGTCTGAATCAAGGGCGTCAGCACCGCGCAGTCGCTGGACAGCGCGCCGTCCAGCCCCATCTGTTCGCGCAGGTTGAGGATCGTTGCCCCGTGATCGCCAAGCGTGCCGCTGACCAGCAGCACGTCTCCCGCGCTAATCTGCTGCGCCCCCCAGCGAATACCGGTGGGGATGACGCCGATCCCGGCGGTATTGATAAACAGCTTATCCGCCGCCCCGCGCGGCACCACTTTGGTATCGCCGGTCACAATGGCGATACCGGCTTCCCGCGCGGTCTGCGCCATGCTGCTCACCACCGCTTCGAGGGTGGCCATCTCCAGCCCCTCTTCGAGAATAAACCCGCAGGAGAGATAGCGCGGCAGCGCGCCGCTCACCGCCACATCGTTCGCCGTGCCGCAGACCGCCAGCTTGCCGATATTACCGCCGGGGAAAAACAGCGGATCGATAACGTAGCTGTCGGTGGAGAAGGCGAGCCTGTCGCCCTGCGCGCTAAGCTGAGCGAGATCGAGACGCGCCTGATCTTCCTGCTCCGCCAGCCAGGGGTTGGCGAAAGCCTGCATAAACAGGTCGCCGATCAGCTGCTGCATCGCCTGACCGCCGCTACCATGGGCTAACTGAACGCTTTTCATGCTTCGATTTCCTGACTGCGATATTGATACCAGGCGGCGCAGGCGCCTTCCGATGAGACCATCAGCGCGCCGAATGCGCTCTGCGGGTTGCAGGTATTGCCGAATAGCGGGCACTGGTGCGGTTTACAGCGGCCGGTCAGCACCTCGCCGCAGCGGGCGCGCGGGTCGTCGCAGACCCGCTGCGGCGCCGGGCGGAAATGCGCTTCTGCGTCGAAACGCTGATACGCGGCCGTCAGGTGCACGCCGGAGTCGTTAATCACCCCCAGACCGCGCCACTCGCTATCGCCGCTGAGGCAAAACACGTCGGCGATGGCCGACTGCGCCAGCGGGTTGCCCTCATCGGGCACCACCCGGCGATACTGGTTCTCCACTTCGCTGTGCTGCGCTATTGTCTGCTCAACCAGCATCATCGCGCCTTGCAGTAGATCAAGCGGTTCGAATCCGGCCACCACTAATGGACGGTGATAGTCGCTGGCGATAAACCCGTAAGCATCGGTGCCAATCACCATGCTGACGTGACCGGGGGCGAGAAAAGCGTCGATACCGTTATCCGGCTGGTCGAGCAGGCTGCGCAGGGTCGGCAGCAGGGTGATGTGCTGGCAGAAAAAGTAAAAGTTCCCGACGCCGCGCTCGCGGGCCTGACGCAGGGTCAGGGCGGTGGCGGGCATCGTCGTTTCAAAGCCGAGACCGAAGAATACCACTTCTCGATCGGGGTGCTGCTGCGCCAGTTTCAGGGCGTCCATCGGCGAATAGACGATGCGGACGTCGGCGCCGCGCGATTTTGCCTGCAGCAGCGAGCCGTTTTTTCCCGGTACGCGCATGGCGTCGCCAAAGGTGCAGAAAATCACCCCCGGACGGCTGGCGATATCGATACAGGCGTCGATACGCCCCATCGGCAGCACGCACACCGGGCAGCCGGGGCCGTGGATAAATTCAATATTTTCCGGCAGCAGCTGATCGAGGCCAAATTTAAAAATAGCGTGGGTATGGCCGCCGCACACTTCCATTATGCGCAGCGGACGTTCGGCGGTATGCGGCAGCAGGCGCGCGCGCAGCCGGAGATGTTCCACCAGCTGCATCACCTGTTCCGGAGCGCGGTATTCATCAACAAAACGCATTTACCGCTCCTCGCCGTACAGCAGCGCGCCGACGTCCGGCTCGACTTCAAACATATTTTGCAGCGCCTCGAGGGTGTCGCGGGCTTCGGCTTCGTTAATCACGCTCATGGCAAAACCCACGTGGACCAGCACCCACTGGCCGAGACGCGGCTGACCGCGATCGTCAACCGCGCCCACCAGGGTCAGGTCGACTTCGCGTTGAATGCCGCACACTTCGACCTTCGCCAGATTGCCGTCAATAGCGCAGATTTGTCCGGGTATGCCTATGCACATTGCTGCGCCTCCAGCCAGCGAAGCCACTGGTCCATGCCTTCGCCGCTGGTGGCGGAAAGCAGAATAATGTCAATATCCGGGTTCACCTCGCGGGCGCAGGCCAGGCACTTCTCTACGTCAAAGTTGAGATACGGCAGCAGGTCAACCTTGTTAAGCAGCATCAGGCTGGCGGCGGCGAACATATGCGGATACTTCAGCGGTTTGTCTTCGCCTTCGGTTACCGACAGCACCGCCACTTTATGACGTTCGCCGAGGTCGAAACTTGCCGGACACACCAGGTTGCCGACGTTTTCGATAAACAGAATGCCGTGGTCCGCCAGCGGCAGGCGCGGCGCGGCGTCGGCGATCATCTGCGCGTCGAGATGGCAGCCTTTGCCGGTGTTGACCTGAATCGCCGGAGTGCCGGTGGCGCGGATGCGCGCGGCGTCGTTCACCGTTTGCTGATCGCCTTCAATGACCGCGCAGGCGGTTTTCTCTTTCAGCCGCAGCAGGGTTTCCGTCAGCAGGGTGGTTTTGCCGGAGCCGGGGCTGGAGACCAGGTTCAGCACCAGCTGGCTCCTGGCGGCGAAGCGCGCGCGGTTGCGGGCGGCCAGACGGTTGTTTTTATCCAGGACGTCGATTTCCACTTCCAGCATCCGCCGCTGGCTCTGGCCCGGCGCATGGGTACCCGCTTCGCCATGACCGTAGTGCAGGTCGCCAGTCTCCGAGCGGGTGGGGGAAAAGTTATCGGTTTTCACGCCGGTAATGGTCATCATCTGGCGCGGGGCGGGCGCGAAGGGGGCGCTGCGAAACGCCGAATGCGGGTTATGCTCGTCGCCTTCTATATAAAGGTTGCCTTCACCGCAGCCGCAGGTTGTACACATAATCTTATTACTCCACTTCTAGTCGCTGAATCTGTAAGCCGTCATCCGCCACAATTTGCAGCCGGTCGCTCTGACACTGCGGGCAGCGGCGCACGTGCTGTGAGATGAGATGCACGTACTGCTGGCAGGATTCACACCAGCATTCAGCCTGTTGTTCGGCGATATGCAGCTCACAGCCTTCCGCCAGCGTGCCGCGGCACACCAGCTCAAAGCAGAAGGTCAGCGCGCTGGCTTCCACGCAGGAAAATGCCCCCACTTTCAGCCACACGCCGGTGACCCGACGCGCGCCGGCCTGCAGCGCCTGCTGTTCGATAATTTCCAGCGCCCGCTGGCTAAGGGTGATTTCGTGCATGGTGCCTCCGTATCGCGATGGCCCATTAATGCAATAACGATGCCAGGTCATAAGTAATGTCATAAAAATGTCGATGACACCGCTCAGACATCGTCATCGACATGTCTTTCTTATAGGGTGAATTTATTAAAATCGTTAAAAATCAATTAATTAATTTTTGGCATGAAAAATGCTTAACCGGTGCATCTCATACAACGGGGGATCCGGGATGACTATTTGGGAATTAAGTGAAAAGGCGGACTACATCGCCGATCGTCACCGCCAGCATCAGGAGCAGTGGCATACCTACTGCAACTCGCTGGTACAGGGGATAACCCTGTCGAAAGCGCGTTTGCATCATGCGATGAGCTGCGCGCCGGATAAAGAGCTGTGCTTCGTATTGTTTGGCCATTTTCAGGTTTACGTGGCGCTGGCGGAGGGCTTTAACAGCCACACCATCGAGTATTACGTAGAGAGTAAAGACGGCGGCGACAGACGGCTGATTGCCCAGGCCACGCTGGGCTCAGACGGCACCATTGATGGCCGGATCAGCAACCGCGATCGCGAGCAGGTTCTGGAGCACTATCTGGCGACTATCGCCAGCGTTTATGACCGTCTCTACGAGGCTATCGAACAAGACCAGCCGGTGGATTTAAACCACCTGACGCTGGCCCGTTAATCGTCAGGTGTCGACAAGTGTCGAAGCTGACACCTGCGCAACCTGTTTTCGTCAAAAATGACTTTCACCTGAGGATGACCCGGTGAACCGTTTTGTAATTGCTGACTCCACCGTCTGTATCGGCTGTCGCACCTGCGAAGCCGCCTGCGCTGAGACTCACCGCCAGCAGGGCCTGCAAGCCATGCCCCGGCTACGGCTGATGCGCAATGAAAAAGAATCCGCGCCGCAGATGTGCCACCACTGTGAAGATGCGCCCTGCGCCGCCGTCTGCCCGGTTAACGCCATTAATCGCGTCGATGGCGCGGTGCAGCTCAATGAGAGCCTGTGCGTAAGCTGCAAACTGTGCGGCATCGCCTGTCCGTTCGGCGCCATTGAGTTTTCCGGCAGCCGCCCGCTGGATATTCCGGCTAACGCCAATACGCCGCTGGCTCCCGCCGCGCCGCCGGCCCCGGCGCGCGTCAGCTCGCTGCTCGACTGGGTGCCGGGCGTACGCGCTATCGCCGTCAAATGCGACCTGTGCCACTTCGATGAGGAAGGCCCGGCGTGCGTGCGCACCTGCCCGACCAAAGCGCTGCTGCTGGTGGATATCCGCGATATCGCCCAGGCCAGCAAGCGTAAGCGGCAGCTGACTTTTAATACCGACCTCGGCGATCTGTCGCTGTTCCAGGCGCAACAAGGGGACGTGAAATGAGTGTGATTTCCTTAGTGAATCAGGCGGTGGCCTGGTACGCCGCCAGCGCGGTGCTGGCGTTTTTGTTCGCTCTGCGCAAACCGCTGAGCGGGGCGATCGCCGGGATTGGCGGCGCGGTCGCCAGCGCGATGCTGGTGCTGGCGGGCGGAACGGCGCTGCTGATGCCGGATCGCGTCAGCGCCGGCATGCTGCAAATGCTGCACCTGCCCCTGCGCGTTGGCGGCGTCAATGCGCTGTGGCTGCTGGCAATCGGCCTGTCGGCGCTGCCGATTTCGCTGTTCAATATCGCCTGGCATCGTCATCCGCAGGTTAAAGCCAACGGTCTGCTGGTGAATCTCCTGCTGGCCGCCGCCGTCTGCGCCGTGGTGGTGACGAACTTCGGCGCGCTGGTGGTGATGGCGGAAATTATGGCCCTTTGCGCCGCGTTTCTTACCGGCTGCGCGCAGTCCGGCAAGCTGTGGTTTGCGCTGGGACGCCTCGGTACGCTGCTGATGGCGTGGAGCTGCTGGCTGGTCTGGTCGACCTACGGCACTCTTGAGCTGGGGCAGATTACCCGGCTGGCGGTGGCGGCGCCGCAAAACGCGCTACTGTGGCTGCCGGGCCTGATCGGCTTTGCGCTGCTGGCCGGGGTCATTCCGCTGCACGGCTGGGCGCCGCAGGCCCACGCTGGCGCCAGCGCTCCGGCTGCCGCGCTGTTTTCTACGGTAGTGATGAAGGTCGGTCTGTACGGCATCCTGACGGTCTCGCTGGCCGGCAGCGTTCCGCCGCTGTGGTGGGGCGTGATGCTGCTGGTGCTGGGGATGATCACCGCCTTCGTCGGCGGGCTATACGCCCTGATGGAGCACAATATTCAGCGCCTGCTGGCGTACCACACCCTGGAAAACATCGGCATTATCCTGCTCGGCCTCGGGGCATTCGTCACCGGCGTGGCGACCCATAACCCAACCCTGATGGTGCTGGGCTTTATCGGCGGCATGTATCACCTGATCAACCATAGCCTGTTTAAAACTACCCTGTTCCTCGGCGCGGGAGCGGTGTGGTTCCGCACCGGCCATCGCGATATCGAAAAGCTTGGCGGGATCGGCAAGAAAATGCCGCTGATTTCCCTTTCGATGCTGGTGGGTCTGATGGCGATGGCCGCGCTGCCGCCGCTGAACGGCTTCGCCGGAGAGTGGGTTATCTATCAGTCCTTCTTTAAGTTGAGCACCGGCGACGCGTTTGTTGGCCGCCTGCTTGGGCCGCTGCTGGCGGTGGGCCTGGCGATCACCGGCGCGCTGGCGGTGATGTGTATGGCGAAAGTCTACGGCGTCACCTTCCTCGGCGCGCCGCGAAGCAAAGAGGCGGAAAACGCCACCTGCGCGCCGGGGCTGATGACCTTTAGCGTGGTGCTGGCCGCTGTCTGCTGCGTGATTGGCGGGGTTGCCGCGCCGTGGCTGCTGCCGCTGGTGAGCGGGGCGTTTCCGGTGCAGGCGGAGGTCTCCAGCGTGGTGTCTCAGCCGCTGATCGCCATTCTGCTGATTGCCTGCCCGCTGCTGCCGCTGCTGCTGATGATCTTCTTTAAGGGCGATCGCCTGCCGGCGCGCTCGCGCGGCGCGGCCTGGGTCTGCGGCTATGACCATGAAAAATCCATGGTGGTGACCGCCCACGGTTTCGCCATGCCGGTGAAAGAGGCTTTTGCGCCAATTCTCAAGCTGCGCCACTGGCTGAACCCGGTGCGCCTGGTGCCCGGCTGGCAGAACGCTTCTGCGCCCGCGCTGTTTCGCGGCGTGGCGCTGGTGGAGCTGGCGGTACTGGTGGTGATTGTGATTTCCCGAGGAGCCTGAGAATGAGCGTATTAATTGCATTGTTGCAGGCGCTGGTGCTGTTCGCCGTCGCGCCGCTGTTGTCCGGGGTGACCCGCGTCGCCCGCGCGCGTCTGCATAATCGCCGCGGCCCGGGTGTACTGCAGGAGTACCGGGATATCCTGAAACTGCTGGGGCGCCAGAGCGTTGGCCCGGATGCCTCCGGCTGGGTCTTCCGCCTGACGCCGTACGTGATGGTCGGCGTGATGCTGACCATCGCTACCGCGCTGCCGGTGGTGACCGTTGATTCGCCGATGGCGGGGCTGGGCGACCTGATTACCCTGATCTACCTGTTCGCCATCGCCCGTTTCTTCTTCGCTATCTCCGGCCTCGATACCGGCAGCCCGTTTACCGCTATCGGGGCGAGCCGCGAAGCGATGCTCGGCGTGCTGGTGGAGCCTATCCTGCTGCTCGGCCTGTGGGTCGCGGCTCAGGTCGCCGGGTCCACCCATATCAGCAGTATCACCGACACCATTTATCACTGGCCTGTCGCCCGCACTCTTCCGCTGATTCTGGCGCTGTGCGCCTGCGCCTTCGCCACCTTTATCGAAATGGGCAAGCTGCCGTTCGACCTGGCGGAAGCGGAGCAGGAGCTTCAGGAAGGCCCGCTCTCGGAATACAGCGGTAGCGGCTTCGGCGTGCTGAAGTGGGGCATCAGCCTCAAGCAGCTGGTGGTCCTGCAAATGTTCGTCGGCGTATTTATCCCGTGGGGACAGATGACCAGCTTTAGCGTCGGCGGTCTGCTGCTGGCGCTGGTAGTTGCCGTCGTCAAGCTGGTGCTTGGCGTGCTGGTGATTGCGCTGTTCGAAAACAGCATGGCGCGTCTGCGCTTTTGCGCCACCTCCCGCGTCACCTGGGCCGGGTTTGGTTTTGCCTTTTTAGCCTTCGTCTCCTTGCTGGTGGCGTGATTTAAGAGAGTTTGAGCATGTCTGAAGAAAAAATCGGTCAACACTATCTCGCCGCGCTGCATCAGGCCTTTCCGGGCGTGGTGCTGGATGAAGCCTGGCAGACCAAAGACCAGTTGACGGTCACGGTAAAGGTCAACTATCTGCCGGAAGTGGTCGAGTTCCTGTACTACAAGCAGGGCGGCTGGCTGTCTGTGCTGTTTGGCAACGACGAACGCAAGCTCAACGGCCACTACGCCGTCTACTACGTGCTGTCGATGGAGCAGGGCACGAAATGCTGGATCACCGTGCGCGTGGAAGTGGACGCCAATAAACCGGAATATCCGTCGGTGACGCCACGCGTGCCGGCGGCGGTGTGGGGCGAGCGCGAAGTGCGCGATATGTATGGTCTGGTGCCGGTGGGGCTGCCGGACGAGCGCCGGCTGGTGCTGCCGGACGACTGGCCGGATGAACTCTATCCGCTGCGAAAAGACAGCATGGACTACCGTCAACGCCCGGCGCCGACCACCGATGCCGAAACCTACGAGTTTATCAACGAGCTGGGCAGCAAGAAAAACAACGTGGTGCCGATTGGCCCGCTGCACGTCACCTCCGACGAACCGGGCCACTTCCGCCTGTTCGTTGACGGCGAGAATATTATCGACGCCGACTACCGCCTGTTCTACGTTCATCGCGGGATGGAAAAGCTGGCGGAAACCCGGATGGGCTACAACGAAGTCACCTTCCTGTCGGACCGCGTGTGCGGTATCTGCGGTTTCGCCCACAGCACCGCCTACACCACTTCGGTAGAGAACGCGATGGGCATCGTAGTGCCGGAGCGCGCGCAGATGATCCGCGCCATTCTGCTGGAGGTGGAGCGCCTGCACTCGCACCTGCTGAACCTCGGCCTCGCCTGCCACTTTACCGGCTTCGACTCCGGGTTTATGCAGTTCTTCCGCGTGCGCGAAACCTCGATGAAGATGGCGGAAATTCTTACCGGGGCGCGTAAAACCTACGGTCTGAACCTGATTGGCGGCATTCGTCGCGATCTGCTGAAAGAGGACATGATCCAGACCCGCCAGCTGGCGCAGCAGATGCGTCGCGACGTGCAGGAGCTGGTGGATATGCTGCTCAGCACGCCGAATATGGAGCAGCGTACCGTGGGCATTGGTCGTCTCGACCCGCAAATCGCCCGCGACTTCAGCAACGTTGGCCCGATGGTGCGCGCCAGCGGGCACGCCCGCGATACCCGCGCCGATCACCCGTTTGTCGGCTACGGCCTGCTGCCGATGGAAGTGCACAGCGAACAGGGCTGCGACGTCATCTCGCGCCTGAAGGTGCGCATCAACGAGGTCTACACCGCGCTGAACATGATCGACTTCGGCCTCGATAACCTGCCGGGCGGCCCGCTGATGGTCGAAGGGTTCACCTATATTCCGCACCGCTTCGCGCTGGGCTTCTCGGAAGCGCCGCGCGGGGACGATATCCACTGGAGCATGACCGGCGACAACCAGAAGCTGTACCGCTGGCGCTGCCGGGCGGCGACCTACGCCAACTGGCCGACTCTGCGCTATATGCTGCGCGGCAATACCGTCTCCGACGCGCCGCTGATCATCGGCAGCCTTGACCCGTGCTACTCCTGTACCGACCGCATGACGGTGGTCGACGTGCGCAAGAAGAAGAGCAAAGTGGTGCCGTACAAAGAGCTGGAGCGCTACAGCATCGAGCGTAAGAACTCGCCGCTGAAATAAGGAATCGCCATGTTTACCTTTATTAAAAAAGTCATCAAAACCGGCACCGCGACGCACTCATACCCGCTGGAGCCGATGCCGGTGGATAAAAATTTCCGCGGCAAACCGGAGCATAATCCGCAGCAGTGTATCGGCTGCGCCGCCTGCGTTAACGCCTGTCCGTCGAACGCCCTGACGGTAGAAACCGATCTCGCCACCAACCAGCTGGCGTGGCAGTTCAACCTCGGGCGCTGCATTTTCTGCGGACGCTGCGAAGAGGTCTGCCCGACGGCGGCGATTAAGCTCTCTCAGGAGTACGAGCTGGCGGTATGGAAGAAAGAGGATTTTCTCCAGCAATCGCGTTTTGCCATTTGCCACTGCCGGGTGTGTGAACGCCCATTCGCCGTACAGAAAGAGATCGACTATGCCATCGCGCTGCTCAAACACAACGGCGATAGCCGCGCCGAGCTGCATCGCGAAAGCTTCGAGACCTGCCCGGAGTGCAAACGCCAGAAGTGCCTGGTGCCGTCCGACCGTATTGAACTGACTCGCCATATGAGAGAGGCCAGCTGATGAGCAACTTATTAGGCCCGCGCGATGACAACGGCATTCCGGTGCCGATGACGGTGGATGAGTCCATCGCCAGCATGAAGGCATCGCTGCTGAAGAAAATTAAGCGTTCCGCCTACGTTTATAGAGTGGACTGCGGCGGCTGCAACGGCTGCGAGATCGAGATTTTCGCCACCCTGTCGCCGCTGTTCGACGCCGAGCGCTTTGGGATCAAAGTGGTGCCGTCGCCGCGTCACGCCGATATTCTGCTGTTTACCGGGGCGGTGACCCGGGCGATGCGTTCTCCCGCGCTGCGCGCGTGGCAGTCCGCGCCGGATCCGAAAATCTGCATCTCCTATGGCGCCTGCGGCAACAGCGGCGGCATCTTCCACGACCTTTATTGCGTGTGGGGCGGAACCGATAAAATCGTGCCGGTGGATGTCTATATTCCCGGCTGCCCGCCCACCCCGGCCGCGACGCTGTACGGATTCGCGATGGCGCTGGGCCTGCTGGAACAGAAAATCCACGCCCGCGTGCCGGGCGAGCAGGACGAGCAGCCGACCGAACTCCTGCACCCGGATATGGTACAGCCGCTGCGGGTGCGCATCGATCGCGAAGCGCGCCGGCTGGCGGGCTATCGCTACGGCCGGCAGATTGCCGATGACTATATGCGCCTGCTGGGGCAGGGCGATAGCCAGGTGATGCGCTGGCTGGAGGCGGAAAAAGATCCGCGTCTGACCGAGATCGTCACCCATCTGAACCAGGTCGTAGAAGGAGCGCGTATCCGATGAGCGAGACGGTGGTGTTCAGTCAGCTGAGCCGTAAATTTATTGATGAGAACGACGCGACGCCTGACCAGGCGCAGCAGGTGGTCTATTACAGCCTGGCGATTGGCCACCACCTCGGCGTCATCGACTGCCTCGAGGCGGCGCTGAGCTGCCCGTGGCAGGCGTATCTGGCGTGGATTGCGACCCTCGAAGAGGGCAGCACCGCGCGGCGTAAAATGGAAGGCGTGCCGAAGTACGGCGAGATTGTTATCGACAGCAATCATGTGACGATGCTGGCTAACGCTTTTGATAAAGCGCTGGCGCGACAGACGCCCGAGCAGCAGGCGTGGAGCAAAACTATGCTCAGTATGCTGCATGATATTCACCAGGAAAGCGCCATCTATCTGATGGTGAGGAGACTCCGTGACTGACGTTTTACTCTGTGTCGGCAATAGCATGATGGGCGACGACGGCGCAGGCCCGCTGCTGGCGGAGATGTGCGCGGCTAATCCCGTCGGCGAGTGGGTGGTGATTGACGGCGGCAGCGCGCCGGAAAACGATATCGTCGCCATTCGCGAGCTGCGCCCCGAGCGCCTGCTGATCGTCGATGCCACCGATATGGGCATGAACCCCGGCGAGATCCGCATCGTCGATCCGGACGATATCGCCGAGATGTTTATGATGACTACCCACAATATGCCGCTCAACTATCTGATCGATCAGCTAAAAGAGGATATCGGCGAGGTGATTTTCTTGGGTATTCAGCCGGATATCGTCGGCTTTTATTACCCGATGACCCAGCCGATTAAGGACGCGGTCGAAGCGGTGTACGCGCGGCTTGATGGGTGGCAGGGGCAGGGGGGGTTTGCGGCACTTGAAGCCGCAGAGGAGCCGGCGTTCCCCGGCTAAGCGCAGCGCAAGCCGGGAGTTTGGTCAGGGGGAGCAGGTTTACTTTTTCCCGGGTCGCGGCGTAAACGCCTTACCCGGGCTACGACGACTTTTGTCACTCTGGCGTTTGCCATTCCCGGAGGCGATGCAGCGCATCTGTCCGGGCTACGACGACTTTTGTCACCCTGGCGTTTGCCAGTCCCGGAGGCGATGCTGCGCATCTCTCCGGGCTACCGGTCCGCGGGCGTTGATGAACCTGTAGCCCGGCTAAGCGCAGCGCGAGCCGGGAAAATTTCCTTGTTGCAGGTGTTTGTCAGGCTGAGTATCCCTCAGCCTGCGGGGCGCACTACGCTAAATCTTCCCCGTTGCTGGCAATCACCTTCTTATACCACCAGAACGACTTTTTGCGCTTTCGCGCCAGCGTGCCGCAGCCGGCATCGTCGCGGTCAACGTAGACAAAGCCGTAGCGCTTGCTCATCTCACCGGTGGAGGCGGATACCAGGTCGATACAGCCCCAGCTGGTGTAGCCTATCACCGGAATGCCGTCCTCGATGGCGTCACCCATCGCTTTAATATGCTCGCGCAGATAGCTGATGCGATAGTCGTCGTTAATCTCGCCGTTAGCCTCCACCTCATCGCGCGCGCCGAGACCGTTCTCCACCAGAAATAGCGGTTTCTGGTAGCGGTCATACATCATATTCATGGTGATGCGCAGGCCGAGCGGGTCGATGCCCCAGCCCCATTCGCTGGCCTTGATGTGCGGGTTCTTCAGCGACTTAACGATATTGGCGGCGCTGGTGTTGCCGGCGTTCATCTCCGCCGATGCGCAGCGCGAAGCGTAGTAGCTGAAGGAGACGAAATCGACGGTATGGCGCAGGATCTCATCATCGCCGGACTCTTTGGCGATAGTCACACCTTTCTCGCGGAATACCCGCGCCGCCCACACCGGATACGCGCCGCGCGCCTGGACATCGATAAAGAACAGGTTCTCGCGATCTTTTTCCAGCGCCATCCACACGTCTTCCGGTTTACAGGAGTAAGGGTAGAAATTGCCGCCCGCCAGCATACAGCCGACCTGATTTTGCGGATTCACCTCGTGGGCGATTTTGGTCGCTAAGGCGCTGGCGACCAGTTCATGATGGGCGGCCTGGTATTTCACCTGCTCCTGATTTTCCCCCTCTTCAAACACCAGACCGGCGCCGGAGAACGGGCTATGCAGCATAATGTTGATTTCATTGAAGGTAAGCCAGTATTTCACCAAACCATCAAAAGCTTCAAAACAGGTACGGGCGTAGCGGGTGAAGAACTCCACCATTTTTCGATTGCGCCAGGAGCCGTATTCGGTAACCAGGTGCATCGGCACGTCGAAATGGCACAGCGTCACAAGCGGCTCAATGCGGTGCTTTTTGCACTCCTCGAACAGCGAGCGATAAAAGGCGATCCCTTCCGGGTTCGGTTCCAGCTCATCGCCCTCAGGAAAGAGGCGGCTCCAGGCGATAGAGGTGCGGAAGACGCTAAAGCCCATCTCGGCCATCAGGGCGATATCTTCTTTATAACGATGATAAAAATCGATCGCCTCGTGGCTCGGGTAGAACTCATCGTCGCGTAGCGCGAAGCGTTTCTCCTGCCCCAGCTTGACCGCGAGGCGGTGAGCCCCGTGAGGAATCATATCGACGGTAGTCAGCCCTTTGCCGCCCTCCAGATATGCCCCTTCGGACTGGTTGGCGGCCAGCGCGCCGCCCCATAAAAATCCCTGTGGAAAAGTCGCCATGCGTTACCTCGTTAACAAAATGGTGTTCAGGCGTGAGAAGCCTGGGTGCCGGCCTGACGCTGTCTGGCGTCGGCGGCGGCTTCTTCTTGCGGAATATCTTCAAAGCCGAGCATCAGCGTCAGGACAAACGACAGCACCACCGCCAGCGCCATGACGCCAAACACCCAGACGATGGTCATCGGATTGGCCGGGTCGAAAAACTGGACGCTGGTGAACAGGCCCGGCGCCGCCATTGAGTGGCTGGCGAGCCCGGCAATGCCGGCCACCGCGCCGCAGATAAAGCCGCTAATCAGGCTGGCGATCAGCGGTCGCTTCAGCCGCACCGCCACGCCGTACAGCGCCGGTTCGGAAATCCCCGCCAGAATTGCAGAAGCCGCGGCCGCCAGCGCCGTCTGGCGCAGCTCCGGGTTTTTGGTTTTCCACGCCACCGCCAGCGACGAGCCGCCCAGCGACAGATTAGCGCCGATTTCCGACGGCATCACCATGCCCTCTTTGCCGGTTTCGGCGATGGTCTGAATGATCGTTGGGGTAAAGACCCGGTGCATCCCGGTCATTACCAGCAGCGGCCACAGGGCGCCCATGATCGCCACCGACAGCCAGCCGAGATAGCTGTGGATCGTATAGACCAGCGCGGAAATGGCGCTACCGATCCAGATGCCGAGCGGGCCGATCAGCAGAATCGACAGCGGAGCGGCGATCAGTACGATCAGCATCGGTTTAAGGAAGTTTTTTGTCACCGCCGGGGTGATACGGTCGACCCAGCGTTCGATATAAGAGAGGCACCAGGTCATCACCAGCGCCGGGATCACGGTATAGGTGTATTTCACCGCCGTCACCGGAATAAAGGCAAACTCCACGTGCTCGCCCTGGGCGGCTTTGGCCATCAGTTCGATAAAGCTCGGGTGCACCAGCACCCCGGCAATGGCAATCGCCAGCGACATATTGGTTTTGAACTTCACCGCTGCGGAAGCGGCGACCATCAGCGGCAGGAAGAAGAACGCGCCGTCGCCGATCACCGTCAGAATAGTCAGCGTTGGCGCGCCTTTGGGCAGCGCGCCGGTCATCTCGAGGATCATTGCCAGCAGCTTAACCATCGATCCACCGATAATCGCCGGGATCAGCGGCGACATGGTGCCGATCAGCGCGTCGAGGATCCCGGCGCCGATGCGTTTCAGGGTAATAGGCGGTTTCCCCTGCGGTTCGGCCGGGCGCAGATCCCCCGGCAGCAGCGCGACCACTTCGCGATACGCCTGGGAGACGGTATTGCCCACGATCACCTGGCACTGGTTATCGCTACGCACCACGCCGAGCACGCCTTTCAGCCCTTTGAGGGTGGCGCTGTCGACCCGCTCGTTGTCTTTGACCACGAAACGCAGGCGGGTCATGCAGTGGGTGACGGCGGCAACGTTATCTGCGCCACCGATTGCCGCGATAATCTGCTGCGCCAGAGCTGCATAATTTTTAGACATCGGATTTTATCCTGTTTATCAATGGGGTACTGGCTTATCACCGCGCCGGAAAGCGGTGCGGCATCATGTATACATAGGAAACCGGTTCCACAAAATCATGATTAGTTTCATGAATGCATACAAGAAATAAAAAAATAAGATCTCGATTTTGTGATTTTGATCGCTTTGTGCGCATCCGCGCGGGCGACGCGCAAATGCTGAAAAAGCGCAGCGTGTGCAGTACACTGCGGGCAACATTGGCAACAGGAATAACCACATGGCAACGATGCTGGAGGTAGCGAAGCGCGCGGGGGTGTCAAAGGCCACCGTTTCGCGGGTGCTGTCGGGGAACGGCTATGTCAGCCAGGAGACCAAAGATCGCGTCTTCCAGGCGGTGGCCGAAAGCGGCTACCGGCCGAATCTGCTGGCGCGCAACCTGGCGACGAAAAAGACGCAGACCCTCGGGCTGGTGGTGACCAACACCCTTTATCACGGCGTCTATTTCAGCGAACTGCTCTACCACGTCGCGCGGATGACCGAAGACAAAGGGCGGCAGCTGATCCTCGCCGATGGCAAGCACAGCGCGGAGGAGGAGCGCGAGGCGATTGAGTATCTGCTCGATCTGCGCTGCGATGCGATAATTATCTATCCGCGCTTTCTCAGCGTTGATGAGATGGATGAGATTATCGAAAATCATGAGCGGCCCATCATGGTGCTCAACCGCCGCCTGCGCCGCAACGCCAGCCACTGCGTCTGGTCCGATCAAAAAGCTTCGGCGATGATGGCGGTGGAAAAGCTTATCGCGCTGGGCCATCGGGAAATCGCGTTTATTACCGGTTCGCTGGATTCGCCAACCGGCGTTGAGCGTCTCTCGGGCTATAAAGACGCGCTGGCCCGCCACGGCATTGCCCTGAATAACGATCTGATCGTCGAAGGCCGCTGGACGCCGGAAACCGGCGCGGCGGGGGTTGAAACGCTGCGCCAGCGCCGCGTCGGCTACAGCGCGCTGGTGGCGAGCAACGACGACATGGCGGTTGGCGCGATGAAACATCTGCATCAGATCGGCGTCAAGGTTCCGGAGCAGGTCTCGGTCGTGGGGTTTGACGATATCGTGCTGGCGCCGTATATAGTTCCGGCGCTCTCCAGCGTCAAAGTTCCGGTGACGGAGATGATCAAAGAGAGCATCAACCGGCTGATCTTTATGCTCGACGGCGGCGATTTTAAATTTCAGCAACTCTTCCCCGGCGAGCTGATTGAACGCGACTCGTTGGTCCCCGGCCCGCATGCCTGACGTCGTCAGCTGTCATCGTCACAACTGACGATGACAGTATCTTCCGTATTTATCTTTTTTAATATCAATTAGATAAAAGTTGGAACGTATTATGCATACTCCGGCGCGTAACCTTTTTACTGCTGGAGAAATGGATGAACCGTTTCATTATCGCCGACGCAAGCAAATGCATCGGCTGCCGCACCTGTGAAGTGGCCTGCGTGGTCTCTCATCAGGAAAATCAGGACTGCGCCGCGCTGACGCCAAAAAGCTTTTTACCGCGTATTCACGTGATCAAAGGCGTTAACGTGTCGACGGCCACCGCCTGTCGTCAGTGCGAAGACGCGCCGTGCGCCAACGTCTGTCCGAACGGCGCGATCAGCCGCGACCAGGGCTTCGTCCACGTGATGCAGGAGCGCTGTATTGGCTGCAAAACCTGCGTGGTGGCCTGTCCGTACGGCGCCATGGAAGTGGTGGTGCGCCCGGTTATCCGCCACAGCGGCGCGGGGCTGAACGTGATGGCGGAAAAAGCCGAAGCCAACAAATGCGACCTTTGCCACCACCGTGAGGAAGGCCCGGCCTGTATGGATGCCTGTCCGACCCACGCGCTGATTTGCGTCGACCGCAACAAGCTCGAACAGATGAATATCGAAAAACGCCGCCGCACCGCGCTGGCCTGGTAGGCCGGTCGCGCAATGAACGGGGTGCAGATCCGCATTCGCGGTAAAGTGCAGGGGGTGGGATTCCGCCCCTTCGTCTGGCAGCTGGCGCAGCAGCTGGGGCTGCGCGGCGACGTGTGCAACGACGGCGACGGCGTGCTGGTGCGCCTTGTCGGCGGTGATGCGCCATTTCTCGCCGCGTTAACCCGGCGCTGCCCGCCGCTGGCGCGTATCGACAGCGCGGCAGCGGCGCCTTTTGTCTGGGACGCCGCGCCGCCAGGCTTTACCATTCGCCAAAGCGGGGCCGGAAGCATGCGCACGCAGATTGTGCCCGATGCCGCTACCTGCCCGGCATGCCTGGCGGAAATGAACAACCCGCAGGAGCGCCGCTACCGCTATCCGTTTATCAACTGCACCCACTGCGGGCCGCGCTTTACCATTATTCGCGCCATGCCCTACGACCGTCCACTGACCTCTATGTCGCCGTTTCCACTCTGCACCTCCTGTGCGGCGGAGTATGGCGACCCCGCCGATCGCCGTTTCCACGCGCAGCCGGTAGCCTGCGCCGAGTGCGGGCCACGGCTGGAGTGGCGCGGGCCGCAGGCGCATTCATTTGGCGAGGCGGCTCTTGAAGCGGCGACGGCTCGCCTGATGGCGGGCGATATAGTGGCGGTGAAAGGGCTGGGTGGTTTCCATCTGTTGTGCGATGCCGGAAATCCTGAGGCCGTCGCGAGGCTGCGGGCGCGCAAGCATCGCCCGGCGAAACCGCTGGCGGTGATGCTGGCGACAACGGCGGGGCTCGATGAACCGGCGGTGACGCTGCTCACGTCCCCCGCCGCACCGATCGTGCTGCTGGATAAAACGCAGGTGGCCGGGCTGTGCGACCAGATTGCGCCAGGGCTTGCGGAAGTAGGGGGGATGCTGCCGTCTAATCCACTGCAGCATTTACTTTCGCAGGCGCTGGCGCGCCCATTAGTGATGACCTCCGGCAACCTCAGCGGTCGCCCGCCGGCGTTAACCAACGCAGAGGCGCTGGCGGATTTAGCCGGGATTGCCGACGGTTTTCTGCTGCATAACCGCGAGATTGTGCAGAGGATGGATGATTCCGTAGTGCGGCAAAGCGGCGAGATGCTGCGTCGCGCCCGCGGCTACGTGCCGGACGCGCTGGCGCTGCCGCCGGGGTTTCACGATGCGCCGCCCCTGCTGGCCCTCGGCGCGGATATGAAAAATACGTTCTGCCTGCTGCGCGGCGACGAAGCGGTGCTCAGCCAGCATTTTGGCGATCTCGACGAGGAGGGCGTTGAGACGCAGTGGCGGCAGGCGCTGCGCCTGATGCAGGAGATCTACGCTTTTACGCCGCAGCGGGTGGTTGCCGACGCCCATCCCGGCTACCGCGCTTCGCGGTGGGCGGCGTCGCTTATGCTGCCGGTGGAGCGGGTGTTGCATCATCATGCCCACGCTGCCGCGTGCCTGGCCGAGCATCGCTGGCCGCTGGAGGGCGGCGACGTGATTGCCCTGACGCTCGACGGCATCGGGATGGGGGAAAATGGCGAACTGTGGGGCGGCGAGTGCCTGCGGGTCAACTATCGCGAGTGTGAGCATCTTGGCGGTCTGCCGTCGGTGGCGCTGCCCGGCGGCGACCTCGCGGCGCGTCAGCCGTGGCGCAATCTGCTCGCCCACTGCCTGGCGTTTGTCCCTGAATGGCAGAATTATGCCGACACCGCCGCGCTGCGCCAGCAAAACTGGCCGCTGCTGGCGCGAGCAATCGAGCGTGGTATTAATGCGCCGCAGGCATCGTCGTGCGGCCGTCTGTTTGACGCCGTCGCCTGCGCGCTGGGCTGTGCGCCGCTAGCCCTGAGCTATGAGGGGGAGGCGGCATGCCGTCTGGAAGCGCTGGCGGCGACCTGCGAAGGCGTGGATCATCCGGTGACCCTGCCGTGGCGCGAAGGTAAACTGGACCTGGCGACGTTCTGGCGGCAGTGGCTGAGCTGGCAGGCGGGCCCGGCGCAAAAAGCCTGGGCCTTTCATGATGCGCTGGCCCGCGGGCTGGCGGCGATGATGCGCGATTGCGCGAACGCGCGCAACATTCACACGCTGGCCTTCGGCGGCGGGGTACTGCACAACCGCCTGCTGACGGCGCGATTGACCTTTTATCTGGCCGATTTTACTCTGCTTTTTCCGCAGCAGCTGCCCGCAGGAGATGGCGCCATTGCCCTCGGCCAGGCGATCGTCGCTGCGGCCCGCCTGCAGGCTTAAAGGATACCCATATGATAGTGACGATTTTGCGTCAGCAGCCGCGCGCAGCGGCGCTGGTGCTGGCATTAATTGCCGCCAATTTGCTGGCCTGGGGCTGGGCGTTTGCGGCGTTCGGCGGCAGCGGCGCGCTGATGGCCGCCAGCCTGCTGGCCTGGGGATATGGTCTGCGCCACGCGGTGGACGCCGACCATATCGCGGCGATCGACAACGTGACCCGCAAAATGATGCAGCAGGGGAAGCGGCCTTTTGCCGTTGGCGCGTGGTTTTCTCTGGGACACTCGTCGATTGTGGTGCTGGCTTCGGCGGCGATTGCCGCGACCGCCACCGCGTTTGGCCAGCAGATGAGCTGGTTTCACGAGACCGGCAGCGTTATCGGCACCGCCGTATCGGCGCTATTCCTGCTGGTGATGGCTCTTATCAACCTGGTCATTTTGCGCAGCGTCTGGCGCAGCTTTCAGGCGTGGAAGCAGGGCGAAAAGGTGAGCGATGAGATTATGACCGGCGGCGGTATGATGAGCTGGCTGTTCGCGAAAACATTCCGCCTGATTAGCCGCAGCTGGCAGATGTATCTGGTGGGCTTTCTGTTTGGCCTCGGCTTTGATACGGCGACGGAGGTCGGCGTGCTGGGGATCTCCGCCGCCAGCGCGTCGAGCGGGGTATCGATTTGGTCGATTATGGTTTTTCCGGCGCTGTTCGCCAGCGGAATGGCGCTGGTGGATACGCTTGATAACGTGCTGATGGTCGGCGCCTACGGCTGGGCGTTCAGCAAGCCGCAGCGCAAGCTCTATTACAATATGACTATTACCGGTACCTCGGTGGTGGTGGCGCTATTTATCGGCGGCCTGGAGGCGCTGGGGCTGTTGATGGATAAGTTCTCTCTGAGCGGCGGCGTCTGGCGCTGGGTCGGCGCATTGAACGACCATCTCGGCGACGCCGGTTTTGCAGTGGTCGGGCTGTTCGTGGCCTGCTGGGTGCTGTCGGTGCTCAACTACCGCTGGCGCGGGTACGATAACCTGGCGCGGTAGGTTGGGCTTTCCCCGGCTTGCGCTGCGCTTAGCCGGGCTTCAGGTTAACAGCCGTCTGCTGGCGGTAGCCCGGACAGATGCGCAAGCATCGCCTCCGGGAAATTATGCCACTCTGCGCGCTGCTCCCGGGGACGGCGCAAGGCGCCTGCCCGGGCTACTGCCGTCTGAGATCCGGTAGCCCGGGTAAGGCGTTTACGCCGCGACCCGGGAATAACCTCATTTCATCGAGGTTAACTCACCAGCTGCCTGAGCAGGGCAAAAGCATCTTTCATGCGATCTTCGCTAACCACAAACGCGCGCAGCCGGTTTTCGGCGTCAACGCCTTTCGCGACCAGGCCATCTTTGGCGGCAACGATATTCCACGTCAGATCCTCACGCCGGGTATCGCCCGCCAGATGCAGCGGTAAATCCGGCGTTTTGACCTTCACCAGCATCGGCGGCAGCTTGAGCTCGCCCTGCTGGGCCAACAGGTTTTTACCCAGACACATGGCGCTTAGCAGAATCGGCTGCAGAAAAGGCAGGACCATGCCGTTGATTTCCGCGCAATCGCCAAGGGCGTAAATCGCCGGATGGCTGGTTTGCAGCTGGCTGTTCACCACCACGCCACGGTGCGTCTTCAACCCCGCATGCCGCGCCAGCGCCGTTTCCGGGCGCAAACCGGCGGCCGCCACTACCGCATCCACCATCACCGTACGCTGGCGGTCTAGGGTGACGCGAATCCCGTCGGCGCTCTGCTCCAGGCTTTCCAACTGAGTCTTCAGCATCAGATGCACGCCCATGTCGGTCAGACGATGCTGCAGTCGACTGCTGGCTTCCGGCGGCATCAGCGCCGACAGCACGCTGGCGGAGTTATCCACGACCGTCACCGCTTTGCCGGCGCGGCAGAAATCCATCGCCAGCTCGCAGCCAATCAGCCCGCCGCCAACGATCAGCACTCTTTTTGCATCGCGCAGCTGGCTTTGCGCCGCGCCGTATTCACGCTGGCTGTTCAGGGTCAGCATCAGCTCGCGGCCCGGCACCGGCGGGATAAACGGCGTCGCGCCGGTGGCCAGTACCAGTTTGTCATAGCGCCACTCGCGGTCCTGGCTCTTCACCCGCTGATTATCAGCGTCGATATCGCTGACCCAGGTATGCGGAAACAGGCGCAGATTGTACTGCCCGGCAAACTCACCCGCCGTTTGCAGGGTCAGGTCGTCGGCGTTCTGGCCGCGGCTGACCACATGGCTGAGATCCGGCTTGTTGTACTCATCCATGCTGTCGGCGGCAATCAGGGTCAGCGGGATGTTCGGGTCCTGCTTGCGGATATTTTTCACCAGCTGACGGGCCGCGAAGCCCGAGCCGATGATGACGATGCCATCACTCATTTTGCCTCCGATGCCAGAACATCAAACACATCTTTACCCAGTGAACACTCAGGACAGAGGAAGTTATCCGGCACATCGCTCCACGGTGTACCCGGCTGGACGTCCTGGTTCGGCTCGCCTTGTTCCGGGTCGTAAATCCACTGGCAAACGCTGCACTGCATTTTCGGGCCGAGATCGGCAGTGGCTGCTGCTGCGCAGGACGTTGCTTCTGGCGCAGCTTTGGCCTCACTGGTGACCGGCAGCGGGGAGAGTGCCCACTGGCGGGCGATTTCGCGACCGTGTTCACGGCACAGCTCCAGCGCGTCGAGATCCGGACGCCATTTGGCCTTCAGGCTCAGGGACATTTCAAAGCCCGCATCCTGTAAACGCGTGGACAGGCGATCAACCGCGCCGCCGCTCCAGCCGTGGGAGCCGAAGGCGCTGGCGTGCTTATTGCGAAAACGCAGGCCGGTCATCTCCTCCACCAGCCCGGCGATTTTCGGCATCATCACGTTATTCATGGTTGAGGTGCCGACCAGCACGCCTTTCGAGCGGAACACGTTGGTCAGAATGTCGTTTTTATCGCTGCGGGCGACGTTGAAGATTTTCACCGCCACGCGCGGATCCACGTCGGTAATGCCCTGAGCGATCGCATCGGCCATCATGCGGGTATTGTTGGACATGGTGTCGTAGAAAATCGTGATGCGGTCTTCCTGATAATCCGCCGCCCACTCGAGATATTTTTCGACAATCTGCGTCGGATTATCGCGCCAGACCACGCCGTGGGAGGTGGCAATCATATCTACCGGCAGGTTAAAGCCGAGGATTTCGGTAATTTTCGGTGTCACCAGACGGCTGAACGGGGTCAGAATGTTGGCGTAGTAGCGCTGGCACTGCTCATAAAGCTCAACCTGGTCAACTTCATCATTAAACAGATGTTCATCGCAGTAGTGCTGGCCGAAGGCGTCGTTGCTGAACAGCACCGCGTCGCCGGTCATGTAGGTCATCATGCTATCCGGCCAGTGCAGCATCGGGGTTTCGACGAAAATCAGCTGCTTGCCGTTGCCGATATCCAGGCTGTCGCCGGTTTTCACCACGTTGAAATTCCACTCCGGGTGATGATGGTGTCCGGTGATGGAGTCGATGGCGTTGGCGGTGCAGTAAATCGGCGTGTCCGGAATTTGCGTCATCAGTTCGGTGAGCGCGCCGGCATGGTCCTCTTCCGCGTGGTTGATAATGATGTAATCGATATCGGCGAGATCGATTTCGCCGCGCAGATTTTGCACGAATTCACGGCTGAATTTATGATCGACGGTATCGATCAGCACATTTTTTTCTTCCCGGATAAGATAGCTGTTGTAGCTGCTGCCGCGCAGCGTTTTGTATTCCGTCCCGTGGAAATCACGCACTTCCCAGTCGCGTTGGCCAACCCAATGAATGTTATTTTTAACCAGAATAGACATAGCAACCTCAATTAATTCAGCATTGTTCAAATAGGATGTTTTGCTTATATCAAGTTGCGTGCCAACTTTTTAATTTATTGAATTTAATGGTTTTTATATTTTTATTAAAATTCATTGATGTCAAAATGACAATGGTTAAAATAGTCGATATGACTATGTTAAATGTCAAAATGACTATGAGGCGAACATGAGTTTCTCCGTCGAGGCCCTGGCGAAAATCGCCATTGATTTACAAAGCGATCTCGGCCATGCCGACCGTTTCTCGCGTTTGATTACCACCCTGCGGCAGATACTCGGCTGCGATGCCTCGGCGCTGCTGCGCTATGAGGCGCACCAGTTTGTGCCGCTGGCGATTGATGGCCTGGCCCAGGACGTGCTTGGCCGGCGCTTTGCCCTTGAAGGCCACCCGCGGCTGGAGGCGATTGCCCGGGCGGGGGACGTGGTGCGGTTCCCGGCGGACAGCGATTTGCCGGACCCTTACGATGGGCTGATCCCCGGTCAGGAGAGCCTGAAGGTGCACGCCTGCGTCGGCCTGCCGCTGTTTGCCGGACAAACCCTGATCGGCGCGCTCACCCTCGACGGGATGGATGCGGACCGTTTTGACAGCTTTAGCGACGAGGAGCTGCGCCTGATAGCCGCTCTGGTCGCCGGAGCGCTCAATAACGCGCTGCTGATCGCCAGGCTGGAGAATCAAAACGTGCTGCCGGAACAGGCTATCGCGTATCCGGTATCCGAACGTCAGGAGATCATTGGCCTGTCGGCGCCGATGCTGCAGTTGAAGAAGGAGATCGACATCGTCGCGGCCTCTGACTTAAACGTGCTGATTAGCGGCGAGACCGGCACCGGCAAAGAGCTGGTGGCGAAAGCGGTGCATCAGGGGTCGCCGAGGGCGGCCAATCCGCTGGTCTATCTCAACTGCGCGGCCCTGCCGGAGAGCGTGGCGGAGAGCGAACTGTTTGGCCACGTCAAAGGGGCATTTACCGGGGCGATCAGCAACCGCAGCGGTAAGTTTGAAATGGCAGATAACGGAACGCTATTTCTCGATGAAATTGGCGAGCTTTCGCTGGCGCTCCAGGCCAAGCTGCTACGGGTACTGCAGTATGGCGATATTCAGCGCGTCGGCGACGACCGCAGCCTGCGGGTCGATGTGCGGGTGCTGGCGGCCACTAACCGCGATCTGCGTCAGGAGGTCGTGGAGGGGCGTTTTCGCGCCGATTTGTATCATCGGCTGAGCGTGTTTCCGCTGTCGGTTCCGGCGCTGCGCGAGCGGGACAATGACGTGGTGCTGCTGGCCGGTTATTTTTGCGAACAGTGCCGTGTGCGCATGGGGCTGGCGCAGGTGATTTTAAGCGAGGCGACACGCGGCAGGCTGCTTGCGTGGGCATGGCCGGGCAACGTGCGCGAGCTGGAGCACGCGATTCATCGGGCGGTGGTACTGGCGCGGGCGACGCAGGCGGGTAATGAAGTGGTGCTGGAGCCGCAGCATTTCCAGTTTGCCGAGGAAACGCCGGCCTTGCCGACCGTTACCCCGCAGCCGTCGGTGGGAGCGGTAAGCCTGCGCGAGGCGACAGAGGCGTTTCAGCGCGAAGCGATCGCCAGAGCGCTGGCGGATAACCGTCGAAACTGGGCCGCAGCCGCCCGCGCGCTGGAGCTCGACGTCGCCAACCTGCACCGGCTGGCGAAACGTCTGGGGCTTAAAGGATCCCGGCCTGATAAAAGTTCTGCAGGTTAATCGCGCCGACCAGCTGGCCGTTTTCATCCACTACCGGAGCGGCGCTGATTTTGTGCTTCATCAGGCGCTCCTTGGCTTCTATCGCGCGGCTTTCCGCTTGCAGAGTGACGCCGTTGCGGGTCATTGCCTGGCTGACGATATCCTGTAAGCTGCCGCCGCTCACCAGCCAGCGGCGCAGGTCGCCATCGGTAAAGACGCCCTGCACGTGATTGCGTTCATCGCAAACCGCCACCAGCCCCAGGCCGGTGCGGCTGAGTTCGAGCATCGCGTCCATGACGCTGGTGTCGTTAGCGACGCGCGGCACGTCGCCATCGCGGCGCATCAGATGATGGACTTTGTTCAGCAGCCGCGCGCCCAGCGCGCCCGCCGGGTGCGAACGGGCGAAATCTTCTTCGTTAAAGCCGCGGGCCTGCATGACCGCCATGGCCAGCGCGTCGCCGAGCATCAGGGTATTGACGGTGCTGGAGGTGGGCGCGAGGTGCATCGGGCAGGCTTCGCGCTCTACGGCGATATCGAGCACCGCTTTGGCCGCCAGCGCCAGCGGTGAAGTGGATTTACCGGTCATCGCCAGCAGCGGAATGGATTTTTCTTCCAGGCGCGGAACGATAAGATCCAGCTCTTTGGCGCTGCCGGAGTAAGAGATAAACAGCATCACGTCGCGGCTGTCGAGCATTCCGAGGTCGCCGTGCAGCGCTTCCGCCGGGTGAACAAAAAATGCCGGGGTGCCGGTGCTGGCGAAGGTGGCGGCCAGCTTTTTACCAATATGACCCGATTTACCGATACCGGAGACGACCAGTTTGCCCTCGCAGTGGATGATGGTTTCCGCCGCGCGGATGAAGTCGTCGCCCAGGCGTTCAGGCAGGCGGCTCGCCTCCTGAAGCTCCAGCATCAGGGTCTGGCGTCCGGCTTCTAACAGAAAGTTACTCATGATGTTCTCCAGTAATAATGACTTCGATGCCTTTGTCTTCCAGCGCCCGCTTAAATTCCGGGCTGATATCGGCATCGGTAATCAGTTTGTCCACGCTCTCCAGGCCGCAGACGATATTGGGACTTTTGCGGCCAAACTTCGACGAGTCGGCCATCAGGATAACTTCGCGTGCGGCATTGCACATCGCTTTGCTGACCGTATAAACCTCATTAAAGGTGGTGACGCCGGCGATTAAATCAATGCCGTCGGTGCCCATAAACAGTCGATCGAAGCTGAAGTGTTCGAAGGCGTTTTCCGCCAACTGGCCGTGAAAGGAGGCCGATTTTTTGCGAAACGTGCCGCCCGGCATCAGGATGGTTTGTTCGTTATCCAGTTCAGAGAGGGCGTTGACGATATGCAGGCTGTTGGTCATCACGGTAATGTTATTGAAGCGGCTGAGCATCGGTACCATTTGCAGCACCGTACTGCCGGCGTCAAGAATGATCGAGTCGCCATCGTGAATGAAGCTGACGGCGGCTTCGGCAATCCGCTCTTTTTTATGAGTGTTAATCAGCGTTTTGTGGTCGATGGGCGGATCGGCCTCGTCTTTATTTAACACCACGCCGCCGTAAGTGCGGATAACGGTACCGGCATTCTCAAGGATCACCAGATCCTTACGGATGGTGGTGCCGGTGGTGTCGAAGTGTTGCGCCAGCTCTTCGACCGAGCATTTGCCCTGCGATTGCAGGTGCTCGAGAATGGCTGCCTGGCGCTGACGTGGTTTCATAAGCGTTGTATCCTGCGTTTAAAGTTTCGAAATGATAATTTCGCAAGATATAAACGTTCACAACGAAATTATCCATGTTTCGGATTAAGCGCTAATAATAGTGCATTCTGACAAAGCGGATCATTGGGAAAGATCACATCAGGCTGCAATTCCTTAAGATGTTTACCGGTCAGGACGGGGATTTTTTGCGGCCTGGCGAAGACGGTGAGGCCTTTCATTAGCAGCGTATCGCAAATGCGGTCGTTTTCGTCGACGGCGATGGCGACGACGGCGCGCGGCTTGAACCGCCCCGAGGAACGGCCGACGCCGACGCGTCCCTGCTGGCACAGCCGATCGAATGCGCGATTGAACTGCCTGATTTGCCAGCCGCCAAAGGCGAGCTGGGTTATCCAGGCGATGGCGGCGACGGTGATAAGTGCGGTAACCATAAAGTCTCCTTAAGGCGTGTGCGATATTTCCCCGGAGGCGGCGCGTTGCGCCTGTCCGGGCTACCAGACAGCCGCATAATCGGTAGCCCGGACAGATGCGCAGCATCGCCTCCGGGGAAACAGTGCGCAACGTTTTAAAACATCACCTGCCCGCCGGTGACGTTGATGGACTGCCCGGTACAGTATGAAGCCTGCGGGCTGGCGTAAAACATCAGCACGTTAAGTACGTCCTGGTAATCGCAGCCGCGCTTTAGCGGGACTTTATCGATGTAATACTGCTCGACCTGCTCTTCGGGGATCCCCAGCTTGGTGGCGTACTGCGGCAGCAGCGACTGGAACATCGGCGACTTCAGCAGGTTGCCGAGCATCAGGGAGTGTACGGTAATACCGTACTCCGCGAGGTCCAGCGCCAGCGACTGCGTCAGACCCACGCCGCCGAACTTCGCCGCGCTATAGCCGGAGTTATGCTTGCTGCCCACTTTGCCGGATTTAGAGTTAATCTGGATGATGCGACCTTTAATGCCGTCGCGGATCATCAGGCGGGAAAACTCGCGGGCGCAGAGGAAGTAGCCCACCAGATTCACCTGCAGAGAACGGTCGAAATCCCCCAGCGCGAAATCGCTAATAAAGGCCGCTTTAGCGATCCCGGCGCTATAGACCAGCAGATCGACGCGGGAAAATATTTCATCCACTCCGCGAGCAAGGGCGACCACGCTGGCTTCGCTGGTGGCGTCCGCGCCGAAGCCCCACGCCGTGCCTTCGCCATACTCCGCGTTGATGGCCTGGGCGACGCGGGTCGCTTTATCGCTCTGAATATCGACTACCGCCACGCGATAGCCTTCTGCGGCAAGCCCGCGGCACAAAAACTCTCCTAAGGTTTGTCCCCCACCGATGACAACAGCAACCTGATTCATAATTTTCTCCTTACAGCTTAAGCAACAAATTTCAGTACGCAGCCGGTGGCGATGCCTTCCGGCACCGGGCCCGCCACGTGTACGGTCCCGGGGAATTCCGCTTCGCGGTGCCCGTCAAAGCGCAGCGTGATATGGCCCAGCTCGCGCAGGTTCTGTTCGGCAACGTCGCCGACGGCGGTGACCGGGTAGCGCAGCTCGCCAAGCTGTAGCTCCGCGCCCGGCACCAGCGCGCCGGACAGCTCACCGTGGTTGTGAATAAAGCAGTACTCTTCGATATCGGCCGGGGCGCCTTCGCGGAAGGTGATCAGCATTTGCTCCTCCAGCGCCATCGTCGCGCTGGCGCCGATATGGGTAATCGTGGTCTGGTAAATCACGGTCATCTTCAGGCACCTCTTATTGATAAATAAATCCGGAAACGAACCAGGCGATCAGCACCGTTGGCGCGCCGGTCAGGAAGCGGCTCACCAGAACCGACGGTACGCCAACGCGCACCGTATCCTGGCGAGCTTCCGCCAGCGACAGGCCAACCGGGATAAAGTCGCAGGCGGCCTGGGCGTTGATGGCGAACAGCGCGGGCAGGGCGAGATGCGGCGGAATATTGCCGAGGCCAATCTGCACGCCAATCAGCACGCCGATAACCTGGGCGATGACCGCGCCGGGGCCGAGAAACGGTGACAGCAGGGGGAAAGAGCAGATCAGCGCCAGGGTGACGAGGCCCAGCGGATGGCTGGCGAGCGGTGCCAGGCCATGGGCTACCCAGTCGCCGATGCCGGAGGCCATGATGATGCCGATCAGCGCCGCGACGAAGGCCATAAACGGCAGAATGGTTTTCAGCACCGTATCGATGGTGTCGCGCCCGGCCTGGAACAGCACCGCCACGACGGAACCCATCCCCATGCCGACTTTGGCCAGCAGGCCGTCGCTCTGCTCGGTGATTTTCTTGCTGGTGTCATAGTCGCGGACCGCCGGCTGGGCTGGCGCGGCCTGCGGGGCCGGGGAGGGGCCATCTTCCAGGACGAAAATGTTCTCTTCTTTGACGCCGGAAACGTAAATATCTTCGACGATATACTGCGCCAGCGGACCCGATTTGCCGGTCGCGTGAATATTAATGGTCGGGATGCGGCGCTTCGGGTAGATACCGCAGCGCAGGGTGCCGCCGCAGTCGATAATCGCCACGCCGATTTCCGCTTCCGGCGGTTCGCCCTCTTTGAAGCCATCGACCGCCTGCCAGCCGGTGAGGCGGGCAATTTTATCGACGATCGCCGGACGGGTGCCCGCGGTGATATAGACAATTTTTTTACCGGCAACGGCGTCCAGTTCGAGCGGTCCGCCCCAGCCGCCGGTGCCTTTTTCAATGCGAATACGGGTCATGATGTCGCTCCTGACAGGTGGACTTTCTGCTCAAGCTGGATGGCCATTTTTTTCTCAAAAATCGACGTGGTCAGATCGGTTACCCAGCCGCGGAAGAAGTTCGTCACCAGACCCACCAGCAAATAGCTCACCGCCAGCGGCCCTAACGGCAGGCCGAGGGTGGTCAGCCCGTTGGCGATCCCCAGATAGACGAACAGTTCGCCGGGGTTGATATGCGGAAACAGGCCGTTCATTGAGTGGCAGCTGTAGGAGGCCGCCGCGTAGTAGCTCGGTTTGTATTTCTCGGGCATAAAGCGCCCAAGGCTCAGGGTCATCGGGTTACAGAAAACGAAGGTGCCGATGCAGGGCAGCAGCAGGTAGCGGGAGATCGGATTACCGGCGCAGCGCTGCGCCAGCTTTTCGATCCGCTGCTGACCGATAAAGTTGATCAGCGCATTCATGATCACCAGCAGGCTGATCAGCAAAGGCAGGATCCCGGTGACCATTCCGGTGAATACCTCGCCTCCCTTCTGAAACAGGCCGATAAACCACTCGGCGCCGTGGGTAACGACTTCAATCATTGTTCTCTCCTTCAGCGTGTTATTTTTCTTGCTAACTGGCGGCTAATTTTAATCATTTTAAAAGGTTTAAAAGTGTTAAACTGATCGCAAAATGAAAGATAAATATTTTATTTTGAAAGTTTAAGGCTGAAGTGAAAGAAAGATCCGGCGAGGCATGAGAAAAAACGGCAAGAAAAAAGAATTTACATCGTCGCCGCTTCCTTGTGAGCGGGCGCATGCTTTACCATAATTATCCCTTGCCGATTTGTTGAATGGATGTCCCATGTTGAAGCGTCGTTATCTGGCTTTACTCCCTCTTTGCGTTCTTCTCGCTGCCTGCAGCAGCAAACCTCAAACCCCCGCGGAAAAGGAAATGGCGGGCGGCACGGGCGGTTTTTTACTTGAGCCGCAGCATAACGTGATGCAGATGAGCGGTGATTTCGCGAATAACCCGGCGGCGGAGCAGTTCATCGACAAGATGGTGAGCAAGCACGGCTTTGACCGACAGCAGCTGCATGAGATCCTCTCGCAGGCTAAACGTCTGGACTATGTTCTGCGTCTGATGGACCGCCAGGCGCCGACCGGGCTGCCGCCGTCAGGGCCAAACGGCGCCTGGCTGCGCTATAAAAAACAGTTTATTACCCCGGATAACGTGCAGAACGGCGTGGCGTTCTGGAACCAGTATCAGGATGCGCTCAACCGCGCGTACCAGGTTTACGGCGTGCCGCCGGAAATTATCGTCGGGATTATTGGCGTTGAGACCCGCTGGGGCAGGGTGATGGGTAAGACCCGTATCCTCGATGCGCTGGCGACGCTGTCGTTTAACTATCCGCGCCGCGCCGAGTACTTCTCCGGCGAGCTGGAAACGTTCCTGCTGATGGCGCGCAGCGAACAGGATGACCCGCTCGATCTGAAAGGCTCCTTCGCCGGGGCAATGGGCTATGGTCAGTTTATGCCCTCTTCTTATAAGCAGTATGCCGTGGACTTTAACGGCGACGGGCATATCAATCTGTGGGATCCGGTCGATGCCATCGGCAGCGTGGCGAATTACTTCAAGCAGCACGGTTGGGTGAGCGGCGATCTGGTCGCGGTACAGGCGCTGGGCCAGGCGCCTGGCCTGAACAATGGGTTTAAAACTAAATACAGCGTCTCGCAGCTGGCGGCGGCAGGATTAACCCCGACTCAGCCGCTGGGTAACCATCAGCAGGCGAGCCTGCTGCGTCTGGATGTCGGTACCGGCTATCAGTACTGGTACGGCCTGCCGAACTTCTACACTATCACCCGCTATAACCACAGCACCCATTACGCGATGGCCGTCTGGCAGCTGGGCCTGGCGGTTTCTCAGGCCCGGATGCAGTAATCCCGCCTTCTGCGCTCCTCTCCGTCCGGAGAGGAGTCTGTAACATTTTGCAGCATTTCCTTTTGTTGACGCCAATTTACAATCTACGCTTCTTTTAATATTGTTATGTTATAACGTTTTATTGAGGCGTAAACATTGACTTCCTTATTGATGACTTCAGGCATCGCCCGGCTGACGATGGCCTGCGTAGTGCTGGCCGCGCTGTGGCTGGCAACCTGGTGGGCGGTATCCCTGCCATGATTAAGCTCGATCACCTGGTGGCTGGCTATGAAGGGCTGGCGATCACGCCGTCCCTTAGCGGTACGATTGCAACGGGGAGTATGACGGCGATTGTCGGCCTTAATGGCTGTGGGAAGTCGACGCTGCTCAAGACGCTGGCCGGCTTTATTCCACCGGTTAGCGGCCGTCTGAACTGGCGCGGTGAACGACCCGTTATCGGCTGGCTGGCGCAGCGTCATGCCCTGGAGTCGCAGTTTCCGTTGACGGTGCAGGATGTGGTCAGCCAGGGGGCCTGGCCCCGGGTATCGCTATTGCGCGGGGTCAGGGGAGAGGGGCGTCAGCGTATCGTCGCATCCTTAGAGCGGGTGGGACTGTTAACGATGGCGAAAACGCCGATTGAGGCGCTCTCCGGCGGCCAGTTTCAGCGCATGCTCTTCGCAAGGGTCATGGTGCAACGCGCGCCGCTGGTAATGCTTGACGAACCGTTTACCGGCATCGACGAAGCGACCTGTCGTGAGCTGATGGCGCTGATCCTCGAAATGCACCAGCAGGGACAGACGATTCTGGCGGTGCTGCACGATAACCAACGGGTCGCCGACTATTTCCCGGAAACGCTGCTGCTAACGTCGCAGCACGCCCGCTGGGGCTGTACGCCTGATGTACTGCCCGCCTTTCACTCCGCGAGGCTGGCATGATCTGGCACACCTTTATTCAACCCTTTATCGAGTTTGGCTTTATGCGCCGCGCGCTGGTGGTGTGCCTGGCGCTCTCCCTGAGCACTACGATGCTCGGCGTTTTCTTACTTTTACGTCGCATGAGCCTGATGGGCGATGCGCTCTCGCATGCGATTTTGCCCGGCGTGGCGGCGGGCTACCTGCTTAACGGGATGTCGCTGCTGGCGATGACCGTCGGTGGTTTTATTGCCGGCATTGCGGTGGCGCTGGTGGCGGGATGGGTCAGCCGACGCACGCCTTTAAAAGAGGATGCCAGCTTCGCCGGGTTTTATCTCGGCTCCCTGGCGCTGGGCGTTACGCTGGTCTCGCTGCGCGGTTCTAACGTCGACCTGCTGCATCTGCTGTTTGGCTCGATTCTGGCGGTAGACCGCGATTCGGCGCTGTTTGTCTCCGCCGTTGCCAGCCTGACCCTGATTTGCATCGCGTTGTTTTATCGCGGCCTGGTCAGTGAAGCCTTCGATAGCGTCTGGCTTCAGGTGAACTCGCGAAGATTGCCGGCGCTGCTCCACGGCCTGTTTCTCGCCCTGCTGGTGCTCAACCTGGTGGCCGGGTTTCAGGTTCTCGGCACGCTGATGGCGGTAGGCGTCATGATGCTGCCTGCCGTCGCTGCGCGCTGCTGGGCGCGAACGCTGCCGGGCATTCTGCTGCTGGCGGCGTCGATTGGCAGTTTTTGCGCGTGGATGGGGCTGAGCCTGTCGTGGGCGGCGAATTTGCCTGCCGGACCCGCGATCGTGCTGACCGCCAGCGGCATCTTTTTTGTATCGGTATTTTTTGGCACGCGCAGCCGGCTGGTTGTCGGCTGGCGTAAATTAATGGGGTAAGGAAAATGAAGCAACGTACCGGGATATGGCTGGCGCTGGCGCTGGGGCTCGCATCGCACGGGGTGATGGCGAAAACGCTGAATGTCGTGAGTAGTTTTTCCGTTTTAGGCGATATGGTGCAGCAGATTGGCGGCGAACACGTGCATGTCAATACGCTGGTGGGGCCGGACGGCGATCCGCATACCTTTGAGCCTTCGCCGAAAGATAGCGCGCTGCTGAGTAAAGCGGATGTCGTGGTAGTCAACGGTCTGGGGCTGGAAGGCTGGCTGGACCGCTTAATTAAGGCATCCGGTTTCAAAGGCGAGCTGGTGATAGCTTCCCGCGGAGTCAAAACTCACACGCTTGAAGAAGATGGCGCAACGGTAACCGATCCGCATGCGTGGAACAGCGCCGCCAACGGCGCCCTGTATGCGCAGAATATCCTTAACGGCCTGGTAAAAGCGGACCCGGATGATAAGGCTGCGCTGGAGATTTCCGGTCAGCGCTATATCAGCCAGCTCAACGATATCGATCGCTGGGCAAAAAGCCAGTTCAGCGCCATTCCGCTGGAGAAACGCAAAGTGCTCACCAGCCATGACGCTTTCGGCTATTTTGGCCGCGCCTATGGTGTGACCTTCCTCGCGCCGCAGGGATTATCGTCGGAGAGTGAAGCCAGCGCGGCGCAGGTAGCGGCTTTAATTCAACAAATTAAAGCCGACGGCGTGCATACCTGGTTTATGGAAAACCAGCTCGACCCAAGGCTGGTCAAGCAGATCGCCAGCGCAACGGGCGCGCAGCCGGGCGGTGAACTCTATCCTGAAGCGCTCTCTAAACCCGGCGGCGTGGCGGACAGTTATGTGAAAATGCTGCGTCACAACGTCGAGCTGATTGCGGCCAGTATGCAATAGTTTCTGCCGGCCCGCAGGGGGCCGGTTTTTATCCGGGCTGCCCGTTAAGTATCTGCTTGATTCTTTTGCTTAAAGTAAATCCATAGATCACGCAGCCGACGCCCAATAAGAGCTGCACGCCTTCACACAGGGGATTGAAGGAGCGGGTGAAAATATGCAGAAGCGCGGTGAACAGTGAAAATAAGCCGCATAAGAACAGGCAAAGGCGCACCTGACGGATTTTTTGCAGACTCTGCTCTGCGGTAAAGGGGGCTTTGGCCATTCCAGATAACCTCGAATTTAACTCTTCCTTTAATGTGCGGTGAATTGTGACACCGGTGACATCAGGCTGCTATCCGAAAGTGCTGCGACAGCGTGGGCGATGATTTTCGCAAGCCTCCTCGTAAATTCGCCACCCCGTCCCCATATCTTCGCTGGAAGTGCTATCTTTGATGGCCTGTTTATAGAGCTTACGTGGGGCGACGAATGACAGATTCGGAATTAATGCAGCTGAGCGAGCAGGTGGGGCAGGCGCTGAAAGCGCGCGGCGCGACGGTGACCACGGCGGAGTCCTGCACTGGCGGCTGGGTCGCCAAAACCCTGACCGATATTGCCGGCAGCTCGGCGTGGTTTGAGCGCGGTTTTGTGACTTACAGTAATGAAGCCAAGTCGCAGATGATTGGCGTCAGCGAAGCGACGCTGCTTGACCATGGCGCGGTGAGCGAACCGGTGGTCGTGGAGATGGCGATTGGCGCCCTGCGCGCGGCTCGCGCGGACTACGCGATTTCGGTCAGCGGCATCGCCGGGCCGGATGGCGGCAGCGCGGAAAAGCCGGTGGGCACCGTCTGGTTTGGCGTGGCGAGCGCCAGCGGACAGGGCGTAACCCAGCGCGAATGCTTTGCTGGAGACCGGGAGGCGGTGCGCCGGCAGGCCACGGCCTATGCGCTAAATCTCCTCTGGCAACAATTTCTACAAAATACTTGATACTGTATGACTATACAGTATAATTGCTTCAACAGAACAGAATTGACTACCCGGTTACACCCGGCATGAGAGGAGTAATAATGGCTATCGACGAAAACAAACAGAAAGCGTTGGCGGCAGCACTGGGCCAGATCGAAAAACAATTCGGTAAAGGCTCCATCATGCGCCTGGGTGAAGACCGCTCCATGGATGTGGAAACAATCTCCACCGGCTCGCTTTCCCTGGATATCGCCCTGGGCGCAGGCGGCCTGCCGATGGGCCGTATCGTCGAGATTTACGGGCCTGAATCTTCCGGTAAAACCACGCTGACGCTGCAGGTTATCGCCGCCGCGCAGCGTGAAGGTAAAACCTGTGCGTTTATCGATGCGGAACACGCGCTGGATCCGGTTTATGCTCGCAAGCTGGGCGTCGATATCGACAACCTGCTGTGCTCCCAGCCGGACACCGGCGAGCAGGCTCTGGAAATCTGTGACGCGCTGGCGCGTTCCGGTGCGGTAGACGTTATCGTCGTCGACTCCGTTGCGGCGCTGACGCCGAAAGCGGAAATCGAAGGTGAAATCGGCGACTCTCACATGGGCCTCGCGGCGCGTATGATGAGCCAGGCGATGCGTAAACTGGCGGGTAACCTGAAGCAGTCCAACACGCTGCTGATCTTTATCAACCAGATTCGTATGAAAATTGGCGTCATGTTCGGTAACCCGGAAACCACTACCGGTGGTAACGCGCTGAAATTCTACGCCTCCGTGCGTCTGGATATCCGCCGTATCGGTGCGGTGAAAGAGGGTGACAACGTTGTCGGCAGCGAAACCCGCGTTAAAGTGGTGAAAAACAAAATTGCCGCGCCGTTTAAACAGGCCGAATTCCAGATTCTCTACGGCGAAGGTATCAACTTCTTCGGTGAGCTGGTCGATCTCGGCGTGAAAGAGAAGCTGATTGAGAAAGCGGGCGCCTGGTACAGCTACAACGGCGATAAAATTGGTCAGGGTAAAGCGAACGCGATCTCCTGGCTGAAAGAGAACCCGGCTGCAGCAAAAGAGATCGAGAAGAAAGTTCGTGAACTGCTGCTGAGCAATCAGGACTCCACGCCGGACTTCGCGGTTGATGGCAACAGCGAAGCAGAAACCGAACAAGATTTCTGATATCGTCTGAACAGACTAACAAGGGGCCGCTTATGCGGCCCTTTTGCTTTTTTGATTAGCGAGGTTGCCCGTGACTGAAACTTCATCCCGCCGCTCTGACTATGCCCGTCTGCTGGATCGCGCGATTCGCATTCTGGCAATGCGCGACCATAGCGAACAGGAGCTCAGGCGCAAACTGGCTGCGCCGGTGATGAGCAAGAACGGCCCTGAAGCGCTAAACGTAACGCCGGAAGAGGTCGATAACGTTGTCGAATGGTGTATTGAGAACCGCTATCTGGACGACGATCGCTTTGTCAGCCAGTTTATTGCCAGCCGCAGCCGCAAGGGATACGGCCCGGCGCGCGTCCGCCAGGAGCTAAAGCAGAAGGGGATTTCCCGCGAGACGATAGAGTCAGCCATGCGTGACTGCGAAATCGACTGGGCACAGCTTGCTAAAGAGCAGGCGCAGAGAAAATATGGCGAACCCTTGCCCACCGTATTTGCAGAAAAAGTCAAAATTCAGCGCTTTTTGCTCTACCGCGGCTATCTGATGGAAGATATCCAGGAAATCTGGCGAAATTTTGCAGATTGACCCATCCGGGATTTTACTTCCCCGTAAAGAAAACTTATCTTATTCCCACTTTATTTTCGTGAGTAGCCTGCCGGTCGATACTGGGTAGTGGCTGCCAGCGACATTTCGTTAGCTTGATTTCAGGATAATTATGAGCAAGAGCACCGCTGAGATCCGTCAGGCGTTTCTCGACTTTTTCCATAGTAAAGGACATCAGGTAGTTGCGAGCAGCTCCCTGGTGCCGCATAACGACCCGACCCTGCTGTTTACCAACGCCGGGATGAACCAGTTCAAGGATGTTTTCCTTGGTCTCGACAAACGTAATTATTCGCGCGCAACCACCGCGCAGCGTTGCGTTCGTGCGGGTGGTAAGCACAACGATCTGGAAAACGTCGGTTACACCGCGCGTCACCACACCTTCTTTGAAATGCTGGGTAACTTCAGCTTCGGCGACTACTTCAAACAGGACGCTATCAAATACGCATGGGAACTGCTGACCGGTGAGAACTGGTTCGCCCTGCCGAAAGAAAAACTGTGGGTGACCGTCTACGAAACCGATGACGAGGCGTTCGACATCTGGGCAAATGAAGTTGGCGTACCGCGCGAGCGTATTATTCGCATCGGCGACAATAAAGGCGCGCCTTTTGCTTCCGATAACTTCTGGCAGATGGGCGACACCGGGCCGTGCGGTCCATGCACCGAAATCTTCTTCGACCATGGCGACCATATCTGGGGCGGCCCTCCGGGAACGCCGGAAGAAGACGGCGATCGCTATATTGAGATCTGGAATATCGTCTTTATGCAGTTCAACCGTCAGGCTGACGGGACAATGGAGCCGCTGCCTAAGCCGTCCGTGGATACCGGTATGGGCCTCGAACGTATTGCCGCCGTACTGCAGCACGTTAACTCCAACTACGATATCGATCTGTTCCGCGATCTGATTAAGAGCGTGGCTGACGTCACCGGCGCGACCGATCTCTCTAACAAGTCCCTGCGCGTTATCGCTGACCACATTCGTTCCTGCGCTTTCCTGATTGCTGATGGCGTTATCCCGTCGAATGAAAACCGCGGCTACGTGCTGCGCCGCATCATTCGTCGCGCAATCCGTCATGGCAACATGCTGGGTGCGAAGGAGACCTTCTTCTGGAAACTGGTCGCCCCGCTGATTGACGTGATGGGCTCCGCCGGCGAAGAGCTGAAACAGCAGCAGGCTCAGGTTGAGCAGGTGCTGAAAACCGAAGAAGAGCAGTTTGCCCGTACTCTCGAGCGCGGATTGGCGCTGCTGGATGAAGAACTGGCTAAACTACAGGGCGACACGCTGGACGGCGAAACCGCTTTCCGCCTGTACGATACCTACGGTTTCCCGGTTGACCTGACCGCCGACGTTTGCCGCGAACGCAACATCAAGGTTGACGAAGCAGGCTTTGAAGCCGCAATGGAAGAGCAGCGCCGTCGCGCGCGCGAATCCAGCGGTTTTGGCGCGGACTACAACGCGATGATCCGCGTTGACGGCGCCTCTGAGTTTAAAGGCTATGACAGCCTGGAACTGAACGGCAAAGTGACTGCCCTGTTTATCGATGGTAAAGCGGTAGATGCGGTGAACGCCGGTCAGGAAGCCGTAGTGATCCTCGACCAGACGCCGTTCTACGCTGAATCCGGCGGCCAGGTGGGGGATAAAGGCGAGCTGAAGGGCGCCGGTTTCTCCTTCCTGGTCAGCGATACACAGAAATACGGTCAGGCAATTGGTCATATTGGTAAACTGAATGGCGGTTCGCTGAAGGTCGGCGACGCCGTACAGGCAGATGTGGATCAGGCTCGCCGCCAGCGTATCCGTCTGAACCACTCCGCGACGCACCTGATGCACGCGGCGCTGCGTCAGGTTCTCGGTACGCACGTTGCGCAGAAAGGCTCCCTGGTCAACGACAAAGCGCTGCGCTTCGACTTCTCGCATTTTGAGGCGATGAAGCCGGAAGAGATCCGCGCGGTTGAAGATCTGGTGAACGCGCAAATCCGTCGCAACCTGCCAATCGAAACCAATATCATGGATATTGACGCTGCTCGTGAATCAGGCGCAATGGCGCTGTTTGGCGAGAAGTATGACGATCGCGTTCGCGTGCTGCGAATGGGCGATTTTTCCACCGAGCTGTGCGGCGGAACTCACGCCTCGCGTACCGGTGATATCGGCCTGTTCCGCATCACTTCTGAGTCTGGCACCGCCGCAGGCGTGCGCCGTATCGAAGCGGTCACCGGCGAAGGCGCGATGGCGCTGCTGCATGCGCAAAGCGATCTGCTGGGCGATATTGCGCAGCTGCTGAAAGGGGATACCCACAGCCTCGGCGAGAAGGTACGCGCCGCGCTGGAGCGTAGCCGTCAGCTGGAAAAAGAGCTGCAGCAGCTGAAAGAGCAGGCTGCCGCGCAGGAGAGCGCAAACCTCTCCAGCAAAGCCGAAGAGATTAACGGCGTTAAGCTGCTGGTCAGCGAGCTGGCCGGCGTTGAGCCGAAAATGCTGCGTACTATGGTTGACGATCTGAAAAATCAGCTGGGTTCAACGGTTGTTGTGTTAGCTACGGTCGCAGAAGGTAAGGTTTCTCTGATTGCGGGTGTGTCTAAGGATGTGACAGACCGCGTGAAAGCAGGGGAACTGGTTGGTATGGTCGCCCAGCAGGTGGGCGGTAAAGGGGGCGGTCGTCCGGATATGGCGCAGGCCGGCGGTACCGATGCGTCTGCTCTCCCTGCTGCGTTGGCCAGTGTGAAAGGCTGGGTAAGCGCAAAACTGTAATAACTATAATCGCATAGATGCTGTGGTTCTCGGACTACAGCATCTTGCGCGAGAAGCACTGATAACGATAAAGTCGGGTTGAAGTTGTGTATATCGGCTAAACTTAGGTTTAACAGAATGTGATGCCGTGACTGCTTACACCGTAGGGTGTTTGTCATCGCTTACTTTTTGGCGTTATATGATGGATAATGCCGGGATACGAGAGACCCGACTCTTTTAATCTTTCAAGGAGCAAAGAATGCTGATTCTGACTCGTCGAGTTGGTGAGACCCTCATGATTGGAGATGAGGTCACTGTGACAGTTTTAGGGGTGAAGGGTAACCAGGTTCGTATTGGCGTAAATGCCCCTAAAGAAGTCTCTGTGCATCGTGAAGAGATCTACCAGCGTATCCAGGCTGAAAAATCCCAGCAGTCCAGTTACTAAGGTTTTCGCGCCTCGCTGTTTGGTGAGGCGCATCCCTCCCAGGTTCGTTTTTTCCACTTTTCTTCTCCGACAGCCTCTCTTTTTTGTCGTTTACGCGGCTTCCGCTCCCGTTATCTTTTGCGTTAGCAGCAGCAAAATCAGCAATTTCTTGTTGATAAAATACTCTTTTTGCCGTTTTCACAGGCTAATTGCGCGGGAAGTGTGCAAACGAAAAAAAGGTCTCGAAAAAAGGTTTGACTTATAAGTACCAGAAAGTAATATGTGCGCCATCGCAGCGACGAAGAGCAGAAACAAGTTCTTCGAAGCACTCGTAAGAGGCGTGTGGTGAGGTGGCCGAGAGGCTGAAGGCGCTCCCCTGCTAAGGGAGTATGCGGTCAAAAGCTGCATCCGGGGTTCGAATCCCCGCCTCACCGCCATTTTGCATCCGTAGCTCAGCTGGATAGAGTACTCGGCTACGAACCGAGCGGTCGGAGGTTCGAATCCTCCCGGATGCACCATATTCTCCATACCTTCAGCAATGAAGGTGTGGATGAGGTGGCGGTATTAGCCGCAAGCACCAGGGGGGATAACGTTGCTTTAGCAACGGCCCGAAGGGCGAGCCGCAAGGCAAGTCATCCTCCCGGATGCACCATCTTACTTGATACAGCTTTAGCAGCAGTATCAAAATCTGCAGTAAAGTAAGTTTCCCGATGCATCCGTAGCTCAGCTGGATAGAGTACTCGGCTACGAACCGAGCGGTCGGAGGTTCGAATCCTCCCGGATGCACCATATTCTCCGCGATAACAGCTACGCTGTTGTTTCATGGTCTGCGAGTTAATCGCCGGCACCAGGGAGGATAACGTTGCTTTAGCAACGGCCCGCAGGGCGAACCGAGTGAGTCATCTTCCCGGATGCACCCTCTCTTACTTGATACGGCTTTAGCAGCGGTATCAATATCGGCAGTAAAGCAAGTTTCCCGATGCATCCGTAGCTCAGCTGGATAGAGTACTCGGCTACGAACCGAGCGGTCGGAGGTTCGAATCCTCCCGGATGCACCATATTCTCCGCGATAACAGCTACGCTGTTGTTTCATGGTCTGCGAGTTAATCGCCGGCACCAGGGAGGATAACGTTGCTTTAGCAACGGCCCGCAGGGCGAACCGAGTGAGTCATCTTCCCGGATGCACCCTCTCTTACTTGATACGGCTTTAGCAGCGGTATCAATATCGGCAGTAAAGCAAGTTTCCCGATGCATCCGTAGCTCAGCTGGATAGAGTACTCGGCTACGAACCGAGCGGTCGGAGGTTCGAATCCTCCCGGATGCACCATATTCTCCTCGATAACAGCCGCGCTGCTGTTTCATGGTCTGCGAGATAATCGCCAGCCACTCTCCTTGCCTCAAAACCCCTTAAGCGCAATAATTCACCTTATTCTTCAGCACTTTTTTCATTGGCAACTCCCTCTTTCCACTATAATTTATTCCTGTATATCGATCTGATTTTGGGTGAGATAAGTGCAAGGAGAGAAATCCATGAAATGGTTCAAAGCAATAACCACGTTTTGCGCGACGCTGCTGGTGGCCGTATCGCTGGCGGGCTGTGCCGGTTCGTCCACAAAGGAGAGTACCGGTGGTTACATTGACGATACCGTCATTACGACTAAAGTAAAAACCGCGCTCTTCAATGACAAAGAGATAAAGTCTTCAGAAATTAGCGTCCAGACCTTTAAAGGTCGCGTACAGCTCAGCGGCTTTGTCTCATCCGCAGACAGCGCTAAACGTGCGGTCGAAGTCACGAGAAAAGTGCAGGGCGTTCGCGTGGTTGAGAACGATTTAAGAATCAAATAATCGCAGCAGACTGCACTGTTATTAGCAAGGGCGCCACAGAGCGCCCTTGTTGCATCTACCGCTGGCAGCGACAAACCTGACCTTTTGCGTTACAGTAACACCTCCTTAACCGGTTGATGAGAAGACGATGTACGAACGTTATGCAGGACTGATTTTTGATATGGATGGCACGATCCTCGATACCGAGCCGACGCATCGTAAGGCATGGGACGAGGTTCTGGGACGTTACGGCATGCGTTTCGATATGCAGGCCATGGTCGCGCTTAACGGATCTCCAACCTGGCGGATTGCTCAGGCCATTATTGAATTAAATCAGGCTGATTTAGATCCTCATCTTCTGGCGCAGGAAAAAACTGCCGCTGTGAAAGCGATGCTGCTTGATAGCGTCCGTCCTTTACCGCTTATTGAGGTGGTCAAAGAGTGGCACGGTCGTCGTCCGATGTCAGTCGGTACCGGCAGCGAGAGCGCCGTTGCTGAAGCGCTGCTGGCTCATCTGGGTCTGCGTCACTACTTCTCGGCGGTGGTTGCCGCCGATCATGTCGCCAACCATAAACCCGCACCTGATACTTTCTTACTTTGCGCAGAGCGCATGGGCGTTGCGGCGGAGAAGTGCGTGGTCTTTGAAGATGCGGACTTCGGGCTGCAGGCGGCGAAGCGCGCCGGAATGGATGTCGTGGACGTGCGATTGCTGTGAGCGACTCGCTGTCGCTGATATCGCTGTTTGCCAGTAGCTTTCTAAGCGCAACGCTGCTTCCCGGCAACTCGGAAGTGGTGTTGATCGCCATGCTGCTGGCGGGGGTTAGCCAGCCGTGGTTACTGGTTTTAATAGCAATAATCGGTAATAGCCTTGGAGGGGTAACTAACGTTATTCTGGGGCGCCTGTTTCCGCTGCGCAAGACATCGCGCTGGCAGGAGAAGGCGACCGGCTGGCTCAGGCGCTACGGCGCGGTCACGCTATTATTAAGCTGGGCGCCTGTTATAGGCGATTTGCTGTGTTTACTGGCGGGATGGATGCGCATTTCCTGGGGACCAGTGCTCTTTTTTTTATGCCTTGGCAAAGCATTACGCTATATCGTCGTTGCGGCGATAACGCTTCAGGGCATGACGTGGTGGCACTAATTGGACTGATTGTTCAACCATTACAATTATGCTAATTCAAACGATTTCGACAGGCGGGAGGTCAAATTGATCCCGGACGTATCACAGGCGCTGGCCTGGCTGGAAAAAAATCCGCAGGCGCTGCAGGGTATTCAACGCGGTCTAGAGCGCGAAACGCTGCGCGTCAACGCTGATGGCACGCTGGCCACTACCGGCCATCCGGAAGCACTGGGTTCAGCGCTGACTCATAAATGGATTACCACCGATTTTGCCGAAGCTTTGCTGGAGTTTATTACGCCGGTTGATGGCGATATTCAGCATATGCTCACCTTCATGCGCGATGTTCATCGCTATACCGCGCGCCATATTGGCGACGAGCGGATGTGGCCGCTGAGCATGCCGTGCTATATCGCGCCCGGCCAGGATATTGAGCTGGCGCAGTATGGCAGCTCAAATATCGGCCGTCTGAAAACGCTGTATCGCGAAGGATTGAAGAATCGCTACGGCGCGCTTATGCAAACGATCTCCGGCGTGCACTATAACTTCTCTCTGCCGATGGCTTTCTGGCAGGCCAGGTGCGGCGTCGAGGATGCTGAAAGCGGGAAAGAGGCCATTTCTGCCGGCTATTTCCGATCTATTCGCAACTACTATCGTTTTGGGTGGGTCATCCCGTACCTGTTCGGCGCTTCCCCGGCTATTTGTTCGTCGTTCCTGCAAGGGAAGCCGACCACGCTGCCGTTTGAGAAAGCCGGCAACGGCATGTACTACCTGCCTTATGCGACCTCATTGCGCCTGAGCGACCTCGGCTATACCAATAAGTCGCAAAGCAATCTCGGAATTACGTTTAACGATCTGCATGAGTATGTGGCAGGATTGAAGCGGGCGATTAAAACGCCATCCGAAGAGTATGAGAATATCGGGCTGGAGAAAGACGGCAAGCGTCTGCAAATTAACAGCAACGTGCTGCAGATCGAAAACGAGCTGTACGCGCCGATTCGGCCGAAACGCGTGACCCGCAGCGGTGAAACGCCTTCCGACGCGCTGCTGCGCGGCGGCATTGAATATATCGAAGTCCGCTCCCTGGATATCAACCCGTTCTCACCGATTGGCGTTGACGAACAGCAGGTACGTTTCCTCGATCTGTTTATGGTCTGGTGCGTGCTGGCCGATGCGCCGGAAATGAGCAGCGACGAGCTGCTGTGCACGCGCACTAACTGGAATCGGGTGATTCTGGAAGGCCGCAAGCCGGGCCTGACGTTGGGTATTGGCTGCGAAACCGCCCAGTACCCGCTGGCTCAGGTCGGCAAAGATCTGTTCCGCGATTTACGCCGCGTGGCGCAAACGCTGGATAGCATTCACGGATGTCAGGCTTATCAGCAGGCCTGCGATGAGCTGGTCGTCTGCTTTGACAACCCGGAATTAACCTTCTCGGCGCGCGTTCTGCGTTCTATGCTTGAAGAGGGGATTGGCGGTACCGGCAGAGAGCTGGCCGATCGGTATCGGACGATGCTGCGCGAAGAGCCGCTGGAAATTTTAAGCGAAGCGGATTTTGCTGCCGAACGCGAAGCGTCGGTACAGCGTCAGAAGAAGGTGGAAGCGGCGGACAGCGAGTCGTTTGAAGCGCTACTGGCGAGGCATGCGTAGTTTTACGAGCCGTAAAAAAGAAAACGGCCACATCACTGTGGCCAAACTTTCATCTCTGATTCAGGGATGATGATGATAATAAATGCGCGTCTTTCATATACTCAGACTCGCTGCCTCAAAAAGAGTTCATTTTATTTTTAAAAAAATCACTATCGGAGGTGAAGAATGCCGTTGTTAGATAGTTTCACAGTCGACCATACCCGAATGGAAGCGCCTGCGGTGCGCGTGGCGAAGAAAATGAACACGCCTCACGGCGATGAAATCACCGTTTTCGATCTGCGATTCTGCGTACCAAACCAGGAAGTGATGCCGGAAAGAGGTATTCACACCCTTGAGCACCTGTTTGCCGGCTTTATGCGCGATCACCTGAACGGCAATGGTGTGGAAATTATCGACATCTCTCCGATGGGCTGCCGTACCGGGTTCTATATGAGCCTGATCGGTACGCCGGACGAGCAGCGCGTCGCGGATGCCTGGAAAGCGGCGATGGCCGACGTGCTGAAGGTGAAAGATCAGAACCAGATCCCGGAGCTGAACGTTTACCAGTGCGGAACCTACACCATGCACTCGCTGGAAGAAGCCCAGGAAATCGCTCGCCATATCATTGAGCGTGATGTCCGCGTCAACAGCAACGACGAGCTGGCGCTGCCGAAAGAAAAACTGCAAGAGCTGCACATCTAGTGCTATCGCTACGGCCCGGCGAAGGCTGCCGGGCCGCAATTCATCAACGCCGCAATGTCGACGACTTTAACCCTCAACTTCCAGCATCGCTCACTGGTGCCTTTTGCCCATGATTATGTCCATGGCGATAGCGAACCCTGGCATCAGCACGATTGCGCTCAGCTGTTACATATCCTCAGCGGCGTAGTACGGGTGGAAACCGCGCAGGGTTATTGGGTTGTGCCGCCGGGGCGAGGCGTCTGGCTGCCCGCCGGTACGCCGCATACGCTACGGATTACCGGCGCGGCGGCTGCGCGAACCCTGTTTATCGATCCCCTTGCCCGCGCCGATCTCCCTTCAACCTGCCAGATAGTACAGATCACTCCGCTGCTGCGTGAACTGATTGTCGCGTCGCTGACGCTGGCGGAATCTTACGCGCCGGGCAGCCGCGATGAACGAATCTACGAACTGATCCTCGATGAGATTCGCGGTATGGCGGTGCTGCCGTTTGGCCTGCCGGAGCCGCAAAGCGAAGCGCTGCGCCGTTTATGCCAGAAGGTACGAGAAGCGCCAGGAGAGCCGTGGGGCAGCGCCGCGGCGGCGAAAGAGAGCAGCATGAGCGAGCGCACGCTGAATCGCCATTTTCAACAGCAGACCACGCTCACCTGGAGCGAGTGGGTGCGCCGGGCGAAGCTGATGGAAGCGCTGGTTCGCCTGGCGCAGGGGCATTCGGTACTGCGGGTGGCGCTGGATCTCGGCTACGGCAGCCACAGCGCTTTTAGCGCCATGTTTCGCCGGGTGTTAGGCGTGACCCCCAGCGATTACTTCCGCTCGCCGGAGTGATGGTTTTCGCTCATCGCGTTGCACAGCGCCTGCAGCGAGGCGCGCGCCACGTCGTTATCAATTCCGACCCCCCAACGGCTCTCGCCATTCGGGAAGATGCAGCGAATATAGGCCACTGAACGGCTGTCGCTGCGTTCACCCAGGGTGTGCTCATGATAATCTTTAATCACGAAGTTTTGCCTTAACAGGACGCTCAGCCCGGCGGCGGCGGCGGACAGCAGGCCGTTGCCGCGGCTCTGCAGTCGTCGCGTTTCACCGGCGATGCGCAGGGTAGCCTGCAGAGAAAGCTGGCCGTCCTGCTGGCTATCGCTTTGGTAATCCAGCAGCGCAAGCGGCGGCTGGGGGAGCAGTCCGTAGCGCGCGCGAAACAGCTGCCATAGCGCATTCTGGGTCATCTCTTTCCCGTGAGCGTCGGTTTCGTGCTGGACGTGCAGGCTAAAATCCTGCTGCAGCGCACGCGGAAGCTTGAGGCCATGATTCTGTTCAATCAGCCATGCGCTCCCGCTTTTGCCGGACTGGCTGTTAACGCGGATCACCGCCTCGTAGCTGCAGCCGATATCCTGCGGATCGATAGGCAGGTAGGGCATTTCCCAGCGTTCGCCGGGCCGGCGGGCATCGAATCCCTTTTTAATGGCATCCTGATGCGAGCCGGAAAAGGCGGTGTAGGCCAGACTGCCCGCCCAGGGATGGCGCGGATGAACCGGGATCTGATTGCAGCTTTCGACGATTTCGACCACCCGCTTCATCCCGGAGAATTTGAGCCGGGGATTGACGCCCTGGCTGTAGAGATTCATCGCCAGCGTCACCAGGCAGACGTTACCGGTGCGCTCGCCGTTGCCGAACAGGCAGCCTTCGACGCGGTCGGCGCCTGCCATCACCGCCAGCTCCGCGCTGGCAACGCCGGTACCCCGATCGTTATGCGGATGGACGCTGATGCACACATCGGCGCGGCGCGAAAAGTGACGGCAAAAATGCTCAATTTGATCGGCATATACGTTGGGCGTGCTCACCTCTACCGTCGCGGGCAGATTGATAATCATCGGCCGTTCGGCGCAGGGCTGCCATATTTCCGCCACCGCCTCGCAAATCTCCAGCGCGAATTCCGGCTCGGTGAAGCAAAAGGTTTCCGGAGAGTACTCGTATTGCCAGCGGGTCAGCGGCTGCTGCTCGCACTGCTGACGGATAAGCCGGGTCGCGCGGGTCGCCAGGTCGATCACCTGCGCTTTGTCCATTCCAAAAACCAGCTCGCGAAACAGCGGCGCGGTGGCGTTATAGAGGTGTACGGTAGCGCGGTGGGCATCGCGCAGAGCGGCAAACGTACGCAGGATCAAATCCTCCCGCGCCTGGGTCAGTACCTGAATCGTCACATCCTGCGGAATGCGCTGCTCTTCAATCAGTTGACGTACAAAGTTGAAGTCGGTTTGTGAGGCGGAGGGAAAGGCGACCTCAATCTCTTTAAAACCACACTCCAGCAGTAAATCCCAGAACTGCAGCTTGCGCGCGCTATCCATCGGCTCGGCCAGCGCCTGGTTGCCGTCGCGCAGATCGGTAGAGAGCCAGCGAGGGGCGCGGGTTATTTGCTGCTCTGGCCAGCGGCGGTCAGGCAGGGCGATCGGCGGATAGGGGCGGTATTTTTCACCGGGTTGAGTCAGCATGATTTTCTCCTTCTTAGCGGATCTTCATCGTGCATGAGGTGGGCAAAAGCGATCTCCAGCAAACCGGACATCGACTAGCGCAAACTGGACAATCTGCGTTTTGGGCAATAAAAAAGGGATCCGCAGATCCCTTCAGGGTAAATCTTAATGCGCGCCGCCGCCGCCGCCCCCGGCGCTAAACGGCGGTCTGGCAAACCATACCAGCCCGAGCAGAAGGATAAACACCGCCGCCGAGAACCAGAAAATTTCGTTGGCGGAGATAATCAGCCCCTGGTTGGTAATCTGCTGCGCTATCCAGCCGGATGCCTGCTGTTGCGTCATTCCTAATCCCTGCAGCTGGTCGTACATCTGCTGGGCGTTGGGATTGTATGGCGTCACCGACTCGGTAAGCTGCGCATGGTGCAGCGCCTCGCGGTTCGTCCACATGGTGGTGGTAATCGAGGTGCCGATAGACCCCGCCAGCGTACGCGTGAAGTTCGACAGGCTCGACGCCGCCGCTAGCCTTTCCGGCGGCAGGCCGGACAGGGTGATGGTGGTCAACGGCATAAAGAAGCAGGCCACCGCGAAGCCCTGGATAAACTGCGGCCACGCCGAGGCGCCAAAGTCCATTCCCGGTTCGAAGGTCCATGCGCGCCAGTAGAAACAGACCGCGTACATGATAAAGCTAAAGGTGACCAGCCGACGCATATCCAGCTTATGCGCAAAGCGGCCGATAATCGGCGACAGGATAACCGGGATCACCCCGACCGGCGCCGAAGCCAGACCGGCCCAGGTAGCGGTATAGCCGTATACCTCCTGCAATAGCTGCGGCAACAGCACGATAGCGCCGAAGTAGAGCATATAGGCGAGGCTGATGCACAGGCAGCCGATGGTAAAGTTTCGCGACTTGAAGAGCGACAGATCGACGATGGGGTTGTCGTCGGTTAGCTCCCAGACGATCAGGAAACTTATCGCCACCACCGCGACAATCGTCAGGATGATGATCTCGTTGGAGGCGAACCAGTCCAGCTCTTTACCCCGGTCGAGCATTACCTGCAGGCTACCGATACCGATAATCAGCAGCGCCAGGCCCACGCCGTCAATCCGCCGCTGTTCGGTGCGGGTTTCCCGGTTGCGCAGCGTTTGCAGCGTCATCACCACCACGGCGATGCCAATCGGCACGTTGATGAAGAAGATCCAGCCCCAGTGGTAGTTGTCGCTGATATAGCCGCCGAGAATCGGGCCGCAAATCGGCGCGACGATCACCGTCATTGACCACAGCGCCAGCGCGATTGACCGCTTGGCGGGCGGGTAGTTGCTGAGCAGCAGACTTTGCGACAGCGGGATCAGCGGACCGGCGACGATCCCCTGTATCACGCGAAAGAAAATCAGCATCGTCAGGCTGTTGGAGACGCCGCAGGCCCAGGAGGCGATAGCGAACGCCACCGTCGACCAGAGGAATAGCTTCACTTCGCCAACGCGCTTTGCCAGCCAGCCGGTAATCGGAATGGAGATAGCGTTCGCCACCCCAAACGAGGTGATAACCCAGGTCCCCTGGCTCAACGATGAGCCAAGGTTACCGGCGATGGTGGGGATGGCCACGTTGGCGATGGTGGAGTCCAGCACCTGCATAAAGGTCGCGAGCGACAGCGCAATGGTCATAATGACCAGCTGCGCGCCTTCCAGCGGTTTTTGCTGTTGCATTACGCTCACCCCGAATTATCCGGCGTTGGCCTGGATGATGTCGTTTATCAGCTTATTGACCGGCTCAAGGCCGATTTCACGGGCATTGCTTTCGTAAACCGGAGCGCTACGTACCTGGCTTGCCAGCATCTCGCCGCCGCGGTCGGTGGTGTTCACTTCAACCAGCGTCGAAAGGCCGATGCGCAGCGGGTGCTCTGCCAGCTGTTTTTCATCCAGCTCGATACGTACCGGCAGGCGCTGAACCACTTTGATCCAGTTGCCGGTAGCGTTCTGCGCAGGCAGCAGCGAGAAGGCGCTCCCGGTCCCCATGTCGAGACCGACGACTTTACCGGTGTATTTCACATCATCACCATAAATGTCGCTGATCACGGTGGCAGGCTGACCAATACGCATGTGCGCCAGCTGCGTTTCTTTGAAGTTGGCGTCAATCCACAGGTTGGTCGCCGGAACGACGGCCATCAGCGGGGTAGTGGTGGTGATTTGCGCGCCGGGCTGAACGGAACGGCGAGAAACGTAGCCGCTAATTGGGCTGACGATCTTCGTCCGCTGCAGGGCCAGCCAGGCGTTACGCACTTCGGTGGCCGCTTGCAGGACCGCAGGCTGTTGTTCCAGCTTCGTGCCCAGAACGATCGCCTGGTTGGCGTTGTATTGCTGAATCGCCACGTCCAGTTCGGCCTGCGCGCTGGCAACCGTGTCGCGCGCATGCTGCAGCTCTTCGCGGCCAATCAGGTTGGCCGCGCCCAGCGGAATACGACGGTTAAGGTCGGTTTGCGCCTGGGAAAGCGCGGTTTTTTTCACTTCGATGCTGGCCTGCAGCTGCTTGCTGTTGATCATCTGCTGGCGCGTTTGACGTACGCTGGCGGCCAGCTGGGTTTGCGCTTTTTCAAATGCCTGCTGGGCGTCGGTCTGGTCGAGGGTGACCAGCGGATCGCCTTTTTGCACGTAGTCGGTGTTGTCGGCCCAGACTTTCGTCACGCTGCCGGACACCTGGGCCATAATCTGTACCTGATTCCCTGCCACGTACGCGTCGTCGGTCTCTTCGTAGTGACGCAGTACCAAAAACCAATAAATCCCGTATGCCACGGCAACAATAATAAAGAGCAAGGTCAGCAGCAGGAGGGCGCCTTTACGCTTCCCTTTTTTGCTGCCCGGTTGCTGCGGGGTTTGGCTCTCCGCATTTGCGCTCATGTTATTCTCCACGATCTTATTATTTCACATCGGCTGAGCCGACCTGTTTATCAGAAAGGCCAGCAGAAAGATCTGCTGGCCTGTCCGTTTTCCTTGTCAATCCAGAAAAATTGGTGAGCGGTTGGTTCCGCGCTTAGCGCAGAGACTCCGCAAGCACGCCATCCTCTTCCATTTGGTCAAGGCGACCAAGCAGCTTACGGGTGATGTGCTCAAGCTGATCCTTTTCGCTGGTGCTTAAAGAGGACCAGAGCTGATGCAGGCAGTTGTGCTGCGGCGGTAAGACTTCGCGCAGGAACTGATGCCCTTTTTCGGTAAGCTGTAGATGCAGGCAGCGACGATCGTTATCGCTTTCGCGGCGCTCGATCCAGCCGCGTTTTTCCAGCTCGTCGGCAATGCGCGTGGCGTTGGTTCGCGAAGAGCCCAGCGCGCAGCTCAGCTCGGAAGGCTGAATGCTGTGGTTTTCCTGAGACTCAAGCGTGATCAGCGCCATAAACAATGTCTCGTTAATCCCTTGCGCTTTCAGCATCTTGTTACGGTTTTCCAGCAGTTTTCCCTGCATATGCATGCAAAGACGAGTAAGCAGAATTTCCTGAAAAGGGAAGTCTTCGTGACGGCTGGCGCGGAACTTGAGCATTTGCTCAATGGGAGTAAACGAACTATCCATTTTGGTTATGACCTCATTAATTACAGCCGATATAATAACTATTGTGACAAATAAATCAAATCAATTATTGACAAAAACTTATACTTTAAGCTTATAGCCATACGCTGATTTTCCAGACAACACCGTAGGTTAGCGCGCTCAAAAGCGTAGGCGTAATTATGCTGCGTGTTTTCCAAAACGCCAGGCCCAACGCGGCGAAGCCTGCTAATGTGGGCAGCAGGCGGCGGGCGTCATGGAGGATTTCCGGCACGCTGGAGACAACCAGCAGCGCGCAAATGGAGGCGATGCCGATGGTATCGAGCAGGACGCTGACCGGGCCGCGGCGAGTCGGACGCGCGTTTCCGGCGCGCAGGCGCAGCGGCAGATAGCGAAAGAGATAGTTCACGCAGCCGACCACGACGCCGAGAATGAAGACATCACTGTTCATCGGGCATCCCCTGAATGCTGGCCTGCACCAGAGCGGTCAGGCAGCCGCAGACAATCCCGGCAAGGATCGCCGCGGGTATGGAAAACAGAATCATGCCAGCCAGCGCGCCTGCCAGCGCGGCGGTAACGCTCAGCGACTGCTTGCGCTGGAATGAGGCGAGTAAAAAGCTCATAAACAGCGCCGGCAGCATAAAGCCCAGCGCCGCTTCCACTGCCGGAAAGTTAGTCAGCAGGCCGCTGCCCGAATAAGCGCCGATCAGCGTGCCGAAGACCCATGACGCCCAGGACATAAAAGCGATGCCGATCATCCAGTTATCGCTCCAGCGTCGATTGTCGCGGACCAGCTTAGCGGTGGCAGCGGCAAATACTTCATCGGTCAGGCCGAAAGCCCAGAGCGCGGTTTTTTTCTTGCTCATCGCGCGCTGAATGCGGCTGCGCAGGGACGGGCCGTACAGCACATGGCGAACGTCCATCGCCATGACGGTGAGCGCGGCGACCCATAGCGAGCTTCCTGCGGCCAGCATGGCGGTGATCACGAACTGGCTGGCGCCAGCGTAAATAATGCAGGAGAAGAACAGGCTTTCCAGCGGAGTAAAGCCAAGCTTAGTGGCGTTGAGACCGAAGGCGAAGGCGACGGGAATATAGCTGATGACGATCGGCAGGCTGTCCTTAATGCCTTCAGCCAGCGTCGCCTCGTCAGCGGGGGGAGTGTGCATCAATGCGTCAGGGTTTTCCATAGGAGTTGCTTATTAATAACTCACGTGAAAATCACATGATTAATCAGGTGGATTTACCTTAGCAGAGAGCGGCGCGGCTTAACAGTAACGAAAACGTTGATGGCTAAAGTTATGCAGTTTATTTGCATATCAATCCATCATTTAGAACAGGAGATGTCGTGTTGTGCAGGAGGCCGACTTCCCCGGGGGCGGCGCAAAGCGCCTTGCCCGGGCTACGGGTTTTGTAGCCCGGACAGATGTGTAGTATCGCCTCCGGGAATTGGCTATAAATTGGGAGACTATTTCTGCGCGGCCAGCGCTTCTTCCACCCAGCCGTCAAACTGCTGCTGGTGGGCTTTGATCCAGCCATCGACGTGGCCCTGGATATCTGCCTCAGAACCATGTCCCGCGTGCATCATGGCATTTTCGGCGTTGATATCGGCAATCGGCAGCTTCATGATGCTGAACAGTTTCGCCGCCGCCGGGTTTTTCTCGGCCCAGGCTTTGTTGGCGACAATATGCATTGTGTTCACCGGGAAGCCATAGTTCATGCCGTTTGGCAGTTTGGTATCAATATCTTTCTGTTCGCCCGGCAGGGAAGAGAACGGCACCTGCAGCCAGACGACATCTTTACCCGGCTTCAGCACGTCGCTGACCCAGTAAGGCGTCCAGGTGTAGTAGATCACCGGTTTGCCCTCCTTATAGCGGGCGATGGTATCGGCCATCATCGCCGCATAATTGCCCTGATTATGCACTACCGTATTGCTCAGGCCGTAGGCATCAAGCTGATGGTTGATGACCGCTTCACAGCCCCAGCCTGGCGTACAGCCGGTCAGATCGGCTTTGCCGTCGCCGTTGGTGTCAAAAAGTTTGGCGATTTTCGGATCTTTTAGCTGGTCGATAGATTTGATGTGGTACTGCTCGGCCGTTTTCTTATCAATCAGGTAGCCCTGCGCCGCCCCATTCACAAACACGCCTTCGCGGTAGAATTTTTTATCACCGCCGGCGGCTGCGTACATATCGTCATGCAGCGGCTGCCAGTTGGTGGCGATGTAGGTGGTATCACCTGCGGCGATCGAGGTGTAGGCGACGTTATAGTCAACTTCGCTCGGCTTATCGACGGTATAACCGAGCTTTTCCAGCGCGCGGCTGACCAGCAGGGTCTGGAAGGTCTCTTCCGAAATTGTGCTCTGTGCTGGTTTTACGGTAATGCCTTTACCGGGCAGATCCGCCGCGAAGGCGGTGGTGGAAATGAGGGCGGTAAACGCTGTGGCAAGGATCGCTGTATGTCGCATCGTTGTTCCTTTATTTGTCAGAAGGGAAGTCCATCCCCCCGGCAGGGGGGGATGTGCTCTTATTTACAGAAAGGGCGAGTAATCAGCCCCAGAGGGCCGGTTGCGTACCAGCGGCGGTTGCCGCGGCTGCGCGAGTCCCGTCCTACGGCCTGAGTCAGACGGTCAAGAATAATGGCGAGGATAACAATCCCGACGCCGCCAACGGTGGCCAGACCCATATCAAGGCGACCGATGCCGCGTAGTACCATCTGGCCGAGACCGCCAACGGCAATCATTGAGGCAATCACCACCATCGACAGGGCCAGCATTAGCGTCTGGTTAACCCCGGCCATAATGGTCGGCATGGCCAGCGGCAGCTGAACCTTAAACAGCATCTGACGCGGGCTGGCGCCGAAGGAGCGCGAAGCTTCAATCAGATCCGCTGGCACCTGGTTAATCCCCAGAATAGTCAGACGAACAATCGGCGGTAGGGCGAAGATAATGGTCACTACCACGCCCGGAACGTTACCGATACCGAACAGCATGACGATGGGCACGAGATAAACGAACGCCGGGGTGGTTTGCATCGCATCCAACAGCGGACGGATAATCTTCGCCGCCCGCGGGCTCCGCGCCAGCCATATCCCAAGCGGCAGGCCGATCAGCATACAAAACAGCAGCGCGGTCAGCACCAGCGCCAGGGTTACCATCGCCTGCGACCAGGCGCCGATAGCGCCGATGGCGATCAGCGAAATCAGCGTCGCCGCGCCCATGCCGATGCTGGAAATCTGCCAGGCAATCAGCGAGAAAATAATAATCGCCACCGGCGCCGGCATGCCCAGCAGCAGCTGCTGGAAGGCGCTCAGGATGTAATCCACCGGTACGCGGATCCCCTGGAAAATCGGACGGAAATGCATCACTACCCAGTCGATGCCGTGCGTGACCCAGCTATCGAGCGGAATCAGCGTTTTATGGAACGGGTCCATTATATTGAAGTGTTCCGGCTGCGGCGCAGGCGCGCTGCTTAGCCAGTCGGCACCGCCGCCATCGGCCGGTGCTGGCGTAGAAGTACCCCACGCATCGGCGGATTGCGCGGCGCTATCCGCCGCCGGTGCGGTGTCCCACGGGTTAGATTGATCAGCCATTGTTTGCCCCCTCGCGATCTAAAGCCTGCAGCAGCATGCGTTTTGAAATGATGCCGATGTACTGGTGCCCTTCATCGACAACCGGCACCGCGCACGGTGCATGGCCAACGTGAGAGAGCAGCTCGCTGAGCGGCGTTTGCGCATCCACCGCCTGTGGGGAGTCGATTAACGCCGCATCAATTCCCTGACCCTCGCTCAGCGCGGCTTTCAGGGAATCGATGGAAACAATGCCAACAAACTTATTCCCGCGTTCAATGACGTAGCCATATTCGCGGTCTTCATCCTGCAGTAATTTCAGCGCGGAACGCGGGCCGAAACCTGGCGTTTTACGAATCAGGCCAACCGGACTACGGCGGGCAATATCTTTGGCACTGAATACCTGGCTAATATCGACGCCGCGGAAGAAGGTTCGAACATAATCATTGGCAGGATTATTGAGTATTTCATCCGGCGTACCGACCTGAACCACTTCACCATTTTGCATAATGGCAATGCGATCGCCAATTCGCATGGCTTCATCAAGGTCGTGGGAAATAAATACCACGGTGCGCTGATGTCTGGCCTGTAATTTAGTTAGCTCATCCTGCATTTCCGTACGAATTAAGGGATCGAGCGCCGAGAAGGCTTCATCCATTAACAGAATATCGGGGTTGATCGCCAGCGCGCGGGCGAGACCAACGCGCTGACGCATGCCGCCGGAGAGCTCGTCCGGCCAGGCGTGAGCGTAGTTTTCCAGACCTACCTGACGCAGCGCCTCCAGCGCTTTCTCCTGGCGTTCCTGAGTCGGCACGCCGGCCAGCTCCATGCCGAAAGCGGCATTATCCAGTACGGTCATGTGCGGCATAAGGGCAAATGATTGAAAAACCATTGCAATCTTTTTCCTGCGCACTTCGCGAAGCTCGGCCTCAGAGATTTTAGCGATATCGACACCGTCGATCAGAACCTGGCCGCGGGTGGGTTCAATCAGGCGATTGAGAAGGCGAACCATGGTCGATTTCCCCGATCCGGAGAGCCCCATGATGACGAATATCTCGCCTTCTTCAATGGTCAGACTGGCGTTCTTTACGCCAAGCGACAACCCCGTCTTTTCCAGTATTTGTTCTTTCGATAGTCCTTTTTCGATATATTTGAAAGCCCGCTGCGGGTGCTCGCCAAATATCTTATAGAGATTCTTGATTTCTAATTTAATTGCCATGCAATAGAGCGTTTCCTGTTATTTATTAATATCGATATGGTACCCGGTGGTGATAATTGCTTTTTTACACCCTAACATACTGAGAATCTGTGACAACCCTTTATGGAGAATTACTGCGGGAATGCACAAGGGACAATTCCGGTACATCCCCCGTGATATAAGGGCTGAGCGGGAATTGCTCATGGTTGATATTTTTTAGTTATGTTAGCTTAATTCGTGCGGAAACCGATGGCATTCTGTTGAATATGACGCAGTGATGACCGAAAGATATTGAGTGGGATGAAAATGAATAATGTGAAATAAATCACCAGGAAATATGCAGATATATTCCTGGTGAAAGTAAGGCTAAAAGTCCCAATCGCTATCGACGGTTTCTTCCGCTTTTCCCATGACATACGACGAACCCGAGCCGGAGAAGAAGTCGTGGTTTTCGTCGGCATTCGGCGAAAGCGCAGCGAGGATCGCCGGGTTGACGGCAGCCATTTCCGCCGGGAACAGCGCCTCGTAGCCGAGATTCATCAGCGCCTTGTTGGCGTTATAGCACAGGAAGGCGTTAACCTCTTCAACCCAGCCGCTATCGCCATACAGCTCGCGGGTATAGGCCAGCTCGTTGTCATACAGATCCATCAGCAGATCGAGGGCGAAGTTTTTCATCTCTTCACGCTTCTCGGCGCTGACTATTTCCAGCCCTTTCTGGAATTTGTAGCCAATGTAATAACCGTGTACCGCTTCATCGCGGATGATCAGGCGAATCAGATCGGCGGTGTTGGTCATCTTCCCCCGGCTGGAGAAGTACATCGGCAGCCAGAAGCCGGAATAGAAAAGGAATGATTCGAGAAAAACGCTGGCGATTTTTTTCTTCAGCGGTTCATCAGCCTGGTAGTACTCCAGCATCAGCTGCGCTTTACGCTGCAGCGGCGCGTTTTGTTCGCTCCAGGCGTAAGCGGCATCGACGTCTTTAGTCTGGCAGAGAGTAGAGAAAATGGAGCTGTAGGAGCGAGCGTGTACCGCCTCCATAAAGCTGACGTTCGACAGTACCGCCTCCTCGTGCGGGGTGAGGGCGTCGGCCATCAGCGCCGGGGCGCCAACGGTATTCTGGATGGTATCAAGCAGCGTCAGGCCGGTGAAGACGCGAATTGTCAGCTGCTGCTCCGCCGGGGAAAGCGTTTGCCAGGCGGGGATATCGTTAGACAGCGGCACCTTCTCCGGTAGCCAGAAGTTGCTGGTCAGCCGATTCCAGACCTCCAGATCCTTATCGTCTTCAATTTTGTTCCAGTTGATGGCGCTGACGCGCGATAAATGGGTCATCCTGTTCTCCTTACAGCGCGCAGGACACGCAGCCTTCGATTTCGGTACCTTCCAGCGCCAGCTGGCGCAGACGGATGTAATAGAGCGTTTTGATGCCTTTCTTCCACGCGTAAATTTGCGCTTTATTGATATCGCGCGTGGTCGCGGTATCGGGGAAGAACAGAGTCAGCGACAGCCCCTGATCGACATGACGCGTCGCCTCGGCGTAGGTGTCGATGATCTTCTGCGGGCCGATTTCGTAAGCATCCTGATACAGCGCCAGGTTGTCGTTGGTCATAAACGGCGCCGGATAATAGACGCGTCCGGTTTTCCCCTCCTTGCGGATCTCTATCTTCGACACGATCGGATGGATGCTGGAGGTCGCGTGGTTGATGTACGAAATAGATCCGGTGGGCGGCACCGCCTGTAGGTTGCGGTTATAGATGCCGTAGCGCATCACGTCATCGCGCAGCTGCCGCCACATATCGCGGTCGGGCAGGGTAATCGCGGAGCGGGCAAACAGCGCGCGGACTTTTGCCGTTTTCGGCTGCCAGTCGCCTTCCAGGTAGGGCCGGAAATAGTCGCCGCTGGCGTACCGCGACTGCTCGAATCCGGCAAAACGGGTCCCTCTTTCACGTGCTATCAGCATTGAAGTGCGCAGCGCGTGCCAGGTAATGGTATAGAAATAGAAATTGGTGAAATCCAGCCCTTCCTCGCTACCGTAGGCGATGCCCTCGCGCGCCAGATAGCCGTGCAGATTCATCTGTCCGAGGCCGATGGCGTGTGAAGCGGCATTACCCGCCGCGACTGACGGCACCGAACGGATATCGCTCATATCGGACACCGCCGTCAGACCGCGCACGGCAACTTCGACCGTGCGGGCAAAGTCGGGAGAGTCCATGGTGTGGGCGATATTCAGCGAGCCGAGGTTGCAGGAGATATCCTGGCCGATGCTGGCGTAATCCAGGTTTTCATCAAAGGTGGAAGGCGCGTTGACCTGCAGGATCTCCGAACACAGGTTGCTCATATTGATGCGCCCGGCAATTGGGTTCGCGCGGTTAACCGTGTCTTCAAACATGATGTACGGGTAGCCGGATTCAAATTGAATTTCCGCCAGCCGCTGGAACAGATCGCGGGCGCGGATCCAGCGCTTGCATACCCGCTCGTCGGCCACCAGTTGCGCATACATTTCGCTTACCGCGATATCGCCGAACGGTTTACCGTACAGACGTTCGACGTCGTAGGGCGAGAACAGCGCCATCTGCGCGTCTTCCTTCGCTAGCTGAAAGGTAATATCCGGAATGACGACCCCGAGCGAGAGCGTTTTTATGCGGATTTTTTCATCGGCATTCTCGCGTTTGGTATCGAGGAAACGCAGGATATCGGGATGATGGGCATGCAGATAGACCGCGCCGGCCCCCTGACGCGCGCCGAGCTGGTTGGCATAGGAGAAGGCATCTTCGAGCATTTTCATCACCGGTACGACGCCGGAGGACTGATTTTCGATACGCTTGATCGGCGCCCCGGCTTCGCGAAGATTAGAGAGCAGAAACGCCACGCCGCCGCCGCGTTTCGATAGCTGTAGCGCCGAATTCACCGCCCGGCCAATCGATTCCATATTATCTTCGATACGCAGCAGGAAACAGGAGACCAGTTCGCCGCGCTGCTGTTTACCGGCGTTGAGGAACGTCGGCGTAGCGGGCTGGAAACGCCCGGAGAGGATCTCATCGGTTAGCTGGTGGGCCAGCGCCTCGTTACCCTGCGCCAGGCTCAGGGCCACCATGCAGGTGCGGTCGGCAAAGCCTTCAAGGTAGCGCTTACCATCAAAGGTTTTCAGCGCGTAGCTGGTATAAAACTTCCATGCGCCGAGAAAGGTCTGGAAGCGAAAACCGCCGTTTTGCGCATAGGTAAACAGCTCAAGAATAAACTGGCGATCGTAGCGCGCCAGGACCCTGGCATCGTAATAGCCTTCGGCGACCAGCCACGTCAGCTTGTCGTCCTGGCTGGCGAAGGGCACGGTATTCGGCTCAACGTGGTTGGCCATAAACGCCGCCACTGCCTGGCGATCTTTGTCAAACGGGATGCGACCATTGCTGTCGTAGAGGTTCAGCATCGCGTTGAGGGCATGGAAATCCGGCGCCTCGGTGGTTATACGTTCTGCGGTTGTCGTTGCCAAAATTCGCTTACTCCTTTACGCACGTTGTCGACATCTTGCGGGGTGCCCATCAGCTCAAAGCGATAGAGGTACGGTACGCCGCATTTCTGCTTGATGACGTCACCCGCCCGACCGTAGGCCTCGCCGAAATTGCGGTTACCCGCAGCGATGACGCCGCGAATGAGCTGGCGGTTATGCGGATCGTTGAGAAAACGGATCGCCTGGCGGGGTACTGCGCCCGCCGTGCCGCCGCCGCCATAGCTGGGGACGATAAGAATGTAGGGTTCGTCTACCTGAATGCGCTCGCGTTCGTTAAGCGGTATACGCACGGCGGGCAGCCCCAGACGCTGGACGAACCGATGCGTGTTTTCGGAACTGCTGGAGAAGTAGACGATCAGGCTCATAGGCTGGCCGCTGAGGCTGTTGGACGCAGGCGGTTAATCATATCGGGACGGAAGCCTGACCAGCGGGTCTCTCCGGCAATCACCACCGGTAGCTGGCGGAAGCCTTGCTCGCGCAGCATATCGACGGCTTCAGGATGATGGTCAATATTGACCATGTCGAATTCAAACCCGCGGGTTTCCATGGCCCGTTTCGTGGCATGGCATTGCACGCAGTCATTTTTAGTGTAAATAGTAATGCGCATGATTCGTATTTCCATTTAAGATAACAGCACGACGCAAAAACTGGCGTCGCGTGCTATGGGTTATCGTTGAAGGAAATACTAGATGTAGTTATTTAAAAGTTCAACAACTCAATATATATGGTTTTTGTAAAGACTGGCCCCCGAGGAAAGATCCGCCGGGGGACGGGATTTCTTACCGAAAAATTACAGACGCATGCTTACCGCCAGGCGGTTAAAGGCGTTCATCAGGCTGATGGCGAAAGTCAGATCGCTAATCTGCCGGGCGTTAAAATGATCGAGGAGCGGTAGATAAACAGCGTCTTCCGTATGGCTTTCGGCGATATGGGTGACCGATTCAGCCCACGCCAGCGCCGCGCGTTCCGCATCGCTGAAATGGGCGCTCACCCGCCAGCCTGCCAGGGCGTCCAGTTTGTTTTGCGCCACGCCGGATTGACGCAGGGCTTTGCTGTGCATCTCCAGGCAGAAGGCGCAGCCGTTGATTTGCGATACCCGCAAATACACCAGTTCTATCAGCGCGCCGTCCAGCTCGCTTTTTTCCAGCGTAATCTTGGCCTTAACCAGAGCGTTATAGACTTCCGGGCTCAGTTCATTGTACGGCTGACGTAGTGTGTTCATTTTACTCTCCTCATTAAGACGCGAGGAAAATAGCACTATAATGGACTGCATAAGATAGCCATATTGTGATGAAAAAAGCAGACCATGATGGACGCCAAAAAAATCCCGCATTACCAGCGTATCGCCCGACAGCTCAAGCAGGCAATTGAGCGCGGCGAGCTGGCGCCGGGCAGCAGGCTGCCGGCGAGTCGGGTCTATGCTCAGGAGCTTGGCGTATCGCGAGCAACGATTGAAAACGCCTGGGGAGAGCTGGTAGCGCAGGGCTGGCTGGAGCGGCGCGGGCAGGCGGGAACCTTTGTCAGCGATCGCCTCAGCCCACAGCAAAGCGTGCCTGAACGCTCTGTTACCGGCGATGAACCGACGGCGCCGCTGCCGCTTCAGCTTGGGCTGCCCGCGCTGGATCTGTTTCCACGCGGTCTGTGGACGCGGATCATGGGGCGCCGGCTGCGTACGCAAACGCGTTTCGATCTCGCGCCCGGCGATCCCTGCGGGGACCCGACGCTTCGGCAGGCGATCGTCGATTATTTGCGCCTGTCGCGCAGTATAGAGTGTCGTCCTGAGCAGGTGCTGGTGACGGGTAGCTACGCGGCGTCGATGAGCCTCATTCTGCGAACCCTGTCCCGGCCGGGCCAGCAAATGTGGATGGAGGATCCGGGATTTCCGCTTATCCGGCCGATCGTAAGCGGCGAAGGGGTGGCGATCTGCCCGGTTCCGGTTGACGAAGACGGAATGGATATTGGCTGGGCGCAGCGGCATTACCCAAACGCGAATTTTGCGCTGCTGACGCCGGCTCATCAAAGCCCGCTCGGCGTTGCGCTCTCATTGACCCGGCGCAGACAGCTCCTGCTATGGGCGGCGCAGAATAACGCGTGGATTATCGAAGATGATTACGATAGCGAATTCCGCTATCGCGGCAAGCCGCTGCCGCCGCTAAAAAGCCTCGACGCCCCGCAGCGCGTCATCTACGCCGGTGCGTTCAGTAAAACGTTTTTCCCGGCATTACGCGCAGCGTGGCTGGTGGTGCCGGAACCGCTGGTGGCGCAGTTTCGCCAACAGGCGGCGCTGATGAGCTGTAGCGTGCCGACGTTGTGGCAGCAGACGCTGGCTGATTTTATCCGCGAAGGCCATTTCTGGCGCCATCTGAAGAAAATGCGCGCCAGCTATGCTCAGCGTCGTCAGTGGCTTGAATCGGCGCTGCGGGAGCACGGTATCGCGGTGGTTCCGCAAGCGGGCGGCATTCAGATGGTCGTCAGGGTAAGCGGCGACGATCGTCAACTGGCCCTGCGCGGCAGACAGGCCGGTCTGGCCATCCAGGCGTTAAGCGACTGGCGAATGGATAGTCGGGGAGAAGGGGCGCTACTGATGAGCTTCACCAATTTAACCTCAGCGGAGATGGCGGGCGAGGTGGTACGAAAGCTGACTCGGGCTCTCGCTTCTCAGGACAAATAAAAACCCCTGCATACCGGAGTAGGCAGGGGTGGACGCGTATTTGTTATCTTCATTGGTCTGGCAGTTTTATTATCGACGTAAATTCAACAATACGCCAATAAATACCCCAACGGCTGCTGCAGCGCCAACGCTTTGCCACGGTTTGTCGCGCACGTAGCTGTCAGCGCAGCCCATGGCGTCGCATGCCGCCTGCTGAACGCGGTTGTTGCCGTTAAGGCGCGCGCGGGTCTCTTTTAGCAGCGCCTGCGCTTTTTTACGCGCGGCATCCGCTTCGTCTTTGGCGTCGCTGCCCCATGATTTCAGCACCTCTTCCAGCGTATCCGCTAATTGGCTGACATCGTTATGGATATCTTCAGCGCTCTCTTCTACGTTGTTGCGGTTTGCTCGGTTGGCCATTGGTTTCTCCCTTTATTCCATTGAGTCTATAAGTGTAGGACAAGATTTTGCTTTATGCTGTAAATCGCCCTTTATGGAATATTCCGAAAGCGTTGGCTTTAATGAATAAGGTAAGGTTAACGCGCGGTAAAAGATAATGAGGAATTAGTATGTATTTAAGACCCGATGAGGTGGCGCGAGTTCTTGAAAAAGCCGGCTTCACCATGGATGTTGTGACGCAAAAAGCCTATGGCTATCGCCGTGGCGATAATTATGTTTACGTGAACCGTGAAGCTCGTATGGGGCGTACCGCGTTAATTATTCATCCGGCTTTAAAAGAACGCAGCACTACGCTTGCGGAGCCCGCGTCGGATATCAAAACCTGCGATCATTACGAGCAGTTTCCGCTGTATTTAGCGGGAGACGCTCAGCAGCATTATGGTATTCCACACGGGTTCAGTTCGCGCATGGCGCTTGAGCGTTTTCTGAGTGGCCTGTTTGGCGAAGCGCAATACAGCTGACAAAAAGCGGCTGGCGGAACCAGTCGCTTTTTTGCATTAACTCAGGCTTTGGCCTGCTGGTAGGGACTGACGCGGAAAAGGCGTCGGCAGTAGTCGAGGAAGTAGCCGTACGCTGCGCCCATCATCATCGACACCACGATATTTGAACTTACCGCCGCGGCAATCTGATGCCAGTCAGCGCCGACAACCAGCAAAATCGCTACGTAGACCGGCGACTGGAAAGTCACATAGGCCACCACATCCGCAATGTTCTTCATCCAGCCTGATGTGCTGACGCGGCGCGCCTGGCGCATCGCAAAATCGCGATAAAAACCGTAGGGGACGGCAATAATAATGTTCACCGGAATCGCCACCAGTCTTGAAGATAACGACTGCTCGAAGCTCATTCCGGAGAGAAAGATTTCGATCATCATGTTCACAACGGTGCAGTAAACCACCATCGCAAAGGTGTCTGCTACCGCATGACGCAAGCGGGACTGCGCAGAGAACATCGGTGTGCTCCTCGAAAATGAAGTCGATAATGCCAAAAGATTCGCTTTTGTTTAGCGTTTTGGGTTGCCTGTTTTGATGTGCGTAGAGTATATCTCTGCATTAAAAGTGGCAACTAGCTATAAATTTTTATTTAAAGGCTTTTTGTCGATAAAATACTCTGCAGCTGGCTGTTTTTTGTTCATTACGCTACTTTTGTTGTCATTGCTTCATTTTTTATTATTTATCAATGATTTGATTTTATTATGCGCAGAATGGACGATACCTCTGGCAATGGGTAACAGCGTCGTTTCGCGACAGAATCGGGTTCTGATGTGAACGGGGTCACTTTTGGAGTTTTTTACGTATCAAAGAGCATAAAACCAGCATGATATGCTGTATAACTCTCTGGGTGGCTATTCATAACTCATGCATGAATATTCCGTACAGACGCCTGCCGCATTTTGCCTGGCTAAGCGGAATATTCTGATAACTCGCTGAGCCTACAGGTATTACATCAAAGAATGGCCGCTATTCATATTGACCTATCTTTCAGCGCTTATTCATTGCTAATAATTACCCTGTTATCGGTTTGTTTATCATATTTGTTGTCGCTAAGTGAGGATGGATATACAGAATTATCCAGGGCTGGAAATAAATAATCGAATCAATTAAACTATTGCCGTCACTTTTGTTTTATTTGCTATTTGGGAATTTTTTGAAATATATGTCATTACTATTAGAGAAACTGAATAATATTCGTTCACTCCGTGCCATGTCTCGTGAATTCTCCATTGACGTGCTTGAAGATATGCTGGCAAAGCTAAGGACCGTCACTGAAGAAAAACGCGCTGAAGAGCAGGCTGCTCAGGCACAGCAGGCGGAATATCAGGAAAAAATAAACACCTGGCTGGAATTAATGACCGCTGACGGTATCACCCCAGAGGAATTAGTGGGCCACGCGACCGCGACTTCAAAAGGCGGCAAAAAGCGCCAGCCGCGTCCGGCTAAATATCGTTTTACCGATCATACCGGCGCCGAGAAAACCTGGACCGGGCAGGGACGTATGCCGAAGCCGCTTGCTAAAGCCGTCGCTGAGGGTAAATCCCTTGAGAGCTTCCTGATCTGATATTCAGAACGGTGGGGAAACCCACCGTTATTTTACCCGGCTTAATCAGCACACGCCAAAATCTCCGTCTTCTTTATAAGCCGTTACCTCGGTTGCTTTCAGCGTATATTTCTCCCCCTGCTCGTTACCGGCCTGAACGGCAATAATGCTGTCGCCCTGGACTTCAACGACTTTGAGTTTTGGTCCGCCTGCGCGCGGCTGTACCAGGTCACCGACTGTAAACATACTTCTTCTCCTGTGTGCTGATAAAAATTATCGCTGACAATAACCATAGCTCAGCAAAAGCGTTATCAACAGCTGGCCGAAAGAGGTAGAGGTCAACGACGATTCCAGGGCATCAGCGCCAAAAGCCGCGCCATGCCGCAAAAGCCGGTGATACCGGCGAAGGCGAGTCCGGCGCCGACGAATGCGCTAAGCAAAAAAAAGCCGCTGTTAACCGTATAACCTAAAGCGACGCCAAGCAAAATCAGGACGCCTGCGGCGATTTGAACCTGACGCATCAGCGGTAGCGGCTGTGATTTATCCTCTTCCACCGGCAGACCTGCCGCTTTCCAGGCCTGTATTCCACCAGCCAGCAGCCTGGCCTGCGCCGGCGCGGCGGAGGCGGCCAGACGGGCGACGTTATTCTGAGTGCGCGAACCTGCCTGACAGTGAAAAACAATCGTCTCCTCGGGGCTGGCGTGCAGCGCTGCGCCTTTGTTCAAGGTTTCCAGTGGGACGAGTTGTGCGCCGGGAATATGCTCACGGGCGTATTCATCGGCATCGCGGATATCGACCAGCCGGGCGCCTCTGTCGATGAGCGCCCGGGCTTCGGCGGGAGAAAGCGTAGCGATAGTCATAGACGCTCCTTAAGGACAGTAAATTGACTTTAGCGCGGTGACGATTTGCTGCACCGCTGGCCGGGTAATGAAGTAGTGGATCCGCTGCGCCTGACGCTCGCAGCCGATCAGCCTTTCATCGCGCATTCGCGCCAGATGTTGAGATGTGGCGGAGGGGCTTAATCCGGTGATCCGCGCCAGCTCGCCGGCGCTGGTGCCCGGCGAATCGCACAGCATGCACAGAATCAAAAGCCTGCTGGGATGGCTCATGGCTTTCAGCAGCGCGGCGGCTTCGCCCGCGCTGGCCTGTAGCTGTTCTGGTGTATTCATTTATTTTAGTCTTTTCTAAATTTAGTAAATACTAAAATAAAAAAGCGCATTACGCCAGTCATGAATGTTGTGAGGCTAAATAGCCTGGCTGAATCCACGACGATTTATTTCAGCCTGTGGCGTCGGTAGCGCGCAGCTTGTCTGGCAGGGCGTCGGGCGACGATTAACCTCCCTGTGCGAAACGATAAGTAAACGCCTGTTCGCCTGGCTACCGCCGCGCTTCACGCCCTGACGAAATCTCCATGGCTGGCTCACTGGCCTCCGCGGCGGGCGGCGCGGCGATAGAGCGTACTGCGTGCGACGCCTAAAGCCTGCGCGGCCTTAGTGATATTGCCGTTATAGCTTGCCAGGGTGTCGGCAATCAGCTGCGCATCGTGCTGCTGTAGCCCACCCGGCGCGGCGGTCGGGGTTCGGTACTCATGAGGCAAATCATCGACCCCCAGCGTTTCGCCATCTTCGGCAAGCGCCAGCAATACTCTCATCAGGCTTTGCAGCTGGCGCACATTGCCTGGCCAGGGCTGAGCCGCCAGCCGTTGTATAACCTCCGGGGCCAGCGTGATGCGACGTTTCTCTCCGCCCTGCTCGCGCCACAGCCGCTGAATAAACGCAGGCAGTTCAGGCCACTTGCGCAGCGGCGGCAGCGTCAGGGCAAACTCACGCAGGCGGTAGAGCAGGTCTTCGCGGAAGACGCCTTCGGCCACCCGCTGCGCCAGGTTGCGATGGGTCGCGCAAATGACCGCGAAGTTCACCGGCGAGCTCCGGCTGGCGCCTAACGGCGTGACCTCTTTCTCCTGCAAGACCCGCAGCAGCCGGGTTTGTAGCGCTAACGGCATATCGCCAATTTCATCAAGAAAAAGAATGCCGCCATCGGCCTCGCGGATTTTGCCGATATAGCCGTTTTTGTTTGCCCCGGTAAACGCGCCGGGCTGGTAGCCAAACAGTTCTGATTCAATTAGCGATTCCGGAATAGCGGCGCAGTTGATGGCGACGAATTTGCCGCTGCTCCAGCGGCTGTGCCGGTGCAGCGTGCGGCTGACGTACTCTTTGCCGCAGCCGGTCTCTCCTTCGATACATAAGCCAATCCCGGCATTAAGCAGACGCAGCAGCTTTTCTGATTCATGCGGGCTGGAGAACGGCAGATCGAGTGCCGGGCGCGCGGTCGTCGCCACGCTGGCGGTCGCGGGAGCACGCAGACGGTAATAGTAGTTGTGTCCTCCGACGGCGACCGGCAGCGGGATAGTAACGGCGGTTTGCCGCAGCTGCGGAAAAAGCTGCTGGAAAGTGAGATGACCAAACCGGGCGGCGTCGAGGTCGAATTCGCGCATCGCCAGCCGGTTAGCCGCCGTCAGCACGTTATCGGTAAAGACCAGCAGCCGTTCGTCTACGCTGTCGAGTTTTTCCGCCCGGGGATGCAGGCTCATCAGCCACTGCTGCGGGTGCAGACTCTGTTTCACCCATAGATATTCTATTTGCTTCGCGGCGCCTTTTACCCACGCCAGCGTCCGGGCGTGCGGATAGTGGGCCGGGCCGGAGATATCCAGCACCCCGGCTATTTTCCCCTCGGGATTTTGCAGCGGTACGGCGGCGCAATACAGGCCCTGGTTGCTGGTGAGGAAATGCTGACGGCCATCAATTTCGCAGCTGTCGTCTATCGCCAGCGCGGTGCCGATGGCGTTGGTTCCGCGTCCGCTTTCGCTCCACAGGTTGCCCGGGGCTAAAGCGAAGCGCTGCGCTTTCTGCATGGCCTGCGTCTCACCAAAGGTTTGCAAAACCAGTCCGCTGGCGTCAGAGAGGATCACCACCGATTGCAGATCGTTGACCTTGCTGGACAAGGCATTAACCACCGGCTGGGCCAGCTTTTGCAGACGGCTATGGCTGGCGAGCCTGTCGGCCAGCTCGCTGGCGTGCAGGCGAGGGAAGTCGTCAGTAGCGGGGTCGATGCCATAGCGCTGGCTGCGGCACCAGGAGTCGCTCAGCAGCGGGCTCGCTTTGATCTCTGGCGTCAGGGCAAATGGATTTCCTGGCACGGGACACCTCGTCATCTCACTAGTGTTGCAATATTGTAGCTACAAGGTTTTGTTAGTGTTGCGATTTGCAACACATAAGGAACATTCAGTGCAACAGAAAGCGAGATTTATAAGCTATCAATATGAAAAATAGAAATATTTTTGGTGGCGAAAAAGGTGGCACGCCCCCTGCAATGGTCTGAAGACGCAGCGAGCCGCCGGACAAAACTAATACGCCGCTGCGCTTCAACCCTACATGAAGGAGATTCGCGATGCGTTATGCACATCCTGGCACGCCGGGCGCTTTGGTTTCACTGAAGTCTGCTTACGGTAACTTTATTGATGGTAAATTTGTCGAGCCGATTGGCGGCGAATTCTTTATGAACACCTCCCCGGTCGACGGTAGCAACATTGGTCAGTTTCCACGATCGGATGCCAAAGATATCGACTTCGCCCTGGATGCGGCGCATCGGGCCGCCGACGCCTGGGGCAAAACGTCGGCTCAGCAGCGCGCCAATCTGCTGCTGCAGGTTGCCGACCGTATTGAGGCCAACCTCGAGTATCTGGCGGTGGCGGAGAGCTGGGATAACGGCAAACCGATCCGCGAAACGCTCAACGCCGACCTGCCGCTGGCGGTCGATCACTTCCGCTACTTCGCCGGCTGCCTGCGCGCGCAGGAAGGGAGCACGGCGGAGATTGATGAAACGACGGTGGCTTACCATTTCCATGAGCCTCTTGGCGTGGTCGGACAAATTATCCCGTGGAACTTTCCGCTGTTAATGGCCGCCTGGAAACTGGCGCCGGCGCTGGCGGCAGGTAACTGCGTGGTACTAAAACCGGCGGAGCAGACGCCGCTAAGCATCACGCTGCTGCTGGAGATTATTGGCGATCTGTTCCCGGCGGGCGTCCTTAACGTGGTTCAGGGTTTTGGCAAGGAGGCGGGCGAAGCGCTGGCCACCAGTAAACGCATTGCCAAAATCGCCTTTACCGGCTCGACGCCGGTTGGCCGCCATATTATGGCCTGCGCGGCGGAAAACATTATCCCTTGCACCGTTGAGCTGGGCGGTAAATCGCCGAACATCTACTTTGCCGACGTGATGGAGGGGGAAGAAGAGTATATCGAGAAGGCGGTGGAAGGCCTGGTGCTGGGCTTCTTTAACCAAGGGGAGGTTTGTACCTGCCCGTCCCGCGCGCTGATTCAGGAGTCTATTTACGAACCCTTTATGGCGCGGGTCATGGACAAAGTGGCGCAAATTCGCCGCGGCGACCCCTTTGACACCGGTACGATGATCGGCGCGCAGGCGTCACGTCAGCAGTTCGATAAAATACTCTCGTATATCAAGATCGCTCGCGATGAAGGCGGTACCATCCTGACCGGCGGCGAACGCGCCAGCATCTCTGCCGAACTGGATAACGGCTACTATATTCAGCCGACGCTGATTCAGGGACGCAACGATATGCGCAGCTTCCAGGAAGAGATTTTCGGCCCGGTGATTGGCGTGACCACCTTTAAGGATGAAGCTGAGGCGCTGTCTATCGCTAATCAGACCCAGTTCGGCCTTGGGGCTGGGGTGTGGACGAGGGATACCAATCTTGCCTATCGCATGGGGCGCGGCATAAAAGCCGGCCGGGTGTGGACCAACTGTTATCACATCTATCCTGCGCACGCCGCATTCGGCGGTTACAAACAGTCCGGCGTAGGGCGTGAAACGCATAAAATGGCCCTCAACGCATACCAGCAGACGAAAAACCTGCTGGTCAGCTACGGTACCGCGCCGCTGGGCCTGTTCTGATCGAAGCCTGCTATTTATTCATTTTTCAATACCGCCCGCAATCTTGTTTGATTGCGGGTTTTTATTCCATAAAAAAAGTACTGTTATTGCTTTTGCGTCCAGCCGCTTGCCGCTTAAAAAAGCTTCTTCCATATTGATTATTAATAATTACTCACGTGATTATTGATTATTCGTTTACGAAAATAAGATTGAACGCAACCTAAGATTAATCCTAATATTTAATAAATGCCGCGCGTGCTCACGGATTTATTGCCGCAAAATAGCGGCTAAATTCGTTGTGTTTGTTAAATTGTGCAATCCAATGTTGCGATTTGATGTTATTGTATCGTGATTTTTGGTTGCGTTAATTAACAAAAAGCGCAATGTCTTTAATATTATTTTTATATGTGAAATAAAACAGCATTTCATTAACATAACAAAATATTGCGATTTGTAATGGGTAGGGATAGTATTTATTTGTTCCCTGAATAAATGGTTAGTCAATTTCGCTAAAAGCACTTTTTATTTTATTACGCATGATCAATTGAGCGGCACGGGTTTTTTCCTGATGGCCTGCGGACGGAACGCCAATACTATTAACATGGAGGATCTGTATGCAGATTTGCGCGGCCTTAAGCCTTAGCGCGGAATCTGTAAAAATATAAGTTAGAGATGAGATAAATAATGAAAAAGCAATTTCGTATTATGGCAATGTTTGTCGGTGCTCTGGTGTCTGGCAGCGCATTATCCACGCCTTCACAGCCGGCCAGTTCGGCAATGACCGTGAATCCCGGCTCGAATGCGGGCACGCAAGGAACGGGCGGTCAGGTGGATTTTACCGGCTCCATTACCGACTCCTCCTGTAATGTTGATAGCACCAGCGCGAATCAAAGCGTCGATCTGGGAAAATGGGCGAGCAGCTATTTTACCGGCACGGGTTCAGAAACCACCAAAACCTCCTTTCATATCAAAGTCAAAGATTGTCCTTCCACCGTCACCACCGTCTCGGTGCTGTTTGACGGTACCCGCGATAGCAACAATAGCGATCTACTGGCGATTAACGGTACCGCAAAAGGGGTAGCGATTAAGCTGTATGAAGATGACAAATCGACGCCGGTTGAGCTTGGCGACGTTTCTCGCGGCCATAGCGTTACCGCCGGTGCCAGCGGCACCACTACCGGAACCGCCGATCTCGAATTCTTTGCTGACTATGTCTCGACCAGTGCGGTTACCGCGGGTTCTGCCAACGGTACAGCTAACTTCAATATGGTTTACAACTAATAAAATAAAAGCGGGTAACGCTACGGTTATTAAAGCTTGCCCGGGCCGGGCAAGGCGTTAGCTTCTGCCTGGCTGAAAGACGGGCGCCCTGGTTTATCCATATTTATTATCAGGCTTTGTTACTGATACCCGCTTTTATTATTCCCGGACGGTAATGATTATGAAACGAACGATCGCAGCGCTAGCCTTGTTAATATTATCCACTGCGGCCCACGCCGGTATTGTCATGGGAGGAACCCGGGTAATCTATCAGGAAGGGAAGCGAGAGGCCGCAATATCAGTTACTAATGCAGATAGCCATTCGCCTTATCTGGTGCAATCGTGGGTGGAAAATTATGCGGAGAATAATAAGAGCCGGGTGCCGTTTATCGTTACGCCGCCGTTATTCCGGCTCGATCCAGAACAGCAGAACGTGTTGCGTATTAATTTCATTGGCGCAACGCTGCCCGCGGATCGGGAATCGGTATTTTGGCTCAATGTAAAAAGTATTGCGCCAACGAAAAAAGATGAAGTGAATAAGCTACAGGTCAATATTAAATCAAAATTTAAGATCTTCTATCGCCCGAATGGCCTGACGGGTGACCCAGCCGATGCATGGCGCAAGCTGACATTTAAAATTGACGGCTCACGGCTGGTAGCACAAAACCCGACGCCCTATTTTGTTTCATTTTTTACCCTTTCGGTGGGCGGCAAGGAGATTACTGAACCCGGCATGATTGGACCCTTTAGCCAGCAAGAGTGGCCGATTCATCGCACCGGCATTATTAAGTGGCGCGCCATTAATGATTTCGGCGGGATGACGGATTTCGCGCAACAGTAATTTTGCTTCGTCTGGTCAGGATATTGTGAAAAATAACCCCTCTGGTATGACTTCCGGTTATACGGCGATCGCTGCGCCAACCGGCGGGATTTCATTATTAGCGACGGTGCCGACGGCGCTTTTCCTGCTTTGTCAAAGCGGCATCGCGCGGGCGGATGAGTACTTCGATCCGGCGGCCTTAGAATTTGCCAATCCGCAGCAAAAGACCGCTGACTTACGCTATTTTGCAAAATCAGGCGGCCAGCAGCCGGGGACTTATTCAGTCAGCATTTGGGTGAATAATCAGGAAATAACCCGGGGCGAGGTGACGTTTATCGACAGCAACGGCGCGCTGCAGCCGCAGTTAACCCCGGCGCAGCTGGCGGAATATGGCGTGAACGTCAGCGCTTTTTCTGCCTTTCAATCGCTGCATGAGGGGCAAGCGTTCACCCACATCGAGCGCTACATTCCTGATGCCAGTAGCCGTTTCGATTTTGCCGATCAGCGCCTGATCTTAAGCATTCCCCAGGCGGCCATGAACGTCCAGAGCCGCGGATACGTGGATCCAGCGCGCTGGGACGACGGTATCCCGGCGGCGTTTGTTAACTACAACCTGACCGGGTCGCAAACCCGGCAGCCGGATGACAATAGCCAATCCAGCTATCTGAACCTACGCAGCGGGGTTAACCTTGGGGCCTGGCGCCTGCGCAACGTATCGTCGATGGAGTACGATCGCACCCGGCGCTGGAATTCGCAGAGCACCTGGCTACAGCGCGATGTGAAATCCCTCAAAAGCCTGCTGCGAATGGGCGATACCTTTACGACCGGCGACGTTTTTGACAGCGTGCAGTTTCGCGGTATTCAGCTAATGTCCGATGATGAAATGCTGCCGGACAGCCAGCGCGGCTTCGCTCCAACGATCCGCGGGATGGCGCATAGTAATGCCAAGGTGACGATATCCCAGCATGGCTACGTGATCTATGAAACGTTCGTCTCGCCGGGGGCGTTTGCAATAAACGATCTCTATCCGACGGCGCAAAGCGGCGACCTCGAAGTCCAGGTGAAAGAGAGCGACGGTTCGGTGCGAACCTTTACGCAACCTTTTTCAGCCGTACCCTTTATGCTGCGCGAAGGGCGGGTTAAATACAACCTGAGCGCCGGGCGCTTCCGTTCAGCGCAGCGCCAGGGGCAGTCGCCGACGTTTTTACAGGGCACGCTGTTTTATGGGCTACCGGCTGAATTCACGCTCTACGGCGGTAGCCAGCTGGCGCAGGATTACCAGTCGTGGGCGCTTGGCATCGGGCGCGGTTTGGGCGAACTGGGGTCGATCGGAGGCGATGCGACGTGGGCAAACACCACAGCGCCGTCGGGAAAGCGCTCGGCAGGTCATTCGGTGCGCGTGCAGTATCAGAAGGATTTTGCCGGCACGGGGACTTCATTCAGTCTCGCCAGCTATCGCTACTCCTCCAGTGGCTACTATGACTTCAGCGAAGCGAATGCGCTTGAAAGCCGCAACGGGCTGCTCGACAACAAGCGCAGCCGCGAAGAAATATCGCTTTCTCAGGCCTTTGGCGGTATCAGCAGCCTGGCGATATCCGCCTGGTCGCAGGAGTACTGGCACAGTCATAGCCGCGATGAAACGCTGCATCTCGGATTTTACAGCGCCTGGCGAGGCGTGACGTGGGGCGTGGGTTATTACTACACCCATTCATCCGATCGACAAAAAGCCGATCGTTCGTGGTCCTTTAATCTGAGCGTTCCGCTTTTCGGCCCGCTATCCGAGAGCGCGATCAGCTACAGCATGACCTCCGACAATAGCGGACGTACTTCGCAGCAGGCGTCGCTGTTCGGTTCGCTTCCGCATCATCCCAATCTCTACTACTCCCTCCAGCAGGGCTACGTTAACGGCGGTCAGGGCAGTAACAGCAGCGCCGCGCTGGATTACCACGGCGGCTACGGAACCGCGCAGCTCGGCTATCGCCACGATAGCGCCAGTCAGCAGCTTACCTGGGGCGCATCGGGCTCTGTTGTCGCCCATCCTCATGGCGTGACGCTCGGGCAGACCGTCGGCGAAAGCTTTGCCATCGTGCGTGCGCCGGGCGCTGCTGAGGTGGCGATTCAGAACGGCAGCAATGTGCATACCGACTGGCGAGGCTATGCGGTGGTGCCTTCGCTGACGGCCTATCGCAAAAACACCATTACGCTTGATACCGAATCGCTGGCCGACGATGCCGATGTCGAACTTGAAGGACAGACGGTGATCCCCGGCGGCGGGGCGGTGGTGCAGGCGAACTACCAGACCCATATCGGCAGCCGCGTGCTGTTTACCCTCAGCGATAGTCACGGGCCGCTGCCGTTCGGCGCCAGCGTTCGCTTGCGGAAAGCTGAAGGCGATCCTGGCGGGGCCCCGGGCGGCATGGTGGCCGACGGCGGGCAGGTCTATCTGAGCGGCATTCCGCAGGAAGGGACGCTGGATGTCGCCTGGAATGCCGACAACATCTCACGGAGATGCGCGCTGCATTTCCATCTTACCGATACCGTACAGCAGAGGCAGAGTCCGGTTAAAACCGTCTCTGGCTTCTGCCAGTAGGTCTGCACAGAGGTGATTTTGCGCATAGTATCGTTTTTATTCCTGCTGATAGCGGGCATCTATAGCCACAGCGGCTGGGCGGAAACCTGCAAAGGGGATATCGGCCAGATGACCGTGAACGTCCAGAATATCAAGTACCTGCCCACGCTGCCGCTGAATACGCAGATGACCGGCGTGATGGCGGATAACGGCAGCGGGATTCATTTCTCCTGCGATCTTCAGGTGCCGAAAGCGGCGGCAAAGCGTCTGGTTTATCGGCAGCTAAAAATGGCCTCATCGCCGCTTTCCATCGGCGGTCAGCATGTGTTCCCCTCGGCGCTGGAGGGTATCGGATACTCACTGGGCTTCCAGTGCGGCGGCGGCGCGGTTCGCTTTATTGATGGCAGCCACGCGGCCGATAGTGCGGAATCCGTGACGGTGTGTGACAGCCAGGAGATGGCTAACCTGCTGAACCAGCAGCAGATTGTGGTGAAAGTCTTTGTGACGTTTTATAAGACCGGGGATGTCGCCCTGGTCAGCGGTAACCACGCTAACGTTCCGGCGCAGCCGCAGATTGGCGAACTGACGATCCAGCAGCAGGCCGACAGCCGCGCCGGTTTTGTCGCCAGCTCGCCGGTTACGCTCGATATGGCGGCGCTGAACGTCGATATCGGCAGCAGCGGTAGCTGTCAGGTTTCAACCACGAATATTCACGTTAGCCTGGGGACGGTGAATAAAGCGGAGTTCAAGGGTAAAAGCACCACCGGCGGCAGCGCGAAAAGCTTCTCCATACCGGTCTTTTGCTCCACGCCAACCGATATCCGCATCGGCTTTTTTGGCGTCACCTCACCAGGCGGCGGTACGGATACCCTCGCGTTAAGCAAAGCCAACGCCTCTGCGAGCGGGGTGGGCGTCAGGCTCACGTACGGCAATAACAGCGCCCCGGCGCCTGCGGCAGGGACCAGCGTCAAAATCAACGAGGCCAGCAATCTCCCGGTGCTAAAGCGGATTAACGCCAGCAGCGCCGGCAGCGCGGAGAATATCAACTTCAACGCCCAGTACGTTCAGACCGATGATGCGGTGACCGCCGGCACCGCCAATAGCATGGTGACCTTTGCGCTGGAGTATAACTGACGATCGCAGGCGATTACGGCCCAAGGCTTTCGCGTTGTAGCTCACAAAAAAGAGATGTCATAGTGATTTTTCGCGCGGCGAGCGGATCGGTACGCTATCAATGATCGAGAGATGAAGCGGCTGACCGGGAATACTTTGGTGCGGGAAATCGATCATGAAAATCACCTTTGGGGAGCTTAAACCCCTGTTGCAGGCGCAGCGAATTTTTGTCGGCGGGCAGAAGCTGGTCTGCGCCCACGCCTTTTACCGTGACGATCTGCCGATCGAGATACCGGAAAATTTAACCACCGAGGCGTATACCACCTACTGGGGGCGCTGCGGCGAACGGCTGGCCTCATTGGGCGCTTTTAGCTATACGCGAACCCTGCTGCCGGCGCTGATTAAAGTGGGGCGCTACACATCGATTGCCGACCGGTTACAGGTACTTGGCGATCGGCATCCCCTGGAGTGGGCCAGCGCCAGCCCGGTTTTTTATGCCCATCACTCCGGCGTGATGGCGACGCTGGCTGCCGATAGCGGCAGGCCCAACCAGTTTTATCCTTTTGAAAAAACTCCCCGACCGATAACCATCGGCAACGATGTCTGGATTGGCCAGAACGTCACTCTGGCGCAGGGCATCACTATTGGCGATGGCGCAGTTGTCGCCGCCAACGCGCTGGTGGTCAAAGATGTCGCGCCTTACGCCATTGTCGGCGGTAACCCGGCGAAAGTTATCCGCATGCGCTTTAGCGAGGCGATTATCGAGCAGCTGCTGGCGCTACGGTGGTGGCGTTTTTCCGCCCAGGATATTGCCGGCTGTCCGGTTAATCAGGTTGAGCGCTTTTGCGAGCAGCTCGCCGGGCAAGCGGCCGACGGAACGATCTCGCGTTTTTCGCCGCCGGTATTGACGGCATCCATGATTAAAGATTTTATGAACGATAAACAGAATCCGCTGCGCAGCGCAGGATAATCATAAAACGGTTCACATTTGAACAAGGATATAAAGATGAAGTTGAAGTCAGGTATTGCTTTCGTCATCGCTGCTGTCGCCTTCGGCGCCCAGGCGCGCGACATGAACAGCATTCAACAAAGCGGCGAACTTAAAGTCGGCGTACCGGGAGATTACGCGCCGCTGGCGTTTCATAATAAAGCCGGAGAACTGCTGGGATACGATGTTGATATGGCGAAGGATCTCGGCAAGCGGCTTGGGCTAAAGGTAAGCTTTGTGCCGACCAGCTGGCCAACGCTCTCTGCGGACCTGAAAGCGGATAAGTTTGATATTGCTATGGGCGGGGTGACGGAAACTGCGGCCCGGGCGAAGGAATTTGCCTTAAGCCAGCCGGTCGTGCCGAACGGCAAAATTGCGCTGGCTAACTGCGCGGCGGCGCCCGCTCTCGGCAGCCTGGAAAAAATCGACCAGCCAAACGTGAAGGTGGTAGTGAACCCGGGCGGCACCAATCAAAGCTTTGTGGATGAACATCTCAAGCAGGCGCAGATTATTCGGGTGAAAAATAACGTGGATAACCTTGAAGCGCTGCGGCAGAAAACGGCGGATATGATGGTAACCGACCTGATCGAAGGCGTGTATTACCAAAGCAATGAACCGGGCGTGTTTTGCGTGGCCAATGAGCAACCCTTCCCGGGCACCGCCAGCTTCAAAGTCTATATGATGAATAAAGATAACCCGCAGCTGCTGGAAAAGGTAAATCAGTGGCTGGATAGCCAGGACAAAAATGTGCTCAAACAGAAGTGGCGCATCCATGACCAGGTCAACCCATAAAACAACAAAGGTTTTCTATGGCGGGGTCAGCGGCAGAAAATCAGCGTTCCCGCTCTCCGCCAGCACATCGTGAAGCAGCCAGTCATGAAATACCTTCACTTCCGGGCGCATGGCCGCATGCCGGGGCGTCACGATATAGTAGGACCAGCTGAGGGGCCAGCGGTAGGCCGGATGTAGCTGAACGAGCTGACCGGTGGCGAGAAGCTGTTTTACCAGCGCCCGGCGGACAATGGCGACGCCGCGCCCGCTGAGCGCGGCCAGAATGACCGCCGACGTTGAGTTGATATGCAGCCCGCTATCGCGCGCCGCTGGGGCCTGAGCGGCCTGCAGAACCTCCTGCCAGGAAGGAAAACGGGCTCCCGGGTGCGGCGTATCATCGTGGATCAGCTTTTGCTGTGCCAGCCAGTCGCCGCAGGCGGATTTGCCCGCTGGAACGATCAGCGGGCTGCACACCAGCACCGCTTCTTCATCCATTAGCCAGGTTTTATCCACACCGGGCCAGTCGCCGCGACCGCAGCGGATGCCTAAATCCGCTTCGCCGTGGGCAACATCCATCAGCTTTTCCGTAACGTTGAGGCGCAGGTCGATGTTTTCATAGGCTTCGGAAAAGCGGTTTAACCGCTCCATCAGCCAGTTCATCATCAGCACCTGTGAGGCGGTGATCACTACCACGGAACGCGCCCGGCGACCGCGAAGTTTATTCAGCCCGCTTTCCAGCTTATCCAGCCCCTGAGTAATATCCTGCAGCGCCTCCTGCGCCTCGTTCACCAGAGTGAGACGCTCTTTACCGCTGCGGGTGCGGTGCAGCAGCGGATGGCCAACCCAATCCTCCAGCGCCCTGACCAGTTGCCCGACGGCGGCAGGCGTCACGCCCAGCTCTCGGGCCGCGCCGGTAAAGCTGCCGTGGCGGGCGGCGGCTTCAAAAGCGTGAAGCCATTTCAGTCGGTTAAGCGAGCGCATGCTGAATATCCATCAATGAATTTTGGCATGAGTATAATCCATCAAGATAGATTTTCTTTATTGTGACGCGATTTCTTCTCATTCGTCAGCGCGGCTCTGCAAAGGCATGCTTAGGCCATCCAAATCAAGCATAAAGAGGTTAATGATGAACACAGCGTTTGCCGGTAAAAAATTGTTAGTGGTTGGCGGAACCAGCGGTATGGGGCTGGCAACGGCCAGACGGGTTGTTGAACAGGGCGGTCAGGTCGTGCTGGTGGGCAATCGCCAGCAGAAGGCTGAGCAGGCCCGTCAGGCGCTGGCGGCTGAGGGTAACGTGGAGATCATCGTCGCTGACCTGATGAGCGAAGCGGGTATGGCGCGGGTTATGGAGAGCATCAACGCGAAACATCAGGATATCAGCCTGCTGGTTAACGCCGCTGGCGTCTTCTTCCCGAAGCCGTTCATCGAACATGAAATGGCCGATTACGATCGGTATATGAATCTCAACCGCGCGACCTTTTTTATCACCCGCGACGTGGTGCGCAATATGCTGGCCAATAATATCAAAGGCTCAATTGTGAATATTGGATCGATGTGGGCGCAGCAGGCGATTGGCGCAACGCCGTCGTCAGCCTACTCAATGGCAAAAGCAGGTCTGCATGCGTTGACCAAAAATCTGGCAGTTGAGCTGGGCAGCAGCGGGATTCGCGTCAATGCGGTATCTCCGGCGGTAGTGCATACACCGATATATGAAGCCTTTCTACCTGAAGATGCTGTGAAGGATGTGATGAATAGCTTCGACGGCTTCCATCCTATTGGCCGCGTCGGTACGCCTGACGATATCGCGCAAACCGTAGCGTTTCTGCTTAGCGATAGCACCCTCTGGGTGACCGGCGCGGTATGGGATATTGATGGCGGCGTGATGGCTGGTCGAAATGCCTGATTACGTTCATTATGTCATCCTGGGCGTTGGCATAACGAAAAATGAATTCAGGATAATGAGAATCTATGAGCGCTGAAATGACGTTGCCCGTCAGGCAGCAAAACCAGAATATTGTTCGCCTGGCGACGGCGCAGGCGCTGGCTGGGGCAAACTCGGTGGTGTTCTACGCTACCGGGGCGATTGTTGGCAACGCCATCGCGCCCTCTCCAACCCTGGCCACGCTGCCGATTACCATTTTTGTGCTGGGCATGGCGGCCTGTATTTTGCCGTTTGGCGCGCTGGCCAGAAGGCGCGGACGCAAAACGGTGTTTATGGTCGGGACCGGCGCCGGTATGTTGACGGGACTGCTGGCGGCGACGGCGGTGGTCATGAGTTCGTTCTGGCTATTCTGCATCGCGGCCTTTTTCGGCGGCGCCTATGCGGCGGTGGCGGTTTCCTTTCGCTTTGCCGCTACTGACGGCGTCAGCGGCGAACGGCGAGCGCGTGCGCTCTCCCTGGTGATGGGGGGCGGAGTGGCGGCAGGGGTCATCGGTCCGATGCTGGTGACCGGCACCATGAATCTTTGGCCGCCGCACACCTTTGCCATGACCTTTATTGCTCAGGGGCTGGTGGCAGCGGTATCGGCGTGGGTATTACTGGGAGTAAAAACCGCCGAACCGGCGGCGCAGGCGAAGTCCGGCGGGCGTCCGCTGGGCGAAATTGTGCGCCAGCCCGGGTTTTCCCGAACGGTATTTAGCGGCGCAATCGCCTACATGGTAATGAACTTCCTGATGACCGCCGCACCGCTTTCCATGCATATGCACGGCCTGTCGCAGCAGGCGTCGAATCTGGGTATCCAGTGGCACGTAATCGCCATGTACGGTCCCGGATTTTTCACCGGCAAATTGATCGCTCGTTTCGGCGCCCGGCGTATTAACGCTGCCGGGTTGATTCTGCTGGCGCTCTCGGTGATGGTTGGCCTGGCCGGTATTGATGTTATGCACTACTGGCTGTTGCTGATCCTGCTGGGCATCGGCTGGAATTTTGGTTTTACCGGCGCGTCGACGCAGATTATGGATTTCCACCGACCGGAAGAAAAAAACCAGGTGCAATCGCTGAACGATTTTATCGTTTTCGGCGTCATGATGATTGGCTCATTTTCCTCGGGCGCGTTGATGAACCTCTTCGGCTGGAACGCCGTATTGTGGGGATCGCTGGTCCCGGTTGTGGTTGCGCTGGCGCTGTTGCTGGTCGGCAAAAGGGCAGCGCGCAGGCGCTAACTTTGCTCAAGATAAACGCCTGCGCGCTGAACGTTTTGTTATCCGCGCACAGCGCGTCAGACGATATCATCCACTACGCCGCCATCCACGCGCAGCGCCGCGCCTGACGTCGCCGAAGCCTGAGTCGAACAGACGTAAACCACCATACTGGCGACCTCTTCTACCGTGGCCGCGCGCTGAATCACCGAACTGGGGCGGTTTGCCATCACAAACTCTTTGGCCAACTGCTCCAGCGATTTGCCGGTTTTAGCGACTTCATCTTTCATCATCTCGGCAAAGCCATCCGAGAGGGTCGGTCCCGGCAGGACGCTGTTCACGGTGACGCCGCTGCCGGCAACATATTTCGCCAGCCCGCGGGCCAGCGATAGCTGAGCGGTTTTAGTGACCCCGTAGTGAATCATATCCGCCGGGATGTTGCGTGCCGATTCCGAAGAGATAAAAACCACCCGACCCCAGCCTTTCTGTACCATGGCCGGTAGCAGCGCGCGGGAAAGACGAACCCCGGACATCACGTTGGTTTGCCAGTATCTTTCCCAGGTTGCATCGTCGGTGGCATAGAAATCCTGCGGGCCGTAAATACCCGCATTATTCACCAGTATGTCGATGCCGTTTACCGCTTGTATCAGCTGATTCACGCCTTCTGCGTCGCTCAGATCGGCTATCGCCGGTCGGGTCTTCGCGCCGGGAACCTCGCTCTGCAGGTGGGCAATGGCCGCATTCACGCTACGCTCGCTGCGGCCATTCACGATCGCTTCCGCGCCGCTTGCCGCCAGACCTTTGGCGATGGCGAAACCAATGCCGCCGGTGGAGGCGGTAACCAATGCAACTTTCCCCGATAGATCAATATTCATGCTGCCAGCCTTATTTTTTATTGGACAGACCATTAAGCGTAGCAGCGGATATTATGCTTTTGACGTTTTCGGGCTTAATAACCACTCTGTTTGTTCACCCGGTTTTTCAGCGGCAGCGCCCGATGTAGCCGCTGGATGTTGTCCAGCAGCTGGCGGGCGATCGCCTCCGTCTGGGCGATGGAGGCCATATGCGGCGTAATTGCTACCTGCGGGTGTTGCCACAGCGGGTCTTCCTGGGGAAGAGGCTCGACGGGGAAGACGTCGAGCACCGCGCCGGATAACTTGCCGCTATCCAGCGCCCGGATCACGTCCTGGTTCACCATATGCTCGCCGCGGCCGCAGTTTATCAACGCCGCGCCGTTGGGGAGCCGATCCAGTAAAGGGTGGGCGAGGATACCTCGCGTCTGCTCGGTTAACGGCAGGACGTTGATAAGCACATCCAGCTGACCAAGAAATTCACCGGCCTGCGCGTCGCCGTGAAAGCAGCGCACGCCGGCAAGGGATTTCTCGCTACGCGCCCAGCCGGAAACCCGATACCCCATCCCGGCGAGCTGCGAGGCGATATAGCCGCCAATTTCACCGAGGCCCATGACGCCAACGTGATAATCGGCCGCCGCGCGCTGCGGATACATCTTCCAGATGCGCTTGCGCTGGTGAGCCAGCGCCCGGTCAAAGCGGCGCTGAAACCACAGCACGCCCCACAGCGCGTATTCAAACATGCCGTGGCGAAAATCATCGTCAACCACCCGGCAGAGCGGAACATCGCTGGCGAAAATGCTGGCCGGGAGATGATCGACGCCGGCGGACGCTGCCTGGATCAGCTTTAGCTGCGGCGATCGCGCCAGGATCTGCGGATCGGGAAACCAGCAGCAGGCGTATTGCGCCTCGCGAGCGGCGGGGTGGTCAGGCAGGACCGCTTTTGCCTGCGGAAATGGCGCGAAAGCGGCGCAAATCTCCTGGGCATATTGAGGATCGTTACAATCCACGACGATAGTGAACGGAGTCATAGGCGTTAACTCTTATAAGAAGTATCAAGACGGTCGAGGCGACGCAGCCACGCCTGCCACACCAGCTGGCGTTCATGTTCGACTCCCATCAGCTGCTCGCAGGCGTGCTGGCTCAGGCGATCGGGGATCGTATGAATGGAGCCGAGCGAAGCCAGCTGCGCGGCGGCCATCTGGATTTCACAGGCGCGGTTCAGGTAATACATGATGTAAAACGCGTCGGCGACGGTGCGGCCGACCGACAGCAGGCCGTGGCTTTGCAGGATCAGGGCGATATTCTCGCCGAGCGAGCGCTGGATCCTCACGCGTTCATCGAGATCGAAGGCCACGCCTTCATAAGGATGATAACCGACGCGTTGATAAAACTCGGTGCTGATCTGGTTGAGCTGCAGCAGCCCTTCCGCACAGGCGGCGACTGCCATCCCGGGCAGCGTGTGGGTGTGGATCACGCAGTGGGCGTCTTCGCGAGCCATATGGACCGCGCTGTGGATTGTAAAGCCCGCCGAGTTTGCCGGCGCGCTGCCTTCGACGACCTTGCCCTGCATGTCGACCACGATTAAGTTGCTGGCGGTCACTTCATCAAACATCATGCCGAAGGGGTTAATCAAAAATCGCGGCTCGCCGTCGCCGGGCAGGCGAACGGAGAAGTGGGTATAGAGCGTGTCTTCCCAGCCGAACAGCGCCGCCAGACGATAGGCGCCCGCCAGCTGCTGGCGTAATTCCAGTTCAGTTGTCATTTATTACACTCCCATAAATTCACGAATGCGGGCCAGGGACGGTTCGGCGGCATCGCTGCGAATACGCTGCGGCGGCACATCGCTCTGCACGACGCCGTTTTCCATCATCACCACCCGATCAGAAATCGATAAGGCGAAGTCCATCTCGTGGGTCACGATCAGCATCGTCATGCCTTCACGGGCGAGGGACTGAATGACCTTGAGTACTTCGCCAACCAGCTCCGGGTCCAGCGCCGAGGTGGGTTCATCAAACAGCATGATGTCCGGTTTCAGCGCCAGGGCGCGGGCGATGGCCACGCGCTGCTGCTGACCGCCGGAGAGCTGGTACGGGTATTTTTCGGCGTGCGCCAGCAGACCGACGCGATCCAGCAGCCAGAGCGCCTGCTCTCTGGCGGCGGGGCGGTCAAGGAGCTTGTGATAGAGCGGGGCGAGCATCACGTTATCCAGCACCGTACGGTGAGGAAAGAGGTTGAAGCCCTGAAAGACCATGCCGATGCGGCGCACGCCCGCGCGCATTTGCTGTTTATCGATAATGGAGGCGCCCTTGAGATAATCCTCGCCGTAAAGAATGATCTCGCCGCCATCAATGCTTTCCAGAGCGTTAATGGTACGGATCAGGGTGGTTTTGCCGGAGCCGGACGGGCCGATGATGCTGATCACCTCGCCGTTTTCTACTTTCAGGTCAATCCCCTTCAGGACGTGGTGCTGGCCCCAGGATTTTTCGATGCCCTGCAAATCGAGCGCCGGCGGGTTGCCGCGGGCGGACTGCGCTTTTGTTGTCTGCACCGGCGGCTTCAGGTTTTGACGCAGGGTTTCGCATTCCGTTTCATTGAGCGTTTGCGGACGTTTGCGCTGAATATCCAGCAGGTTTTCCAGCGCCCGGAAGAGCCAGGTAAAGGCCGTGACCACCATGACGTAATAGACCGCGACCGCCAGCAGCGTCTCCATTACGAGAAAATTCTGCGCGTACAGGCGCTGGCCGGTCAGCAGCAGTTCCGGCAGCGAAATAACCGACAGAATCGAGCTGAGCTTAATGATAGTGATATATTCGTTGATCAGCGTGGGCAGGGAGATACGAAACGCCTGCGGAATAATAATTAAGCGCTGAATTCCGATAAAGCTAAAGCTTAAGGCATGCCCGGCTTCGCTTTGCCCTTTGGCGACCGAAAGCAGGCCGCCGCGATGGATTTCCGCCATATAAGCCGCTTCGGTCACCGTCATCGATACCAGCCCGGCGATAAACGGAATGCCGAGCAGCGGCTGGGTGGCCGGAAACAGCTGCGGCAGGTTATAGACAAAGACCAGCAGCACCATCAGCGGTACGCTGCGAAAAAACCAAATATAGAGTTCGACGGGAACCTTCAGCCAGCGCGGGCCGGAGAGCTTAGCGCAGGCTAAAAGAAAACCTAATATCAGGCCAATAAACCAGGACAATGAACTGACGACAATGACGGTAATGCACGCCTGCCAGAATGCCCCAACGCTAAATAATGAGAAAAAATATCCCCAATCGAACTCCATAGCGACTCCCGTTTAATTATTGTATTAATTGATGCTTTCTAAGCTGTATTTCTTGATGATGGCGTCATATTTGCCGTTGGCTTTAAGGGTGGCTAACGTTGATTTAATGGCCTCGGCCAGCTCGGTATTGCCTTTGGCGACGTAGATCCCCAGCGGCAGCGGATAGACCAGACGATTTGAGCTAATGGCCAAGCGGCCGCGGCTTTTCTCGACGATAATTTGCGCCGCCGGGGCGATTTCTAACTGGGCGTTGATATTTTTCGACAGCAGGGCCTGGGAGGCTTCCGGCGCGGTGGGGAACTCCTGAACGCTAATCGCCGGTTTACCCTTTTTCAGGCAGTACTCGTCGGAGTGTTTTTTGAGACTGGAAACCCAGGCGGTACCCGCCTGCAGACCGACCTTCACGCCGCACAGTTCATCTTCGGTTTTGGGCTGAATGGTGCTGTTTTTCAGGGCAATAATGGATGCGCCGGACAGGGCGTAAGGAATCGCATCCGCCTGCTTCTGACGCTCGGGAGTCACGTACATTCCGGAAATCACCGCATCGTATTTTTTACCGATACCTAAAATCAGGCTGGTGAATTTCGTGTCGATAAGCTGCGGTTTGGCTTTCAGCTGTTCGGCGATCAGCGCTGCAAATTCCGGGTCGATGCCGACGATATTATTATTGCTGTCGTAGGACTCAAACGGCGGATAGGTCACCTCCATCCCGACCTTAAATACGCCCTCGGTCAGCAGCTCTGCGGCCTGAGTCAGCGGTGAAAAACAAGCGGTGACGGCGATGGTCAAAGCCACACGGCGCGAGAGTTTTTTTAGCGTTCTTTTCATCATTTATCCTCACGGGTTATTAACGGTTTTTTGCTGGGCTTGTTTTTTCAGATGGCCAAAGGTGTTGGTGCCGCGGGCGCGTTCGGGGAGCTGGAGCTCGCCGCGCGTGACTTTCTCGCGCAGGTAGCGATAGGTCTGTAACGCCTGGCTCCACATATGTTCACCAATGCTCAGTTCTTGATACTCGCTGGCTTCGCCCGCCTTAAGGAAGCCCGGCAGCGGGCGGATCAGCGTGTGGTAGTCGCAGGCGAAAAACAGCGGGAAGGAGTAACGTTCCTGCGGCACTTTACGTACGCGGTGTGCTGTTGCAACAAATGTGCCAGCGCTCAGCACTTCCAGCATGTCGCCGATATTGATCACGAAAGCCTCTTCTCCGGTCGCGTTCTTCAGCGGTGGGGCGTCGATCCAGACGCTATCTTCGTTCAACACTTCAAGGCCCGGCTGGTCGGCGAGCAGCAGAGTGAAGCATTCATAGTCGGTATGTGCACCAATACCGGGAACATCTTCGGCGCTGGCGTCAAAGGGGTAGTGGATCAGGCGCAGCTTTGACGGTGGGCAGGTGACCATCGACCTGAAATAACCTTCCGGCAGGCCAAGCGCCAGAGCGAAGGCGTCAAACAGGCGATGTCCAAGGGAGAAGACCGCGTCATACCAGGCCAGTACCCGGGATTGAAATTCGGGTATATCCGGCCATTCGTTGGCGCCAATCAGCGGCGTGTTAGCCACGACCAACGGGTGGTCGTCGGCGGCCTGGAAGCCGATATCAAACGCCTCTTTGCGATCCGGCTTGCCGGAGCCGTAAATCTCTTCGCCTTCGGGAACGTAGCCCTTATGGCTTTTCGACTGTCCGATGTAGTACGCCATCTTGCGCTCCATCGGCAGGGCAAAAATCTCTTTCGCCGCCGCGCGGATGCCGGCAATCAGCTCGGGCGCAATGCCGTGTCCGGTGATGTAGAAAAAGCCGACCTCGCGGGCCGCCTGACCGATGGCGTCGGCCACCGCCTGGCGTCGGGTGAGATCGGCGCAGGTCAGGTCGCTGATGTCGATGGTCGGTAATTCAGTAAAAGAACTTTTTGCAGCGGTCATCTCTTCCGTTCCTTATGCAGTTAGCGAGGTGAATTCGACAAAATGTTGCTGTTCACGCCGGGCCATCCAGGCGTTCAGCGACCAGAGATCGGCGACCGGAACGTTGGTAAACGGCAGGTGATGCAGATAGCCATCGGGGCCAAACTCCGGGGTCAGCGTGGTGTGCTGGTAGCCGCGCCGGCGCTGCGATTGCCAGATTTGCTCCCAGAAGCGCTGTTGAAACCGCAGGGCCGCCTGATATTCCGGCGCGGCCGGGTGTGGCACCTGCGGCCCCTGGTCGTATCCGGCGCGGGCCTGAATATGGTGGACCCGTTCGATAAAGGCGCTGAAGTCATCGCAAGGGTCATCCAGCAGGCGTTCGCTGACCACGATCCAGTGGCTGATATCGGCGGTAAAGCGCAGCTGCGGCAGCTGTTGAATAATCTCCAGCGTCAGCCACGGGCTATACAGCGAGGTGGCGCGATGGGTTTCAAAGCTACAGAGCAGCTCATACTCGGCGGCCAGTTCATGCGCTCTGCCGAGAAAATCCACCTGCTGCGCCAGCGGCCAGCGGTCGTTACCGGCCAGTAGATTGACGAAGCGCGGATTAAGCGCTTTTGCCGCCGCAAAACGTTCTTTTAAGCGCTCCAGATGCTGCGCGGGCGTCTCGGCCTGGGCCGGAATGACGCCGCCGCCGCTGAAGACAATGGCGATATACTGAAGCGCGGACGCTTCGAGGCGCCGGGCCAGCGTTCGCTGCTCTTCTGTCGTCAGCGGCAGTCGCGCTTCGATGCCGCAGCAGCCGACGCTCTGGAGTTCGCTAACCGTTTGCTGCCACGGGGTGGTGACGCCCCACAGCGTGCGAAAGACGTTAAGCTGCATGGTTTTTCCTCTATGGATATTTCACGCCCGGGAGAACGCAGAGCATTTCATACAGCAGGTTGGCGGCCAGCTGGGACGTGTTGCCGCTGACGTCATAGGGGGGCGAGACCTCGACCAGGTCGCAGCCAATCAGGTTCAGACCGCGGCAGCCGCGCACAATTTCCAGCGCCTGAATTGACGTCAGGCCGCCTACTTCCGGGGTTCCGGTGCCGGGGGCCCAGATCGGATCGAGGCTATCGATATCAAAACTGAGATAAACCGGGCCATCTCCCATTTGTTGACGCACTTCGGCCATCAGCGGGGCCAGGGATTTGTGCCAGCACTGCTCCGCCTGAACCAGACGAAAGCCCCGATCGACGCCCCACTGGAAGTCGCCGGCGGCGTAGCCCTGCGCGCGCTGGCCAATCTGGACGACGCGTTTAAGATCAAGCAGCCCCTCTTCGACGGCGCGGCGGAAGGTGGTGCCGTGGGCAATCTTTTCGCCGAACATCTCATCGTTGGTATCGGTGTGGGCGTCGACGTGAATCAGACCTACCGGACCGTGCTTTTTGGTCAACGCGCGCAGAATCGGCAGGGTAATGGTGTGATCGCCTCCGAGCGTCAGGGGGATAAGCGGAAAACTATTTAAACCGGTGTAGTAATCCTCGATAATCTGCACCGATTTGAGCAGACTATAGGTGTTAATCGGTACGTCGCCGATATCCGCCACCGACAGTGAATCAAAAGGCGCGGCGCCGGTAGCCATGTTGTACGGGCGAATCATCACCGATTCGGTACGAATATAGCGCGGTCCGTAGCGCGTTCCGGAACGCTGCGAGGTCCCGATATCCAGAGGGATGCCGACAAATGCGGCATCAAGCCCCTGTAAATCCTCAATAAATGGCAGGCGCATCATCGTGGCGCGGCCGCCAAAACGCGGCATCTCATTGCCACCCTGCGGTTGATGAAAGACGTTATCCATTTCTGCTCCTGAATCTGATATTCAAAACTCAACAGCAGGGATAGTGCGCAAGATGTGCTGGACTTTAAATCGTCCGCCGCAAATACTTAGTTCATTTATCAGTGAACTAAACGCCATGCTTAACGACGCGACGCTAAACATTCGACAGCTCCAGGTTTTTGAGGCGGTGGCCCGCCTTGAGAGCTATGGCCGGGCCCAGCAGGAGCTGGGGATTTCCGTTTCCGCGATCAGCAACGCGATGTCGCAGCTGGAGGGCCAGCTGGGCTTTAGCCTGTGCCAGCGCGGACGCGGCGGCTTTGCGTTAACGGAGAAAGGGCAGCATTTTTTACAGCAGGCGATCCGCGTGCTGAGCGAACTGAACGAGCTGGAGCGCCAGTCGGCGCTGCTGAAAGGCGAGCATAGCGGCACGATTTGCATCTCAACGCTTGACTCCATCGAAACGGAAACCGCGCTGTCGCTGCCGGTGGTGCTGCGCAGCTTTAGCGATAAGTTTCCTAACGTACACATCAAGCTGATTATTCGCACCCCGGCGGAACAGCTGAACGGAGTACTGAATAACCATATCGATCTCGCCATCGGTAGCTACAATTCGCGGGTGCATAACATCATCAGCGAACCGCTCTACCGCGAGCAGCACTGGCTCTACTGCAGCGACCTGCATCCGATGTTCTTTAGTCGCCAGCTCGATAAAGATCTCATCAGCCAGTGTCCACTGGTGACGCGCAGCTACTGGAATACCAGCGATCTGCGGCGGCGCGGGTTCAGCAAGGGCAGCGCCACGGTTGAAACCGTCGATGCGCAGCTGCTGTTGATCCTGTCCGGGAAATACATCGGCTATCTTCCAGAACACTACGCCTGGCCGTGGATTAAAGAGAATCGCCTGCGCGTGCTGCTACCCAATGAGTTTGGCTTTCAATCTCCCTTCTCGGCGATCTGCAAGCGCGGGCGCAGCAATGAACCTTATCTCAAGGAGTTTCGCAATCTTCTGAAGAAGAATACCGTAGCCAGGCCGAAGTGGAGTGCATGAGTTTAGTAATGAATGAGAAACAGCTTATGCCTGATTTTATTGGGAAATAGACCGCTTAATATCAGGCATATAGCAGACGGCACATCATTAACTATATGTTATTAAGAAAAAAATCAGATAAAAATATCGCCTGGTTCCAGGATAATTCCCACTCTGCAATTGGTCAAGAAATAACCTTTTTATGTGTTTTTTCTGAATTACGAGTAAATCCAACCTGTAACGTTGTTTGTTAATTTTTTTTCTGCTGGAATCGAGAAATATATTTTTTGTGCACTATTTTTCTAATGGATGGGAAAATGATAAGAAATAGCTTATTGGCATTGGTGTGTATTTCTGTGGGTGTATTGCAGGGGTGTACTAATATTAAAAAAACAGATAGCGCACTAATAAAGAAAGATGTGAGTCAAACCGAACAGCCTGCACAAGTTCCTGCTTTACAGCAGTGTATCCAGGATGCGGATGCTTTAGTTAAGCTGGATAACAAGTTCCAGAAAGATTCAAGTGAACTCTATGGCTTAATTAACGACGCTAAGTTTTATGCCTCTGTTTCGGGGCAAACCTCAGCCAGCGTAAAATCAACCATTACCCCGCTTTTTGAATATAAGATAAATGATAAGTGTAATAGTATTTCTCAGAAATTAATCAAAGAGTTCGAAACCCGCGCCCGGAAAGCCGATCTTAAAGATGGGCTGACCAGATGATGAGCCTTAAGGGGAAACTGAAATTATACGATCTCAGAGGTCTTGCGATTGTATTTGCTCTCTCTACCCTTTTTGTCATGCTCCCTGCTCGTTCCGAGGGGGGAGACTTCCTTGATAATATCAAGAAACTTGAAATTAAGAATCCGCCGGCCTCAGGCGCCGCTAGCGCGGAGTCGGCCTCGTCTAAACTGAATAACGAGAGCCGTGATAAAAAAATGCCGCCGAAGCAGGATGGCGTCAGCAAAAGAATAAATCAGAGCAATAAAACGCAAAGTACGATTAACGCTCTGCGCAAACAGAATGCGGAGCTGAGCGCGGCAGCCAAAACGGCGGAGAAAAAACTCGCTGAAACAACGCGCGAACTGTCGGCGCAGATCGCCGCGCTGAAGGCACAGAGTAGCCAGGGTGTACAGAAAGAGAGTGGCGATCCTGCCGCGGTGAGCGCGCTGACTAAAAAGAACCTCGAACTGGCCGCCACTGCCGAAGCGGCGCAGCAAAAGCTGGATGAGACCACCCGCACGCTGTCGGCGCAGATTGCGGCGTTAAAGGCGCAGCGTGCACAGGACGAAAACGGGCATAAGAGTACTCTTGAAGCACTGCGCAAAAAGAACGCTGAACTGAACTCCGCTGCCGAAGCGGCGCAGAAAAAGCTGGATGATACGACCCGCACGCTGTCGGTGCAGATCGCCGCGTTGAAAACTCAGAAAGGGCAAAGTGAGAACGCTCAGAAATCAACGATAGACACGCTGATGGGCAAGAACCTTGAACTGAGCGCTGCCGCCGCAATGGCGCAGAAAAAGTTGGATGAGGCCACTGGCACACTATCAGCGCAGATTGCCGCGCTGCAAAAGCAGAACGCCCAGGGCGAAAGCCAGCAGAAATCCGCGCTCGACGCGCTGAGCAAAAAGAATGCTGAGCTGAGCGCCGCTGCCGAAGCGGCGCAGAAAAAGCTGGATGAGACCACCCGCACGCTGTCGGCGCAGATTGCCGCGCTGCAAAAGCAGAACGTCCAGGATAAAAGCCAGCAGAAATCCGCGCTCGACGCGCTGAACAAAAAGAATGGCGAGCTGAGCGCCGCAGCCGAAGCGGCGCAGAAAAAGCTGGATGAGACCACCCGCACGCTGTCGGCGCAGATCGCCGCGCTGCAAAAGCAGAACACCCAGGGCGAAAGTCAGCACAAATCCGCGCTCGACGCGCTGAGCAAAAAAAATGCTGAGCTGAGCGCCGCAGCCGAAGCGGCGCAGAAAAAATATGCTGAGTCAGTTGCTGCTTTGAACAATCAAAATCAGAAATTACAGTCTGCCCTTGATAGCCAGGCCATAAAGGAAAGTGAGTTAAAGCTTACTGATAAAAGCATTAAAAATGCCTACGCACTCGGCGTTTTCTATCTGACTCAGGCGCTATCGGATGTGAATAAAATGGCTGACAATGATGTGAAGCTGTCGCCTTCGGCGCTGGTTTCAGGCTTTAACGATGCTTACCATAAAAAGCTGAAAATCAAAGAAGGTGAAATAGAAACCATCGTTAACACCCTTAATGAACAAATGTCATCTAAGTACGTTGATATTGAAAAAAGAATCATGGCCAAAATTAAAAATAAAAAATATGAGGTTTTGCCTAATGGTGTCTATTTCGTGATTGATAAACAAGGGAAGCAAGCTTACAAGCAGAATGAGTCCTTATCCCTGAATATACTGGAGAAAAAGCTTGATGGTACCCCGATACTCAATACGATGAATTACAGGATGATATACGACAAACAAATCGATCCCCTGATGGCCAAAGTTTTAACTGCGGGCTTAAAAGGCGGCGCGGTCACGCTATATGGTCAGGCTGGTTCGCTGTACAGCACGACGCCCGCTGACATAAATCCTGATACGTTAATCTCAATTACCTTTGAACTCATTCCCTGATCGTCGATAGTGTGCACCGGCAGATTGGCGCATTCGCAGGGTAGCAGGCCGAATACGTAAGATTCATACCCGTAACCGATATAAGCCTGTAGCCTGAAAGCGCGCCGGTGAGGATCCCGGCGAAGACCCCCATCTTAAGCACCTGGCCGCCCAGCACCATGCTCTGGCCGGCTGCTTTCATCTGTTCCGGCGCCGCGAGCTGGCCCTGCAGCTGCAGTGTGATATTCATGGCGTTGATAAAGACGATAAACGTCACCAGGCAATGAGCGCCGCGTAGCCTTTATCGCGGGCGGCCAGGCCTACGGGGATCCCAATGGCGAAGATCAGCGCCAGGTTCACCAGTACCGATACCGCTGATTTAGCAATGAGCTGGCCGATATTCTGAATTAAAGGATGGCCGAGCAAGGGCAGATATTCCGCAAGGTTGCCGTCGCCCAACACGTTGCCAAAAGCGATAAACAGACCCACTATCGGCAAGATAAGTACCGGCCCATAGAGGGATTTTCCAAAGTTTTGTAGGGCGTTCACAGCTCGTTTCATGGTTATCTCTCTTATAGAACTGCGCACAGGGTGCGTCACAGGCATAAAACTAGCGGGATGAAGGGGCGGTAAGCTATTTATCTTATTGTTTTAAAAACAAATGACGCGGAAAGTAGCATGTGACCTTCCGCGGTGTGAACAAGGTAACAGCAGATTAATCAGAGAAATTTTTGTCGGGATAGAGGTATGTGAGTATGACAAGCTGAAAGTAGGGGGAATTAATGAGCGGATTGTATGTTTAAAACAAAAATCTGCTCATCATCCTCCGTGCAGGAACAGGAAAATCCGAGTTTGTTCAGTAAATTTATTGAGGGAAGATTATCTGCCACAACGCCGGCTTTTACGGCTAAAAAACCTTGCTGCTTACACCAGTCAATGACCGCCATCGCAGTTTCAAGGGCGTAACCCTGACCTGCATACCGCGGGCTAACGGTGTAGCCAAGCCAGATGATGTCGTTTTCTTGTTTTAAGTAGAGATCGCCAATCAAAGTCCCGGTCGCGGTATCGATCGCCGCGAGCTGCATGCCCTGCGTAAGAGAAGCGTTTCCCAGCAACGCCTCGGCATAAGCTTCCTTTGTCAGGCCCTTAAACCCCTGGTACTGCATCCATTCGGCATCGTTGCGATATGCCATAAAAGGCTCGATATCATCGGCGTTAAACGGTCGTATCACGCAGCGTTTTGAGTAAATATTCAAAATTGATCCTGTGAAAATGGGGCGTGTAACGTCTTTTCGCCATCCTGCGACGTCAAGCCCGTGCAATGCCGATGAGTGCCAGAGAGCATAATCGAATCTCAACTTATGATTGTCTTTTATTTGCGTCAATAAATGCAATGTGAAGCCGTCCCTTTTCATCTGGAAACGGAAGGTAGACGAATACAGGATTGAGAAGCAGGCCGCCACCAGGCTACTCATTAGGGGCGGATCAATGTGGTCTCCGGTTCCGGAGCATGCTGAACCGCTGCAGTAACGAGTGTCGCGGCCACTTGTGGTGCGGAAACAGGCAGGATGAACAGCGGGGAAGTATGCAACCAGCGTCACTGGTAAGGATTTCGAAATAAAGAGCGAATGTGGCGAACGGCCAGAGCGTAAACCCGCTGGATTTGATGATTAGCTCAAGGCCATCCCCATCAGGAAAACGTAGTGCGCTTTAATGAGAATGGCTGATTTTATCTCATTGAATAAAAGTGTTTTTTCGCTGACGTACAGGCTTAGTTTTAGGTTCCACAAAAACACTAAAGCTTTATGAGGTGCCTGACAAGGTGCCTAAAAGGTTCGGATTTAATTAGTTGGCATCAGACTTCGCGGGACAAATTGAGGGCACAAAAAAGCCCGCAGGGCTTGCGCCGTGCGGGCTTTCAGGACTTCATCGGATGACTCTGGTAATCACCGATGGAGAATTTTTGGGCTGGCGGAGTCTGAATTGGTTGTGTAATTCATTGAATTAATTTGAATAACTGCTAGTTCAACTTTTCTTAGGGGCCTATTTGGGTGCCTAAAAGTTTTTTCTCCTTTTGATGAGAAAGAAGACGAGATAGGGACTGTGGGTGGTGATATCTAGTTGAGTCGTCACACTGAAAAACAGATTTGACCTGGTAACCATTTCTTGCGCAGCAAACGCGCCGCGCATATACGGTTTGGGCTTACCTTTTATCAAACGCTTAGACTACTATTCGCCTGCGAAATTTTTTGGATAAAAGCCATCATCACCAATGCAGCATCGAAAAATGCTAATTAAAAATGCTCACGCCTGCATCCCCTTACCCCGTGCCAGGTTAATTCTTTCAACGCATTCCTTAAACGCTTTAAGTTGCTCCGTAGAGAGTTCAGATTCATCAATTTTGACCAGAAGAGCGTTGAGAGAGCGTTCAATATCATTTTTAATTAACCGTAAGCAGATAACCTTAACCCAACGTGGAGAGAGCTTACTGAGGCCAATTGCTCTTGTGATTTGTAATTTCATGCGATGCCTCTCAACCGCCAGTGTGCCGGTTTTCAACCTCGGTTATAACACGCAATGGACAGGACTTCTGTTATTCCTTCGCCTAAAATTTAGCATGAAGCGCTTAGCTTGGGTGCAACCAGGATTTCATTAAACATCAAAATTAGTTTTGCATCATGACGCGCAAGCGCCACGTCATAACCAGAGTTACTAGTTCACCTCAAGGTAGTTTTTCATATTCTGACACAGGATGGGATATCTCCTTTGTGCCATAGTGGATGTTATTAATCTCATGCAGTATGGATTCACGAAAAATATACGTTAAATTTTGTCCTGATTGACACGGGATGAAAGCTCCTGATAGCTCTCTTTTCTCTCGCTGTAACGATCTGCAAGATAACCAGTTTGTCCCTTAAGCAGCACCGTGATTTTAAACAGCTCCTCGGCTACATCGACGATACGGTCATACCATGACGAAGGTTTCATTCGGCCGTTTTCGTCGAACTCTTGCCATGCCTTAGCAATGGAGGACTGGTTGGGGATAGTGAACATCCGCATCCATCGGCCCAGAATGCGCATTTGGTTCACCGCATTAAAGGACTGCGAACCACCGCAGACCTGCATCACTGCAAGTGTCTTGCCCTGCGAAGGACGAACCGCTCCTTCACTTAAGGGTATCCAGTCTATTTGCGCCTTCATCACCGCGCTCATCGTCCCATGCCGCTCAGGGGAACTCCACACCATCCCGTCACACCATCTGACCAGGCCGCGTAGTTCGGTGACCTTAGGGTGCGTGTCTGGCGCATCATCAGGCAGGGGTAAACCAGAGGGGTTAAAGAATTCCACCTCCGCGCCCATTGCAGTCAGAAGACGACCGGCTTCCTCCGCGGCAAAGCGGCTGTAGGAGCGCTCTCTTACTGAGCCATACAGGATAAGAATCCGTGGTGGCGCTTGCAGGTTCAGGCGTTCAGCGATGTGTTGATCAAAGAATTCAATATTAAGGGCAGGAAATTGTTCCATTTTTCTCCTCCGGAGAGAGTAGATGATTTCAAATTTAACACATATGATTTATCATATATATATTCTAAAGGGAACGGAGTGAAAAATGCTACAACCTGTTCAGCTTTTCAAAATCCTGTCGGATGAAACTCGGCTCGCCATCGTCATGATTCTCCGGGAGTCAGGAGAACTGTGCGTTTGTGATATCTGCGCAGCCATTTCCGAATCACAACCCAAAGTCTCGCGACATATGGCTATCCTTCGTGAGGCCGGGCTGGTTCTGGACCGTCGTGAAGGCAAATGGATCCACTATCGTCTGTCACCCCACATACCGGCATGGGCAGCTGAGACAATCACGACGTCCTGGCAGTGTATGCGGGAGGATTTGTGTAAATGGCTGGATAAATCAGCCTGCACCTCCTGCTGAGAAAAGAAAACAAATTCACATAATCATATATAACGGAGTCTGAGATGCTTTTGGCGGGGAGTATATTTTTACTGACGTTGATACTGGTGATCTGGCAACCCGGAGGCCTGAGTATTGGCTGGAGTGCGAGTATCGGGGCTGTGCTGGCGCTGGTAACTGGAGTCATCCATATCGCTGATATTCCCGTTGTCTGGAATATCGTCTGGAACGCGACAGCGGCATTTATTGCGGTCATCATCATCAGCCTGCTGCTCGATGAGTCCGGCTTCTTTGAATGGGCCGCACTGCACGTCTCCCGCTGGGGTAACGGACGTGGCCGCCTTTTGTTTAGCTGGATAGTCTTGCTTGGGGCTGCTGTTGCTACACTGTTTGCCAATGACGGAGCCGCACTGATCCTGACGCCGATCGTAATTGCGATGCTGCTCGCACTGGGATTCAGTCAGGGCACGACACTGGCCTTTGTCATGGCCGCAGGATTCATTGCAGATACGGCCAGCCTGCCGCTCATTGTTTCTAACCTGGTGAATATCGTCTCGGCGGACTTTTTCGGTCTGGGCTTTACGCAGTATGCCTCCGTGATGATCCCCGTAGATGTGGCCGCGATTACGGCCACGCTGGTCATGCTGCATCTCTTCTTCCGCAGGGATATTCCGGTGACGTATGACGTTTCGCTGCTGAAGACGCCTGCCAGTGTGATAAAGGATCCGGCAACGTTCAGGGCGGGCTGGATTGTCCTGTTTTTGCTGCTTGTCGGTTTCTTTGTTCTGGAACCTCTTGGGATCCCGATAAGTGCGATAGCCGCTACTGGCGCAGCAGTACTGTTCATAGTGGCGAAAAGAGGTCACGCCATCAACACAGGAAAAGTCCTGCGCGATGCACCATGGCAGATAGTTATTTTTTCACTGGGCATGTACCTGGTGGTCTATGGCCTGCGCAATGCAGGGCTCACGGAGTCTCTGTCTGACGTGCTAAACCTGCTGGCAGAAAAGGGGTTATGGGCAGCAACGTTCGGCACCGGCTTCCTGACCGCGTTCCTGTCGTCGGTAATGAATAACATGCCGACGGTGCTGATTGGTGCGCTGTCGATTGACGGAAGTACGGCGACAGGCGTCGTCAAAGAGGCAATGATTTATGCCAACGTGATTGGCTGCGATTTAGGCCCGAAAATCACTCCGATTGGCAGTCTGGCAACCCTGCTGTGGCTACATGTGCTCGCACAGAAAAACATGACCATCACCTGGGGATATTACTTCCGCACCGGCATAATCATGACCCTGCCCGTGCTTTTCGTCACTCTGGCTGTGCTGGCGTGGCGGCTCTCTGTCACCTTGTAGCGAGATATTGATATGAGCAATATTACCATCTATCACAACCCGGCCTGTGGCACCTCACGTAACACGCTGGAGATGATCCGCAACAGCGGCAACGAACCGACAATAATTTATTATCTCGATACTCCCCCGACCCGTGATGAGCTTATTAAACTTATTTCAGATATGGGGATTACAGTGCGCGCCTTGCTGCGTAAAAACGCTGAACCTTATGAACGCCTGGGTCTTGATGAAGAGAAATTTAGTGATGAGCAGTTGATTGATTTCATGCTTCAAGATCCAATCCTGATTAATCGGCCGGTAGTCGTTACGCCGCTCGGTACTCGTCTTTGCCGCCCTTCGGAAATAGTGCTGGATATTCTTCCGGAAGGTCAGAAAGGAGCGTTTACCAAAGAGGATGGCGAGAAGGTCATTGACGAAACGGGAAAGCGGGTTAGGTAATCTGTCCACTTCAAGATATCGGACGCCTGTTTAATCTACGAGGGCGTCCGCTTGCCGTTCACTAAAGACCTCCAGCCTACTAACCCCGTCCGCATTATGCTATGAGAGGAAAAACTGTGGTGTTGGCTGCATTACAACTGCGTAATGTCACCATTAATACCTTCTTTACCCAGTTTATAGCGCAACATAATCTCTTCATGAAACACCTTGTTGAAGCCCGTTACGAACCAGATGCTTCTCGACGATCCTCTAAGGATGGTTGTGGGCTATCCGTAAAAAGAGCCGGGTATGCCCGGCTCTTTTTTAGCTGATTTCGAAATCTTTTAATTCTCCACCTTCAGCAATCAGATTTGAGATCCGCTTCGGCATTCGCCCCTGACCTGACCATGTTTTTGACTCTCCAGTTTCGTCAGTATATCGATACTTCGCGGGGCGGGGGGAGCGCGTCCTTTTAGCCTTACCCGGAGAGCCAATAGCAGCTAAAAGTTCGGAGGGGTCGATACCCTCATCAAGCATCATCTGACGAAGTGTTTCCAGTTTATCGCGGCGCTGACTTTCATTTGCAAGACGTAATGTCTCTTCTTCTCGTCGTTCTATAAGAATAATTTTAAACTTTTCCAGAACATCTTCCAGTACATCTAATGACATTTCACGAGTCTGAGAACGTAAGGTACGGATATTGTTTAACTGTGTAAGAGCATCTGACATAAAGAGACCTTTTAAAGTTTTTTCGTTGTTCAGCAAATACCAATGTCGACGGTTGCTCATCAACCCGATTTTTCTTACTGAGCATTTTTATCCGATTGGTACATATTGTTATTAACGAGGTTTAGACTACTTATATAAATCTCTTATCGCAAGACAAAATTAAGAAGAATGTGCAAGAACTAAATTACAACTCCTACGAAATGTCCATGCATTTTTGAAGGTACTTAAAACTATGATGCCAGGAGTCATCCGGAGAGCCTTTTTATACCCTCATAACTTATTGCTTCAGTCACACCTGATGAGATTTAAAATGAGGAGAGACAGCGCCGCCACTTAGCAAGGTTTTCACAAATGGCAAGATGGCACGCAGGGGGGAGACACCTGCATTTTGTCAGAGGGTAGCGAATTACTCTCTCTTTATAGAGACGTTTCTAAAAAAGTGTAATGTAAAAAAAAAGCCTGCTGTTAGCAGGCCATAAATGCTTTTAACTCATTTTTTGTTCGATTCTGATAAATAGGGTAAGCATGCAATTAAACGTGGAGCAGAGAGCATGACAAAAATTCTATAAATATTTCCTGGCCGCATCAAGTATCTCCTGTGACGTTAACTCCCTGTCAGTAGCCACGTAAACAATACCATGATCGCCAGTTAAGGAAGGAAAACCTGCAGACATAATCCGAAGATGTGTTTCTTCACCGTTTGGATATTCCTGCCTGATAGAGGATATACCTTCCAGAACGGTCATGACTTTACAGGATTCAGCATTAAAGAAAACAAGGACTTTAATCATATTCTATTACCCTGTTCTCTCGTGGATATTAACTGGCAGATGCCATTAAGGTCAAAGCCATTACGCACTTCTTATTTAACATGTGGTTAGCTTGTGCTTTTAGACTTTTTATGCAGTAGTACTGCACTTCATCACATCGCTTAGCATACTCATAATTTTGAAAAATATGCTGATCAGATATTAAGAATAAACGACTTTCATCTGATTTAAGTTATGGATCTGTCTACTCAGGAATAATCCTTCATCGTTATCGCAGACCCACAATGATTTATTTATCGCAAAGTGTTACATTTGCAGCAACAGGACCCTTGTCTCCGCGGTGAATGGCGAATTCAACTTTCTGACCTTCAAATAAAGTTTTAAAGTTGTCGCCATTAAGTGCAGACAAATGGACAAAGATATCTTTGCTGCCATCAAGAGGAGAGATGAAGCCAAAACCTTTGACTTCGTTAAACCATTTAACCAGGCCCATAATTCTCGAGGTCATACTGACTCCGTTATACATGATTGTATTGATAGTAAACGTATAAGATTAAACGTATGGACTCAAAAGAGGGGATATCAACGATAGCGCCTGGTAATGAGAACTGCCCGGAAAATTTCTAACTTTCATTAGTACATCGAACTGATGGGATTCATTAAGACACAGGGAATCGATATAAGCAAATTATCTTTTAGCCGTCCAGAGGTCCTGTAGGGAAAATAAAAGTGGCTGAATGCCATTTTCAATGTATAGTCTTTAAGTGTTTTCAATAAGGAATTGACTTGTCCCATAAAATGACAGGAATTGTCAAAAGCTTTGATATTCTTAGTGGTAAAGGCCTCATCATCCCATCTGATGGACGAAAAGACGTTCTGCTTCACATTTCAGCCGTTAACTCTCGCTAATCAGAATTACTCATCCCTGGAAGCCGCATAGAGTCTTGCCGGATAAACGGTCTCAGGGGGCCTGTGGCTGCGAACATTTATCTTTCCTGATTTTCAGTATGTCAAAATAGATAGATTAAAACTTAACCACATGTGGTACGGTGAAGCTCATTCATTGAAAGGTTAATGGTTATGTCTGTTATCAATTACGCAATGAAATTCTTCAGCAGTGCGTCTACTGCCACTGCTGCCTGTCCTGTTTGTGGCTTAAAATCAGTACAACCGTTGTCAAAAATCCGGCTCAACCAAACCATGCTTTGCCCCGGATGTAAGGCTCTGTTTATCTCCCGACGCTAGCTCGACCAAAATCGCAGAACAGAGCTCATGTCCTATACTTATGTTAGATTCCGGCAGCTGTTAAATCCCTGATGCCTGACGCCCATCCTGAGAGAACGTTTCTGAACTGATTTCGCAACTGCTCCTGCGCGCTAACGTCGCATCAGAGCAATGCTATGAAAATGATCCCCAGAGCGTGGTTTAACCGCTCCCGTATTCTGATGAATGCTGCCGAAAACATAACGTTTTCGGCGAACGATCCTGCCGGTGAAAGCTCGCCGCGGTCAGAACTCTTTTCGACCGTCCAGATGGAACGCTACGGCCAGAAGCTGGCGCGGACTCATAAAGTATCACCGGATAGGCATCCTTATTATCTTCTGAAACGGCTTGGCGACAATGAGGCCGTCATTACCCAAAACTGCTATGAGCTTAACGCGGGTAAAAAGACCAGTATCATGCCCGCCGGTGAATGGCTGCTGGACAATTATTATCTGATTGAGGAACAAATCCGCACTGTCCGCCAGCATCTGCCGAAAAGCTTTGGCAAAGGTCTTCCGTCGCTGGTATCTCCGTTGAATTGCCCACGAATTTATCATATTGCATCAGAGGCCATTGCTCACGGCGATGGCCGCTGGGATGCCGCCAGCCTGACCAGCTATCTCACTGCCTATCAACAGGTGACGCCGCTGACGCTGGGTGAAGTCTGGGCGTTACCGGGAATGCTGCGCCTTGCGCTGATTGAAAATCTTCGTCGTATCAGTATGGAAGTGATAAAAGCGCAGCAGGACAGAAACCTTGCTGATACGTGGATAACAAGGATTGTCGAATGTGCAGAGAGTGCGCCTGGTGATTTAATCATGGTGGTTGCCGATATGGCGCGCTTCCGACCTCCGTTAACCAGTGCGTTTGTCGCAGAGCTGGTGCGGCGCCTGCAGGGGCATGGCAACGCGCTGTCGTTACCTCTGACCTGGGTTGATCAGTGCCTTCGGGAACAGGGGATCACCACTGACGTTCTCATACATAGTTTCAATCAGCAGCTTGCCGCCAGCCAGCTGTCCGTCAGTAACAGCATCGCGGGCCTGCGTTTATTGAGTGAAACGGACTGGGCTGATTTCGCCGAAACGATAAGCGTTGTCGAACAGGCATTACGCAATGATCCTGCCGGCATCTATCCCCGGATGCATTTCAATACCCGGGATCATTACCGGCACGTAGTTGAGGTTCTGGCCAGAGACAGCGGTCTCAGCGAGCCTGAGGTTGCTGAGAAGGCGCTGGCGTTTTCAGAGGAAAAAGCGCCTGATACACCGGAACATCATGTTGGTTATTATCTTGCGGGCGAAGGTCGACAGGCGCTGGATATTCATCTCCTGGCAGACGCCTCAAGGCTCATACGCTTGCGGCACAGTTTCAACAGAATAACCCTGCTGTCATGGCTTGGAAGCCTGGCGTTGCTGACAACCGCAGCGACCGCAGCAATATTGCACGAAACCGCCATGCAGGGCGCAGACTGGCTATTGATCGCGGTGATATTACCTCTGATTATCGCATTAACTCAGTTAATGAGCGATTTGCTCAGTGATGCAACCACCCGTTTTCGCGTTCCTCGACCCTTGCCGGGGATGGATTTTTCAGCCGGTATTCCCGCTGACAGTGCCACCATGTTAGTCATTCCCTGCATGTTGACCAGCCACGAAAGTTTCAGCCAGCTCCTCACCAGTCTTGAAGTCTGCTGGTTGGGGAATGAAAACGAAAATCTCAGGTTCGCGCTGCTCACTGATTTTGCTGATTCTGAAAATGAACCCTCGCCGGAAAGTCACGCACTGCTCAGACAGGCTATCGCCGATACGCAGGCGCTTAATCGCCGCTACCCCTCCGGCAGACCACGTTTTTATCTGTTACATCGCCAGCCTGAATGGAACCCCTCGGAAGGCGCGTGGATGGGCTATGAACGCAAGCGGGGAAAACTGGCGTTACTGAACAGCTGGTTGCGCCATCCCGGAACGCAATTCGTCAGCGTTGCAGAGATGCCTGCCCACCTTTTACCGGGTCACATAAAATACGTCATTACCCTGGACAGCGATACGGTGCTCCCGCGCGATACGGCACACAAACTCGTCGCGACGATGGCGCATCCGCTGAATACGCCTGAGTATGATCCGGTACGCCAGAGGGTTGTCAAAGGATTCGGTATTTTACAGCCCGGTCTTGCGGAGGAGATACCACGCAACGGTCAGGGGCGTTACGCAGCCCTGCGCAGCAGCGTACCGGGCAATAACCCTTATTCGATGATGTCTTCGGATATTTATCAGGATCTCTTTGGGGAAGGCTCGTTTGTGGGCAAAGGGATTTACGATGTTGATATTTTTATGCAGGCCACTACGAACATCTGCCCGGAAAATCTGGTACTCAGCCACGATCTGCTTGAAGGATGCTATGCACGTTCGGGTCTGCTGAGCGAGGTGTTACTGTACGAACAGTACCCTAATAATTATCTGTCGGATGTTGCACGACGTTCACGCTGGATCCGGGGTGACTGGCAACTGCTTAACTGGCTAAAACCACGCGTCAGAAAAGCCGATGGAACCCGGGTCAGGAATCCGCTGACCGCGCTTTCTTACTGGAAATTACTCGATAATCTACGTCGCAGTCTGGTCGCCCCCTCCTTACTGATATTGCTGTTCTTCACTCTGCTTTGGGTACCCAATCCGGTTTACTGGCTGGGCATACTGTTGCTGATATGGTTGTTGCCAGCCATCCTCTGCATTAGCCACGACCTTCTGCATAAACCTCTGCGTCGCCGCGTGAAGTCGCATCTGTTACTGGTGGGGGCGGGCGCGCTAAAGCGTCTGTCAGGTATCAGCCTTAATTTTGCGATACTGCCGCACGAAGCCGGATATTCGCTGAAAGCGATCGCCGTGACGCTATGGCGACTGGGGATAAGCAGGCGTCACCTCAGCCAGTGGGTCAGCCACAGCCAGGACAGCAGTCAGGCCAGACCCACTGTTGCACGTTTTTATCAGGCGATGTGGCTGAACGCTGCCGGTGGCGTGGCGCTGACAATACTGACCGGACAATTTGCCCCACAGCTGCTGGGGATTGCGTTACCGATCGGTTTGGTATGGTGTGTGGCACCGCTGCTGATGAGCTGGCTGAGTCGCCAGCCCGTGCGAAAGGTTTTTTCGCCTAATCAGGAACAAAAACAGCTGTTACGCCAGACAAGCCGTGAAATCTGGGCTTTTTTTGAAACATTTGCCACAGCAAAAGAGAACTGGCTTCCGCCTGATAATTATCAGGAAATACCACAACCGACGGTGGCACACCGAACTTCTCCTACCAATATTGGTCTTTCACTTATGGCTAACCTGACGGCATGGGACTTTGGCTACCTGCCTGGCGGAGAGGTGCTCCGGCGCGTGTCGCTCACGCTCGACACGATGGATAAAATGGAGCACTACCGGGGCCATCTCTACAACTGGTATGACACCCGTACGCTGGTCCCCCTCAGTCCACGCTATATCTCCAGCGTCGACAGCGGCAATATGGCCGGGCATTTATTGACCCTGCGTGCAGGCCTGTCCGCCATGCGTCATCAGCCTGTTTTAAGCAACCAACAGATACTGGCAGGACTGAACGATACGCTGGATATTCTGGAAAAACAGTGGGGTAAGAACCCACCTGACAGCCTGAGACTGCTGCGCAAGCATTGCCTGAACGCGGTGTCGCTCTCTCCGCAGGCGCTTTTCAGCGAACTGAAAAGCATGCGCACCCAGTGCAACCATCTGACCAGCGCATGTCATCAGGGATCTCCTCTTCAGATGCGCTGGGCTGGACATCTGGAGCATCAACTGGTTCAGCTTTGCCATGAGTGGTCTCTGTTGCTTGGCTGGTTGCCTGCATCCTGGAATGAACAGACGCTGCCGACGCTGAGCGAGCTTGCCCGTCCGACATTAACCGGTACAGGAACGCCTCCGGCGTCAGTGGCGGAGCAGGCCCGAATGCGACTCAATATTATCACCGAGCTGGAACAGCGGCTGGATGAGCATGCCCGGATGGATTTCGCCTTTCTGTACAGTGAAGCAACCAGTCTGCTCAGCGTCGGTTATAACTGTGACACCAATATGCCTGACAAGAGCCACTACGATCTCCTGCCGTCTGAAATCCGCCTGACCAGTTTTCTTGCCATTGCGACTAATCAGCTGCCTCTTAAAAGCTGGTACGCGCTGGGTCGATTGTTTACCACGATTGATAATGAAACTGCCCTGATGTCATGGAGCGGATCCATGTTTGAATATCTGATGCCGAATCTGGTGATGCCCACCTGGCCCGGCAGCCTGCTCGATGAAATGAGTCAGTCGGCGGTTATGCGCCAGATTCACTGGGGGAAAGAACGCGGGGTACCATGGGGTGTTTCAGAGTCTGGCTATCATGCTTTTGATGTTCAGCATAATTATCAGTATCAGGCATTTGGCGTACCGGGGCTCGGTCTACGCAGGGGACTTGCCGATGACATGGTTGTCGCTCCTTACGCCACGCTGCTGGCGCTGATGGTTTCCCCGCAGAAAGCTTGTGAGAACCTGTTCAGGCTGCAAAAAAATGGTGCATGCGGAGAATACGGTTTTTATGAAGCGCTGGACTATACCCCCTCACGTCTTGCAACCGGTCAGCTCTATGCGGTGGTACAGTCCTGGATGGCGCATCACCAGGGTATGGCATTTCAGGCGCTGGCTCATGTGCTGCTTGATGCCCCCATGACTGAACGCTTTATGTCCAGTACGGTATTCCGGTCAGCGAGTCTGCTGTTACAGGAGCGCGTGCCGGATGCGGTCGATCTGTACAGTCCGCGCCGTCATTTTGAATCTCATGAGGGCATGGTCAAACCCGTTCGCTATGAACCCCGTATTTTCTATAGCGTGGATACCCCCGCCCCGGATATTCAACTCCTGTCCAACGGCCATTATCATCTGATGTTGACCGCGGGCGGCGGCGGTTACAGTCGCTGGAATGATATTGCACTAACGCGCTGGCGCAGTGATACCACCCGTGATAACTGGGGAGCATTCTGCTACATCCGCGATACCCAGACGGGAGATGTGTGGAGCAATACCTGGCAACCAACAGGCTACACCAGCGGACAAGACGAGGAAGTGTTGTTCACCGATGCGGGGGCAGAATTCAGACGCAGCTTAGGGGGACTCAGCGTCAAAACTCAGGTGGTGATCTCTCCGGAGGATGATGTTGAATTGCGACGGCTCACACTGATTCATCGTGGTCGCAAGCCTCGCTCTCTGGAGCTGACAACCTATGCTGAAGTGGTACTGGCACCTGATGCCAGCGATCTGGCACACCCGGCATTCAGCAATTTGTTTATTCAGACTGAGCTGGCTCCTGAGCGTGACGCTATTCTTTGCCACCGGCGCCCGCGCTCACCGGATGAACCGGGCCCTTGCCTGTTTCACATGATGGTGGTGCACGGCGATAACCGACATAACGTGTCGTTTGAAACGGACAGGGCAAGGTTTATTGGACGTGGCAGAAACCCTACGAATGCACAGGCAATAGAGACGGGAGGGATGCTAGGCAACACGTCGGGCTCGGTGCTGGATCCGATACTGGCAATTCGCAACGCCATTATTCTGCAGCCGGGGCAGCCGGTTACGATTGATATCATTTATGGCATCAGCGAGACCCGTCAGCAGAGCCTGGCGTTGCTGGAGAAATATCGCGATTACCCTATCGCCGATCGCGTCTTTGAACTGGCCTGGTCTCACAGTCTGGTGGTATTGCGCCAGATGAACGCCAGTGAAGATGATGCCACGTTGTTCAATAGTCTCGCCAGCGCTGTGCTTTACCCTGTCCAGGAGCTGCGCGCCGAAGGCCAGGTGATCGGCCGCAACCGGCGTGGCCAGTCCGGACTGTGGGGCTGGGCAATTTCAGGGGATCTGCCGATAGTGCTGCTGAGTATAACCAGCGAGGAAAGTATCACCTCAGTGACCACACTGATTCAGGCACACCGTTACTGGAGACAGAAAGGGCTGGATGTTGATTTAGTTATCCTGAATAACAGCCCCGGCGGCTACCAGCAGGGATTACAAAATCAGATTATGGAGTTAATTTATGCCGGGTCTGAAGCCAGTCTGCTGGATAAAAAGGGCGGGCTTTTTGTCCGCAACGGTGAGCATCTCTCCGCTGAGGATAAGTTGCTTTTGATGAGCGTGGCCTGTCTTTATCTTGATGACCGCGCAGGGGGGATTAATGAGCAGCTTAACCAGCGTATTCATACCCTGAAATCGCCGGCAAGGGCATTCATTCCGCGTGCTGTGCGCGAGCGTAATCAACATACGGACTGGAGCCCTGATACCAGTCAGTTATGCCATTTCAATGGGTACGGTGGATTTTCTCAGGATGGGCGGGAGTATCAGATCGTCCTTCGGGAAAATGCGCTTACACCGGCTCCCTGGTCGAACATACTGGCAAATTCTCGTTTTGGCAGTGTGATCTCAGAGGCAGGGCAGGCCTATACCTGGTATGAGAATGCCCATGAATACCGGTTGACGCCGTGGGAGAACGATCCGGTGAGCGATCGCAGCGGCGAGGCATTTTACCTGCGCGATGAAGAGAGCGGGGAGTGCTGGTCGCCGACGGCTTTACCTGTTCGCGGACACGGTGATTACCTGACCCGCCATGGTTTTGGCTACAGCGTTTTTGCCCATCGTGAGAGTGGTATAGACAGCGAGTTGACGGTCCTGGTTGCTGAAGAAGATCCGGTTAAACTGGTGCTCCTGACGCTCAGTAACTCTTCGGGACGGACACGTCAACTTTCCGTCACAGGCTATGTAGAGTGGACGCTCGGAGAAACACTAACGCGCTCAGCCCCTCACATTGTGACACATGTGGCCAGAACGCCCGGCGGCTGCGGGATACTTGCGAATAACTTTTATGGTGATAATGGTGGCGGCCGAACTACATTTTTTGCCGTCAGCGGTAATGACTGTTCTCTGACAGGGGACCGCCGGGAGTTTATTGGCCGTAATGGTTCCCTTCACGCCCCTTCGGCTATGAAACTGCAAAAGCTTTCTGGTAAGACGGGGGCCGGTCTGGATCCCTGCGGAGCGGTGCAATCGGCGGTTACATTAATTGACGGGGACCAGAGGACGTTTATTTTTATCCTCGGCGCAGAGGAGAATGATGTTTGTGCTCAGGAGACGCTGGCCCGCTACATGAACGAGGATACGGTCCGCCAGGAGCTGAACCGGATTCATAATCACTGGCACAATGTTCTCGATAAAATCGTAGTTAACACCCCCGACACGTCCGTAAATTTACTGGTTAATGGCTGGCTGTTGTATCAGACGGTCGCCTGCCGTCTTATGGCCCGGAGTGGCTACTATCAGTCTGGCGGTGCATTTGGTTTTCGCGATCAGCTGCAGGATACGCTGGCTCTGAGCCACGCTGCTCCGGACCGGATGCGTGAACAGATAATACTCTGTGCATCACGGCAGTTTATCGAGGGGGATGTGCAGCACTGGTGGCACCCGCCACACGGCAACGGTGTGCGTACCCGCTGTTCCGATGACTATCTTTGGCTGCCGCTTGCTGTTTGCCACTATGTTGAAACGACGGGGGATATGGATGCACTGGAAATACGCATTCCTTATCTGGAGGGACGCTCGCTTCAGCCTGGTGAAGAGTCTGTCTATGACACGCCGGTCATCAGCGGCACCGAAGAGACACTCTGGTTACACTGCGTCAAAGCTATTCACTATGGACTTCGCTTCGGGGAGCATGGCCTGCCGCTGATGGGGGCTGGTGACTGGAATGACGGGATGAACCGGGTGGGTATCGAAGGCAAAGGTGAAAGCGTCTGGCTGGGCTTCTTCCTGTACGACATTTTGCAGCGGTTTGCAGCGCTGGCGGAGCGCAGGCTGGATGAAAGCGTCGCCGCGATGTGCCGTTCACAGGCTCTGCGCCTGCAAAGTAATCTCGAAGCCCACGCCTGGGATGGGGAATGGTACCGGCGCGGGTATTTTGACGATGGTACTCCCCTGGGATCGAAAACCTCACAGGACTGCCGGATTGATGCGATTGCGCAGAGCTGGTCTGTATTGTCCGGCGCCGCGAGCCCGGGACGGTGCGCAAAGGCCATGCAGGCGCTGGATAAGCACCTTGTGGATAACGAAGGAGGGCTGATCAAACTGTTAACGCCTCCTTTCGACGGACACGGTCCAAATCCGGGCTACATACAGGGGTACCTGCCCGGCGTGCGGGAAAACGGAGGGCAGTATACGCATGGCGCCATCTGGGCAGTGATGGCCTTTGCCCGAATGGGGAATGCCGGACGAGCCTGGCAACTCTGGTCAATGCTCAACCCTATAAATCATACCCTGAATGCGGACTCTGTCGGGATTTATAAAGCTGAGCCTTATGTCATGAGTGCTGATGTCTACAGCGTCGCTCCCCATACCGGACGTGCAGGGTGGAGCTGGTATACCGGTTCCGCAGGCTGGGCCTGGCGTTTACTTACCGAGGAATTACTGGGGATAAAACGTTCCGGCACTGACTTTAGTGTTCATGCCAGGTTACCGGATGAGTGGTCGTCTTTTTCTATGGCATATCAATATGGTGAAAGCCATTATCAGATTAGTGTTTCACGCGGCGATGCAGAATATTGCGTGACGCTGGATGGTGTTCTCCTCCCTGATGACAGAATACCGCTGAAGGATGATGGACAAAACCATACGGTTGAGATCATTCAGAACTGACACTGATCCCGGAGGTGCATTAACGTCTGCCGTTAATGCGCTGATTATCCCTGAGAACATCAATCGCAGTCTGCATGGCGATTTTGTCATCCCGCCTTTTTTGTTTGTCCTGCATGACCTGAAGGTATTCCAGCAAGGTGCGGGTATTAATCGGTCGGCCCTGTTTACCCACAGCCAGCACGGCTTCGCCAAGAATAATTTTCACAGGCGGTAGTTGTGCCGGATACCAGTCAAGGGTGTCTTCTGATTTCATCTTAAATTTCTCACGGAAGGGTAGTGTATCATAAATAAGACGTTCAATTTTCAATATCTGATATCCTGATTCAGACACAACTTAACATAACTTATGCCAGTTATTTTTATATTAAAGCGTATAATAATTACTGTATTCCTCAGAGAATTATTTATGTCTTATACAAATGGGCTCAGGTATTTTAAAGAAAGACCGGTTCATGTTGCCTGCCCGGTATGTGCACACAGAGCCGATCAGAAAGCAGGTAAACTACGAAAAGATGCGGTTCTTGAGTGCCCTGCCTGCGGACTGTTGTTCAGACCTTCAGAATGCTGGTGTATCGGCGGCTGATCACTTAACGTCAGTGATGTCGGAAAATGACAACATTCCTCCTGTACTGCTGTTGTCGAGGGTATGATAATGAAATCTAAAAAATCTGTTTTTATTGAAGGGCATATCATGTCGAACAGCTGTCACGGACAGCCTGGCCAACCTTTCTGTATTCACCGGGTCAGGTTTAGTAATGGTAAATATGCGATTATTCGGGTGGCATCCGGGATATGTTTCAAACCAGGCGAAATTATTCAACGAAACGATTGTGAGTGGTTTTATAAACTTACCAAAATTCGGCTTCTTTCTTTTGAGTACCTTGATGATGATGAATCAAGAAGACAATTCCTTGAGTATCAATGATAAAACCATGGATTTATAACAGAATAAATTTGCTGGCTTACAATTCACCCTTGGCTCTTTAAATTATTCACCAGTCATTGAGAAATATTTTTTCCTGAATTTAGATGAATTTAAATTATCTAAAACAAAATGTATCGCTAAAGACGAATTGCCTCATTGTTTTCCTTTTGCGTTATAACCTTCATTAGCATTAAGGAAATTTATGGCACAGACTTTTACTCATAATTTACTTCATCCTCGCCACTGGCTTACCTGGTCTGGTTTGGGTCTGCTGTGGCTTCTCGTTCAACTTCCTTACCCGGTTTTACATATTCTGGGCTCTGGCCTTGGAAAAATATCCAGACCCTTTCTGAAACGCCGGGAACGGATTGCGATTAGAAATATCGAACTGTGCTTTCCCGAGATGACACCGTTTGCCCGGAGCCAGATGGTCAATAAAAACTTTGTTTCTCTCGGGCTGGGACTGATGGAAACAGGAATGGCCTGGTTCTGGAGCGATGCGAGAGTCAAAAAATGGTTTGATGTCGAAGGGCTTGAAAACCTGACCGGTGCGACAAGAGGAGTAATGGTTGTCGGGATTCATTTTATGTCCCTTGAGTTGTGTGGAAGAGTAATGGGGTTATGCCATCCTATGATGGCAACGTATCGCCCACACAATGATCCATTAATGGAATGGGTACAGACAAAAGGGCGTATGCGTTCAAATAAAGCTATGATTAATCGACGTAATTTATCTGGTTTTGTTCATGCGCTAAAAGCTGGTGAAGCCGTTTGGTTTGCACCAGACCAGGATTATGGGTCTAAAGGAAGCGTTTTTGCACCTTTTTTCTCGGTAAAAAAAGCAGCAACGACGAACGGAACGTATGCCCTTTCAAAACTCGCTGGTGCACCCTTGATCACACTTAGCATGATTCGACGTAGCGATAAAAAAGGTTATCACATGTATATCAGCAATCCGTTATCAGGCTATCCAGGGGAAGACAAGGTCGCCGCAGCGGCTTATATGAACAAGATCATCGAGCGTGAAATTCTCCGTGCCCCTGAGCAATACCTGTGGATGCATCGCAGGTTCAAAACGCGTCCTGAAGGCGAAGTCTCTTTATACAAATGAACAACTCTACTTGTCACGAGCCAGAATCCATCTTTCTTGCCACTGCGTATTTGTAAAAAATGGGACAGGGGATTATTCGATCGGCTTCATGTTAACGATGGCGTAACTGACAACCAAGGTTAATCAATTGAACCTGTTCGGATTTGAAGGTCCGCTTCTCGCTTATAGCTGCCATTCAAAGCGATAATAATTTTTGTATATTTTCTCTTCCACATGATGTCAGTTATCGGGAATGGTTTGACTATCCAGCAGGCATAGCATCCTTTACAGCTCGACAAACCGAACGCTCCGATAGGGTATGCAGGCACACGGATGGCGTGTAAAGCAGAGTGAAAAAGATGATCGATTAAACCGATCGATTTTATAAAATTGATCTGCAAAATGAATTATCCGGCACGCTAGTGCCTGTGCTAAATTCCCAGCAATTCATTTAACGTATTGTTTATTAGTTTATTTCCTGTCTTCTGGTGGGCGCCCTTCTTTTGTCCTGCGGGCACGGCATGGGAATGCGACAGCAGGTGATGGAATGAAAAGATGTGCCCGATGTAACAAGAAAAGAAGCATTCTGGACCGTATTTTCGGGCTGGATAAAGAATTTTGCGATGGCTGTCTGATGGTGGTTAACCTGGAAATCAGAGAAAAACGAGTGGTGTCCACACCAGCACGAAAATCACCGGGACGCTCTTCCTGACAATGTTTCGTACCCGGCAGGTTATTGCCTCTGATGGGGTAACAACTCTGAAGCTTCCCTCTGTTTACATTCCCTTTGATCAATGAAAATCAACATCGATATCAGCGTCATCATTCCTGCCTTCAATGCAGTTGACAGCATCGGGGCTCTGGTCCATACACTGCTTGGCGAAACAACGCTCAGTACTGAAATCATTGTTGTGGATGACGGTTCAACCGACGAAACATGGACGCTACTCAGCGCCATTACAGATGAACGGCTTATTCTCATTCGTCAGGAAAATCAGGGCGTGTATGCTGCCCGTAATGCTGCACTGGCGATTCACCGTGGTGAATGGGTGGTGTTCCTGGATGCGGATGACCGGGTTGCGGCAGATTTTCTGCAGGAGCGGCTGCGCACAGCCCGCGAAGCACAGGCCGATGTCGTCCTTTTCAATGCCCGGCATACAGACAGCGCCGGACATCTGCGGCATACCGTTCACCGCAGACAGCCTTACGGTCAGACGCTGACGGGTCAGCAGTGGATACGCCATTGCGTCAGTCAGAGGGAATGGCCGCATTATCTGTGGCTGCAGATAATCCGTTCAGCGTATATTCGCGAGCATGACCTGCGACTCCAGGAAGGGAAAAGCCACAAGGACATTCTCTGGACGATACAGCTTGCCGCCGCAGATGGCCGATTTTATTTCTCTGACAGACAGGATTACCTGTGGGTGAATAACCCGGCGTCAATTACCCACCGCCCGGATTATTACGATATCCGCGCGTTCAGCTATTGCGACGTGATTGCAGATATTCTGGCACTCAGTACACAGACGCAGTACCGATCTGTCAGACGAGCGCTGGTCAGGCATGCGCTGGTGGAAAGCCGCCATTTTCTGGGTCTGTACCGGCGCAGGGTGAATGACCGGCTGGCGGTCCGGGCGCGTTTTCGTGCGCGGATAACCTTTCGCCATCTGGTATCCGGCGTGAGCAACCTGAGCGATGTCTTTTTCCTCCTGAAGCTGGTCCGCAATATTTATCTGCCTGGTGTCCGCAATACTCCCGCAGCCGTTTCGCAGGTGCGGCGTTAATCCATGGATATCGCAACGCTTCTGGCGCGGTCGTGGCAAACTGCGACAACGGGTGATGACTCCATTCGCTCCGCCAGGGATATCGTCGAACACTGGTATGATAAAGGCGGTGACCTCACCCGACGGACCCGACGGTTTATGCTGCGGGAATGCCTGTGGATAGCCGCACATTACCGGGACACTGAAACGGTACTCACCCGACAGTTTCGCCTGCTGGCCGTGTTACTGTATCTGGGCGGTTATTTTCCGAAAGGAATGTCGACGGTATGCTCCCGGAGAAATGTTTCATTTTACTGAACGCCCCGGAATTAAGCCCCATCCTGACAGACGATACGGCCCCTGATGTTCTGGCGGCGTCCTGCCACACCCTCTTCTACCTCAGACGGATATCTCCGTTAAGGTGTTACCACCATACGCGCTGTCTGAGCGAACATCTTTTTCAACTAATGGAGATCTGATAAAAGCGCCAGTCTTTGTACTGGTACCTGAGGGGCTGATCGCTGACGGTGTTGGCGTCAACGATCAGGGCTAACGTCATTATTTCCCTCCGCTGAATCTGCCACCTGTGATGTCAGTAACGGTTTTATATCCCTTGCGGGTCATCAGCCCGGTAGCCTTCCGGTCTCGGAGCATATCAAGGCTGCCGATAAACGGAGACTGCTCTTTCACGCTGAAGCCGTGACGGTCAGTACGCACCAGGTCGTACTTTTCCACGATAAAATTCACAGCGTCACACAGTGAGATTCCCGCATCAATGTGTTTCTGGATCACACTGTCGTTGCCAAACGGTGTGTCGTTGAGGGTAAGGCCGTAGTGTTGCTCCAGCAGATACTCCAGTAATTTTTGCCAGATTTTGACTGATGACAGACGTGACGATGCCGCCCTTTGAGGGGGCAGGGATTGTATTTGCATGGTTTGCACTCTTTTGACGAAGGAAAAGCGTCCGGGGTTTATGCGGTTGTTGCAGACGCCGGATAAATTACGATATACAAATAGCCACAGGAACCGAGCGTATCGGCCTTACATATCAGCCCTTTTGCATGGAGCGTGATGCAGCGCTGAATGCGGGGCATGAGTTCGCTGCTGGTCAGCATGAGCTCCATCTGCTTCATCAGTAACGGAAATGCCTGGTCCAGATGGCGTAAATCTGCGTCATTAAATGTCCCGGTGGTGCTGGCGCGGTCAGCAAGGTAATGCAGGCGGTTACCCTCCTGTACCAGCCGGGCACCAAAACATGGCGTGACGTTGCGTCTGAGGCCCCACCAGGGTTCCGCGATGTTATGGTTGATTACACGGGTTGCTTTCTGCATGTAAGTACTCCTTAACGGTGAGTTAATTCAGGGTGACGCTGCGCAGGATCACATACGGACCGTTGCGGTCCTGTCGACGTTCAGCAAACACGGCCAGTACACCCCGATATCCTGCACTTCCCTGCCGTAGTAATGGCAGATACTGCCGGACCACTTATATTTCCCGGTACAGAAGCGAAACAGCCGGGACTCAGAATGCTGGCGGTATATCGCCATTGCCTGACGTTTGCTGATGATTTTCATCGTTATTCTCTCCCTAAAGCCAGCCACGCTCGGCAAACGAGACGATGTCCATGCCTCCCACTACCAGGTGGTCCAGCAGACAGATATCCACGAGTTTAAGTGCCTGCTTCAGATGGTCAGTAAGCAATCTGTCGGCATGGCTGGGTTCGGCATAACCTGACGGATGATTGCGTGAAAGCACGATGGCAGCCGCGTTGTATTTCAGTGCTGCCTTTATCACTTCACGGGGATGTACCTGCGTATGGTTGATGGTGCCGGTGAAGAGCGTTTCATGGGCAATAAGACGATGCTGGTTATCGAGGAAGAGCACCATGATTACTTCACGCTCCAGTGTGGCGAGCTGCAGGCGAAGCCAGTCGCGAACTGCATGGCTGGAGGTAAATGCCTCGCCGGGCTCGCGTAACTGGCGTTCCAGCAGGGTCAGAGCGCGTCTGATGGTGCGCTGCGCGGTGGGAGATATTCCCCCGCTGTCAGGGGGACACGTGGTGATATTCATTTGCTTTTCCTGTCTGTTGACGCGTTGGGAGGAGATGTGTTGTACAGTTTTTCGGCAACGACGAACTCGTCGTGCAGGGATTCAAACCATCACCAGATATGGAAGAGAGGGGTACCCGTCAGGAAATGCAGGAAGGGTTCGTCGGTCACAAGGTCACCGTCCTCATCCCTGACCGTTGTATTCCTCAGCGTATCCCACAGGGCATTAAGGTGAGACAGTTCATACGGCATGGCGGGATGCTCAGTCGATAATGCGCATGATGGCGCTGCATTCTGCGTGGTTCAGCGCATAGTCACGCAGACGCCAGTAATGTTCCGTCATGGAGTCGCATTCCGTGCGGCAAGCGTGATGACTGTAAGCGATAAGACAGACTGCAATCCCTGCAGCTTCGGCGCTCATGTCTGAGGCGTTGCCGTTCATGGCGTTGAACAGCGACCAGAAGACATCGTTGTCCGTTTCCGGAACCATGAAGGCCCCGCCGTTGCTGAGAGTATAAAAATTCCAGACACCGCCGCTGTAGTCAGCGCAGAACCGATCCATCCAAGCAAAGACCTGCGGTTCAAGGGTTATCCACTGCGGGATGTTGCCAAAGTGCTGCGGCCAGAACTCCACACGCTGTTCGTCTGGTACGGGCGCGGCTGTCAGAGCATGTGCAGAACCGTTATCGTCAGCCTGCAGAGGTAGCTGATTTTTATCGTTAATATTAATCATGTCGGTCATGTTAATTTTTCCTTATGCATGGAGATGTTGAATGGAAGACTCGGGCCGGGGATTGATTTCGGTGGCGGGGCGCGGGTTATTACCCGCCCAACAGGCCCATCATGTTTTCGGCCATCACCCAGAGCGCACGGTTTAACTTAACGTCGCCATCAATCCCGTTTACTGCGCGGGTATGAGTACGTTTACCCTGCGCGGTACGGCCACTTAGCCCGCCTTTCAGCAGGTTTTCCTGAATGCGCTGGTAGGTAGTCCACAGGTCATCGCTCTCGTCCTGCCAGCGGCGAGGTGCAAGGATTTGCGATTCAGTCACTGGCTGGTACTCTTCCCCAAAACGGTAGGCCAGCGCCGCTTTAGCAAGTGCATGCTGTGCTGGTGGCGGGAGTTGCAGGGACTGCATAGCGTCACGTTTCTCTTCCATCCGGTCAAAGACGCTGAGCACCTCATAGGCACCCTCAATCACCTTCCCGACGACATCCCCCCTGTGTGGCACGCGGATCTCGCCAAACGACTGTCCGCAGACGAGCGAATTAGTGCAGACACTTCGGAATATCCCCGGCAGTAACTGAAAACTCGACGCGCCATCGTGCGAATTCAGAATGATGATTTCCGGCACCTGCTGACCGTTTATCTGACCGGCACGACGCAGGCGCAGCATATGCTTTGTATGTTCCCGTCGGCTCTGGTCGCGCACTCGTGACTGACAGGCAAAGAATGGCCGGAACCCTTCGCGTTTAAGGTTCTCCAGCAGGGTGATCGTGGGTATGTAGGTGTACTTTTCGCTTCTGGAGTCGTGCTTGTCTTCCCCGAAGACGCTGGGGACATGCTGCATCAGTTCTTCGTGGGTTAAGGGACGGTCACGGCGAATCTGGTTCACCCGACCAAAACGGCTGGCTAATCGCATAGTTGATTCCTCATCTGATTAATCTGAAGGCATAAAAGCAAAAGCCCCTGCTCCGTGAGGAGGCAGGGGCTGGATGTGTTGTTCTCAATGAACGGATAGGGCGGGCGGGACTACAGCGTATCCAGAATCTTAAGTATCTGCGCCATCAGGGCGGTGATAAGTGCAGTAACCAGCAACGTGACAGCTTCTCTGGCCGTATCAATGCTGCTGTCATCGTAGCCAGCCTGACGGAAGCGGATTTCAATATACTGCCGGGCCTGATGCCCGCCGCACCAGGTCAGCACCTGACCTAAGGCAGTGATTAGAATTTTTAAAAAGGGCATAGGAAAGCCTCAACGCCACCGTAAGGTGGCATGCAAAACGAAATCCATGGGAATGTGAGAGCACCCGTTTCAGACGAAACGGGTGCTGGGACGGTGTATGGAGTTGATGCTAATCCGCCGTGAGGGAGGTACAAGCTGACATATCAGCAAGCACCTTATGAACATTACTGGCTGAGGGTGTGAAACTGGCTACTTTTTTGTCGTTAACCCAGACTTCAAATGATGTTGCTTTTTTGACAGCATCAATGAATGATACCCAGGCATTATCCCCATTACGCCAGCCCAGGGAAGCAGGCACACCATACTGTTCGCCACCGGTGACGAGCGTAATAGCGGTACCGTCATCCTGTGAACTGAGGGTGCGTCCATCCGGCAGGGTGACCAGTACGCTGTGCTGGAGCACCTGGTTCTCATCGGGATTACTGGTACAACTGATGTTGAGTCCGGTATGCTGCGGGCTGGTGATGATGTATTCGGACATGCCCATGCTGAAGCCTGAATGCCAGATATTGGGAACGGCAAACGCTGTGGGTACAGCACTCAGTATCACAGCGGTGAGTGTAACAGCTAATAATATTTTCATGGTTTCTCCTTAATGATTACCGATGATTTAAATTCGTAATCACAGCATTTAAACCCGGTTTGTTACGCCTTTCTTATCGTGTGCGAAACATGGACATTATATCGACAGAATAAAAATCATTTAATGCCAGCTCTCCCCCCTGAGCAGCATAAACTCTTGCCACCGGGCGTAATAACTTATCGCCAATATCCTTAATTGTCTGACTGTTCTCTGGCGTATTACCGACTTCAGTGACAGGATGTCCCTTTGACTGATAGAGGTTATATTCTATTGTGCCTGTGACCTGTCTGGTTCTTGCCATATCCATTGCTGCTTTATTCACATTTGCAATAAATCCTTTATTACTCTCGTAGCCGGGCTCGCTCTCCGCCCTGTGGGTAATGTCATCAATCCTCTGTTTTAAACGGCTAGTTTCATCATCAGATAACATAGCGGTCAAGCGAACCTTACAGGTTAACGATTTAGCATTCGGATTGCTGTCAATAGTCAGGGGGGTATCCCAGTCTACCGTCACTGCCTTGCCAGTCAGGCCTGACTGACTGTATGGGCGAAATGTTCTGAAGTCGCGTTCATTTACAGCGCTACTGACTATAGCCTCATTAACTGATTTTAATACCTCCTCGTTTTCACACGAGAAATTATCCCCACACCCTGTCAGGGTGAAAACGATAATAATAAATATCGCTGATTTGTACGTTTTCATTTCAGGTTCCTTCGTATTGGTTAATAGATTTTTTAATGTGGTCGGGTGAGCAGACATTTTTCACCTTGTTTTTTAATGCAACGTCAGAGAAATAAACTTATTTATGAATAATTCCGCTGATGTAATTAAAATGAGGAAGCGCACGCATAAACCTCGGATCCTGCATGATGTGGTCGATATGTCTGTTCCGTACAAAACTGCTGACAGTCATCACCACATCGGTAATTGTTGAGAGGGTAAAAACCTGAATGCGATCCTTCGAGACAGCCACCAGATACCACTCTCCGTCGTGGCAAATGAGCCTGTAAGGTGCGACTGATGGCTGTTGGCGTTCCTGATGCAGGAAGTGGATAAGGCGATGACGGATGATGGCCTGAACGATGATCTGAAAACCGCCAAATAATGCAGGGGCCTGTTGCGGAGGATCATTCCAGATGATGCAGGGAGAGTCCTGACCACTATCAAGGAGTACTGAAAGCAGCTTAGGATCAAGAGCCGGAAAATAATGTGCAACGCTGGTTATTCGGGCAAAACGCAGAATATCATTGTTGGTGCGAAAAGGTCCTCGTGCATCACGGAGGCTGACGTTTCCGTCGATATATTCTGTGTCGATATAGCGCAGACGTTCACGCAGGTCTCGCTGTACAGTGCGTTCAGATACGCCAAATTCCTGCGCGAGTTGCCTGACACTGAGCGTTTCGCCCATAAAGAGGCGGCTGACCAGTATGGCGAGACGACTGGCTAACCGGTCATAACGGTGTTCCTGTTCAGGCATGGTAACTGCTCCCTGCAGAAAATAGCCGGACCCGCCATCGGTCGGCCAAAGTGGATTAACGGGAAATATGTTGCTGACGGAGCCAGGCCACGATCATGCATGCGGGTATGGTTACCCGGTAGGCCGGACCGGTAATGTCGGAAATCATCCATGCTGAACTGAGTGCAATGGCAACGGGACCGGCAATGACAGACAGAGCCCTTGACGCCACGACCACAGTGCCCCAGGTAGCAATGCCACCCAGTGAGGTAATGATGCCTGCAGACATCACAGTAGCAAGCTCCAGTGCCGCCAGAGAGGAAGTCCGTATCGCTGCCTGTACCGCCATGATGATGAGCTGAGGCGTCGGGTTGGTCAGGTCAAGCTGCATTGTGCGGGAAAAAGCAGACAGCTCTTCCTGCGTCATCTGAGACAGGCTTTTCTCCAGAACCTTCATTAACAGGGCGAGCTCAATGGTTTCAGTAGCGCTTTTCGTGTTGTAGTTAACATCGAGTTTTTTGCAGACATCTTCGAGAATTTCCCGGTAAACCACGCCCTGCCCAAAACGGGCCATACTCATTAAGGTATTCGCGCCATAGCGCTGAAGCTCAGCGGCTATCAGTTGCCAGTAGCGGCGATGGTCCGGTGCCAGCAGACGGTATTCCGGAGAACTGGTCAGGCTTTCTGTCCAGCGGGTGTCGCCGTCGCGTGGGTCAGTGGTCAGGATGGAAATCAGCAATTGCAGCTCTTCATTGCTGCACTGGCCCAGCAAATGTAAATCTGCATCGTTACGGTAGACAGCCAGTATCCGCCCTCAGTCAGTGTGATATGAAGTCACACTGTAAAAGGGACTGCTGCACGGATGTGTCACCGGGAATGGTTAATATATGCTCCATGCTAATGAATTCGGACAGCGTGTGTCTTGAAATATACAGTATTACCCCGACTATAATAATTTTGTTGTATCTGGGTATTGTCAGTATAATGAGGGGGGCTTTTGATTTCGGTTATTTTCCTGCTTTGTACTGGTTCATGGTGATTATATATTTATAAAATCTTAATGAGTCCCCCTTGAGTTTTATTGTGTGTTTTTTGGAGAGGTCTGGTAACCCATATCCTTTAGCCTGGTCGTTAACGTAGATTTACATTTCATTGCGATAGTCTATTTGTGATTTTATAAAGTAAATATAAATGCCAGATCTTGCAAAGTAAGATACCAGGCAAGTACCCATCTGGTTTAGGTGGTAAAGCACGTGACGATGTTGCCGTCCGAATTTGTTAAATCTGACTTCTTTATGTTAACAACAGGTCGGTTTTGTCCACTATTTTGCAGAAATAAGGCCGGTCTTAGCTATCTGCATCGGGAGACCCACTCCTGATCCCCGCTTAGCGTCAGAAATGAGGAGATATAACCAAAACCCCATCTTTATCAAGTGGTGGTGCTGTGAAATATGTATTGTAAAATAAAACGCAGGCTTCCTGATTATTCAAGTCAAGACCAAAATAGCGAGCCATATAATCCTCAAGTACGTTTTGGTAATATGCATGAATCAATCTTTCTTTTCGCCTGGCTCGCTCCGTTACGTCTTCGTGCAGCCCGGAAAATATCTCAAGTAAGTTATCTTTATCCCCATTTAACATGGCGTGAAAAGCTGCGACTGCAAATAAATCATTTGCAGGGCCAGCTGACAGCCAGTGACTACTTTCAATATGATTAATAGATTCCCTTAAATCCCAGAGCTCCAGGCGCGATGATTCCTCCTTTAAAAGTTTCAATAAAGGTGGATAAGCATAAATATCTGTGCCAAACAGTCTGCGTGGTATACCAGGATCAGCAAATGTCACATTCTTTACAGGAGATAATGCTTCCTGTATTTCAAATGCTCCATATTTCTCTGTGAGTGCTTTCAATAGCGTTGATTCAACAGACAGGGATAAGCCTGCCGCTTTTATGCCGCTGAATGTTCCTCTTGTGTTACAAACAGGCACTGAGTCTTTCATCATTCTGTTAATCAGTGACGGAGCGATAATAATGTTACGTGTGATATTAGCTCCTCCTTTAGAATTAGGATAAATATGGCACAGTTCTAACTCCAGCCAGGGCGTTAAGCGTTTTATTGCCAGCCCCTTTGAGTCAGTCACCCTGCGGCCATTGATCGTGTTATATGCTTTCTGGTGAGCTGCTTTACGCTCGTATAACCTGATAAGTTCAGCGATGTCATCAGGGCAGTTGATACTCCCCAGCCCGAGGGGATTATTCTTCAGCATCGATTCTACGTTAATCCAGTAAGAATGTTTTACCAGACTGACAATGGCATCGTCATCTATAAGTCTTCTGTCTTTGTTACGATGCTCAATACAACAATACCGTTGATTGCGGGTACCAGACAGACTTATACCACAGGGCGGGTACTGGCACGTCAGACCCCACCTTTGGGCTCTTTTAGCTGCATTAGATAGCTTACCCTGATAATGTTTTGGGCATAAGCGCAATTTACGCTCATCTGGTAAATCACCTATTGAGAGATTACAATTATTTCTTTTACAAATAGCCATAATAAGACTCTTATTACATTCAATATTTTTGGATGATAAATAATCAATTGCTCACTAATCATGAGCATAATTGATAGTGTTTCTTAATATATCGTTAGTAATTAAGATGTATTTGTCTCAAATGAGACTGAAATACACTAGCAATTTAATGCATTAATCTAATGCATTGTTAATGCTCTTATTTATGGATGCTAGGCAATATCTGTCGATGATGCCTGATGACGTTTTAACAACCACTCATCCAGTTCCGATTCAAACCAGCCGACAGATTGCATGCCCAGTCTGCGTTGCTTTGGAAAGGTTGCGTCGTAGCGTGGTGACTTCGGATTGATCCAGTCGTAAATGGTTGAACGAGCTATGCCGAGTTTGTTCACAACGGCACGGATGCGTAGTACCTTGAGATTTTGTGCAGCCATGTATGTTTGTCTCTCTTTGTCTCAGTATGGATGCGATCTTACAAGGCAGGAAAAGGGGAGAGTATGTCCGTAGTGAAGGTATTGGAAAAAATCTTTTATTACAATGTGGTAGAGATTTATTTTGGGCGATTTTCACCGTTTTTTGTTGATGTCAGACCTGATTAGTTGTGAAAGTTGTAAATACTGGACCAAAAGCTGCCTTGTATCTGGTTCGATGAGTTCAGGGCCGGGGTTTTGGCCCTGAGATATCTACCATGTCAGAGAAGACAATCTGTTTCCGCATGAAAGCTATCATTCAGAATCTGGGAGTTATGAATGGCTGATGTTAAAGAAAACCTTTTATTTGAAGAATTATTAAGCAGATACCGGAAGAAAAAAAAAGCACTATGCTTTCATCTAGGGATCAAACAGAAACATATTGCAAGAACAAGGGTGACAGAAGATGTTGAACTTATTGTGGTGATAAACACAGGGAGGCAAACCAGCTCTAAAGATTTAGCACAGGCACTGGCCTGCCAGCAGGGAGAGAAAAACTGGCGGCGCTACCTTAAAGTATTCAGTCGTTCTGCATGGGTAGAAAAAGGCATCAGGGGCAATCTGGCTGATGCTCAACAAACCTGGGCGCAAGGGAAGGCGATTCTGAAATCGGATCCCGATCATGCGGTGCAATTGATGCAGAATGCCATTGCTCTTCTGGAGTGTGGTCTGAACCGCTGTGCAACTGCAGCAGCTAAAAATCTCAAGGAGCAACATAAACTCAATTCTGCTTTTGGCGGGAAAAGGAAAGCGGCACGTTTTAACGGTATTAAAGAGGAGGTGATAAAATTACTGGGAGCGCGACCCGGGGGATGGAAAACGAAGACGGATGCTATAAGTGACCTCATTAAAGATTTACGTCCCTATATTGAGGATCATGGGTGGCCTTCTGTTAAGGATGAAGACGACTCGCTCGATGAGGCAGAAATCGAGGGGAGGTTGGGTGATTTGTTGCGGGAATGGTCTGTCCCCAGTGGAGATAAGTGTGTCAGTGCAGCGTTTGCAAAAGCAGTAAGAAAACGCTGAGGCAATCAGGGCACCAGTAAGCTATTTTGAATAACAGCTCACCTGTTATAGTTAGTTGTATTAGCTCAAACTTGATCTGGCACTGTTACTGCACAGGGCTTAACCTAAGCTGACAGGCCGCATTGTGCCAGAAGCTGACGTTTGCAATTCGCCATTGAACTCGATAAGCCAGTTTAAGAACAAAGCCTTCAATGTCGTTAGCGACAGGCTATGCCACTTTTCATTCGTCAGAAGTGACAACTTCGTCAACGACGGGGATAAACTGATTGAAGCTGCCGTACAAAATCACTTATTCTTTTCTATTAATAAGGTGCAGGGGATAAGTCATGACCGGTGAAATTCGCGGAAGGGGAAGACCACGAAAAACAGAAAGTACCTATGCAGATACTCGTAATGACCTGATCCGCAGCGGACTTGAACTGCTAACGCAGAATGGTTTTCTTTCGACGGGAGTCGATGCCATTGTCAAAAATGCCAGTGTTCCTAAAGGCTCATTTTATTATTATTTTAAGAGTAAAGAGGAATATGCTCAGACAGTTCTGAATGCCTATGACAGTTTCTTTCAACATAAACTCAAGAAACATCTTTATGAATCATCCTGCTCACCGATGGTACGTCTGGAAAATTTCATAGATGATGCCTGTGATGGGATTAATAAGTATAACTTCACTCGTGGCTGTCTGGTTGGCAATATGATGCAGGAGAGCCCGGGGCTTCCGCCATCCTTTATTAACCAACTACAGAGTATTCTTGAGCGCTGGCAAGCACTTGTTGCGGCCTGTTTGTCCGATGCGTTATCTTCAGGCGAAATATGTTCCGATATGAATGATACGCAACTGGCGGCCATTTTCTGGAGTGGCTGGGAAGGCGCAGTCATGCGCGCCAAACTTTATTGTTCAATCCAACCTGTGTACGATTTCTGGAACTATTTCAAAACTTCTGTACGCTATCAACCATCGCCGGAAGTGGCGGCTGAATAGTAAAAAGAGGGGCCTAAACCGGCCCCTTAATAAGTCAGCATCAATCTCAGGCAGGACCTTCTATCCATCTAATTAGCTACATTGAATCACTGCCCGGCCACGAATTTTGCCATTGAGAAGTTTTTCGGCCACATTGATGGCCTCACTGAGTGGATAAACGGTAGTCAGGCTATCCAGTCTGGACTCTGGTAAATAATTTACCGCCTGCTGCCAGATCGCCGCTCTTTTTTCTTTCGCAAACATAACACTGTCAATCCCTTTAAGCGTGACACCACGCAGGATAAACGGAGCCACGTTCCCCATCAGTTCCATGCCCTGTGCCATGCCGCAGGCTGCAACAATGCTGCCATATCGCACCCCGGCGCAGGCGTTGCAGAGCGTGTGGCTGCCGACTGTATCAATGGCGGCAGCCCAGCGTTCTTTCTGTAACGGTTTTCCTGGTGAGGAAAGCTCGGAGCGATTAATAATCTCTTCTACACCGACCGTTTTATAAAGCCAGGCGGCTTCTTCCGGGCGACCAGTAGACGCGGTGACGCGGTAACCCATTGATGCCAGGATCATGGCTGCAATACTTCCGACACCTCCGCTGGCACCGGTAACAAGTACCGGACCATCTTCAGGCTTAACACCATGATTTAACAGCGCGTCGACACACAGCATCGCGGTAAAACCAGCGGTTCCGATAGCCATTACGTGCTTGCTGTTTGCGCCAGTCGGGAGCAGGGTCAGCCAGTCTCCTTTTACCCGTGCTTTTTCGGACAATCCACCCCAATGTTTTTCCCCTACACCCCAGCCGGTAAGAAGAACCTTATCCCCGGCCTGATATTCCGGATGTGAACTGGCGGACACCGTACCGGCAAAATCAATGCCTGGCACCATTGGAAAGTGCCGGACGATGGGGCCACGGCCCGTAATGGCCAGGGCATCTTTGTAGTTGATGGATGAATAGTCAATAATGACCTCCACATCACCCTGCGGAAGCTCACTTTCAGCAATTTCAGCAAGTTGCGCACTGTAGCGATCATCTGTTTTGTTGATTAATAAAGATTTAAACACTTTCACCTCGTCTGTCTGGTCGTTTACCGTTCAGTTATTAAGTCGTTCATAAATAATATTGACCGATCGTCTAATAATCAACACAACTATCCCATTGTTATGTCAGCATTCAAGAATTTTTATTCTTTTCATTAGCTTAAAGCTGTTTTTTTTGATCTGTATCAAGCTGGGTTCGTGTTTATCTGGTGAAGAGAGGAAAAGTCAGCGGCCATGGACGATGCACAGTTAAGGCTTCAGGACTCGGCTAATGATGCAATAAAACAGACAGGCTTTGATGAGTTGACCTGCTATTCGCTAATAGCAGGCCTTTGAATCAGTTAGCTTCAGCTATGTGTCAGAAGCGGACATAACCAGTTAGGAATAAGTGACTAGTCGAAGCAACTCCGTAATTCATGTCCAAGAAAGCGGTGATTTAGTCCTTATTGACTGGAAAAGGTTTGGCAACGCGAGTCCTGCTATCTACAGCTCCGTAGAATTGAAACCTCTTTAACTATATCATCCCGGACGAATCCGGTGAGATCGACGTTATTCCTGGACAATTAAAGTTAACATTCATTACGAATGACTTATCCATGTAAATACTAATATTTGTGACGAATCATAATAAGTGATGTTTTTTTACTCAGAATTAATTACGTCATTGGGTTGCTGTTATTTTTGTCATATTTCAACCTGTCTTCACGAAAGCGATCCGCATTTTCGACAATCCAGGTCCATAGCGGGATCATACGAACAAGCAGTTCCATACCAGTATCAGACAGCTCGTATTCGACTCGTGGCGGAACTTCACTGAAATCATGGCGGATAACAAGACCGTCCCGCTCAAGTTGTCGTAATGTGCGCGTCAGCATGCGCTGAGTCACTCCGTGCATACGTCTGCCAATCTCAGCATGACGTAGTCTTCCATAAACGCCAAGCGTGTTGACAACGCCTAATGACCAGCGACTTCCCGCATGGGCCAACACTTCCCGACGCAAACCATCATCATCATCCCGCAGACCTTTACATACTTCCTGCGAATACTGAAGAATTTCATCCCGCCCCATCCTGCTTCCCCCCGGTATCATGCGTGTACCTTCTTTTTTTGCCTTATATGACTTGTTAGAGTGATGTAGTACATTCTTTTACAGGCCAGATTATGAACAAAATGGATCTTAACACCACTTCTAAAAATATCCTCGTATTGGGTGCCGGTGAACTGGGCCTTCCCGTTTTGCGCAACCTTACCCGTCGGGCAAAAGATGTTGAGGGTGCAAAAATCAGCGTGCTTCTACGTGAGAATACCGTAATGTCTGGCGAACCAGCCAAACAGAATCTTATCGCTGAGATCAGAAATCTTGGGGTTGAGATAGTTACGGGTGATCTGGTGAAAAGCACCATTGAGGAGCTCGCAGTCGTATTTTCTCAGTATGACACGGTAGTCGGTTGTGCAGGTTACGCCGCGGGCATTAATACGCCCATGAAACTGGCACAGGCTGCTCTTCAGGCAGGTATTCCCAGATATTTCCCCTGGCAGTTTGGCGCAGATTTCGACGCCATTGGCCGGGGCAGTCCTCAGGACATTTTCGATGCACAGATTGATGTACGTGATTTACTTCGCAGCCAGCATCAGACTGAGTGGGTCATCATTTCGACAGGCATCTTCATGAGTTACCTCTTCGAACCTGACTTCGGGGTTGTTGATCTCCAAAACAATGTTGTACATGCTCTGGGCAGTCTGGATAACACGATGACGCTGACGACGCCGGATGATATCGGAATGCTCACTGCCGAGATTGTATTTTACACGCCCCGTATCCGCGATGAGATTGTGTATATTGCCGGTGATACACTCACTTATTCAGAAGTGGCCGACAGACTTCAGTTTGCTCTTGGCCGGCCTTTCAGCCGTTCAGAATGGACTGAACAATTTTTAATGGACAAACTGGCTCGTGACCCTCAGGACATGATGGGTAAATATCGTGCTGTTTTTGCTCAGGGGCGTGGAGTCGCATGGAACAAGAAAGGTACGTTTAACGAGCAACACAACATCCCGGTCACCGACGTGGCAAGCTGGATAAAAGCAAATCTTCTCCCAGGCAACAGAGAATAATATTGATTGAGCTATCGTAGACAGGTTTAGCCTTTCTTTCCCCATTTTACGGATTTCTGAGTTGGGTGAACCATCATCTTTACTCCGCGCCTTATGTTTCGCCAGACTGGTAAAAGAAGTCGAATTCGCTAACTCAGCTATGGGGAAGCTCAAAGTTGAAACAGAGTTTAATCTTGAGGGTTTTCTTTAGCCAACAGTGATAGTTAATGCAAGAGAAGACAGTGAGCATTACGCGAGAGGGTTTTGGAAAAAGTATTTTAATTAAAAAAATTAAAGCACCCTGTTTTTAATGCCGATTAAATTCATTTAACGGAGGAAATTATCTATGTCAATCACGATTCAAACCAACTCAAATTTAACAGCGCTCAGCAATCACCAGCCAAAAGAGAGTTCGCGTACAGCGCAGATCATGGCACAAATCCAGCAGCTAACCGAGAGGCTCGGCAAGATTTCTTCTGAAAAAGGGATGACAACAGAGCAGAAGAAAGAGATGGCTGAACTGATCCAAAAGCAAATTGAAAGCCTGGAAGCCGAACTGGAACAGTTACTAAGGAAGCAGACTGATAATAAGTCGGAGAAAAAAGGAAATGAACATATGGTACAGGCAGATGAAAATCAGACAAAAGATAATAACAACAATATGATTGACATCTATGTCTAATTTTTGGTTTTGCATGGCCCTTTAAGGGCCATTCTTCCTTTTCCTCATTTCAACACTTTCATTGGAAAAAACTTCCACTTCAGACAGGACACTTTCCCGGAAAATTTCTTACATCAGCAGATACTGTAAACAAGTTAGTTCTTCAGGGGATAAATATAAATGCGAGGCATACATTAACGATAAGGACGTCTGCACCAGTACAAACGTCCGCCATGAGATGGATCACTCATTCATTAAGTTAATGCTAAAAACGCTCAGAAAGCCGATCACCGAAAAGCATGATGGCAAGCCCGACGAGCATGACCAGCATTCCGCCCAGCTTGAGTAGCGAAACCGGCCGCCTTATGGCACCCAGCAGGCCAAAATGATCAATCATCTGAGATGAGAGTAACTGTCCGACAATCGCCAGCCCGAGCAGAGCTGAGAAACCGATTTTTGGTGCCAGCACCACATAGCTAAACAATGCACCGGCTCCGATCAGTCCGCCTGCCAGGCTCCACAGTGGCTGGGAAGGAATTGCCGCAAGCGAGGTGAATAATCCCCCGCGCAGCAGCGAGTAGATCCCCAGCGTAAATGCCCCGGCAGAGAAGGAAAACAACGCGGCGGTGACCGAATCGCCTCCCAGGCCTCGTGCAAGCTGACTGTTCAGGGTTGTCTGCAGGGTGATCCCGAGGCCCGCGGCAAAAGCGATTAGGTAATAAATCATGCTCATGCGTTTTATCCCTGTCAGTGCGCCTGTTCCAGAGGCAGGAAGGTTTCTGCAAACATGTCAGGTTTATACCCGGCGGCTGCAAACAGATGTTCACGCGATTCATCAATCGCTGCATGGAGGCGTGCTCTGTCGACGCCCACGACCATGCCGTTCTGTTTAACAATGCGCCCGCCAATCATGACGGTATCAATATTGCTGCGTTCTGTCGCATGTACCACCGTGCCAAAGGCATTCCCGTTAGGATAGAGGTTAATGTCGCCGGCATTGATCAGGATCAGGTCAGCCTGTTTACCTGGCGTCAGGCTGCCGACTTTATCCTGCAGCCCGGCACAGTAAGCGCCATCGACGGTTGCAGCCTTGAGAAGCTGCGCTGCCGGAAGCATTGTCAGCGAATACTCTGTGCCGCGGCAGTGCTGTCGCTTATGCATGCCCATCACACGCTGCAGGTAAAATGCCACGCGCATCTCCATGAACATGTCGGTGCTGTAGGACGTTTCATTATCGACGCTCAGACCCGGCGTGATACCGTGACGTTGTGCTGCCTCAATAGCAAACATGCCGTCTTCAATACCATAGTGCGCATCAGATCGCGGACAGACGTTCACCCGAACACCGGCTTCGCGCAGGATGTTCCATCCTTCGTCAGGGAGCGCAGTGCAATGATTAAAGATATTGTCCGGTCCCAGCAGCCCCTGTTGATGCAGTGACCGAAGTTCAGCCCCCATTTCCGCACCGAAGAATTCAGTGACGATAGGCAGCCCAAGCCGGCGGGCCTCGGCCCACAATTCGGGCTCGAGCTGAGCCATTACCGCAAGAGACACGAGACTTTCAGGGTTATTCCGGAAATACTTCTCCTGCAGCCGCTGCCAGTTACCCGGCCAGTGCGCTCTGTCCCAGTCACCTGATACCGGCGCACCTGAAGCGTGGATGGCGCGAATACCAGCGTCGAGCAATGCCTCCACTGCTGCGTCTGAATGTGCAGCAGTGCGGCTGTTATGAGAGTTATCAATGATTGTCGTGATACCTGCGTCGATAGCACCCAGCGCGGTCAGCAGGTTACCCACATAGATATCGGAGGGGCGATAGTATTTTGCAAACGAGAAGTGCGTGGCGTTGCTGTAGTCGTCCAGACAGGTGGCGTTCGGGTTGATGCGGCGCAGTTGCCCTTCCCATGAGTGGCGATGAGAATCTACCATCCCAGGCATAGCAATCATGTTCGTGGCATCGATGACATGGGCACCCTCTGCGTTCAGGTACTGACCCACGGCGGTAATGGTTGCGCCCGTGATAAGAATATCACCTCGCTCAAAGTTGCCGACATTCTCATCCATGCTCAGTATGGTCGCGCCACGGATCAGCGTCGCCGATGGGGTTACGGTCTGATTATTCATAATGTTTCTGGCGTAATTCGTCATTTAAACAGTCTCTTTCCTGGTCAATAGGAAAACGATACGTCACTCAATTAATACGAAAAAGATGCTTAACGTGTTTTCATAATTCAATATTTACGAATAATAGTAACTACAACAGACAGACCAGAGATGCTCAGGAGCAGTAAAATGGATCGTATTCAGGCAATGCAGATCTTTATGCGGGTGGCTGAGGGCGGCAGTTTTGTGCGGGCGGCGGAAACGCTGTTACTGCCGTCCTCAACGGTAACAAGTTCGATCAAGAGCCTCGAGAACTACCTGCAGGTACGCCTACTCAACCGTACGACCAGACGGGTAAGCCTAACGCCAGAAGGACTCCACTATCTTGCACAATGCCGGGAAATACTCTCATTAATCGAGCATACGGAATCCAGTCTGACGGATTCCGTCAAACGGCCGCAGGGACGGTTACGCGTCGATATGCCCGGTGGTATCGCCAATTTCATCGTCATGCCCAGGCTGAAAGACTTTTACCAACGTTATCCGGATATCTATCTGATGATTGGGGTGAGCGACCGTCAGGTCGATCTTGTTCAGGAGGGGGTTGACTGTGTGATAAGAACGGGTGAGCTGATTAATTCCACGCTTGTTGCTCGCCCGCTGGGACGGTTACGCTGGGTGACATGTGCCTCTCCGGACTATCTGAAGGAATACGGCATTCCCCGGTCTCCTGAAGACTTATCTCAGCATCGTGCAATTCACTATTTTTCTGGACAGCCCCGTCGTAACGACGAATTGCGTTTGATGAAGGGGTCCGAGACGATTTCCGTATCTGTCAGCGGACAAGGGGCCGTTAACGAAACAGGACTGTATATTAAAATGTGTCTTGAGGGGTTCGGGCTGGCTCAGCTTGCCGAGAATATTGTTTCTGAGCATCTGCAGCAAGGCACGCTGGTCGAAGTGATGTCCGACTGGCAACCACCGTCAGTTCCGGTCGCTTTGCTTTATCCTCATCAGCGCTTTCTTTCTCCTGCAGTACGCGCGTTTGCTGACTGGGTATCCGGGCTTTTCCCGAAGTGATGGCAGGAGGACAGGCACGCCGTATCTGAAAGAAGCATTTTGCTGAATGAGATTAGGTACGAACTGTCGGATAACGTTAACATGCGCCTGACCCCGAACGACTATAGCCCGGCCCTGAAAAACGCCGGGCTATATCATTGTTCAGGAAAAGGTTGCTATCAGATGATCGCTGAAGCGGCGGATTTCATTTTCCACATCCGGCGATTTGACCACGTCATTTGTGATAAAGGTTGGGAGTGATCTCATACCGAGGAACTGATTGGCCTTATGAAGATGCAGGTATAATCCGTCCACGCCGACACCCTCAAAAAACTGCTCCGGATCGTTAAAAGCTTCCAGTGGGGCATTCCAGGTCAGGGATAGCATGTATTTTTTGTTCTGAAGAAGACCACCCGAACCGTATTTTTTTGAGCCATCAGAACGCGTACGACCATCACTTTCATACAAAGAACCATGACCTTCGGTAAAGACTTCGTCGATCCATTTTTTTACCGTCCATGGCTCACCCATCCACCATCCCGGCATCTGATATATCAGAATATCACTGTTAAGAATCTTAGAGATTTCGTTCTGTGGATCAAAATTACTGTCTGCCCTGGTAACGGATATCGTGTGTCCGAGATGGCTCAGCACCTCATTTGCGGTGTTGACATAAAGTTCGTTTAGCTCACCTCTGGCAAAGTTAAAACTTTTAGCGCCATTGATAATAAGGATGTTACTCATAGAAATACTGCCTTTTAATGATGTTAGATTCTTGATTTAAAGATTTTTCCAACTGAAGCCTGCTCTCAGAGTCAGCCTGCTGAAGTGGCAGGTTTCAGGTAGACGTTTCGACCTGCAGCCAGCCCGGTTAAGGCGCCGGCTACCGTAATTACAGCCGTCATCAGCAGGGGAATGGTCCAGCCACCGGACCAGTCATGGACCTTACCCAGCAAAAGGGGACCCATTGCAGCCATAAGATAGCCCACGCACTGCGCCATGCCTGACAGTGCTGCAGCATCGCTTGCATTTGTTGTACGTAACCCGACAAAGGTCAGACCCAGCATCATGCTGGCACCGCAGCCGAATCCCAGAATGGCAGCCCACAACATCGACAGGCCCGGTGCGTACAGTATTCCTATAAGAGATATTCCCGAAAGCAAACTGACAACAACAGCCGCCATTTTCTGGTCCTTCAGACGACGCAGCGTAGCCGCCAGCATGAGTCCAGGAATTGCGGTAGTGAACTGCAGCATCCCGTGTACGGCTCCGGCTTTTTCAGGTGAAATCCCATTATCCGTCAGAATGGCTGGCAGCCAGCCCACCGCAACATAAAACGGCATTGCATTCAGTCCCATAAACAGCGTGACCTGCCATGCCAGAGCTGATGTCCAGACGGATACCCCCGTGGTTTGAGTTGGACCTGAGAGCGTATGCTTATGGTGATTGCTCAGTTGTGGGAACCAAAAAGCCAGGGCAAGCACAGGCGCTATCACTAGCAGGGCAAGCGCACTGTCCCAGCCCCATTGCTGGGAAAGTGGAATGATAATGGCGGAGCCTACGGCACCTGCGGCTCCCATTGTGATGGAATATGCGCCCGTCAATGATGCGACGTTTCCGGCAAAGTCACGCTTGATAAGGCCAGGCAACAGGACATTCCCCAGCGCGATACCGGTGCCTATGAGCATCGTTCCGATGTATAGCGCCCACATACTGCCTGCTGAACGTAGCAGAATACCTGCAGAAATCACTATCAGCGCGCCGAACAGTGTACGTTCCAGACCAAATTTTCGGGCAATAATCGCACTCACCGGTGAAAACACTGCAAAGGCAAATAACGGTAATGAGTTAAGCCATCCTACGGACGTTACACTCAGTTGAAAGTGTTCCTGAATGATCTTTAACACCGGTGCTATTGAAGTAAAGGGAACTCGCAGGTTAACGGCGATAAAAAGAATTCCCGTCACAAGGGCGGCAGTGCGCCACTTGTTTGTGATACATGACATATTTCTGACTTTCTCTGAAAAAAGAGAGACTTTAAGATACAGACCGTTTACAAGATATAGATAATCAGACAACATATTTCTAAAATATGCCAAAACATAAAAAAGTAGTTTCGTCGCCCGATGAATTTGACGCTGACATCTTTCTGCAGCCAGCGGTTGCCCTTCACGCTGCACCGGCGCAAGAGTATTCCGGCATAATGCCGCATGCGCACCGGAAGGGTCAGCTTATCCTGTCCTTGCATGGTGCAGTGAGTTGTGAAGTTCAAAATGCTCTGTGGCTTGTCCCTCCCCGACATGCCGTCTGGATACCCGGAAATACGCCTCACCGGTGCCGTGTAACAAATAATGCCCGAACCTGTTTTCTGTTTATAGAACCCGGGGCGGCCGTCATGCCCGAAACATGTTGTACGATTGCCATGACGTCTCTTGTTCGGGAACTTATTCTTTATCTTGCCGAGCAGGAACCCACTTATTCCGCTGGCAGTAAGACGGCCAGGCTGGCTGCTGTGCTCCTTGAACAATTGCCGGACGCACCGGTTGAAGCACTCCACCTTGCAATATCCGACCATCCTAAAATCAGGCAAATGGCTGAAATGCTTTTTGCGGATCCGGGGGACAGGACGACTTTACAGCAGTGGGCTTCCCGCCTTGCAACCAGTGAACGGTCGTTGGCCAGAATGGTGCAGTCAGAGACGGGAATGAGCTTCGGACGCTGGCGGCAACAGTTACATTTGATGATTGCCCTGAATGAGTTGGCTGAAGGCAAATCGGTGCAGAACGTCGCTGGCGCTCTGGGCTATGACTCGGTGAGTGCCTTCATTACCATGTTCAGAAAAGCCTTAGGTAAATCGCCTACACAGTATTTTGCTTCGCTGAATTAAGTTTTACCGTCAGGCTTAAGTTTGACGGTTACGCAATAACTTCGACAAATGAGAAATGATCGTAACTTAATCCATAAGCAGTGAAATTAACCGGAATGTCCGCTCCTCGCTCAAAGCAGACTGTCAGATTTGATTGTGTGCTGCCAGTGAAAATCGTCAGGTCAAGTCTGAGCTAGCACACATAAGGAAACTCTACAGGATCATAGGGTTGCGCTGCAAGATCCGTGATGGCTTGTCCTATTTCTACGGGGTTCATTTGCTAACAACTCTCCATTGGCATGTGACCGTCCTGCTGCTATCGATGTGCAGTGAACTTATGTCATGTCCTAAGTTTTCTTGGAAATTTTTGACAATAAGTTTATCAGAATAGAACTTGGCGCTATAGCGGATTCTGCCCAGTCATCCCACTAAACGTATTCCTTTCATCCCGCCATCAATGATACTTCCACAATCTGCAGCCATTACAAAATCAGCCCACCATTGCATCATTGGGCGACGCTGTTCCAGGTAATCGCTGCGGTTATAAGCACGTCGAACCTCATTCTTATCCACATGAGCAAGTGCTGCCTCAATAACATCAGGCGAAAAGCCTTGTTCATTAAGTGCAGTACTGGCAATTGATCGCAGACCGTGCGATACGAGCACTCCACCAAAACCTGCACGTTTTAGTGATGCGTTAACGGTTTGGCTATTCATGGGCTGGTTGGGCTTGATACGGCTAGGGAATATAAATTCTCGATTTCCACTTAACGGCTTCATCATCTCCAGTATCGCAATTGCTTCATCTGACAATGGAACAGTATGGTCACGGTTCATCTTCATACGTGATGCAGGGATCTTCCATTCTCGCGCTTCCATGTCTACCTCTTCCCAACGGGCTTCGGCCGCTTCGGCAGGGCGGGTTATGGTAAGAAGCTGCCACATGAACAGGCATCGGGTTGAAAGACTAATGCTGGCCGTACGCATCGTCTGCATCAGTTGAGGTAGCTGATCCGGCCGAATACTGGGCATATTTTTCTTCTGTGGTTTCTCAAATGCCTTGCCAATGTTGACACTGGGCACAGCATCTATCAGGCCTGTGTTCTGGGCATATATCATGACCTCATTAATGCGTTGGCACAGGCGACGAACGGTTTCCAGTGCTCCTCTGGCCTGAACCGGTTGGACGGCCTGAACCAGTGTGTGAGCTTTAATATCTGTAACGCTAACGTCGCCAATTGCAGGAAAGATATCTCTTTCAAGAGAGCGCCAGATATCGTCGGCATAGTCCTTGGTTACGCTGGCTTTCTTCACATTCCACCAACGTTCAGCCACGAGTTGGAAAGTATTGGTTTTGGCTTCCAGCGAACTGCGCAATTGTTCTTGCTGATGTTCCTGCGGATCGATTTGTTTTACCAAGAGAGAGCGAGACTCTGCCCGGTAGTTTCTAGCATCGGCAAGGGTAACTGACGGGTAGGGGCCGATGCTCTTCTTCGCTCGTTTCTTAGTAACAGGGCGAATGTAGCGAAACTGCCAAATTTTACTCCCGCTGGGTTTGATGAGTAGCTCAAGGCCATCACCATCATAGAGAACGTAGTCCGCTTCTTTGGGTTTGGCTGATTCGATCTCTTTAACGGATAGAGGTTTGGTTTGTCTTGCCATTGCCGGGTTTCCATAGTTTTAGGCACCTCAAAAACAATAAAGCTTTATGAGGTGCCTAACAAGGTGCCTAAAAGGTTCGGATTTAATTAGTTGGCATCAGACTTCGCTGGACAAATTCAAGGCACAAAAAAACCCGCAGGGCTTGTGCCATGCGGGCTTTCAGGACTTCATCGGATGACTCTGGTAATCACCGATGGAGAATTTTGGTGGAGCTGGCGGGAGTTGAACCCGCGTCCGAAATTCCTACATCCTCGGTACTACATGCTTAGTCTGTCTTTACATTCGCCTGGCACCTGCGGACGGACACGCCACTACCAGACTAGCCTGATTAGATTTAACGCTTCAACCCCAGGCAGGGCCTCCACGCGATCTCTTTTGGGTTTGACCTCTCTTTGATCCCCGTCTTAAGAGCGGAAGCTAGGGAGAGAGGGCTCAGAGCAGGTTATTAAGCTGCTAAAGCGTAGTTTTCGTCGTTTGCGACTATTTTTTTGCGGCTTTTTACGAGGCCAACCGCCCCTCGGCATGCACCTTGGGTTTCGCAAATCCCGTCGAATCCAGAATCAGCCCCAATGTGTACGTTGAGTATAACAGATTTATGAATGCGCTGACCAGCCCTCGTTTTGAGGATTATGGCGCCAGAGTGGATGAAAAATCAGCATCAACAACAATATAGCGTGAGGGCCAGCTGGCTGACCCTCAAGAGAAGGGCAATTAACGACCTGCGTGTTTCATAATGCGGGCTTTATCAACTGCCCACTCGCGATCTTTTATATCGGTGCGCTTGTCGTGCTGTTTCTTACCTTTCGCTACGCCGATTTTGACTTTGCACCAGGCATTCTTCCAGTACAGGGAAAGAGCGACCACGGTGTAACCTTCACGGTTGATACGTCCGTATAGGGTATCCAGTTCACGCTGATTGAGCAGAAGCTTACGGGTACGCGTTGGGTCGCATACGTAGTGGGTGGACGCTACCGCCATCGGCGTGAAGTTGGCGCCAAACAGATAGGCTTCGCCATCTTTCAAAATGACATAGCTGTCGCCAATATTGGCTTTACCTGCGCGGAGAGATTTTACTTCCCATCCCTGCAGGGCAAGACCCGCCTCGTATTCATCTTCGATAAAGTATTCATGACGAGCGCGTTTATTCAGCGCAATGGTGGCTGATCCAGGTTTGTGGGCTTTTTTCTTAGTCATAGTATCCTGAAGTCATCGTCTTAAAACAGTCGTACCTCAATCTTCCTGCGAGGCGTAATGGGCTATCTTAGCACGAGTTGCGGTACAGCGTTTTTTTTAGCAGCAGATAAATGATATTATTTGCCCTGTGTTTATATGTGGAACCTGCTATGCCTCAGATTAGCCGTACCGCGCTGGTGCCGTTCAGTGCTGAACAGATGTATCAACTGGTAAATGATGTGAAGTCCTACCCTGATTTTCTGCCGGGCTGTACCGGTAGCCGGGTTCTGGAGCTTGGGCCGACGCAAATGACTGCGGCGGTTGACGTATCCAAAGCGGGTATCAGTAAGACCTTCACAACGCGAAATACGCTCACCAGTAACCAGAGTATCCTGATGAGTCTGGTCGATGGTCCGTTTAAAAAGCTAATTGGCGGCTGGAAATTTATCCCCTTAAGCCCGGAAGCGTGCAAAATTGAGTTTCATCTCGATTTTGAATTCACCAATAAGCTGATTGAAATGGCGTTTGGTCGTATCTTCAAAGAACTGGCCATGAATATGGTGCAGGCATTTACGACGCGCGCTAAAGAGGTCTACAGTGCCGGCTAAAATCGTGGTTGAAGTGGCCTACGCGTTGCCGGAAAAACAGTATCTGCAAAGCGTCAAGCTTGAGGAGGGGGCGACGGTCGAGCAGGCGATTGTTGCCAGCGGTCTTCTGGCGCTACGTGACGATATCGATCTGACGAAAAACAAAGTGGGAATTTATAGCCGCCCGGCTAAGCTTCAGGATCGCGTCCATGATGGCGATCGGGTCGAAATCTATCGTCCGTTGATTGCTGACCCGAAAGAGCTACGTCGTCAGCGGGCGGAGAAAAACGCCGGAAAGTAACCGTTTCGCACCAAAGATGCAGATATAAAAAAAGCGCTCAATGAGCGCTTTTTGTGTATTGATAGCTTTATTACTCCGCCGTCAGGGCAGGTTTGTTATCAATGTTGGTCAGCACACCGCTGCTGTTAAAGGTCAGGGTAAGCGTCTGCTGGGTAACTTTTTCATGCCCAGGCTGCTGACGGAAAACGTAGAACCAGGTATTAGTGCCAAACGGATCCGACATCATCGGCGTACCCAAGGCATAGGCAACCTGTTGTTGCGTCATGCCGACACGAACTTTTGCTACATCGGTTGGTGCCAGATAGTTACCCTGGTTGATGTCAGGACGGTAAACCACTCGTTCCAGAGTGGAACAGCCTGCGGTCAACATAAGAAGAACCGCTGCGGCAGCAGTCAGCGTTTTACAGCGCATAGTGATTTGATTCCTTTTTGGGCCCGAGCAGTACGTGGCTCATCTGTAATATGCCGATGATAATAGACCTTTGCCCGGTTGGGAACCTTCGGCTGCAGGTCTATCGGCAATTTGCTGTTCACTATGACTCTGTGAAAATCAAAAAGTTTACGCGGCAAGCAACTCTTTCGCGTTTGCCAGAGTGTTACGAGTGACTTCACTGCCGCCCAGCAGACGGGCCAGTTCCTGCAAGCGAGCGCGTTTATCCAGAGGGTGCATATGCGTCTCGGTCATTTCACCGTCTGTTTCCTTGCAGACGAAGAAATGATGATGTCCGCAACCGGCCACCTGCGGTAAGTGGGTAACGCACATCACCTGGGTTGACTCACCTAGCTGGCGCAGCAGTTTGCCCACCACCGCTGCCGTAGGGCCACTGATACCGACATCTACTTCATCAAAAATCAATGCCGGAGTTTCCATTTTCCGCGCAGTGATCACCTGAATCGCCAGCGCAATACGCGAGAGTTCGCCTCCGGAAGCAACTTTAGCGATTGGCTGCAGCGGCTGACCCGGGTTGGTGGTTACCCGGAATTCAATATGGTCTGCGCCTTCAGCGGTGAGATGACGCTCATCAAACGCGACATCAATGGAGAATACACCGTGTGGCATTGAAAGTGAGTGCATACTCTCCGTAATTAACCGAGTCAGCTCATCAGCGCTATTCTGACGCAGGGCATGTAGCTGCTTCGCCGTCTCAAGGGCTAACTGATGATGCTCCACGACCATCTGACTGAGGGATTCCAGGGAACCGGCGCTATCATCCAGCAGACGCTGCTCTTCCAGCAGTGACTGGTAAAATTCTGGAAGCTCCTCGGGCGTAATTTGATGCTTGCGCGCCAGGGCAATCTGTCGGGAGATACGTTGTTCCAGTTCGAACAGACGATTCGGATCGAGATCGAGGCGATCGTGATAATGACGCAGCTCGTCCGTGGCTTCGCTAAGCTGAATAGATGCTTCTTCAAGCATATCCAGCACTCCGGAGAGTTTACTGTCCATACCAACCAGCTCGCTCACCAGCTGCTTTGCGGCATAGAGTTGGCTTTGCAGATTGGATTCTTCGCCGTCTGCCATCACCGACAGCGCATGCTGACAGGTCGACAGCAATTGGCCGCTGTTGGCCAGACGTTTGTACTCTTCATCAATTTGCTCGAATTCGCCCGGCTGCGGATTAAACTCGTTGAGCTCTTTTAGTTGATACTGCACCAGATCCGCACGCGCGGCGCGCTCCTGGCTTTGCTGCTGATGCTGCGCCAGATCGCGGCAGCTTTTGTGCCACTGACGATAGCGCTCAGCCATTAGCTGAGTAAGCGCATACTCACCGGTATAGCCATCAAGTAAGGTCTTCTGATGTTCAGGCTTAGTCAACAGTTGGTGCGCATGCTGGCCATGGATCTGGATAAGAAGCTGTCCCAGTTCGCGGAGCTGGGATAAAGGCACCGCCGTACCGTTAATAAAGCCGCGAGAGCGGCCGTCTGCGCTGATAACGCGGCGAAGTAAACACTCACGCCCGCTTTCCAGCTGGTTTTGTTCCAGCCAGCGTTGTGCGGCCGGCGTGTCTTTCAGGGAGAAGCGCGCGCATAAATCAGCCCGGCTGGCGCCTCTGCGCACCATATCGGCTTCCGCTCGACCGCCCAGGCACAGCCCCAGCGCGTCGATAGCGATCGATTTACCGGCGCCGGTCTCGCCGGTAATGGCGGTCATACCGCTGTGAAAATCGATTTCCAGCTCACGAACGATAGCAAAATTACTGATAGTGAGTTGTGCCAACATAGCTGCCTTCCTGTATGAAAAACCATTACTGTGTTTTCGTACAGTATAATCGGGTTTTTTATCCAGTAAAGGGGCTGGCTATAAAATCAGAACAATTTTTTCGACCAGCCAAGCTTAGTGCTTAATGTATTGAAATAGCTGTAATCTTTAGGATGGATGAGATTAAGGTGATAATCACACCGGCGGATCAGCACATCTTCTCCATCCTGAATGGGCAGCGCTATCTGGCTATCGCAGCTAATTTCGAGGTCGCTACAGCGCTGCGAAAAACGCAGGCGAATAGTACTGTCACCGTTGATCACCAGCGGCCGGGCCGAAAGCGTATGCGGGAACATAGGCACCAGGGTGATAGCATCCAGCGAAGGGGTGAGGATCGGCCCGCCGGCGGAGAGGGAATAGGCCGTGGAGCCGGTAGGCGTGGAGATGATGAGCCCATCTGAGCGCTGAGAGAAAGCAAACACCTCGTCAATATAGACTTCAAACTCAATCATATGCGCTACTTTACCGGGGTGCAGGACGACTTCGTTAATCGCCGTGCTGATACGCTTCTGGCAATCCTGCTGACAGACCTGAGCTTCCAGAAGGAAGCGTTTTTCGGCGATATAGTGGCCTTCGAGCACATCAGCGAGCTGCTGTAGCGCGTTGTCCGGATCGAGGTCGGTCAGAAAGCCGAGATTTCCGCGGTTAATGCCAATAACGTTAATATCGTAGCGCGCCAGCGTCCGCGCCGCGCCGAGCATATTACCATCGCCGCCAACCACGACGGCCAGGTCTGCCTGCTGGCCAATTTCCGCCAGCGTCCCGGTCTTCACATTGCTGAGCTGTAATTCATGAGCGATTTGCTGCTCAACCAGAACTTCATAACCTTTGCTGGACAGCCAGCGCCAGAGCATTTCATGTGTGGTCAGCGCGGTTGGGTGACGAGGGTGTCCCACAATGCCTATACACTTGAAGTGATTCTTCATGATCTGGATGTCCTTGAGTTAAATGAATAGTGACAATCTGGCTGCGTTCCCTTGAAACCCGGAAACTGATCCCCATAATAAGCGAAGTTAGCGAGATGAATGCGAAAAAAAACGCGGAGAAATTCATGAGTAGTAAAGAACAGAAAACGCCTGAGGGGCAAGCCCCGGAAGAAATTATCACGGAGCAGCACGATGACGTTGAGGCGGTAGAGCCTGAGGTTTCGGCTGAGCAGGTGGATCCGCGCGATGAAAAAATTGCGAATCTGGAAGCTCAGCTCGTTGAAGCCCAGAAGCGCGAACGTGAAGTATTGCTGCGTGCGAAAGCCGATGAAGATAACCTGCGCCGTCGTACCGAGCAGGATATCGAAAAAGCGCATAAGTTTGCGCTTGAGAAGTTCGTCAACGAACTGTTGCCGGTCATCGACAGCCTGGACCGCGCCCTGGAAGTGGCTGATAAAGCCAACCCGGATATGGCGCCGATGGTTGAAGGTATCGAACTGACGCTGAAGTCGATGCTGGACGTGGTTCGTAAGTTTGGCGTGGAAGTCATTGGCGATACTAACGTGCCGCTGGATCCGAACGTGCATCAGGCCATTGCGATGGTTGAGTCCGAGGACGTACCCGCAGGTAACGTTCTGGGCATTATGCAAAAGGGCTACACCTTGAATGGCCGTACTATTCGCGCGGCGATGGTTACCGTAGCGAAAGCGAAGTAAATAAGCGAAACGGCTACCATGAGGTAGCCGTTTTTCTATTCAGACCTGCACCGTGCCAGGTATGCTATGACTCCGCCACGCTTTCACGAATGGGTTTTACCGGCATAACCTTCACCTGTTTAATCATATTCTCCTGAACATCAAGAATATCGATATCATACTGTTCAATGCGCACGCGGGTGCCGGGGGCAGGGATCTCTTCGAGAGCTTCCAGAATGATACCGTTAATGGTTCGCGCTTCATCTTCCGGCAGATGCCAGTTAAATGCTTTATTGATTTCACGTACGTTGGCGGTACCGTCGATAATCACTGAACCATCGTTAAGCGGCGTTACCTCTTCTGCAAGCGTAGGCGACATGGAGGTCGTAAAATCGCCGACGATCTCTTCGAGGATATCCTCAACCGTGACCAGGCCCTGAATATCCCCATATTCATCCACCACCAGGCCCACTTTCTTTTTGTTGCGCTGGAATTTTACCAGTTGGGTGCTGAGCGGCGTCCCTTCCGGCACGAAGTAAATTTCGTCGGCGGCGCGCAGCATTACCTCTTTTGTGAACTCTTTTTTCTCCGTCATCAGGCGATAAGCTTCGCGTACCCGCAGCATGCTGATGGCATCGTCAAGGGTGTCGCGGTACAGCACGATGCGGCCGTGGGGAGAGTGGGTCAGTTGGCGGACAATGGACTTCCAGTCGTCGTTAATATTAATACCGACGATATCATTGCGCGGGACCATGATGTCGTCCACGCTAACTTTCTCGAGATCCAGAACCGACAGCAGCATGTCCTGATTGCGGCGGGAGATTTGCGAGCGTGATTCATTAACGATAGTACGCAGTTCATCTTTGCTGAGCGCCCCGCTAATGACGATATCGGTTTTAATGCCCATGATGCGCATCAGAATGCGGGTGATGGTGTTGAGCAACCACACCAGCGGCATCATCAGTATTTGCAGCGGCGCGAGCAGAAGGCTGCTGGGATAGGCGACCTTTTCCGGGTAGAGCGCCGCAATGGTTTTGGGCAGCACTTCCGCAAATACCAGCACCACGAACGTCAGAACCCCGGTGGCAATGGCAACGCCTGCATCGCCGTACAGGCGCATACCCACGATGGTGCCGAGCGCCGAAGCGAGAATATTAACCAGATTATTGCCAATGAGGACCAGGCTAATCAGACGGTCAGGTTTGCGCAGCAGCTTTTCAACGCGTTTTGCCTGACGATTGCCCTGCTTGGCCATATGACGCAGGCGATAGCGATTTAGCGTCATCATGCCGGTTTCAGAACCGGAGAAATAGGCGGAGATAACCACCATGATGATCAGCGTTACGATCAGCGTGGTGGTGGAGATATGTTCCACTAGGGATTCCTTAAAGACTTAGCTCATGAACTGTTGCAATACGCGGCTACCAAAGTAGGCCAGCGTCAGCAGGCCTGCGCCAGTCACGTTAAACCAGACGACCCGGCGTCCGCGCCACCCTTCATGATAGTGGCCCCAAAGCAGGACGATATAAACGAACCACGCCACGATAGAGAGTACGGCTTTATCAATGTTTTCCGCACTAAACAGGTTATGCATGTAAAACAGCCCGGTACACAGCGTCAGGGTTAACAGCACCACGCCTATCTGGGTGATATGAAACATTTTACGTTCGATGCTCATCAGCGGCGGCATTTCGCTACTGAAGGTCAATCGTTTGTTCTTTAACTGATAGTCAATCCACGCCAGCTGCAGAGCGTAGAGCGCGGCGATAATCAGCGTAGCATAAGAAAAGAGCGACAGGCCGATGTGGACCAACATCCCCGGCGTGGTTTCCAGATGCGTGATGTACTCGTTCGGCATAAAGGTGGCGAACGCGAGGTTGATCAGGGCGAAGGTGTAGACAATGGGCAGCAGCAGCCAGCCGCGATTGCGCGATGCGACGATGGTCATCACCGTACAGATCATCAGGCTAACCAGCGATCCCACGTTTAATAAGCTGAGGTTTTGCCCGCTTTCGCCGCCGGGAAAAATGCGTGACTCCAGCGCAAAGGCGTGACAAATCAACGCAATAGTTGCGGAAAGAATCGCCATCCGCCGCCAGCTGCTGTTTTTTTGTAACAGACCAGGGACGATCAGCGCGAGGCTGATGGAGTAGGCGACAAGGGCGAGTAGAGCAAAAACAGGCATATGCGCGTCGACTGTTGACTAAATAGTAGAGAGAAGCAGTATAACGTCACGCGAGTCTGGCTCCAACCGTTGCAGCACATTCGCGTTTATGTCGTGTTATACTGCGCCCATTCCGTTTTTGTGTCGCTGCGGCGACCGACCGTTTCCACCTCAGGCGAGAGACAATGTTTGATAATTTAACCGATCGTTTGTCGCGTACGCTGCGCAACATTAGCGGCCGCGGACGCCTTACTGAAGACAATATTAAAGATACTCTGCGCGAAGTGCGCATGGCGCTGCTGGAGGCGGACGTTGCTCTGCCTGTGGTTCGTGACTTCATCAACCGTGTTAAAGAGAGCGCGGTTGGTCATGAAGTTAATAAAAGCCTGACCCCGGGGCAGGAGTTCGTCAAAATCGTGCGCAACGAACTGGTTGCCGCGATGGGCGAAGAGAACCAGGCGCTCGATTTAGCCGCGCAGCCGCCTGCCGTAGTTCTGATGGCCGGTTTGCAGGGGGCGGGTAAAACGACCAGCGTCGCTAAGCTGGGTAAATTCTTGCGTGAAAAGCACAAGAAGAAAGTCCTGGTGGTTTCCGCTGACGTTTATCGTCCCGCGGCGATCAAACAGCTGGAAACGCTGGCCGAGCAGGTTAGCGTCGATTTCTTTCCGTCTGACGTTGGCCAGAAACCGGTTGATATCGTTAATGCCGCGCTGAAAGAAGCGAAGCTCAAATTCTACGACGTGCTGCTGGTGGATACCGCTGGTCGTCTGCACGTTGATGAAGCGATGATGGACGAGATTAAGCAGGTCCATGCAACGCTTAATCCGGTAGAAACCCTGTTCGTTGTCGATGCGATGACCGGCCAGGATGCGGCGAATACCGCGAAAGCGTTTAACGAAGCGCTACCGTTAACCGGTGTTGTATTGACCAAAGTGGACGGCGACGCCCGCGGCGGCGCGGCGCTGTCGATTCGTCATATCACCGGCAAGCCGATTAAATTCCTCGGGGTGGGCGAAAAAACCGAAGCGCTGGAGCCGTTCCATCCGGATCGTATCGCTTCCCGTATTCTCGGCATGGGCGATGTCCTGTCCCTGATCGAGGATATCGAAAGTAAGGTCGACCGCGCGCAGGCTGAAAAGCTGGCCTCTAAGCTGAAAAAAGGCGATGGTTTTGACTTGACCGATTTCCTTGAACAGCTGCGTCAGATGAAAAACATGGGCGGTATGGCCAGCCTGATGGGCAAGCTGCCGGGCATGGGGCAGATACCGGACAACGTTAAATCGCAAATGGACGACAAAGTGCTGGTGCGTATGGAAGCCATCATCAACTCGATGACGCTGAAAGAGCGCGCTAAACCGGAAATTATTAAAGGTTCGCGTAAGCGCCGTATCGCCGCAGGCTGCGGAATGCAGGTGCAGGATGTGAACCGTCTGCTCAAGCAGTTTGACGATATGCAGCGCATGATGAAGAAGATGAAGTCGAAAGGCGGCATGATGAAGATGATGCGTGGAATGAAAGGTATGATGCCGCCAGGTTTCCCCGGAGGCCGATAGTATTGTGGCTATTGCTGCCGGCGCGCCCTTCTTTCCTGTCCCATTGTTGGCGCGCTCTGGCTATGAATTACTCGCAGGTACCCAATTTAGGGTATCTGCGGTGCCCTTCCACAGCAGAGTTTATAACTGCTGATTGCAATTTCCCCAGAAATCAGTAAAATTTTCGGGCTTTTAATATGACACCGGGCTCCGTTCCTCGATGGGGCCCGGTGTTTTATTCACACAAGAGGATGTTATGGTTACTATTCGTTTAGCACGTCACGGCGCGAAAAAGCGTCCGTTCTACCAGGTTGTTGTTACCGACAGCCGTAATGCACGCAACGGTCGCTTCATCGAGCGCGTTGGTTTCTTCAACCCGATCGCTTCTGCGACCGAAGAAGGAACTCGTCTGGATCTGGATCGTATCGCTCACTGGGTTGGCCAGGGCGCGACTGTTTCCGATCGCGTAGCTGCGCTGATCAAAGCCGCTAACAAAGCAGCTTAATCTGTCACGGTGGTCATGATGAGCAAGCAACACACCGCACAAGCACCTGTTGATCCGATTGTATTGGGCAAAATGGGTTCTTCCTACGGTATCCGTGGTTGGCTCAGAGTGTTTTCCTCCACCGAAGACGCCGAAAGCATTTTTGACTATCAGCCCTGGTTTATCCAGAAGGCGGGTCAGTGGCAGGTTGTTGAGCTGGAAAGCTGGCGCCACCACAATCAGGATATCGTCATTAAGCTGAAAGGCATTGACGATCGCGATGCAGCGAATCTATTGACTAATTGCGAAATTGTTGTGGATTCATCGCAGCTGCCTGCGCTTGAAGAGGGTGACTATTACTGGAAAGACCTGATGGGCTGCCAGGTAGTGACCACTGAAGGCTATAGCCTCGGTAAAGTCATCGACATGATGGAAACCGGGTCTAATGACGTTCTCGTCATCAAGGCAAACCTGAAAGATGCATTTGGTATCAAGGAGCGGCTGGTTCCGTTCCTCGATGGGCAGGTTATCAAGAAAGTCGATCTCGCTACTCGTACTATCGAAGTAGATTGGGATCCTGGTTTTTAAATTCTCCGAATAAACGGTAAAAAACGGCACTATGGGGATTGGCTTGTGTTTATAGGTATCGTTAGCCTGTTTCCAGAAATGTTCCGCGCAATTACCGATTACGGGGTAACTGGCCGGGCAGTAAAAAATGGCCTGCTGAGCATCCAGAGCTGGAGTCCTCGAGATTTCGCTCATGACCGGCACCGTACCGTGGACGATCGTCCTTACGGCGGCGGACCGGGGATGCTAATGATGGTGCAACCTTTGCGGGATGCGATTCATGCAGCAAAAGCCGCGGCAGGTGAAGGCGCAAAGGTGATTTATCTTTCACCTCAGGGGCGCAAGCTTGATCAAGCTGGCGTCAGCGAACTGGCAACAAATCAGAAGCTGATTTTGGTGTGCGGTCGCTACGAAGGCGTAGATGAGCGCGTAATTCAGACCGAAATTGATGAAGAATGGTCAATCGGCGATTACGTTCTCAGCGGTGGTGAGCTACCGGCAATGACGCTGATTGATTCCGTTTCCCGGTTTATTCCGGGGGTTCTGGGTCATGAAGCTTCGGCAATCGAAGATTCGTTTGCTGAAGGATTGCTGGATTGCCCGCACTATACGCGCCCTGAAGTGTTAGAAGGTATGGAAGTACCGCCGGTATTGCTGTCGGGAAACCATGCGGAGATACGTCGCTGGCGTCTGAAGCAGTCGCTGGGCCGAACCTGGCTTAGAAGACCTGAACTTTTGGAAAACCTGGCTCTGACTGAAGAGCAAGCAAGGTTGCTGGCGGAGTTCAAAAAGGAACTCGCGCAACAGCAACATAAACATGATGGGATGGCGTAAGCCCCCAATATCAGTTTACCCAGGATAAGAGATTAAATTATGAGCAACATTATTAAGCAACTTGAACAAGAACAGATGAAGCAGGACGTACCTTCCTTCCGTCCGGGTGATACCGTGGAAGTGAAAGTATGGGTTGTTGAAGGTTCCAAAAAACGTCTGCAGGCATTCGAGGGCGTGGTTATCGCTATTCGTAACCGCGGTCTGCACTCTGCATTCACTGTTCGCAAAATTTCCAACGGCGAAGGCGTTGAGCGTGTCTTCCAGACTCACTCTCCGGTAGTTGACAGCATTTCTGTCAAACGTCGTGGTGCTGTACGTAAAGCTAAACTGTACTACCTGCGTGAGCGTACCGGTAAGTCTGCTCGTATCAAAGAGCGTCTTAACTAAGATTCGCTTTCGCGACATCCTGAATGAGAGGGCTGGCCTGATGGGCCAGCCCTTTTTTTATCTTCATTTTAACTATTTCATTGAGAATCATTTACAATATGGCCCTCATTCGGAGGGACCGTGGTCAGCACTATTTTTCATCACCCGGCATCACAACGGCACGCCGCATGGCTGGCGCTGTTTGCGATCCTGCTGATCGTGGTGGCGCCGCTGATCTCTGTCGCGCTGCAAAAAGATCCGATGAGCGGTATGCACCATTTAACGATGGAAATGACGCAAGAGATGCCATCACATCAGATGCCCATGATGCATACTGACGCCTCGATTGCGGAACACGCGCACAGCATGCCGGTCGATCATGCTGAAGCCTGCGGCTACTGCGTACTATTAGCCCACGTGCCAGGGATGATTTTTGCGCTGGTACTGCTGATCAGCCTGGTGCTTCGACGCTATAGCGCACCGGTTTTCCGTCCGGAACGGAAACACTGGCACTACTTTCCCTGGCTTTACCCTCATACCCGCGCTCCGCCGCAACAGTCTGCTTGCTTCCTTAACTAAAAAATCATGTGCGCACTGCGCAACGTTCTCTTTTGCTCTCAAAAAGGAAAAGTATGACTACCTGCACCTCGCGCGCGGCATGGCTGAACCTGCTGCGTCGTCTTCATTTCTATATCGGACTGTTTATCGGACCGTTTATCTTCGTGGCGGCTCTGACCGGTACGCTCTATGTCGCCACCCCGCAGCTGGAAAGCTGGCTCTATAAAGAGACTCTGGAGGGGACGCTCAGCGGCGAAAAGCACCCGCTGAGCGCGCAAATTACCGTAGCAATGGAGGCGGTCCAGGGAAACCTCCGTTTGCACGCGGTTCGACCGGGGATTATGGCTGGCGATACTACCCGAGTGATGTTTATTGATCCAAATCTTGGCGAGTCTGAAACTCGGGCAATTTTTGTCGATCCGGTGACGTTACGCGTGACAGGTGATATGCCGGTTTACGGCACCAGCGGTATTTTGCCGCTGCGGCAGTGGATTGATTATGCCCATCGCTCTTTGCTGCTGGGTAACTTAGGCCGACTGTACAGCGAGCTGGCAGCCTCCTGGATGTGGGTTGCCGCTCTTGGCGGGATCGCGCTGTGGTCGATGACCCGACCGCGTCGTCGTATAAATAATAGAGTGCAGAATAACCGTCGCCTGCATGTTTCTCTCGGCTGGGCGCTGCTAATCGGTATGCTGTTATTCTCTGCGACCGGTTTGACCTGGTCACAATGGGCGGGCAGTAACGTCGACAAGATGCGCGCCGCCTTTGGCTGGTTGACGCCGCAGGTGAACGCGCAGCTGGAAAGAACCACTCCGGCAATACAGGATCCACATGCGGAACATCATATGAGACACGGGGCGATGGAGAAGACGAACGTCCCACTTCGCGTAGAGGATTTTGACGAGGTCCTGCAGGCTGCTCGCAAGTCCGGGCTGGAAGCAGGCAAGCTGGAGATTCGTCCTCCGTCGGCCTCCGGACGGGCGTGGACGGTAAATGAAATTGACAGAAGCTGGCCGACACAGGTTGATGCGGTAGCGATCGATGGTTCAAATATGCAGGTCGTGGACCGCACTCATTTTTCCGACTTTCCGCTGATGGCTAAACTAACCCGCTGGGGCGTGGATTTCCATATGGGAATTTTGTTCGGGCTTGCCAATCAGCTACTGCTTATCGTATTCGGGATTGCACTCTGCGTGATGATCGTGGTGGGGTACCGTTTGTGGTGGATACGCCGTCCCGCGAGTTCGGCCTTTAACCCGGCTAATACGCTGCTCCACGCGTGGCTGGGCTTAGCATGGCCTGCTCGTCTGTCGATCGGCGTTATCACAGTGATGTTGGGGCTGGCGCTGCCGCTAATGGGGATTAGCCTCGCGCTGTGTCTCGCCGTTGATTATCTGCGCTGGCGCGCAGCAACGGCGATGACAGAGGCTAAGTCAGTCGAATAGGTGCTTAAGGCGTGCTGATAACCACCGTGACGCGGCGGTTTTCAGCGCGTCCTTGTGCGGTAGCGTTGCTGGCTATCGGATACTTTTTCCCGAGCCCGCGAGTGGTCAAATTGGTGCGCGGAATATTTGCCCCTTCGGCCCAGGCATCCGCAACGCTGTTCGCGCGTTTAAGCGATAACATTTCGTTGTAAGCGTCTTCGCCGTAATTATCAGTATGTCCTTCGAGACGACTATGGGTAATTCCGGTGGTGGCCAGACGCGAAGCCATAGTGCGAATTTGCTGTTTGCTATCGGCACGCAGGTGATAGTCGTTTTTGTCGAATAATATGGAGTCAGATATTCCTAATGACCAGTCGCCATTGGCTTCAGTAAAGCCGTATGACTTCATTGCTGCAATTTGTTCTGCAGAGAATTTTCCTTGCGGAGCCTGACAGCCGCTTAGAAAAAGTGCGGCCAGTAAAGCAGGAGCAAAATATTTCCCGATCATGGTGATTCCTTTTATTTTTGCGTTCGCTGTAAGCGCTGGTGTTTCATCCGATACATATTTTGGTCGGCAAGTTCTTGCAGATTTTCCGCGGAGGCATGTTCCCAGGTTAATGCGTAACCAATACTCAGCGACAGCCTGACGGTGTGGCCGTTGTGGAGATTAAACGGCGGGATAAACTGTTCCGACAATGCGCTGCAGAGTGCCTGAACTTCAGCCTCTGTATGAACATTGCGCAGCAGAACGGCAAATTCATCGCCGCCGAGACGCCACGCCTGGTGCTGTTTGTCGACAAAGGCCATCAGGCGGCTGGCGACCTCAATTAACACCTTGTCGCCGGCAGCATGGCCCCAGTTATCGTTAATGAGCTTGAAATTATCGCCGTCAAGAAACAGCAGCGCAGAACTACCATGGACGGTTTCGTCTTTCATCAACGCATTAATAACGTTGCGGAAAGCGGCTCTGTTAGCCAGGCCGGTCAACGGATCGTGCAAGGAGCTACGCAGAAGCTGGGCATTTTTAGCCTGAAGCTGCCGCTGCCAGTCCTCCATCTCGCCCAGCAGACTATTAAAGTCCTGGGCAAAGAGGTGAAACTCTTCAATACGCTCTTCGGGGACCCGACGAGAGAAATGGCGATTTTCGCGGATATCATGAACTACCTCGGTAATACTCTGCAGCGCAGCCACGATGCCACGATGCAGCGAGTGGGTAAGCAGCAATGCAATGCATGAGGCGAGAAAAATGCTGCCGGTTAGCACAATAATTGAGATACCGAGGAAATAGCTTATCAGCCTGTCCAGCGCGGTCAGACGAAGTTCACCGATAACTTTCCCCTGGTGCAGGATAGGTTGTACCGTGGGTTCCGGGAATAGCCATTTGCTGATAACGTCGCTGACTTTATCTTGCCTGGCCAGGCCATCGTTATGCCATGAGGCAAAGGGCTTCTGCCGACCGTCGACCAGGATTGCCTGCGAAAACTGTCCCTGCTTGCCCAGGGTGGCCAGGGTATCTTCGGCCGCCGCGCTATCGCCAAAGACCAGCGCGGCTTCCAGACTACGGCCCATCGTGGCGGCGGTGAGCTCCAGATTTTTTTGTGCGTATTGCTTGAGTGTGAATATGGAAGCGGCGCAGAGCAATAGCCAGACCAGTGTCATAGAGATAACAACGCTTATCATGCTGATACGGCGTAGCGCTCTTTTAAATGTGGGGCGCGGGGCCTGAGAAAAATCCTTATTCATGTGATGTTTTCCGGGCAAGCATCAGCACATCGGGATTAACCCGAACGCCGCTGTGCGTCAGTACATCCAGATTTACGGAAAATCTGACTCTCTCATTGTTTATAAGCAGGCAAAATGCGCTGCCAATAGAGCAATCGGTGTTTTGTTCCGCAATAAGCAATAGGGGCCGGTTTCCATATTTAGCTGTAAATTCAGACTGCTGAGTCGGAGATTCACTGCCAAAATAAAAACCATCGCAGGTCGTCTGTAAGGCTTCTTCCGTATTACGAACAATCACGGGTTTATAAGGCAATAATTCCGGTGCTTCTTCGGCCAGGCTATGGATATAACGTGATGTCGAAAAAATACAAAGCTTTGGCGGGCCGGATAACTGCGGCCAGCGTGTATAGGTCACGATTCCCGAAACGATCGTCCGAACATTTTCAGACGGTTCGGAGGCAACAGCAGAGATACCCACGAGCGATAGTACTAAAGTCAAAAAGAGACGGTGAAGAACTGTCATTACGGATCCGTCAGGTTGTCATAGCGCGGGGGATGCAGATTGCTGAAACCCGGGCGAAGAATAGCATTATTGCTGAAAACCGTCATTAGCCAGCCCCGCCGCTTTAAGATAATTCTCACCAGGATTTTTCGTAAAAGAATGGAGTGAAAAGAGGGGAAGTGCTGAACCTGCATGCTTGTTGTAAATATAATTGTACATTATGAAGTGAATCTGGCGCGATTTAATTTATAACTGTAAAGTAAAATTTACGGAATATGGATTGAAATCTTTACTTCATATGGTATCGTTACGTCATCCTCGCTGAGGCAATAACTATCGCAAACGAGCTATACAGGATCGCAATCATGCAAAAAGACGCGCTGAATAACGTACATATTACTGACGAACAGGTTTTGATCACGCCGGATCAGTTGAAAGCTGAATTCCCTCTGAGCGTTGAGCAGGAAGCGCAGATCGCGCAGTCTCGTCAGACCATCTCTGACATCATCGCCGGTCGCGATCCGCGCCTGTTGGTGGTATGTGGTCCTTGTTCGATTCACGATCCTGAAACCGCCATTGAGTACGCTCGTCGTTTTAAAGCCCTTGCCGAAGAGGTCAGCGATAGCCTCTATCTGGTCATGCGCGTCTATTTTGAGAAACCCCGCACCACCGTTGGCTGGAAAGGGCTGATTAACGATCCGCATATGGATGGTTCGTTTGATGTAGAAGGCGGCTTGAAGATTGCGCGTCGTCTGCTGGTTGAGCTGGTCAATATGGGGCTGCCGTTAGCGACGGAAGCGTTGGATCCTAACAGTCCTCAATACCTCGGCGATCTGTTTAGCTGGTCCGCCATCGGCGCGCGTACGACAGAATCTCAGACTCACCGCGAGATGGCCTCCGGGTTGTCGATGCCGGTCGGCTTTAAAAACGGCACCGATGGCAGCCTTGCAACGGCAATTAACGCCATGCGCGCTGCCGCAATGCCGCACCGCTTCGTCGGTATTAACCAGGCCGGTCAGGTGTGTCTGCTGCAAACGCAGGGCAATCCAAACGGACACGTCATTCTGCGTGGCGGTAAAGCGCCCAACTACGGCCCGGAAGATGTCGCGAAGTGCGAAAAAGAGATGACTCAGGCGGGACTGAAACCCTCTCTGATGGTAGATTGCAGCCATGGGAATTCTAATAAAGACTACCGCCGCCAGCCTGCGGTTGCTGAATCCGTCGTCGCGCAGATTAAAGATGGTAATCGTTCCATTATTGGTCTGATGATTGAGAGCAATATCCACGAAGGAAACCAGTCCTCTGAGCAGCCGCGTTGCGATATGAAATACGGTGTCTCCGTGACCGATGCCTGCATTAGTTGGGAAACCACCGATGCGTTGCTCCGCGAACTTGATAAGGATCTGCGAGGCCATCTGGCGGCTCGTCTGGCGTAAGAGGATTATATGGTTGCTGAACTGACCGCGTTACGCGATCAAATTGATGAAGTCGATAAAGCGCTGCTGGAACTGCTGGCTAAGCGCCTGGAGCTGGTTGCGGAAGTCGGAGAAGTTAAAAGCCAATACGGTCTGCCGATTTACGTCCCTGAACGTGAATCGGCGATGCTGGCCTCCCGCCGTGAGGAGGCTGAGGCGCTAGGGGTTCCGCCGGATCTTATCGAAGATGTTTTGCGTCGCGTCATGCGTGAGTCTTACTCCAGCGAGAACGATAAAGGTTTTAAAACGCTTTATCCGAATCTGCGTCCGGTGGTGATCGTCGGCGGCGGCGGGCAAATGGGGCGACTGTTTGAAAAAATGCTGACGCTTTCCGGATATCAGGTGCGTATCCTCGAGAAAGACGACTGGTCTCGGGCCGAGGAGATCGTCGCCGATGCCGGAATGGTCATCGTCAGCGTACCGATTCACACAACAGCGGCAACGATTGCTCAACTGCCGCCGCTGCCGGCGGACTGCATTCTGGTCGACCTGGCCTCGGTGAAAGCGGAACCGCTACAGGCGATGCTGGCCGCGCATAACGGACCGGTATTGGGATTACACCCCATGTTTGGGCCTGACAGCGGCAGCCTGGCGAAGCAGGTCGTGGTGTATTGCGATGGCCGCCAGCCTGAGGCGTACCAGTGGTTCCTGGAACAAATCCAGGTCTGGGGCGCGCGGCTCCATCGTATTAGCGCCGTCGAACACGATCAGAACATGGCCTTTATTCAGGCGTTGCGCCACTTTGCCACCTTCGCTTATGGCCTGCACCTGGCCGAAGAGAACGTGCGACTTGAGCAACTTCTGGCGCTGTCGTCACCGATTTATCGCCTTGAACTGGCGATGGTTGGCCGGCTGTTCGCCCAGGATCCGCAGCTCTACGCAGATATTATTATGTCCTCAGAAAACAACCTGGCGCTGATTAAGCGCTACTACCAGCGCTTCGGTGAAGCTATCGGCCTGCTGGAACAAGGGGATAAACAGGCATTCATTGACAGCTTCCGTAAGGTCGAGCACTGGTTCGGTGATTATGCCCAGCGCTTCCAGAGCGAAAGCCGGACGTTGCTGCGTCAGGCAAATGATAATCGGCAGTAAGTGTTAAAAGACGTATACAATAAAGCCAGAGGGGTGACCCGCTGGCTTTTTTTATAGGGATGAAAACGATGGCTGAACCACAACCGCTGTTTGATTACACCGGGCATTTACCGGAATGTCCGACCTGGAGCGAAGCCGAACAGGCATTGTACTGGGCCGATATTATGGAGTGCGAAATTCATCGCTACGACGTGCAGACGGGCGATCATCAGGTACTGCAGTTTCCCGAAGAGCCCGGCTGTTTTGCACTACGCGAAAAGGGCGGTTTTATCGTCGCTTTACGTAGCGGTATCTGGCTCACCGATGTTCATGGATTACTGCAGCGAAAAGTCTGCGATAACCCCAGTAATCCGCAATTAGCCCGTTTTAACGATGGCGGAACCGATCGCGATGGCCGCTTTTATGCCGGGACTTTCTGGGGACCGGGAGATTTTAACGGCGCGCTCTTGATGCGCGTTGATAACGATCTCTCTCCGCAGGTTATCCAGTGCGACATTCATGGCGCCAACGGTCTGGCATTTAGTGAAGACAAGCGGTGGATGTATACCTCGGATACGCCCAATGCCGTTATCTATCGTACACCGCTGGATGAGCAGGGCGAGGTGGGTAAACGCGAGGTCTTTCGTCGCTTTCAGCCCGGTGAGGGCATTCCTGATGGCGCGGCCATCGATACTGAAGGTTGCTACTGGAGCGCGATGTTTGACGGTTGGCGTATTGCGCGCTTTTCTCCGACGGGCGAGCAACTGGAGGAGTACCGTCTACCGGTGCGTTGCCCGACGATGGTGTGCTTTGGCGGAGCGGATATGAAAACGCTCTATATCACGACCACGCGGGAGAATATGGATGCTGAAGAGCTGGCGAAATATCCGCTTTCCGGCGCGATCTTCACCCTGCCGGTGACCGTGGCAGGGATGAAGAAGTTGCCGTTTACAGAACGTTAAACCGGATCGACCGGCACCACGTTTTCGCTGGCATAACATCCCAGTACTTTCATTGAACGGGTTATCTCGGCCAGCTCTTTTAATGCCTTACGCATTGGCATTGACTCCAGGTTGGCCTGGATATCCAGATAAAACATCTCTTCCCACGGATTGCCATGAATAGGACGCGATTCCAGCTTGGTCATAATCAGGTTATGGTTTCTCAGCACCAGTAGCGCTTCTACCAGGGCCCCGGCTTGCTGGCCGGTAGCCATCAACAGAGTGGTTTTCGCCGGTACCTGATCGGAGACCTCCACCGCTTTACGCGCCAGAACGAGGAAGCGGGTGATGTTTTGCGTCTGGTTAGCCTGGCAATGTTCCAGTACCTGCAAACCGTGTAGCGCTCCGCCTGCTTCGCTGCCCAGAGCGGCAACGGTTGGCGATTTTGCCTGAGCGACCTTTTCCATCGCCGAAGACGTGCTATCGGTATATTCAATGTTCCAGTGCGGATAGCGGCTTAGATACTGGCTGCACTGCTGGAACGGCTGCGGATGGCTGTAGACCGTCGTAATCTGTTGCGCATCGGTGGATGTTGAAACCAGCACGCAGTGATCGATAGGCAGCGTCAGCTCGCCAACGATAGATAGGCTGGTGTGCTGCAGAAGGTCATAAACATCATTGATGCCGCCAGAACTGGTATTTTCAATAGGGACGACGGCGTAATCAGCCTGACCGGTTTCCACTTGCTCAAAGATATCCGCGAATTTAGCGCAGCCGCTTTCGATAAACTGTTCAAAGTGGCGGGCGGCATACTGACGAGCCGCAAGATGCGAGTATGAACCTTTGGGCCCGAGAAACGCGACGCGTGCAGAGTGCGGATTAATTTTATTCAGATGCTGCTGGAGCAGCGTTTGCTGGGTAAGGACCGAGTCTTCAATAATGAGTTGAAACAGGCGTGTGATGTAGTGGGCATCAAGATGGTGTTTTTTTCCCAGCGTCATCAGGCGTTCAAGCAGATCGCGCTCGCGGTCGATATCCCGCACCGGCCGGTGCGATGCCAGCTTGGCTTTTCCAACCTCTACGGCCAGGCTGCGGCGTTCCGCCAGCAGCGCCAGCAGTTTTTCATCCAGAGCGCTGATCTTATCGCGTAGGGCCAGTAATGGGTTTTCCTCGGTCATATGTGTTGCCTTTCTTGTTATTGATTATCAATAAAAAAGGCCTCCCTTTTGGGAGGCCTTATTGTTCGTCTTCGCATTCTTTATCACACGACGAATTGCCTCCCATTCAGGGGAAGGTAAAAAAGAATGCGAAGAAGAACGGGATGAGTTTCACGATGAATTCCTTGAGTTAGTGGGGATTACAGTACCTGTACTGTTTTCACTCTGTCAATAAAAAACGCGCCCGAAGGCGCGTGGCATGACACAAGCTTAAGTTAAGGATTACTCTTCTTCTTCCACAAAGCCTGCCTCTTTCACCGATGTGGCGGCGCGGCGGGCTTCCCCTTTGTGCTGCACTTTATTTAGCTGCCGTTCCAGCTTGTTGATCAATTCGTTGATTGCGGCATACATGTCTTCGTGCCGTGCGCTGGCAACCAGGTGACCGTTCGGCGTATTGATGGTTGCGTCAGCGACAAAACCCTGCGGCTCCTTAGAGAGGATGATATGCGGGTTGATTAAGTGAGTTTGCCATTTATCCAGTTTGGCGAGACGGTCTGCGACGTGCTGGCGAATTGCCGGAGTAATTTCCATTTGTTTACTGGTAATGTTCATTGTCATAAATTTTACCTCTTGTCTTTCCCGTCTTGGTGAATTCAGCATACCTCGCCTAATGTCAAAAAGCGTGATTTAAATCACATTTTATTGTCACTTTTTGTCAACGAATCTGTTTTGTGAGAAAGGACAGGAACAGGCGAGATTTTACTTGTCGAATGGCAGAAAGAGAGCCATATTTGATGAGTTAACTCGGGGCTAAACCGCTTCAGCTAAACTATTTAACGAATAAAAAAACGGCAGCCCTTGGGCTGCCGTTTTGTTTAGCGACCGACTATCAGGTGTTCTTGCTGTTAGCTGCAATGATCTTCGCAACCTTGTCAGCCTGAGCGTTCATTTGCATCTGACGGTAGGCATTTTCCATCTTCGGTAGCGCATCACGGGTGGCCTGCGTATCCGGGTAATTACGCAGCATGCCATCGACGCGGTTAACTACCGCAACCCATGCGCCACGATCGGTATAGTAATCGACCACTGACAGCTCGTACTTCGCCAGGCGATCCTTCAGGAACACCATACGCTTGTAAGCATCGGTAGAGTACTGACTGTTAGGATAGCCACGGACCAGCCTGGAGAAGTCGTTAAAGGCATCACGCGCGTGTTGTGGGTCGCGATCGGAGCGATCGACGCCAAAGAAGCCCTGCAGCGCACTGTCATCCAACGCCATATTTGTCAGACCACGCATATAAATGACGTAATCAATGTTAGGATGCGTAGGGTTCAGGCGTACAAAGCGATCGATGGCTGCCTGAGCCAGCGGCAGGTCTGCGTTTTTGTAGTACGCATAAATCAGGTCCAACTGCACCTGTTGGGAATAAGGTCCAAAGGGATAACGGTTATCCAACGCTTCCAGTTGCGTTATTGCCTGTTTCCAGTTACCGTCCTGCAGCTTTTGCTGAGCGGTCGCGTAGATCTCATTCGGCGGATTATCGGGCACCTCCTCCTTTGAGCCAGAGCAACCCACCAAAGCCAGGCTCAGTGTGGCTGCTGCCACCAGGTATTTCATGCGCGTCATGACGTTTTGACTTCCTCAAAATGTTTATGCGGGAGAATCTCTGTTCCTGCTCCCGATTAAGACCAGCTACAATAGCACACTATATTAAACGGCAAAGCCGTAAAACCCAACGTTAAAACGAAGAAGCTGTATATGGCACAACGAGTACAACTCAACGCAACGGTGTCCGAAAATCAACTCGGACAACGCTTAGATCAGGCTTTGGCCGAATTGTTCCCGGATTATTCGCGTTCGCGCATAAAAGAATGGATCCTTGACCAGAGAGTGCTGGTAAACGGCAGCGTCAGCGACAAGCCGAAAGAGAAAGTTCTGGGAGGGGAGACGATTGCTATCGATGTTGAAATCGAAGAAGAAGTTCGTTTCCAGGCACAGGATATTCCGCTCAATATCGTTTATGAAGATGATGACATCCTCGTAATTAATAAACCGCGCGATTTAGTTGTGCATCCTGGCGCGGGCAACCCTGACGGTACTGTGCTGAATGCGCTGTTGCACTACTATCCGGCCATTGCTGACGTGCCGCGTGCGGGGATTGTGCACCGTCTTGATAAAGACACCACCGGTTTGATGGTGGTCGCGAAGACTATCCCGGCGCAAACCCGACTGGTGGAGTCCCTGCAGCTGCGCGAAATCACCCGCGAGTATGAGGCGGTGGCGATTGGTCATATGACGGCTGGCGGAACGGTTGAAGAACCGATTAGCCGCCACCCGACCAAGCGTACGCATATGGCGGTACATCCCATGGGAAAACCGGCGGTAACACACTACCGGATTATGGAGCATTTTCGCATCCATACTCGGCTGCGTTTGCGCCTGGAAACCGGCCGTACGCACCAGATTCGCGTACATATGGCGCACATTACTCACCCGCTGGTGGGCGATCAGGTCTACGGCGGTCGCCCGCGTCCGCCCAAAGGGGCATCCGAAGAGTTCATCGCTGCCCTGCGGAAGTTCGATCGTCAGGCGCTGCATGCCACCATGCTACGCTTATACCATCCGATCAGCGGAATTGAGATGGAATGGCATGCGCCAATTCCACAGGACATGGTGGATTTGATTGATGCCATGCGCGCGGATTTTGAAGCCCATAAAGACGACATCGACTGGCTATGACTAAACTGATTGTACCGCAATGGCCGATGCCGGAAGGCGTGGCTGCCTGTAGTTCCACGCGCGTTGGCGGGGTAAGTTTATCGCCATACGATTCACTTAATCTCGGCGCCCATTGTGGAGACAATCTACAGCACGTAGAAGAGAACCGTCGGCGTATGTTCGCCGCTGGCGGCCTGCCGTCATATCCGGTATGGCTGGAGCAGGTTCACGGTACGGCAGTTTTGCGACTCGATGGCGGACCGTACGAGTCAAAGCGAGCGGATGCTTCGTACTGCAATGTGCCGGGGACGGTCTGCGCGGTGATGACCGCTGACTGCCTGCCGGTGCTTTTTTGTAACCGCGCGGGTACTGAAGTTGCGGCTGCGCATGCCGGTTGGCGAGGGCTGTGCGAAGGCGTACTGGAAGAAACCATCGCCTGTTTCGCCGATAAACCGGAAAATATCATGGCCTGGCTTGGGCCCGCCATTGGGCCGGATGCGTTTGAGGTCGGCCCGGAAGTGCGGGAAGCTTTTATGGCAAAAGATGCCCTGGCGGAACGTGCATTTCGTCCCGCGGGTGAAAAATATTTTGCTGATATTTATCAACTGGCTCGTCAGCGTCTGGCGGGCGTTGGCGTTGAGCAGATTTACGGCGGTGACCGCTGTACCCTCAGCGAAAAGGATGATTTTTTCTCTTATCGCCGCGACAAGATGACGGGTCGTATGGCAAGTTTCATCTGGCTGATATAACCTGCCGAACTAAGACGATCCAGAAGGCAAACTTATTTTTGCATAGTTCAGGTCTTTAACCTTGAATAATTGAGGGATGACCTCATTTAATCTCCAGTAGCAAATTTGACCTGTTATGGGAGGAGTTATGCGTCTGGATCGTCTTACCAATAAATTCCAGCTTGCTCTTGCCGATGCCCAGTCCCTTGCGCTTGGGCACGACAACCAATTCATCGAACCTCTTCATCTTATGAGCGCCTTGCTGAATCAGGAAGGGGGATCGGTACGTCCTTTATTAACTTCGGCTGGCATCAACGCCGGCGAGCTACGCACCAATATTGAACAGGCGCTAAGCCGTTTGCCGCAGGTGGAAGGTACCGGTGGTGATGTTCAACCGTCCCAGGACTTAGTGCGTATTCTGAACCTTTGCGACAAGCTGGCGCAAAAGAGAAAGGACAACTTTATTTCGTCAGAACTATTCGTTCTGGCTGCGCTTGAATCACGCGGTACGCTGACCGACCTTTTAAAATCTGCCGGAGCAACAACCGCCAACGTGAGTCAGGCGATTGAACAAATGCGCGGAGGTGAAAGCGTGAACGATCAGGGTGCCGAAGATCAACGTCAGGCATTGAAAAAATTTACCGTCGATCTGACCGAGCGTGCCGAGCAGGGCAAGCTTGACCCGGTCATCGGTCGTGATGAAGAAATTCGTCGTACGATTCAGGTTCTGCAGCGTCGTACCAAAAATAACCCGGTGCTCATCGGTGAGCCTGGCGTAGGTAAAACGGCCATTGTTGAGGGGCTGGCGCAGCGGATCGTTAACGGCGAGGTGCCGGAAGGGCTGAAGGGCCGTCGAGTTCTGGCGCTGGATATGGGCGCGCTGGTGGCGGGTGCCAAATACCGCGGTGAGTTTGAAGAACGCTTAAAAGGCGTACTGAACGATCTCGCTAAGCAGGAAGGTAACGTTATCCTGTTTATCGATGAGCTGCACACGATGGTGGGGGCAGGTAAAGCAGACGGTGCAATGGATGCCGGCAACATGCTGAAACCGGCGCTGGCGCGCGGTGAACTGCACTGCGTGGGTGCCACAACGCTGGATGAATACCGGCAGTATATTGAGAAAGATGCCGCTCTGGAACGTCGTTTCCAGAAAGTATTCGTGGCGGAGCCGACTGTTGAGGATACCATTGCGATTTTGCGTGGTCTGAAAGAACGGTACGAATTGCACCATCACGTGCAGATCACCGACCCGGCGATTGTGGCGGCAGCCACGCTGTCCCATCGTTATATTGCCGATCGACAGCTGCCGGATAAAGCCATCGACCTGATCGATGAAGCCGCTTCCAGCATTCGGATGCAGATTGACTCAAAACCGGAAGAGCTGGACCGGCTCGACCGCCGTATCATCCAGCTCAAGCTGGAGCAGCAGGCGCTGAAGAAAGAGTCTGATGACGCCAGCATTAAGCGACTGGATATGCTAAATGAGGAACTGGCGGATAAAGAACGTCAGTACTCAGAATTAGAGGAAGAGTGGAAGGCTGAAAAAGCCTCGCTTTCCGGCACTCAGACCATTAAGGCTGAACTGGAACAGGCTAAAATCGCCATTGAGCAGGCGCGTCGTGTCGGCGATCTGGCGCGAATGTCCGAGCTACAGTATGGCAAGATCCCTGAGCTGGAAAAACAGCTGGCGGCGGCAACGCAGTCTGAAGGCAAAACGATGCGCCTGCTGCGTAACAAAGTAACGGATGCCGAAATCGCGGAAGTGCTGGCTCGCTGGACGGGTATTCCGGTGGCCAGAATGCTTGAAGGTGAACGTGAGAAACTGCTGCGTATGGAGCAGGATTTGCATAGCCGCGTTATTGGTCAGAACGAAGCGGTGGAAGCAGTATCTAATGCGATTCGCCGTAGCCGTGCTGGTTTATCCGATCCTAACAGGCCGATTGGCTCGTTCCTGTTCCTTGGGCCTACCGGGGTGGGTAAAACAGAACTCTGTAAAGCTCTGGCCAACTTTATGTTCGATAGCGACGATGCAATGGTACGTATCGACATGTCAGAGTTTATGGAGAAACATTCCGTTTCACGTCTGGTTGGGGCGCCTCCGGGATACGTGGGCTATGAAGAAGGCGGCTATCTGACCGAGGCGGTCCGTCGTCGTCCTTATTCTGTCATCCTGCTGGATGAAGTGGAAAAAGCGCACCCGGATGTCTTTAACATTCTGCTGCAGGTGCTGGATGATGGACGTTTGACCGATGGGCAGGGGAGAACGGTCGACTTCCGTAATACGGTGGTCATCATGACTTCTAACCTTGGCTCCGACCTTATTCAGGAACGCTTTGGGGCACTGGATTATGGCCATATGAAGGAGATGGTGCTGGGCGTGGTTAGTCAAAGCTTCCGTCCAGAGTTTATCAACCGTATTGACGAAGTGGTTGTCTTCCATCCGCTGGGTGAAAAACATATTGCTTCTATCGCGCAGATTCAGCTGCAGCGGTTGTATAAACGACTTGAGGAACGCGGCTACGAAGTCCACATGTCTGATGAAGCGCTGAAATTGCTGAGCGAAAATGGATACGATCCTGTTTATGGCGCACGTCCTCTGAAACGTGCTATCCAGCAACAGATCGAAAACCCGCTGGCGCAGCAGATCCTCTCCGGTGAATTGATTCCGGGTAAAGCAGTGCAATTGGTTGTGAAAGATGACCGGATAGTGGCAGTGCAGTAAATCACAAAACAGCAAAAACGGGCCCCTGGGGCTCGTTTTTGTTTAAAAACCAGGCAATAATCTCTTTCCTGCTGGCGATTTGGCTGAAAATTAAGCGGGTGAGTTTTTTTTTGAAAATACCGCTTGTCACTTTGAATTTACGCCCTATAATGCGCCTCCACTGACACGGAACAACGGCTTACAGCCCGCCGGGTCAGCGGGATTCAGCGATG